>BNJV01002830.1_pt1 | contig 374233 bp, 392 predicted proteins | sample 8540591 | NCBI WGS metagenome assembly BNJV01 (sample SAMD00202457, study PRJDB9452) | human saliva metagenome | host: Homo sapiens
TTATCTTTATCAAGATGGATAATTTCACCAGAAACTGTTTTTAAGTTGAGTAGTAAACAATCCCTCTTGAGTTTTGTAAGTTCTACCTACATTTCGAAGTATAAAGGCCTTACTTTTTTCAGAGCCTTGAGAATAGTTGTCGATGGAACTGATACCTTCCTTAGAATATGCTCCCAATAATTCTTTTATTGTTGCATTGTAATAATCATCTGTTGAGATTAACTGAGCATACTCCTTGTCATCAGTCGTACTTTTTTTGATTTGATCTTCTAATTGTTTAGTTGACTCTGTTTGTTGTGGAGGTTTATACGAGAAGTTTGTATAAGAGAACCACCCTCCAGCAAATACAGCAACTAAAGAAACAATCGTCATCAATACAGCGATAATCTTACTAGGGACTGTTAAATTACCAAATCCTCCTGCGCTCTTAAGTGAACGAATAATGAAGATAAAGAATCCAAGACCACCCAAAGATATTACCGCAAATAATGAACCTAGAATAATTTATTCAACTTTTAATTTCACCTCCTAAAAACCAAAATCTTCTGGTAAATCACCAAATCCAATACCATTGTTTTGTTGTACGGGTTGTTGTTGTACAGGTTGATACATAGGTTGTGGATGTTGTTGGGTCTGCTGCTGACCACCTTGAGAAAACACACGTTGTCCAAAGGATTGATTTGCTGTATCATCCATAATTCTATTACCGACACCCTCAACGGCTTGAGCAACTGGATCTGTTAAATAATCCTCTGTAAATCTAGTGGAAAATCTTCGAATATCAGACAAGTTCGGAATTTGAAACGATGTTTTTCCAGATCCTGAGTCAGGAACCACCTTGTATCTTCTGAAAGCAGCAACGTCCGGGTACTGTCTCGGATTATAAACGTAATCAATCAACTTATCGATTGTAATAGATTCATCTAAGATTAAATCATAAACCCCACATTCAACCAAGGCTTCTAAAACTAAATCCCCAATAGCACGTTGGGTGCTGATGTAAATTACACGAGCACCAGTAAGTCGAAGTCTATGAATTGTTTCTGAAATACTTAAAGCTCCAGCCGTTGTTTCGAAGAAAATAATCAGTCTTGGTCTGCGTTCGCTTGCAAGATCGATCGCTCGTTCTCGTGTAACTGCGTCAGGAAAGACAACGAAATCTTTTTTGAACGGTAAATTTTCATTAGTAAATAAATCAAATAAAAACTTTTTAACTTCTGGTTGTCCGGTTACAAACATAACACTGTTTCGATCATCGTTTTCATCAGAATACCGTCTGTTTGAACTAATACCTGAATATGTCACTTCTATTATTACCTCCTAAATATTCATCTGTTTTTCTCTTTCTTTGCTAATTTTTACACTATTATCTTCTGATAAAAAAATGTAGGCTCAACAGTCGCTGAATTAATTTCAGAAGTTTTATCATTAAAAATCATCTTCTGAATCAATAAATCTACGAGACTTTTTTTATCTACTTTCTCTTCTCTCTTATTTCTTCGGAACATTTTTTTGAATGTTTTTTTGATAAAAATAAAATATTGTTGCAATAACAATCAATAAAATTATTGATAAAAAGAAATATAGAATCTTATCTAGATCGAAATCTCTCTGGAGCATAACTAATAAAAAAACCAAGAGATAGAAAGGTACTAACAACCATAACTATGATAACCCAAACGGGTATTTTTTTACATTTTTTTAAATCTTGATCGTCCATTTTTATTCTTCCTTTTTTCACAGTATTCTTTTTATTTACCTTCTTTTTCCAAGGTATAAACAATAATGCGACAGAACTAGCAACAAAGCTTCCCAATCCAATATAGAATATTTTTCCAAATAAAAATTAGGATCTTTTTCTTAGGGTGCGGTAATACAAAAAAATTCAACAATATTTTTTTGTAATCTTTTACCTTCATCCAATGTTTTTAAAATTTAAAGTTTGTGGTGTATTATCTTTATTTTTCTTGTCCTGTATTAGCGTCCTCTTTTTCTGATTTCGGAACAGAACTATTTCCTGTTACCGTTGGCTCTTGATTATTTGAATTAGGATCTATAAACAGATCACGAACATCTTTTGGTGCTTCGCTAATTTTTTCTTTTTTCACTTGAACACCGGTTACGATAATTCTATCGTATGATAGTGTTCTATTAGTTGGCTCCAAATAACAAGTGTAAAGAGTTAGAAGTTTACCGAATTTAAAGTTTTTCCCTTCAGCACTTTCAGTATAAGTTCCATCACTATTCCAAATTTTATTTTGTGTGACATCTTTTGTTAGATTTTCAGGAGCTAATTGTGAAATCTCATTAGAGAAAACTTGTTCGGAAAAATCATCTTCCGTGTAAATCATCGAATCATCTTTGTAGATTTGCGTTACCTTTGCCAAACGATAAGTATATACATAATCACCATCTGTTAGATATGCGTTGCTACCTACAATATTATTTGATGTTTGTAAAATAGAAAAACCACTTCCATAAGATGAATCGTAAAAATTGTGTGCTGCAAGAGCGTAGTTTCCAAAAGAATCCGGGTTCTGATCAGGTTTTATAGTCCCTGCTCCGTAGGTTAACACACGTTCACTTGTACCCTCAAAAACCTGTAAATTAATCCCTAAATTTGGAATTGATAAAAACGAACGGAGATACAGAGGTTGACTTGTATCATTTCTGGCTTTCTCAATTTGCTCAGGAGAGGTGATCTCAACGGCAGATGTGTAAGAAACACCCTCCGTTTTTTGATTTTGTTTTGTAATTGAAATATTCTTTGCTGGTTGTGCAACAGAATACAATTGATAGTTGTTATTTTCATACATCCACCAAGCCGACCAACCCGAGCTTGCGAATGAAATCACACTAACTGATAACAACAGACCTTTTAATATTTTTTTCAAAGTTTTCCTCCTGTTTTGTTACTCTATCTATTTTATTGCATTTTTCAACAAAAAATAAAAAGCCAGCTATTGGCTGACTCTTATAAATTTGAAATCTAAAAGGATTTTATTGATTTGTCGGTTGCTCAACCGTCTTTTCTTTGGTTTCTTCCGGAGCTTTTGTTTCTGTTGTGTTAGCAGTTACTCCACTTTGCTTATTAATCAAATTTGTAGCAGTAGTAGTTGCCTTATTATTTTCTTTAATCAATCTGTTTTTTTCAAGATTTGCAAAGTAGTTACCAGAAGTGTTGTCTTCGATCGCTTTAGTGTTTTCATTCAATAATTTTTGAATTTGAACACTTTCTTCAGAAGTAATCTCGCCATCTTCTAGATATTTATTAACTTGAACCAAATTAGCTTCGACTGTTTCTTTCACAGAACTGATATCTTTAATACCAGCGTTTCGGTACATAACGCCAGCTGTGGTTCCAGATCCGATAACCAGAACGATTGCCAAAGTTGTTAAAATGATACCCTTTTTTTAGATCCGCCTTTTTTTGACTTTTTTTGAATGACCCAAAAACTCTATCTAGAAAACCTTTCTTTTCTGGAGATTTAAGTTTAATATTAGATAGTTCCTTGTCAATTTCATCATTTTTTACGGAGTGGGAATCTCGGTTTGACTCCACTCTGCTCCCCACTTGGGGTTGTGTAAAATTTTCTACACCACCAGCCTCAACTTGGTTCAGAGGGGCTTGTGTTTTTTGTTGAAATTGATTTGGTTGAGGTGCATTTGAAGAATTAAACGTATCAAATACTGGTGGAACCGTTGGATAAACACCGGTGTTTTCCAAAATCGCACCTGGATACGATAATGTTTGTCCAAAATGTTCTTCGTAACCACCTTGATTAGAAGTTTCCACCGGAGATTGAACTTTCCCTGTATCAAAACCAGAGTGTTGATATCCTGAATTAAATCCAGAATTTACTGGTTGTTCTGCAAAAGAATTGTTATTTTCTTGCGGAACGGGATTTTTTGGTAAAGGTTCAACCTCGCTTAAATTTCCGGAAAATACATCGTCAAATGAATGTTCCTTAACAGGGTTTTCTTTGTTTCGATCTGTTGTTTCAGATGTTAACGTATCCCAACCTGATGTCACAGGAACTTCAGGGATATTTTCTTCTGCTGGATGACTAGCAAGTAAAGAACTCCAGTCCCCCACAACTGGAACCTCTTCCATTACTGGGGTTGGTTTAAAAACCGGTACAAATTGCAACTCATAGTGTAAACCAACTACGTCACTAGGACTCTTAGAATGATCCAGATTTGTAAACGGAAGTGGGTTAGGGAAGTTTGTTTCCCAATGAAGATCACTTGTATTTGCGTCATAATCAAAGTCATTTGTGGCAATGTTTTGATCCACACGTGTAATTCCCTGAACGTTAATTGGATGTACTGATAGAATCATCTTATCAAATCCATCAAGATTTGCCTGTTCTTCCTTAGAAAATAGTTCCGCAACATTAACGTTTAATTCTGGAATTTTGTGCATAACCGGTCCACGTGCACCAATTAGTACATCATCATAGAATGTATATACACCATCTAGAACAGTACCCTTTTTGAGAACGGGAACATTATCAGTTGTTGCAGGAGCAGTTGTTCCTGTATAAACTTCAGTATGTTCTTCCTCTTTTTTAATTTCAGGAGTAACAACTTCTTTTTCAACAGTTGGTTTTTCTTCTTCAACAACTTGAATTTCGGGATCGACTTGAATGTGTGGTTGATTTACAGGTTCGTCTTGGAAAAGTGGCGGTCTATCCTCTTCTTCCTTTTCAGACTTTTCGAAATCGTCTTCAAAGACAGGAATATCCTCTTCTTCCTCGACCTCTACGAATACAGAAAGACCAATTGGTGTGTACTTATCATTCCAAGGCATTGCAATTTTAACTTCAGTAGTTCCGTTTTCGAAGTTAAATTTATCGCTCACCTGTCCGTTATCAAGTAAATACACAAGATTATCGGTGTAATCTGCAACAACGTTTCCTTCTGAATCTCTTTTTTTCACAAAAAGACCAGTTAACTTAATCAATTCTGAGATGGGAAGTTGTAGTTCCTCATCTTTCTTTTTTGTCAAGGAAATTGTTTTTTTATCAATTCCTCGAGACAGTGTAGTATTACTCATCGCTTACCTCTACTTTTTCAATTGTTTTTCAAGACGCATTTGTGCTTCGCTTTTCACTTTAGGTTTGCCTGGAAGTTTTTTTTCAGACCCTTGACTGCTAGTAGGTACTGTTCCCCAGAGGCCTTCTGCTTCACTTTTATCTTTAGATCGATCTTCTGTATCAATCTTAGTGTCCTCTTTTGTATCTACTTTAGTTTCGTCGTTAATATTAGAATCAACTTCTTTTTCTTTAGCCGTTGAATCTTCTTTTACAGGCTCAACTACTGCTGGGTTTGGCACACCATCTTTTTGTGAAAGAATCGCTGCAAACATTTCTTGATATTTTTGAATATCAGCAGTGACTTTATGAAAAGCAATATTTGCTTTTTCTTCACGCTCTTCTGCTAGTTTAGCTTCTTTTTCTGCCTCAGAAATGATAGTTTTTGCTTTTTCTTCTGCTGAGGAAATAATTTCCTCTTTTCGTTTTAGCCCTTCCTCTTCAGCTTCTCTCTTGATTTGATTACCAAACTCAATAGCCTTGCTGATTTCCTCTTGCATTTTCACAGAGCCTTTATTAGCAATGATTTCCTCTTTCTCAAGTTTTAACGCTTGAATAAGATTTTCTTGATCATCCAATTTGATAGAAGCTTCAGAAATCAAACTTTCTTTTTCAGAAAGATCAGCCTTTTTGCTGTTCATTTTCTTTGTTCATATTTTTGGATTTCTTCACCAGCCTGACGAAGAGCAACTTGTAACGAGCGAATCATTTTCAAATCTTTAGGGTTGTGGTAACCATCTACTGGTTTTTGTTTCAGTAGTTACTTCTTCTGTTTTTTTCAGTTTCTACACTGATATTAATTTCTTTTTTTCTTTAGATTCCAAATTTTTTACTCCAATCCTTGTAATTCAAATTTCACTTTAAGTGATTAACAATTACAGTTTCTTCTATTTTTAACTCAAAAAAATTTTTTTGTCAACAGTTTTTTTATTAAAAAAATTTAAAAGGTGGAAAAACCACCTTTTAAATTATATTAAAAACTAATTTCGAAATTTGCCAAGTCTTCTGGGTTAACTTTGAACGGAGAGTCTCCGTCTGGAATTTCAACAGGCTTAATTTCCTCTAAATCAAATTGAGGGAGGTCTCCACTATTAAAGTCAATCTTTCCAAAATCCGGTTCAACTATTGGAGAAATCGATGATAGGTCTTGGAAATTACCACTAAAATCTCTAGCTAAAACAGAAGGATCACTTTCTCTTGTTGTTCCAGTTGTTAATTCTGAAACAGTTTCAGATTGGTGAACTTCTTCTTTTTTGAATGGATCCTCTTTGCTATCTGATTCAACAATAACATCATCTTCGTTTGGTTTGATACGATTATTTTGATCGTATGCTGCAACAAGCTCGTCACTCTTATCCTTTAAATCTTTAGGGATATATTGAATCTTAGCCACTGAAGGTGGTTGAGGCGAGTTCTTAACAATTACAAGGTAATAGATATAACCAAATGCGTCATTATCACCAATCTTACGTGTTCTATGGTTTGGCCCGTACATAATCTGAGCTTTTGTGAATCGATCAACGGACTTGGAATCTTCAGAAATTGATTCACGCTGTACAGAATCAATACCCATATCTTGCTTAATTTCATCAATTTTATATCGAGCTACTTCTTTTGAAACTGAGCGCTTAACTTTAACTTCTTCGGTTGTACCAAATTTTTCAACGAAGTAATCAGCGTCTTGTGCACTTGCACCCGGATAAACAATTACGTTACGAGCATTAGATTGCAAGTTTTGTACAAGACCATCACCAGCTTTTTCACCAACGATACCGAGGGTTTGGGTTGCCATCGTAGCAGATACCACGAAAGAACGCCCTTTCGTTAATACAGCTTCGAACTCTGGGTTCGCATAATCTTGAAACTCATCGATATATAGAACAACAGGGACACGAGTGTTTTCGTCTCCGGGACGACGGAAGATTGCACTTTGTAACTGCAACATAATAAAGGAACCAAGCATACCACCGATACGATCTGATAATCCCGTAGATGTTGAGATTGCTACTTTATCACCGGTTCTAAGAATTTCATCGAAGTTAAGGTCTGTACCAACTCCAGGAGGTGGGCACAACACAGAACGGATACGTTTTGAATCTAGCAAATTTGCAAGAATCGAACGGATACCACTCGTGTGTTCGTATGTTTTTGTCCCGCCACGCATACCTTTGATTGTTGAATAGTAATCAGTGTTAAACCAAGATATAATATCACGGTTTTCCAAAACCTTTTCTGAGGTTGTTGATACCATTCCCAATTGACGAAGGATTTCGTCTCCACGACCGTTATTGTTCGTTAAAAGATCATTAAGGTGAAGAAGTGTAGCGTCATTACCGTGTACACGCTTCGCTGCCTTAATAGCATTTTGAAGAAGTGTTTCTGCACTATTTTTGAAGAAGCTTGAGGAGTCACTCATAAAGGCGATTAGGGTTTCCTTTACGGTTGCAACGGCAGTTTCTTCTGGCCCATATAACGGATTAAATCGCAATGAATTATGTGCTGACGGATCGAACAACATAACTAAATCTCGTTTTTGATGTGGATCCTGAGCCTTTAAATCATTCCAAGACAACTCGTAATCTACTGGGTTGGCAATAATACTTGTTAACAAAGAAGCGTAACGGAATAGTGCGAAAGGCGTTAAGCTATTCAAGTATTGGAAATCGAAAGAAAGATAGTTTGGTAATTCCTTTTTAACAGTTAAAAGATTTATGATCGACTGATCAACCAAATCCCTATGTTTAACTTCCTCAATAGTTAAATCCTCACCGTACTTCTTGTGTTTAAGAGACTCGTATTTTTTTACAATTTCAATCTTCTCTTCTGAAGTTAAAGAATTGAATAGATGTCTGTCTTTAAGAGTTTTATCGTATTTTTCAAATTCCTTCTCTTCTGTGCGTGTTAACTCCTTTTTAGAAACACGATCGATATATTCTTGTCTTTTTTCTGCAAGTTCTTGTATTTTATCAATAAGGTTTTGTTCTACGCCTAACAAGAAAGAGATGTAATTAGTTTTCTTTTCAGCTTCTTTTATTTTACCAATAGCCCAAGTAGCTTTTGCAAAGTCTCCTTTGGGCTCAAGAACAATCTGACCCATTTGCACAACATCAACTTTTGCAAATTTAAAATTGTCGCTGGTAAAGTCCCTATTAAACATAGGTAATAGTGATTGAGAGGTTTTACCGGAACCGGTAACCCCTAAAGCTAAGAAGTGAACAAACCTATCTCGAAGTGGAACAACAGCCTTTTTTCCAGATGGAATGTAATCATCTTCTCCGTCAGGAGTTTCACCATCCTCGTTAAGGTTTCTCTTGTAAATCTCCCCGATTACAAAATCACCGGGTTCCGCCTTCAATTCTGTGATGTTATCATCGCTAATCTTAGAGCCAGCTAAGTATTCGTAAAATGGTTTTCTTAACATACGAAATACAATTGATACTTTAATAAATACAGGGATGAGACTAATAAATAGACCAATACCTAATATTGATGGTAAAAGACCTGATAATACAAACCAAACACCCAAAAAAACGAGAAGTAAGGGTTTATCCAGTAATTAATCTTTTTAAACAATCCATCTTTATCTCTTTTTCCCTATTTTTAAATAGGATATAAGATGACAAAAGCGAACAATGCCCAAATAGGTAAAATTTTAAAATTTGATGTGTCAACTAGGTTTGCGACTGCTGTTTTTATAGGCGTTATTGTAAATTACATAAATTAATAAGAAAAATAAGACCAGATAAAACAGAACTTATAGACCAAACCTGTTCTTTTTAGTTTGTCACTCAAAAATACCTCCAAAATTTTTATTTCACTGTAACTATTTTAGAGCTATTATTCTCTGTAAAAAAACTTAAGAATATAGATGATATTGAATTGAATTTTTTTAAAAAAATAATGGTGCTAAAATAGAAAGAGAATATCAAAATGTAAATTTTAAGGAGGTAAATTTGAAAAAATCACTATTAGAATTAACGGAATTATTGAAAGAGGAGGATTTGATTGCGCTATCACATTTGTATTTATATCGTGCGATGGATGTAGAACAAATCTTTAATTTTATATACAAAGTCCCGGGCGATACTCCTGGGAATAAGCGCAAGAGAACCGTTATTCGAAAAAGATTGACAGATAACGGTTTGGTTACTGTATGCACATATCAGCCAAACAAAGAAGCCTTTCAGATCACAAACAAAGCTATTGATATCGTAAGATATACTCGTGATATTCCAAGAGAAGTTTTGGATTTTGATACAAAGCAGGTGAAACGGGGATATTATACCCAAGCAGATTTAAATATGAATCCAAGGTTAATTAATCACCAAGTACATCTAAATCAAATTATGCTTGAGTTTGGTGAAAGAGCTCGAGAAGTTGGACTTCCTTGGAATTATTATGATGAAAAATTCTTATCACAATATCACGGTATTAGACCGGATGGTATGATTACCATATTAGATCACGACATATTTTTGGAAGTCGATATGGCGACTGAAAGCAAGGCTCAATTAATTGAAAAGTGGGAACATTACCGATCATTTGTATTTTCCGAAGAGTTTAGAAATAAGTCAAGAAAAAAATAATAGTTATATTTGATGTAGATAACATTATCTCCAAGAAAAAAATATCAAAAAAACGAATCGATTTAGTTAGACAAACGATAGTTGAAACTTTTTTAGATCAAGTGACAGATGGATTTGATATAGTTATTAAACATCAAAGTGAAATAAACGACTATATTTTTTTGAATCTCTTATCCCGAGGATTCTAAATAAAAAAATACTGATGAGTTACAAACAATAAAAATATCTTCAAGATTCCGGTTGGACTGTATCATACGGATATCAATTAAACGAAACTTTAAAGGGTGACTTTTTATAATTATTTTTGCTAGAAAGTTGGATGACAAAGGTAAAGTTGTCAAATTCTCAGGCGCACTTCAAGAGTATTTTTTTAGATTTTTTTATTTAGATAGAGAATTATCGGTACTTCATCGAGTCGAATTTTTATAATAGAAATACGACATTGTATAAAGAAAAGTTTGGTCGGGATATTCGACTAATCATTGCAACCAACGATTTAGAAACACTATATTACGACCTTTCACTTTTGGGCAATAAGATATTAGGTCAAATAAATATATTTGCTTTAGATGTTAAAAATTTTAACCCGAAGGTTGAACTATACCACAACCTATATACTTTTGGTTTGGAAGGTGAAGTTTTTGCAATTACATCTAGGGATCATTCTCGTAGAGAATTTAAATATAAGATCGGTCAAAAAGAATTGAGAAATAAAAAGGGTCGAGTGAAAGGGGGGAAGTGAATAATTGAAAAAAGAAAACAAAAAGAATGCTAAAAGTTTAGCAGAATTAAATAAGATGAATCCTTTAACTAAGAAGATTCTTATTGCTGCAACAACTTTATTTACATTAGGGGTGGTTTCTCTAGCTATATTTAATGTAGCAAACAACAACTCTTTAAAAACTCCAGAAGAGGCCGCTCAAACTGTATCAGGAAGAATTGCTTCATTATCAAACGCTTATTATCAGAGCGAAAGTAAAATGATTAGTGTATTTAGTAGTAATAGTAAAAACTTTGAAGCCTTTGCGGTTTATGATATTGGATCTAAATCTCCAATGTCAGATCCGGAAACATCCTATTATAAACTTGAGCCTATCTCAGGAGATAATAAAGCTAAAGTTAATTATTTTAGGTTGGAAGACGGGACTTATTTAAGAAGCGTGTATAATGTAAACAATGATTACATTATTGGAAACTACCAAATAAAAGAATCAAGTCTTGATGTTTGGCAAAGATTTGATAAGGCGCAAGAAAATCTTGCAAAGAAAATCGCAAATGGTGATAAAATTAACCTAAAAGATTATGAAGAGCTTGAGGCTCTCATAAAAGAGCACGATTATTTAAGGAATTAAGGTGATGTTTTGAAAAAAGTTAAAATTTTAAAAGATAAACTATCTGTTAAGATGATGTTATTGTACGCAACAATATTAGCAGTAGTTCCTTTCGATGTGTTTGCTGAAGATAGAAAGGTCAACACAAAATATTTCGGTAGTGATCAGAAATTTTGGGGTGAGTTACAAACTTGGTTCATTTGGGGAATGGGCTTCTTATGGACAATAACCCTCATACTGATAATAATAGCAGCAACTAAAGCCTCCGGAAAGGTATCAATCGCCAAGATGTCAGGAAACTCATCGGAGTATCACAAAGGGCTAAAAAATTACAGCCAACTATTTATCAATCTGGCTACTGGTTTAGCTTTCCTCTCACTTTTAGCAACAATACTTGGTGCGTATGTACTTTTCTAAAGAGTTTGAAAATAAAAAGGAGAGTTTACCTCTCCTTTTATAATTTAAGAAAAACAATATCTGACTGAAATAATGTCAGTAGAAAGAAGGAGCTTATGTTATCATCCAAAGATATCGTAAAGAAAGATGATAGATTCAATTCTATTAATAAAATTCGAAATGAATTAAAATTATTTATTTCTAAAAATTCAATCAGAAGGGATTAGTGATGATCTCTTTGATAAAATTCTTCAAGGGGTTTTTCTAAACACAAGTGTTGTTCTTGGGGATACCGGAGAGCACATACCGATCTTAAAATCTATTCACGATGAAGGAATTTACACATTAAGAGAATTTATTCGTGCAAATAAATTCTCATCTTATAAAAAAACATTTTCTTTTCCGAACTTGATTTTTTTACTGAATGTGATGGAAAATTAGAGATTGCTGGTAATTGCGATTCTAGACTGGCAACTGTAGCTAATACGGGGAGACCTAGTTTATTGGTTGATGAATTGGAGTTGGTATCTGTTCCAACAACAGATAAATCTTACCTTTACAAAAGTCCATTTCCATTTTTAGAAAGGGTTTATCTAAAACCTATTGATGAAAAAAAATTCAAGCCGGCTTTCAGAGCATACATTACAAAACATATTGTTTCAGAATTTAAATATTTGTTGAAACTTTATACAACATCGGATTTTATGTCTGATGAAAAAGTAAATTCTATGTTGAGAATGTTGGAGAATTTAAACAATAAAAAAATAAAGGCTGAAATTAATCAGCCTTTATTTTTTTAATATAAAAGATTTCTTTTTAAAAATCTGATGGTTTGAAGTATCCATTATCTGTTTTTATAAAGATGTCTATCTTTATCCCAGTCAGCAACCTTAACATTCTCGAGTAGATCCAATAATTCCAAATCATCTTCTTCGAACGAATTTCTATCCCTAAGATGATTTAAAACATCTGATAAAAGATTCTTTTTGAAGTGGTAATAAATAAAAAAATTCTTTTGATCCCAACAAATCTCTAATTGATAAATTTTTTTATTGTGAAATCATTACTATATTTATCCACATCGTTATAATCATAATCCCAATATTTTTAACCAAGGAACATTATCACCAAGGTAATTCAGTATATCAAAGTTTAAAGTTTTATTTGATGTAAAATTCCATAAAATTTGACCACTCAACATAAAATCACTAATCAATATAACGCTATCCTCTTCTAAAGGATTAAATAGAGAATCTGAGTCATTATGACCATTAACAACAAATGCTATACTTTTTTTATTTAAAAAAAGTCAACAAATATTTGAATATGTATAACTCGTGCGGTAAGTATCTACTAGGAGAATGGCTAAAATGAGAGGATGTAGAAATCGCTACAATTGTTTCAGAAAAAAAGATCACACTCTTTTTTTCTGTTGGTTTGTAGAGCTCAAATTTCTCCTCTAAATTTTTATAAATTAATCTGTCGCTATTGAAATAGCGACCCAAAAAATTTATCCACCCATCCTTTTGAAAAATACTGTTTTTCTTAGATAATAAAACATCTAAAACTTCGTCAAATACTTCTTCAGAGATAATATCTTGATTTAATTTTAAAACAAAATACATCAACAGATCCGAATTATCGTTAGTAGAATACTTTTCTGCAATAAATTCCAGAAACACCTCCGCTTCATCCTTGTCAGAAAACATCAGAACTGTAGGCTCCTTTGTCCTCTTTGTATTGTTTGAAGTTGCCACGTCAAAATAATTTTTCTCAAAAGAATGACTAGATAACAACCGTAAGTCAAAAGTGCGAAAATTCAGAAATTGAATAACACGATCAACATTCCCATATTGAGCCAAATTTTGCCGAAGCTACCATTTGTTTGATATACTCATCATAATTTTCAGGGCGTGTAGATTTAAGTGGTTCGGCTTCACGGCTGACCTACCACTGAAACTATTTTCCTCTAGTTTCCAAAGGCAATAAAACAATTCAATTATGCAAGTTTGTATTTGTCAGTTGTTGCAATATTTAATGAGGCGTTGAAATCTCTATCTATTTTCACTTGGCAGCTATTACAATGATATACTCGTTGACTGAGCTTCAAATTCTTTTTGTAACTACCACAATTTGAACAAGTCTTACTTGAAGGATAAAATCTGTCCACTAACCGAACGATTATATTTCGTCCTTTTGCCTTTTTAACAAGATGTTCTTTGATAGTGTAAAAGGAGCAATTAGCAATATCTTTTGCAAGATGTTTATTTCTCATCATTCCTTTTACGTTCAAGTCCTCGATTGCGATATATTGCGGTTGTTTTTCAACTAATTCTGATACGAATTTACGGATGTGATTGATACGGATATTCTTTAGTGAACGGTTTATCAATTTAATTCGTCTTTCTAGCTTGATAATATTCTTTGTTTTATTGTGTTTGTTGCATTTATTTATAAGGTACTTTCTAGATACCTTGCGTTGTATTCTTTTTAGGCGTTTATTCAAGACACGAACTCGTCTGAAGGTCTTGATATTTGGCACCTTAGTTCCGTCGGAAACCGTTGCTAGCGTCTTGATTCCCAAATCAATTCCAACTCCGTCAGTATAATCTGGTAATTTTGCCACTTGAGTTTCAACATCTTCAGTGTAGGACAAGTACCAGTATTTTCCATCAAAAGATATGTTCGCAACTTGTTTCTTGCAAGATAAATCAAAACCTGACCTAGCAGAACCAAAACTTACATTCCCGATAGTTGGTATTTGAAGTTTACCGTTTTCTTTTAGGTAAATACGACTAGGGCGTTTACCGTTTATAGCTACATCACATCGTACATTGAAATTAGGTTGATTTTTGTCAACACTCCGAAAGTTCAATTTTCCTTTGTTTTGTTTCCGAATTTTTACCAATTCCCTAGAAAGAAAAGCGTAGATAAACGATTGATTGGGTTGATAATACCAAGACCATTTTTCTTCATTTTCTTCGCAGTTCTTAGTAACAACAACCTTTGCAAGATTGAGATAGTCTGATTGATTGAGACTATAAATCTCTCTGTTGTGGAAGTTTGAATGATAGGTTTGATTGCCGTTGTTACTCAAAATATCATCAAACTCACCCTTGTTGTTCCGCTTGTCGATATCAACTAAAAGATTCCAAAAATTACGTGAAACTTTACTATACCACCACGCAAGGATTTCTTGCTCTTTAGTCAGCTTTAACCTAATCTTCTGACTTCTCATCACGAGCTACCTTTTTGCTTTTTTTCTTCAATAGTTTTATCTCCTTAATGATTTGATTAAACTATTATATCATAATACGGAATATAATGCAACTTATTTTATCGTGTTATTCAATTTTCAATGTGCTTTTCGTACTTTTGACAGTTTCCGTTAGGGCGCAACCCCTAACAGCCGAGTCGATTCCCGGACACTTCCATTACAGAACGTGCGCAGACTATATGTCAATCTGAACAACTCTAACACAACTTTCACGAGTGGTCAGACCAATTATTTTTCTTCCGTCATTAGCTTACGGCTTTACTCACCGACAAAACATCGGATTAGTGTTAATTCACTCCCCCATCAGGGGATAGTCGTTCGAGGTTATCCATATCTCTGCTCGAGACTTAGGACATTCCTACCGAAACTTACCCTTGTTACTATTGACTTAGCACTAACGTTTTCTAGCAGTCACTATTTAAATTACTAGACACTAATTAGCTTTTATTTCAGCTTTACAACCTTTCGCTCTTGTGTTAGCTACCAGGCTGTATCAATATCCTGTTTCTTCTTTCTGCTTTCGCTACCGTCACGCTTGAGTTTTCACTCTACGTTGTGGCAAACAGGCTTTAAGGTATTTCCTCGGTTTAACTTTTGTAATGATACACACTCCTTACGAAATGTGCAGGGCTTTCTATTTGTCATTGTCACATAAAACATAGAAAAATACGAATGTTTTCATAATTTTTCTACATTTGCATAAACTGTTAGTTTACCCTTTACAAATTAAACTTTCTCTATATTTGTTTAATACTGTATCTCTATCTATATAGAATTTTTGTATACAATTCAAATCCGGATAAAGAATTTATTTTTCTTTTTTATTAATAGTTTTGATGATGTAATCTCCAAAACTATGATGAAAAACTCTCTAGAGAATAGCTTAGAATGCTGTTGATTGTCAAAATATCTGAAATTCTGACCGAAGTTCCTAAAATTGGCGTTGTGAGGATTCTTTTTCTTACCGAAATCATAATAAAGTCTAACCCTAGAATAATCATCGTATGCACTCAAACCACTCTTTTTTTATATTCAGACAACTCATCCTGAATCTCTTTCAGGAGCTTCTCCTCCTGCGACAACCTCTTTAGATAGTTTCTTGTACAATTCAAGAAATGGTTGATCTGATTTTTGTTTCAGAGCTTTTTAATAACCATATTTTTTTCCTTCTTTCTTATTTTTTTATTTAATTATATTTAATAACTGTTATTAACAGTTTATCGCAATCATATCTATAATATAAAAATATAAACTTAGATTTTTATGTACGAGGAGAAAGTCAATTCTATGTTGAGAATGTTGGAAAATTTAAATAATAAAAAAATAAAGGTTGAAATTAATCAGCCTTTATTTTTTTAATATAAAAGTTGGGGTTGCTCCTTAACAGAAACTGTCAAAAGTACGAAAAGTACATTGAAAATTGAATAACACGATAAAGCAAGTTGCATTATATTACGTATTATGATATAATGGTTTAATCAAAATAATAAAGGAGATAAAACTATTGAAGAAAAACCAAAAGGTGGATCGTGATGAGAAGTCAGAAAATTAGACTAAAGCTAACCAAGGAGCAAGAAACCCTTGCGTACTGTTATAGCAAAGTTTCACGTAATTTTTGGAATCTTTTAGTTGATATTGATAAACGTAACAATAAAGGTGAGTTTGATGATATTTTGAGTAAAAATGGGAATCAAACCTATCATTCAAACTTCCACAACAGAGAAGTTTATAGTCTCAATCAATCAGACTATCTCAATCTTGCTAAGGTTGTTGTTGCTAAGAACTGCGAAGAAAATGAAGATAAATGGTCTTGGTATTATCAACCTAATCAATCATTTATCTACAATTTTCTTTCTAGGGAATTGGTCAAAATTCGCAAGTAAAATAAAGGGAAATTGAATTTTCGGAGTGTTGATAAAGTTCAACCTAATTTCAATGTACGATGTGATGTAGCTATAAACGGTAACCGCCCTAGTCGTATCTATCTAAAAAAGAATGGCAAACTCCAGATACCAACCATTGGAGGTGTGGGTTTTGGTTCTGCTAGAAAAGGTTTTGACCTTTCCTGTAAGAAACAAGTTGCAAACATATCTTTTGATGGGAAATACTGGTACTTATCCTACACTGAAGATGTTGATACTCAAGCAACAAATTTAACTGATTATACTGAAGGTGTCGGAGTTGATTTGGGAATCAACACGCTAGCAACGGTTTCTGATGGAACTAAAGTGCCGAATATTAAGACCTTCAGACGAGTTCGTGTCTTGAATAAAAGATTGAAACGACTACAACGTAAGGTATCACGTAAGTATCTTATTAACAAATGCAACAAACACAATAAAACAAAGAATATTATCAAGTTAGAAAAACGAATTAAATTGATACACCGTTCACTAAAGAACATCCGTATCAATCACATACGCAAATTTGTCTCAGAGTTAATTAAAAAACAACCGCAATATATCGCAATTGAGGACTTGAACGTAAAAGGAATGATGAGAAATAAACATCTTGCAAAAGATATTGCTAATTGCTCCTTTTACACTATCAAAGAACATCTTATTAGAAAGGCGACCGAACGATCGATAGTCGTAAGGTTAGTGGATAGATTTTATCCTTCCAGTAAGACTTGTTCAAATTGTGGAAGTTACAAAAAGAACTTGAAACTCAGTCAACGAGTATATCATTGTAACAGCTGCCAAGTGAAAATAGATAGAGATTTCAACGCCTCGTTAAATATTGCAACAACTGACAAATACAAATTAGCTTAATTAAATTGTTTTATTGCCTTTGGGAACTATAGGTAATTAGTTTCAGTGGTAGGACAGCCGTGAAGCCGAACCACTTAAATCTAAACGCCCTGAAAATTATGAGTATACCAAACAAATAGTAGCTTCGGCAAAATTTGGCTCAAGATGGGAATGTCAATCGTGTTATCCATTTTCTGATTTTCCGCACTTTTGACTTACGGTTCCTGTTGCTCCAACATATTCAGATTAATAAAAAAAGGCTGGATTGATCCCAGTCTTTTATTTTTTGCAAACAACGTTGTCTCATTTTAATAACTTCATCAAAGGTTTTGACGTGCTTCAAAGATATACTGTTGATTTAGCATATGACCTTGAATTTGTTCAGATAATTCTTCTGCTTTGCTAAATTCCACCAGAGCGAAACCTTGTATTCTCGTAAAAATAAATTTATCTTTTCTTGTCGACTAACAATAAGAACTCTTGTTTTCGACCTGGAAGTTGAAGATGTTTCTTATCCAGTTTGACACCAAATTGATCCAAGATTCGAGCTTGTTATCTTCTATTGACAACAGCACCAGGTTGAACGTGTGTGATACGTGATACCCTGAATCGACCAATATTCATATTCCAATTCTTTAACAGTGTCCAGTAAGATTGGTAACATTTTTGAAAATGTTGGCATTTACACGAACTGAATTGCACGTAGAGTAATTGACAGTGTGATTCCTAATGCACAAAGATCCCTCGTTTTGTGTGAAACACCCGCAATCATATTTTTGAAAAGCGGAAGTGTATCAACTGAGTTTTCAAGTAAATCGTCGATCTCATCACCAAACAAAGCGTTTGCGATCGGCCCATAAACACGAGCTACGTCAAAGCCACGCTTATTGTACTGGGAGTCTCCAATATTGTGACCTACTAGGATTGCTCCTTTTGTAAATTCACGAAACTCTTCAAGCACAACTTTTTGCGGTTTCGCTTGCGCAACCATCTCGTTTGTAATACCGGTCAAATCTGTAACGGCTTCAGGAATTAAAACTCCTGGATTTGAAAGTTTATCAAACTCGTAAGGGTTTGGAGAGTAATCTTGAGTTCCATCTTCTGCGATACTATTACCAAGGTATTGATTGTTGATAATGAGTGAAGCTCCGATGTCGGTGATACCGCCATCACCTCTAGCAAACTCGTCAGGAGAGTGCAATCCTGTTGTTTCTAAGTCAAAATCGGCATATCGAGATTCACCGCCGTTAAGTTCTCGATTTTTCTTATCAAGCTCTTGTAGGCGTGCGCACCATTCGGCAACCGCAATTGCAGAGAGTGGATTATAGCGGAAGTAACCGGGCTCTTCATCAATACCAACAAAAAGTTGTTCAAAACGAGCGAACCAGTCACGTAGCAATTTGTTTTTTTAATTTCTTTTTTTAAACATAAATTTCCTTCTTCCTACTGAATTTATTTCAGCTTAATTTATTTTTTTAAAATTATAAAAAGGAGTCTGAATTTAAAACCCAAACTCCCTAATTAAAATTTTTAACCTTCAGCTAACATATCCTTTTTCTGTATAAGGTTTATTAACTTTTTAGTGAAACAAGACCGTTTACGACTTGTTTTTTAAAGTCTTTTTCTGACAACCAAGTGTCAACGCCAAGCATACGAACCTTGCGTTCTACTTTACGTCCAGTTTTGCGTTTTTCTTTTAAATAAATAATCGACAAATTAAATACCTCGTTTTCATTAGTTTAAATATATTTTACCACAATTACTCATCAAACACAAGTTTTATTTTATCATTAATGATTTTTAGTCGTCCAGGAAAATAAGTATTCTTCTTTGATAAGAAATCAGTGATATAGGTTTCTCCATTAATGGCCAAATCTTTAAGATCATCAAGCGTAATATCGTGTCCGTACGTGTTCCCGTTAACAAATACTTTCCCATCAATCTTGTAATATGGGAGGTTTCCTTGCTCACAAACTTTTCTACCTTGTGACCATCACCCTCAAATACTACAGTTCCTTGTTGAATTTTTTTATCAAAGATCGCTTTAATGCGCTGTTCATCAGAGTCATAATACAACGTTCCCGATATAGAATCCCCATTATTGAATACAAGGCGTTCCTTGTGGATTTTTTGTCCTTGATAAAGTGCAGCAAACTCTTCCGGAGTGATTCTATTTCCAAGAATATCACCCCAAACTCGGAATCCTGAACCTTGCTCACCAACGTGATAGAAAGAATATTTCTTCTCATCGTCTGTTCCTTCGTTACTTACGCCTCGAACGTAATAAATCTTTTGCCCAGAAAGAGAAAACTCTGCAACTTCTTGTTTAGATCCGCTACTTTTGACAAACTGAAGTCTCAAATTGTTATCGAGTTTTAGTTTTGCTTTGGAGGTATTTTTGCTTTCTGTCCAAATAAACTCTTTTTCGATTTCTTCTAAATTTGTCAAAGCTACGATATCTTTCTTTGTAAAATCCTTTTTCATTTTGAATTTATCAGTTACAAAACTCTTCTTGAGATAGAAGCCTCTAAATTCAGGAGCTTGAACTCCGTCCTTATCAGCCTCTTGCTTTTGAGAAATCCAGCTCAAGAATGTTGTGTCGTAAAATGCGTCTTTTCCTTCAAAAACTTCAGCTCCGGTACTCTTCACGATTGAAACCAATTCCGGTTGTGTTTTCTTAGAATATTCAGGAATTTCATTAAAGTTGAAGTTTCTGCTTTTTAGTTCTGAAACGAAATTTTCAGTAAATCGAACCACATACTTGTAATAATCGTCAACAGATAACTTGCCGAGTTCAACATCTTGCAATTTAGTTTCCAATCTTGCAGAGAGTTCGGGTGAAAGAAGATCGTTCCCTTTAAGTTTTTCAACTATTTCAATACCGAAATTTGTAGCTCGATACTTTTCGTTTTTGTTCATTATGATACGTTCGTGATTAATCAATTTTTCAATGATATCCGCACGAGTTGATGGTCTTCCCAATCCTTCAGCTTTTTTAATAGCCAATTTCTTCTCATCATCAGTTAACAATCGATGAATGTTTTCTAAGATGTTATTGAAATCTGTAACACTATATTCTTTTGGAGGTGTAGTCCAACCTTCTGAAATAGAACTATCATCAAGAGAAACAGAACCCTCAAATAATTTTGGTAACATAGTATCTCGAAAGTTTTTTTCTGGTACATAAGCAGACCATCCTGGGTCTACAAGTCGTGAGCCATTAGCACGAAATACAAAATCACCAACCTCAACCTTGATAACTGTCTTATCAATAAGAATATCACCAACAAATGGAAGAATTTGACTGCGACAGATTAAGTAAAAAATATTCTTTTCTTCATCTGTTAAAGAACCCATATTTACGCTAATTTCAGGTAATGGTTGAATAGCTTCGTGCGCACCAACCTTTGCGTCATTAACATAAGTTTTGTTTCTTTTGAATGCAGATAATTGTTCTTGAGAAATTGTGATAGATCTAAATTCAGGATAAACGTATGCCGTGTTTAGAACACCGGGCATTTCATCAGCCAACTTTTCTGTGATAACTGTTGTGTCAACACGAGGGTATGTTGTTATCTTCTTCAAATACAACGATTCCAACAACTCATCAGTATATTTAGGTTTGTATTTGTACAATTCTGAAGCTGCACCTTCAATGAGTGATGTAGAGTAAAAAGATGGAGCAACCTCTTTAGCCCGTTTTACATTAACCTCTGTAATTTTTGCAGAAGAAGATAGTGACTTAATTTGATCCAGATACTTATTTGCCTCCGTTTCGCTAGAAAAGCGTCTAGGTTTGCCGGTTTCATCAATCAAGCTCGCAACAAATTCAGCACCATTCTGAACAAATTTTTGTTGAATTGTGAAGAACTGTTCCGGTTTGAAATTTCGAATTTGTAGCTCTCGTTGAACAATCAGATTTTCTACCGGATCTAACACCCTACCAATATTTACAGTAAATCCTGCTTTAGATGATACTGCTTGTGTGCCGTTCAAGCCGATAAGCCAGTCAGTTTTTGCTCTAAGAAGTGCAGCATTTGACAAATCTTGAACTGTTCCAGTGTTTGGCCCAATTTTATCAGAATAAGATAAGAGATTTTGAAATCCTTTTTGAATTTCCTTATCACTCATACCATTATTCCAAAATCTATATCGATCTTTTGCTTGAATGTTCGGATTCATTGTGCTCATAAAAGCGTCAAAAATAAGATTCCCCTCACGTTCCGGGTCAGTACCACAAACGATAAAGTCATAGTTATTTTTTTCCAAGGTTTCCTTTGTTTGTGAATAAAATTTATTCACTTTTCCTGTACGTTTTCCAGTTTTAAAATCGATACCCTCTGTCGGGTAGTAATTCCAAGTGTCTGGAATCATAGGTAGATGATCCATTGAAAACTCAGCCCACTCTGGTTTTATCTGACCAGGATTGGCGAGTTCTACTACGTGACCACTGAATCTACCAAAATCTAACGTATAAGGAAGGGAGTGTTTAATTTTTTCATAATTTTTTTGAAATTCACGCATTGCCTCGCCCTTTTCAGCGATAAAAAATCCGTGACCTCTTGGTAATTGCGCCAAAAATAATACCTCCTAAGTTATCTCGTTATCTCTAATTTTACCATTTTTAAAGAAAGAAATCAAACCTAAAAAAAGAGAGGATCAACCTCTCTCTTTTATTTATTTAGACTATTTTTTCTTTTTAAATTTCAAGTATGCAGCTCCACCGATAACAGATGTAGCACCAACACCTAAAAGTGGTAAGATGATTCTACCAGCAGAAGCACCAGTCTTAACTGCGTCTTTCTTATCAGCTGTTTTTGCTTCACGAACAAAGATGTGTTTAACGTTACCGTCTTTATCCTTGTCGGTACGGACGAATTTGAATCCGGAAATAGTTCCAGCGTCCTTAGTTGTTTCCGCTACAACAGGGTCTTTTCCGGGGATAGCCTTGAGCTCTTTAGTCTCTTTGCCGTCCTTGTCTTTAGTTGTAACTTCTTCTAACCATTCAGTTTTAACTTTCTTAACTTCTGGAGTTGCTGGAGTTTCTGCTTTCTTGAATAGGTGAACTACGTTACCATCTTTGTCAGTATCAGTACGAACAAATGTCCATCCTGAAATAGTTCCAGCTTCTTGAGTCTTATCACCAGAGAATGGATCTTTTAAGTTTTCTTCAGGTTTATCTACATTTGCCCAACGAGTTGTAAGGGATTTAGTTTTTTCGTAGATATAAGTTGTTTTGTTACCGTCTTGTTCTGTTTTCTTAAGAACGTATCCGGTGAACTTCTCAGGATCTTTGATATGATCACCTGTGAAGTCTTCTTTCAACTTAGTTTCTTTGTTTTCAACAATTGTGATCCAACGAGTGATATACTCTTTCTTAGCTGTTGGTTTTTCAACTGGTTTTTCAATGATTTCTTGAACACCTTTGGCAGTCAATGTTGCACCGTTAACACGAATCAAGCTAGTATTAACTTCAGTTGGGTTTGTTTTACCATCTTTAGTAGTAATAGAGCTTGTTACCGTTTCAGGCCCAAATGATTTACCATCAGCAGCAAGTTTGCCAGCAGCTTTACTTGTCAAGCGGAATGAAGCTCCAGTTTCATCTGTTGTAAATACATAGTAGTTTACACGTTTAAGTGTTCCACTAGTAATTTCAAAGACAACCTTGTTGTCATTCAATTCTGCAACTTTTGCTGTAACTGCATTTGTATCAGCAAGAAGGACGTTATTTCGTTTGCAAAACTGTTCTTAGTGAATGCAGGAACAATACGAAGTTCTTTACCGGCAGTAACATCTTGTTTTGTGAATTTCATCATTGAATCACGTGGAAGTGTTACTGTAATCTTATCACCAACACCATAATCCTGATCCATAGGACGAACACCAACGGCTAATATGTAATTAATTGTACCATCGTTATTCTTGATCATTTGTGTGTTTGTTGAAAGATCTACTGTAGAAGTTTTAACCTTGTCATCTTGATAAGTCGAAGGCTTAATTGTGATGTCCTTAGTTGCAACTTCTTTGTCATTTACTGTAATCTTAGCTTTTACAGTAGTGTCTTTTGATACTGATGTAAATACTGAACTTTCAGAAGCTGATTTAAATACAATATCTTTATTTTTGAAGTTCGTAGCTTTGTCGTTAAATACGATTTCATATTCGTATTCACCGAAACCAGCTTTAATGTTAGCAGCTTTCTTTTGATCAAAGGATGTTTTTGCGTCAATTTGTTGTGTACGGAAAGTTGCTGATTTTTTAAGGGTTGCTTTACCGATAACTGTTCCATCTACTGTAACATCAGCAGTCTTAACATCTCCTGAACCAAATAGAAGAGGAAGGTTTTCTACTTTAATTGTAGCAACAGAACCAGCTTTAACTGAATCTGGTACAGTAAGGTTTAGTGTATAACCTTGTGAGAATACGTTTCCTGAATTTTCACGCATTTTACTGTCGTCAATATTAGCTTTCGCAACCACTTGAGCTACATCAGCTTGTTTTGTTGCAACTTCTGTTTTGTTGCCTTCCGCAAATACTGATTGAACCGCTGGAAGAGCCCCACCAAGAACTGAAGCGGTTGATAGACCAATAGCTAACAAACTACCAGCTTTTTTTGTAATACTTGTCACTGAACAAGCACCTCCTATTTTTATACTCTGTAACTATTATAGGGTTAAATATCTAAAAGCAAAGGAATTGAAATCAATTCTTTACAAAAAAATATTTCAAAACATAAATAAAAATAACTATACTCTAAAAACTAATTATTGAAATTTCATCAAGATAGACTTATTCAAACAATTCGTTTTTCTTATCTATTATATCGCAAAAATATAAACTGTTTATGTCTTACTCAAAAATACCCAAATCTTTTGCTTCTATACCCCGAGACTCTAATTCATTTTTTAATTTATCTAAAGTTCTCATTTCTAATAGTTTGATATCTGACGTTGGTAAACCGAGTTCGTCTGATAAATTTTTAAGTGTTGCTTTATCGCTTTTTATTGGCAATAGTCTTTTTTCTACAATTAAAATTTCATTTTCGTTTAATGTAGCGATACTTTCCCTCAATTGTTTTAAAATTTCACCCCTAGAACCCTCATTATCAGGTCTTCGGTAACTATCACTTTTGTGATCTAAGGGATTAATAAATAGAGTTTCTCCGCTACGCTCACCTTCAATATGCCCCTCAACTGAATCTAAATCAACTTCGGCGCCATCCAAAGTCCCTAGTAATTCACCTTGCTTTAGATGGACACCAACTTTAATTTTAGGGTTTAATTGATATAGGTATTGATGAGTATACTCAGAGTCTTCCCCATCCTTAATGACTGTAACGTTATACAGTTCTTGAACCTCTTTATTTATTTTAATGATACGATGTCCAACCGCTTTTTCAATTCGAACAACAGTCATATCATCGGAAGCAAGAACTTTTCGTGGGTTATATTTGATAACTGTACTTTTCTTTCTCTCTTTTTCTATTGCAATGATTTCGTGAGATATTAAAGGGTAAGCGAAAGTTGAAAATTGAAACTCTCGTGTTGGATCAAACAAGTTCATAGCAGTTACAAACCCCTTTTGAGCTGCACTAACACGATCTTCTTCGCTTAGAGGTAGGTTGTCAAATTTACGAACGATACTATAAATGAGTGGTTCGTTCATATAGTAAAATGCCGATCTATAAACCTTATCTCGACCGACACGTTCGATGACCTCAAGATCTACAACACCAGAAAGTGTGTTGAGTGCGTCGTTCATCCCTTCAACAACAGCACGTTCCAACCCTTCTTCTGTTCTAAAATTCTTTTTAGCAACCCTTTTTTCAAGGTCAGGCAAAAATTGGTTGTAAACATCTTGGCAAATATAATCCAAAACTCTACCAAGGTCTCTTTTGTCAGAAAGGTTGTTGTCGATAACATCAACCTCCATTTGTTCTAATATATCTTTCAAGATTTCCTCCAGAAATTGTTATTCGGATTTACCTTCGCTTAGAGATGGCTTCGTTTCACCCTCACCTTTTGGATGATTTTCTTCGCCGGAACTCTTCGTGTTCGGATCCGTGTTAGATGATAAATCCTGTTCAACTACACTTGTAGTCGTTGTTGCAGGAATTTCTCTAATGATTTCTCGTACAATTTCCTTCTCTCTTGGTGATGAAGAGTCGGATGTTTTATCGTTCGACTCGTTTTTCTTTTCTTCTGCATTATTGTTTGTGGATGGTTTTGTTTCCTTGTTTTTTTCTACAGAAGAATTATTATCTGAATTTTGTTCAGATGATGTGTTCGATTTTTCAATTATCTTGACAATGGATGTTGTTGGTGTATTGTTATCTGTTGGTTTCGCCGGTTTACCATTCATTAAATTGTTTACAGTGAATCCGGCAACAATCAAGGATAATATCGAACCAAAAAACGCAATTACTTTTTGCGTGGCTGTAAAACCCTTTTTCAACTTATCGGTAGAAACAATGTCTCCACCGCTAAAAACTTTACTGTTCTTATTATTCTCCATTTTTTCCAATCTTGAGCCCGTTGAAGAAACAACACCATCTTCTTTATTTAATTCAGACTCAATATTTTCTGTATTTTTTTCAGGCAATGTGACACCTCCTACTCTTATTTTTATCCTGATATAGTTATTTTATCGTTTTTTTATAACAAAAAAAAGCACAACTCCTCAGAGTTGCACCCGCAGCAAGGCCCCGTAGGGTGGCTTGAGCTATTTCTTCTTTTTAAATAAAAAGTCACGCAACATATTGTACGCAACCGCAACAAAGCTCACTGAGAGTCCTTTGCGCTATTTACAATATTTTAAATATTACTTTTAAAAAGTAATAATGCAGGAAACAGGGATCGAACCTGCGACCGCCTGGTTACAAATCAGGTGCTCTACCAACTGAGCTACTCCTGCAAGTGAAATTAAAAGTAAATTCTTCAAACCAAATACAAGGAGACAACCCCCTTGTATTTGGTCTCAATAAGGGTGCTCAATCGTCGTCAGAATCTGAATCGTCATCACCCCATCGATCTTCAGCCCAATCTGGTATATCATCACCAAATCTGTCTTCAACCCAATCTGGATACATAACAATCTCCTATTTAGCTAGATTTATACATAATTGTAACGGGATAGCGCCCGAAATTTATATAAACAAAACGGAAATATATAAACCTTCTTCTACCACTATTATATCGTAAAAATAACTAACAATACTCCGAGCAGGACTTGAACCTGCACTCCCATTAAGAAACTAGGGTCTAAGCCTAGCGTGTCTGCCATTCCACCATCGGAGCTTTTTGCCAACTTTATGTATCAAAGTACAAAGGTATGGTATCACCCAAATTAATTAAGGGAGCGTACCCCTTAACTATACAGTCGCCAACTGTAAATTTTCTCTAAAATGTCTCAACTTCGTTTTACCCAACGAACGTTTTGCTAATAGTGTAATTTCCGTGGAGACTTCGAGTACGTATTACAAAATTAACACGGCAAAATTATAGAACTCTAATAGGGCATAGTGGAATCGAACCACCGTACTCTCATTGCGCACTGAGAACTCCGTTGTACGGACGGAGGACATACTCGCCAAGTCCTATGTCTGGCTACCCCGCAATAATAGTTATTAGATTGGTTTTAAACCAATCTCAAATACCACTTCCTTAACGAATAAGGCTTTGGGCTATCGAAGTTAAAGGATTCGAACCTCTGACCCTTCGCTTATCAAGCGAACGCTCTACCAGACTGAGCTAAACTTCGATATAAGTTTCAGAAAAACTGAAACTTAAACTTAAAGAATTAAATCTCATCCTCGTCCCAATCATCATAACAAGTACAACCACAACAGGTACAACAACCACAGTCGTATGTGTCATTCCAAAAGTCATCATCATAAAAGTCATCATCATCCCAATAATCGTTAGGATCTATATCGTTACAAAAACAAGTTTCGTCTTTATCATTTTCAAATTTTTTCAATACATCCACCTCCAATATATTAAACACAACGATGGATATTGAAATATTGAATTGAGAGTGAGGGAATCGAACCCCCGACTATTTGCGTATGAAACAAGCACTCTTCCACTGAGTTAACTCTCAAAAATAGTGATGTAGCATTTTAATTTGGATCCTAATCAAAATCTCACCCCAGTCGCTCTGCAACCAGACTACATCAAATATCTGGGATAACCTTTTACAGTTAAAATGAAATTTGGTAGTTGCCAAACCACCAAAACGACCACTTGCCCGGTTATTCAATCCCATAAGAATCCGGGGATCTTGGCTTTAGATGGATTTATTTGTTAAGGAATTTCACCTATAAGCGCTCGTTAACGCTCCTCTCCGTCAATCTATGGGCTAGATCAGCGACCTTTGTTACAGCTTAGGTAGATCGCCTAGAGTTTGTTTTTGGCGTGGAACAAACTTAACCAGAAATCGGGGTTGCAGGATTCGAACCTGCGACCCCTCGCTCCCAAAGCGAGTGCTCTAACCAAACTGAGCCAAACCCCGAGATAGCCAAACGAATTGGCTTATAAAAAAAATTAAATAGTGAGAGATAAATAAATTGAAATGGCGAAATTTCTATTTATTTATATTTGTTTGAAGAATTTTAGTCTGTAACCTTTTGCTTTCAAGCTTCAAGACAAAAACTACCCCAAACTAAGCTAAAACCGTCAGTCAAAATTGACATTCCCATATTGAGCCAAAATTTGCCGAAGCTACTATTTGTTTGATATGCTCATAATTTTCAGGGCGTATGGATTTAAGTGGTTCGGCTTTACGGCTGACCTACCACTAAAACTAATTTGCTCTAGTTTTCCAAAGGCAATAAAATACTTTTTGAACACTACTTGTTATCTTTAAAGAGGATTAAACCCTCAGGTAAACAACTAACCCAATGGAGCTTACAGGGATCGAACCTGCGACCTTTTGCGTGCAAAACAAACACTCTCCCGTTCTGAGCTAAAGCCCCATCTAGAGCTTACCAAACTCTGCGATCCGACGGATACCTACTAAAAAGTAGGGACTCTGGTATTTACACCTATCTTATACAAGCCCCGGAACGGCTTTGGCACACAGCCCGTTATTTTTCAAGAGGATTGAATCCCCGGGTAAATAACTGACCCAATGGAGTTTACAGGAGTTGAACCTGCGACCTTTTGCGTGCAAGGCAAACGCTCTGCCAACTGAGCTAAAACCCCAAGGAGGTACCAATTACCTCGGCAATTGGTATTTCGTCAAAAAATGACGAATGGACCTTGCAGGACTCGAACCTACGACCACTCGGTTATGAGCCGAGAGCTCTGACCAACTGAGCTAAAAGTCCTTTTGTCAGAGAGACGTTTTACTTCGTTGCAACAAATTTGTGATACGTATTGTTGTTAGGCTTTCTTGCCCGCACCACATAATTTATCTTAACCAACAAAACCGCCCCTCTTGTAATCTTCTCATAGCCTCTACCGGGATCGAACCGATGACTTCTTCCTTGTAAGGGAAGCACTCTCCCAACTGAGTTAAGAGGCTTTTTTATATAAATGACACCCCTTTGCAGACTAACCAATGTCTGCTAGTTAGGTATCAATGGATCTTGTAGGGCTCGAACCTACGACCCACAGATTAAGAGTCTGCTGCTCTGCCAACTGAGCTAAAGATCCAAATATCAACTTGATCATTTTAATATTTTTATTTTCAATAAACCTATTATAGCGCATTAATATTCAGATGTCAACTACTAAATCAATATTTTTTTATTTTTTTATCTATAAACTATTATAACATCAAATTAAAACAAAAAGGGGGACGTTAATCCCCTTAGCCATTATTCTTGTTTCGTGATAACACCCTGAGCTCCATTAACTGTAACCCATCCGTGTTTTTCACGGGCTTCGGCTTCTTTCATACGAATAAGATTATCTGTAATTGAATCAGACTTGATCTTATTCGCTTTTGCTTCACCTTCAGCCTTAATAATTGCTGTATCAGCGTCAGCTTGAGCTTGAACTTTTTTAGTTTCAGCTTCGACCTTAGATTTCTCCTGCTCTTGTTTAGCAGTGTCAATCTCTTTTTGTTTTACTGACTCGTTCTTGATAGCAGCTTCAATTTCATCACCAGCGTCCTGATCCGTAATCGTGAATGATACGAACTCAAGATTATAAGACTCGAATTTTTCTTTCAAAGCCTTGTCGATCGCTTCGTAAACTTCCGTACGCTTGGCACCGAGGATATCATAGATATCGTAGTTACCGGTTACAGATTCGATAGCACGTTGAACTGCTGGAGAAATTACGTTATTATTAACGTTCTCAAGATCTGTGTAGTTTGAGAAAACCGTCATAGCTTTCTCTTTGTTGATCTTGTACTTAACGTCAATGTTGGTGTTTAACCACTGACCATCTTTTGTTTGAGTAGTCAATTTCTCCATTGTCTTCGTCTGAACTGATGTCGGCAATGTATACACCTTGTCGGCGAACGGAACCAAGAAATGATATCCGGTTTGGAGAGTTGTTTCCTGAACTCCACTAAAGGCACTAACCTTTACTCCGACTGTATTAGCAGGGATACGCTTCATAGCTGTAACTCGTACAAGTACAGCTCCCAAAAACACAAGAAAAGCAATAATGGCGATTTTAACGCCTTTTGGAAATTTAAAGTCTTTTAAGTCTTCTACCATATAAGACTACCTTCTTTCTATGAGTCTTTTGACTCGATTTTTTATTTGAATTATAGTATTCGAAAGATTTTGATTTTGAAAATAAAAAAGAGTCCGAAACAATCGAACTCTTTTTAGTTTTTAAGCTACTCCATATTCACTTGTAGGAAAACAAAATTTCAACCCAAAATTTTAAAACCCCAACTTATTCCCAATTAAGGGTCGGTTATTAACTCCGTCAGGCAGTCACCCCCAGCCTATATTGTTCTCGTTAGTTATAGGCAACCTTACCGTTTTGGTTTCGGAACGGAAACCCCCACCCAGTTCTCTGGTATATCCATCCACCTCACAGGTACAATGTAAGCTTTTATTACCTGTCGACTTCCGACTTGCTAAAAGGCTTTTTATTACATACATTGTATTATTCCTCTTCGTGTTTTTAAAGTACGATGGCAACTTTCAAATACCGTCAATCAATAGTGTTAAAACAGAAAAATATAAATAACACGATTGACATTCCCATCTTGAGCCAAAATTTGCCAAAGCTACTATTTGTTTGGTATACTCATAATTTTCAGGGCGTTTAGATTTAAGTGGTTCGGCTTCACGGCTGACCTACCACTGAAACTAATTACCTATAGTTCCCAAAGGCAATAAAACAATTCAATTAAGCTAGTTTATATCCGTCAGTTGTTGCAATATTACGTGAGGCGTTGAAATCTCTATCTATTTTCACTTGGCAACTGTTACAATGGTATACTCGTTGACTGAGTTTCAAATTCTTTTTGTAACCGCCACAATTTGAACAAGTCTTACTTGAAGGATAAAATCTATCCACTAACCGAACGATTATATTTCGTTCTTTTGCCTTTCTAATAAGATGTTCTTTGATAGTGTAAAAGGAGCAATTAGCAATATCTTTTGAAAGATGTTTATTTCTCATCATTCCTTTTACGTTCAAGTCCTCGATTGCGATATATTGCGGTTGTTTTTTAACTAATTCAGATACAAATTTACGGATATGATTGATACGGATATTCTTTAGTGAGCGGTGTATCAGTTTGATTCGTCTTTCTAGCTTGATAATATTCTTTGTTTTATTGTGTTTGTTGCATTTATTGATAAGGTACTTTCGAGATACCTTACGTTGTAGTCGTTTAAGGCGTTTGTTCAGAATACGAACTCGTCTGAAAGTCTTGATATTTGGAACGTTAGTTCCATCGGATACTGTTGCTAGCGTCTTGATTCCCAGATCAATTCCAATTCCATCAGTATAATCTGGTAAATTTGTTACTTGATTATCAACATCTTCTGTATAGGATAAATACCAGTATTTTCCATCAAAAGATATGTTCGCAACCTGTTTCTTGCAAGATAAATCAAACCCTGATCTAGCAGAGCCAAAACTTACATCCCCGATAGTTGGTATTTGGAGTTTACCGTTTTCCTTCAGGTAAATACGACTAGGGCGTTTACCGTTAGCAGAGACATCACATCGTACATTGAAATTAGGTTGAATTTTATCAACACTCCGAAAATTCAATTTCCCTTTGTTTTGCTTGCGAATTTTGACCAATTTCCTAGAAAGAAAGCCGTAGATGAATGATTGATTGTATTGGTAATACCAAGACCATTTTTTTCTTCATTTTCTTCGTAGTTCCTAGTAACAACAACTTTGGCAAGATTGAGATAGTCTGATTGATTGAGGCTATAAACCTCTCTGTTGTAGAAGTTTGAATGATATGTTTTATTCCCATTTTTTTACTCAAAAATATCATCAAACTCACCCTTGTTGTTCCGCTTGTCGATATCAACTAAAAGATTCCAGAAATTACGTGAAACTTTACTATACCACCACGCAAGGATTTCTTGCTCTTTGGTTAGCTTTAACCTAATCTTCTGACTTCTCATCACGAGCTACCTTTTGGTTTCCTTTCAATAGTTTTTATCTCCTTAATGATTTGATTAAACTATTATATCATAATACGGAATATAATGCAACTTATTTTTTGTATTATTTAAATTTAAATGAAATTTTATTATTTTTTGACTACTCTTATTGAAGTGCAACCACCAACTGCTTTATTAAATTCAGAGATAAAAAAAAGCAAAAAAAAATACCCCTATGGTCAAAAGAAGGAAAGAATGACCATCGGGGCGACAGACGATACCGGACTTGAACCAGTGACATCGGTTTTGGAGACCGACATTTTGCCAGTTAAACTAATCGCCTATAGGAGGGCCCTCAAAAGAAGGAAAGAATGAGAGCCTATAGAGATAGTGGGAATCGAACCCGACGAATGTAGGCGTGAAAAGCCTATGCCTTAGCCACTTGGCGATATCTCCTTAACTAAAACGGTGATACGGAGAATCGAACTCCGGTCTCTCGGTAGACAGCCGAGCGTATTAACCACTATACGATACCACCATAAACCCGGCAACCAAAAGAAGGAAAGAATGGCTGCGGGCAACCGGGCGGGTAGGACTTGAACCTACGACACAGGGATCTTCAATCCCCTGCTCTACCAACTGAGCTACCACCCGTGAAACACCAGGATGTTTTTCCTACTCGACTTAGCGCTGCAAACTATTAAGGTTACACACTGACTAGGAATGGCCCCGGTTTGCAACTCCGGTTGACCTAGCCTTTTTAAAGCGTGGGAAGTATCAACAACCCCAACTCAAACAAGCACCACATAGTAGATTTTTTACCATACGTAAACGTTATCCAAACGTAGATTTTGCCTGAGTGCCTCCGAAAATCTTATAGTTACGTTACCGCAACATCAACTACAATCGCATTGTTCGACACACAACTTTGGTTCCCTAAGTGTCACCTCAGATTCACTGTTGCGGCCAGCTATAGGACGAGTCCCGTTCACTGACACTTGTTACGACGATTCGCAGAGCACCTTGTTTTTCGCACCGTCTCGCAAGTTATCTCAGCCTGAACCATTTCACCGGTCTCCCATCTGGAACAACAATAGTAAAGGTATCCCTATACCACAATTGCAGGTCTTAACAAGATAACCCAGGCACCACTTGCCAAGTGGAATTATGCCCTTTGGTGTATTCGGGGGACAGGATTCGAACCTGCGACCTTTGGAGAATGAGTCCAACGAGCTGACCAAACTGCTCTACCCCCGTATATTATTATGAACTGATATATCAGTATAAACTATTATTCAAAATATGTCAATAGTTTTTTTTTATTTGTTTCTACTTAACTATTATAACTCTTTTTTTATAAGAAATAGTTGAGTAAAGGATAAGGTGGGATTCGAACCCACGGGTGACTTTTTAGGCCACTGAACTGTTTTCAAAACAGCCTGCTTCTGACCGCTTGCATACCTATCCATTAACGGTGGTTTTATTTGGGATTCGGTCTCACTTCTCAACCACCAACCAATTTATTGGCATATTGCACGGAAAACCCAACTTCCCTGTGCGCCAATTCCAGAACCTATGGGCGAACCATTCAACTAGTATAGTTCTGAAATTAAGATAGAGGGTACGAACCCACAACTTTAATAATTAAAGCCTGTTCTTCTAATTGAACATATCCCAAACGGAGCAAGTAGGATTCGAACCTACGCACGACATCGCTGCCGTCTAATTGTTTTCGAAACAAGCCTCTTAACCACTTGAGTATTGCTCCCAACTTAAACTCCTAAAACTTTTAAATTGCCATACCGTCATTCAAAAGTGTGAAAATTTAAAAACTAACAACACAATCGAAATTCCCATATTGAGCCAAATTTCGCCAAAGCTACTATTTGTTTGGTATACTCATAATTTTCAGGGCGTATAGATTAAAGTGGTTCGGCTTCACGACTGACCTACCACTAAAACTAAACTTCTTTAGTTTTTAAAAGTAATAAAGTTGTACGGAGTGAGCGTGATCAGGGCTCACTAGACAAACTCGCTTTCACGAGAAACAACCTTTCATTATTGATAATCTTGGGCACGTAGTCGCAACCGAAACAATCACGTAACTTCGGGGTTGATAGTCCCTACTGAAATTATTTCAGCTGAGTTGGAACTTTTACAGTTCCAGTAAAAGGGTGAGGATGATCAGCTCTCACTAGGAAAACTCGTTTGCACGAGAAACAATAATCGATCATCAATAATGAAGCGCAGTGCGGGAATCGAACCCGTGTCATCAGTTTGGAAGACTGAGGTTTTACCATTAAACTAACCACGCAGATCGCTGTCGTCACAGCGTTATCAAAATTTTTATACAATCATTAGGATAAAAATTTTCAGCAACTACAACTCTTTCAAGCCGAGTAGTTAACGTGAGCTGAAACATATCCTATCCCCAGCGCAGGACTTGAACCTGCACGATAAAAATCGCAGAGGCTTAAACTCTGTGTGTCTGCCATTCCACCAGCCAGGGTACTGAGAGAGTGGGACTCGAACCCACAGCCTTCCGGTTAACAGCCGGGCGCTCCACCATTGAGCTATCCCCCATCAGTATGAAAATGGAAGCGGTAGGATTCGAACCTACGAACTCGAAAGAGAGCAGGGTTACAGCCTGCCGTGTTTAACCAGCTTCACTACACTTCCAAAATATTCTTTTTACTATTATAGCACATTTTTTTATTAAATGCAAGACAGTAATTCTCAGAACAGGGTTCGAACCTGTGCGTTACTGGATTCAAAGTCCAGTGCCTTACCAACTTGGCTATCTGAGATTAAACGCACCCTGAAGGAATTGAACCCACAACCTTTCGGTTCGTAGCCGAACGCTCTATCCTGTTGAGCTAAGAGTGCTTATATATTTTATTTTACATCTTTTTTTATAAGAAGAGTAGGGCGATCGACAGGACTCGAACCTGCAATAGACGGATTCACAGTCCGTTGCGTTTTTTTCCGTTTTTCGCCACGAACGCCAAAATGATTTTTGAAATTTGTGTGGAGTATGATCATTGCAATGATTTAGTCGATCTCTTTGGGCAGTCGATCACTCTAGTATGATCTATATCGTTTCACCCGAATGGGAACTACCACCAAGTCAGCGAAGATCAACTTCGCTTACATCTCAAACAAAAAAATTTCAAAAAAATATACGTCGGAGTCCGCAGTTGCAACCGTAAGCGGATACTCCAGTAACCCCTCGATCACTGTCCACGATTTCGGACTACGGAGAGAATAGGATTCGAACCTACGCACGACATTTCTGCCGCCTATATGTTTTTCCAAACATACCTCTTAACCACTTGAGTACCTCTCCAAAGTAAAGGGCTGCCATATCACTATATGCTATTATATAGCAATATAACTCGAGGCAAACCCTTTAGTTTAGCAAATAAAAAAATTTTTTTATTGGCTCAAACTCTCCTTTTTTTATTTGCTATATTGTATAGTGTACACTATTTTTAAATAAAAAAAGTCAATACTTTTTTAAATTTTTTTTAATTTTTTTATCGAAAAGATGAGCAACTGGATCTTTTTTTCATACAATTTCTTGTACTCGTCTTCGCTAATTTGAGTCATTAAGAATACTGGTGATACTGGACGTGTGTTGCCATCACGATCCTTATAGTATTTTAATCCAGTTCCATAACCAGCCTGAATATAGATGTAGCTTCCATCAGGAACAGACTCTTCAAGTAGCAAATCCGTCAATCTATTTTTCGATTTCCGACACAATGTTACGCTCTACTGGACGACCACCAAGATCTAAATTTTGGTTTGATAAATACCAAGAGCTCGACAACAACCAAGCCACGTCCAATTCTGGTGGTTCAGCCTCACGGAAAACTTCGTGAGTTTTTTTCAGAAAAATACTAACTTAATATTTCGTGATTCATCTAATCGTTTCGCTAAAGCTCTAAGTTTCAAATTGGCGATCATTTCCAATTGATGACGCTGAAGTTTATAGAATGTAATAATACCGCTCAAACGGTTTACAAATTCTGGTCGGAATCCCTTACCTCCACGTTCAGGGTCGTGGTTTTTTAATTGAGAAACGATTTGCTCCATTATATTTTTAGGTAGTTCACCGCTCTCTGGATCACCATTACGCAAAATCATTTGCGAAGCTATATTTGATGTTAGGATGATGATTGTATTCCTGAAGTTTACAACTTCCCCTCGAGCGTCCGCAACCTCTCCTTCATCTAATACAGAAAGAAGTGTGTCCCAAATACCAGGGAATCCCTTTTCACACTCGTCGAATAGCAATACTGAGTAAGGATGTTTTTTTACAAACTCAGTCATTTCACCACCAGAGTCAAGATCGTTACTTTCTCCGGGTGGAGAACCGATAAGTCGTGCTACTGACGATGGAGCTTGCAACTCCCCACAGTCAAAACGTTTCATTGCACCTTCATCGCCAAACATAACTTCAGCGATAGCTTTAACTAGCTCTGTATTGTGTGTAACTACATAATTTGTCCCAGCTAAGAATAAATGTTCTTCGTTGTCTACAAGAATACAGATTGCCTCCTCTGAATTTAATTCAGGAACAATGCTTGTAATCTCTAAAAAATTGATATGATCTCTATAAGGTGAGACTCTTGGAATTTTAATAAAAACTTCGTCTTTTTTAACTTTTTTACCAAAAAGATCAAAGACTTGTTCTCTAGACTGGTAAAAGACATCTAGTGTGAACTTATCTACTTGTTTTGTTGAAATTCCCATCGAGAATAACATTTCACGAACATCCAAAACGAGTTGTTCTTTTTCTTTTGCTACAAACAAAAGTTTTTCTGGATTGTTTTCATCAAATGTTCCGTAATGATCAAATGCACCTCTAATGATATCTCTTCGCTGGCTAAGATTTGTAGTTTTTAGTGACTTTGTGATGTGCTCAGTTCTACTTCCAATAGCAAAGTAGAGAGATTCCACGTCTTTCATACTACCATCATCAAACTCAACTGCACCGTTATTCGGAATAAAGAATTTTACGTTTGGATCTTTATCCTGTTCTTCGAGAATTTCAGCAACGGTTAAATTTTCGATATCAGAATAATCGGAAGAATTTGATTTTACTACACCAAAGATATGTTCCTTATCAGCAGAAAGCGATCTTCCATCTGAAAGATTTACAGAAAAGAAATTCCTTTGTCCTTGCGGGAATACACCATCAATAGTTGTAGGTTTACCAGTTCTATCAAACACACGGTCACCAATTTTTAATTTATTGAGTGGAACGAATCCCCTATCAGGCGTCGGAATCAACTCGGAAGCTCTGAGTGCCTTACCAACCCCTGATGGCCCAAGAAAAATAAAAGAACCAATAGGTTGTTTTGGATTTGAAATCCCCAGGCGAGAACGTTTGATTGCATAAGTAACAGCTTCAATTGCGTGTTTTTGACCAATTACACGTTTAGATAGTTTTGAACTCATTGATCGTAATCGCTCAATTTCGCTCTTCCCGATTTCCGAAACCGGTATTCCGGTTGTAGCTTCAATTGTTTTTTGAATTTGTCCAGAATCAACCACATCCTTAATCATCAAGTTTGGTTGATTGTAGTATGTGTCTTTGAATTTTTCCAAATCAACTTCAAACTGGGCAATACTTTTTGCTAATTTTGATATTCTTGACTGGTCTGCGTGTTCACCTTTACTTTCTTCAGTAGCTAGTTGATTCTCCAACTGTAACAATTGTGAACGTTTTTTTCTCAGAAACTCTAGAGCCTCTTTTTGAACTTCCCAAATTTTTACTTGTTTTTCAAAGAACGGTTTTTTAAAGTTAAGTTCACTTTTTAGCTCAGAGCGAGTTTCCGGATCTGTTTCTAACTCATAATCTTTTTCCAATACAAAAATTTCACCGTAAGTCAAAAGTGCGAAAAATCAGAAAATGAATAACACGATTTTGACCTTCCCATATTGAGCCAAACTTCGCCAAAGCTACCATTTGTTTGATATACTCATAAATTTTCAGGGCGTTTAGATTTAAGTGGTTCGGCTTTACGGCTGACCTACCACCGAAACTAATTTCCTCTAGTTTCAAAAGGCAATAAAACAATTCAATTAAGCTAGTTTATATCTGTCAGTTGTTGCAATATTACGTGAGGCGTTGAAATCTCTATCTATTTCTTTTTGGCAGCTATTACAATGATATATTCGTTGACTGAGTTTTAATTCCTTTTTGTAACTACCACAATTTGAACAGGTCTTACTCGAAGGATAAAATCTATCCACTAACCGAACGACTATATTTCGTTCTTTTGCCTTTCTGATAATATGTTCTTTGATAGTGTAAAAGGAGCAATTAGCAATATCTTTTGCAAGATGTTTGTTTCTCATCATTCCTTTTACGTTCAAGTCCTCGATTGCGATATATTGCGGTTGTTTTTTAACTAATTCAGATACAAATTTACGAATATGGTTGATACGGATATTCTTTAGTGAACGGTGTATCAGTTTGATTCGTCTTTCTAGCTTGATAATATTCTTTGTTTTATTGTGTTTGTTGCATTTATTGATAAGGTACTTTCGAGATACCTTGCGTTGTAGTCGTTTAAGGCGTTTATTCAGGATACGAACTCGTCTAAAAGCCTTAATGTTTGGTAGAATGGTTCCATCGGATACTGTTGCTAGTGTCTTGATTCCCAGATCAATCCCAATTCCATCGGTATAATCTGGTGAATTTTGTACTTTAGTTTCAACATCTTCAGTGTAGGACAAGTACCAGTATTTTCCATCAAAAGATATGTTCGCAACTTGTTTCTTGCAAGATAAATCAAAACCTGATCTAGCAGAACCAAAACTTACATTCCCGATAGTTGGTATTTGAAGTTTACCGTTTTCTTTTAGGTAAATACGACTAGGGCGTTTAGCGTTTGCAGATACATCACACCGTACATTGAAATTAGGTTGAATTTTATCAACACTCCGAAAATTCAATTTTCCTTTGTTTTGTTTCCGAATTTTCACCAATTCCCTAGAAAGAAAAGCGTAGATAAACGATTGATTGGGCTGATAATACCAAGACCATTTTTCTTCGTTTTCTTCGCAGTTCTTAGTAACAACAACCTTTGCAAGATTGAGATAGTCTGATTGATTGAGACTATAAATCTCTCTGTTGTGGAAGTTTGAATAATAGGTTTGATTGCCGTTGTTACTCAAAATATCATCAAACTCACCCTTGTTGTTTCGCTTGTCGATATCAACTAAAAGATTCCAAAAATTACGTGAAACTTTACTATACCACCACGCAAGGCTTTCTTGCTCTTTAGTTAGCTTTAACCTAATCTTCTGACTTCTCATCACGAGCTACCTTTTGGTTTCCTTTCAATAGTTTTATCTCCTTAATGATTTGATTAAACTATTATATCATAATACAGAATATAATGCAACTTAGTTTGTCGTGTTATTCAATTTTCAATGTGCTTTTCGTACTTTTGACAGTTTCTGTTAAGGCGCAACCCCTAACCGCCGGGTCGATTCCCGGACACTTCCATTACAGAACGTGCGCAGACTATATGTCAATCTGAACCACTCTAACACAACTTTCACGAGTGTTCAGACCAAATATTTTTCTTCCGTCATTAGCTTACGGCTTTACTCACCAATAAATTATCGGCTTAGTGTTAATTCACTCCCCCATCAGGGGATAGTCGTTCGAGGTTATCCGTATCTCTTTTTGGAGACTTAGGACATTCCTACCGAAACTTACCCTTGTTACTATTGACTTAGCACTAACGTTTTCTAGCAGTCACTACTTTTAAATTACTAGACACTAATTAGTTTTTATTTCAGCTTTACAGCCGTTCGCTTTGTGCCAGCTACTAGGTTGTATCAATATCCTGTTTCTTCTTTCTGCTTTCGCTACCATCACGCCTGGACTTTCATCCTACGTTGTGGCAAACAGGCCTTAAGGTATTTCCTCGGTTTAACTTTTGTAATGATACACACCTTTCACAAGATGTGCAGGGCTTTCTAATTGTCATAGTTACTCAAACATAGAAAATCAAGAATTTTTTCATAAATTTTCTACATTTGCATAAACTGCTAGTTTACCCTGTAACAATACCAGATCTTTTGGCATAGCGTCAATTTCCAAGCGTGTCATAGCACAAGCCTTATCTAAAATATCGATAGACTTATCCGGGTTTCGTCTGCTAGGTAGGTATCGAATACCTAAATCAACTGCCGATTCAATTGCTTTATTATCTACAGTAACACCGTGAAAAACTTCCAGACTACGTTTACGTGATTTCAAAATACGAATTGTAGAATCACGCTTCAATTCATTAACGGTTACACGTTGAAAACGACGAACAAGCGCTTTATCACGTTCAATATACGTGTGATACTCTATATCTGTTGTAGACCCGATCATTCTGAGTTTACCACGAGCAAGAGCCGGTTTTAATAAGTCACCAACATCAAGTTCGCTTTTTTTGTTCAAAATCACGTGGGTTTCATCTACGAATAGAATAATTTTACCATCATTCTCAACTTCTTCGATAATCTTCTTTACTCGATATCGATAACCACCGTCACTCTCGTCCTTACTTGATAAACTAGGGATATCTAATTCCCACAAAGAAAACCCTTTTAATGATGGAGGCACAATATTCAACGCTAGAGCCTGTGCGAGCCCTTCTACAATTGCGGTTTTACCGGTTCCTGCCTCACCAACAAGAATACAGTTATTCTTGAACTTTTGTACAATAATAGACAACAGATCACGTGTTTCACTGTCACGTTCGAGAATTGGTGAGAAATCATCACTTTCTCTATATCGTGCCGTGATATCAAAGGCGAATTTACTAAGAAATTCCTTACCTTTATCTGAACCAACTGCTGTATTATTTTTAGTTGTATTTTCCATCTCTTTATTTAATTCAGGCAAAATATTCTCCTTTTTGTTTTTAATAGAACTCACCACGTCTAGCGTATTCAATGATATTATCTACATCAGCTGTATTACCGCCAAAAAATAAGTCATTAGTATCAAAAATAATGTGATGGTTGTAAAAGGTTCCGTTTGCAGGCAACATTTCGGGCTCTAGGTCTACTGGGTGTAACAACACACCCTCGTTCCCCATAACTTCCGGTCTAAACAAATAAAAATCATTTGTTGTTCTAAAAAGTTGCATTAATTCAATCATACCAGCTAAATATAGGATGTAAGACTCACGATCCGGTTTAAATAATAAGAACTTCCAGTCATCTTGTTCCTTACCTAAGTCGTACAAAACTCCAAACCATCTTTCACCATTGGAATCAAAACCGAATTGGTAGGGCAATGCAAGTTCAACCCCGGTTTTATTTTGGCTATGCAATATAGGCAGGGTTCTCTTTACATAAACACGAGATTTCTGTATATCTGAAAATGTCTTTCCTTGAAATATTGCAGAAAAGAAATCATCCCAATTACTCACAATACGCTCCCTTTGCTCTTGAGGAACATTATACCCCGTTCTTCTTACACCACTAACATTATTACGTCTACGGAACATATCCTCTGATAAATTTTCCAAAATTAAAACCTCCATTTTGTTTATATCTCTGTCTATTTTAGAGCAAAAAAATTCATTTCTAATTTTTGAAGAATAAGGGCGGAATGTCTATTAAAACGGAAAATTTTAAAAATGTCTGTTATAACAGAAAATAAAAAAGAACCACGGAGGGTTCTTTTATCTATTTAATTAGAATGGAAGGTCATCGTCGGAAATATCCATTGGTTTTCCTTCACTCTTCTTTGCTGTCTTTGCGTCTGATTTGCGTAAAGGAGCGTCAGCACCACCACCGTTGTTCTTAGGTTCACCGATGTATTCACGTGCGCCACGAAGTTCAAGGTAAAGTTTTCCTTCGTACTCACGAGAGTAAATTACGACAGGAATATCGATATTAGCACCTTTTACTGCTTTCTCAAGAACAGATTCTGCTTCTTCTTTTGTGTTGAAGAAAAGAGAAATGTTTGCAGGTACTGTTCCGTATTCTTCGTTTTCAATAAAGTCAGTTCCAAGAGCGTCATTGATTGCGTCAACTGAATTAGCGATATTTACGAAGTTGCGTACAACCCAAGAGTTTTTAGCTTGAGCCATTGTAGTTTCTCCAGCCAAAAATCCACGGAAGTGTGCACGAACCTCACGTCCACGTTTTGATTCGTAAGGTGTTCCAAAGTCTTGAAGTGATACAAATTCTGTTTTAGCCAAATTAATAATCCTCGTTTCTTAATTATTTATTTATATTTTGTAGTCCTTTACTCGTCTACTCTCTAATTATAACTCTTTTTCATTTTTAAGTCAAGAGTTTTTGAGTAAAAATCTTTATTTTTTTCTATTATTTTCCGCCACGTTCTTTACGACATTTAGAGCAGTGGCAGGCGTAACCGCCCCAAATATCAATAGCGGCTTCGAAACCATTCATTTTATCCGGTCTCTTAATCTTATCCTTTTGACATTCTGCTTCAGGGAATCCAATAAGTCCTTCCATCATATTGCTTACGTTCCTTTCTATCTTTATAAGAATATATTACCAAAAATTTTTATACCCGTGTCAACTAAAAACAAAAAAATAAAAAAACGCTTTAAAGCGTTTTTTTATTTAATAATCTAAAGATTACTTACTATCACTTTTATTGGTGACATCTTCTTCTGCAAAAACTTCAGCTTCTTTAACTTTTTCAGGATCAATCTTGTCCTTTTCTTTTACAATTTCAGTGTCTTTATTATCTCTATCAGGAACATCGTGGTTCATAACGGCTATAACAATCGCCAAGAAGATGTATAGAAGTACAGCACCTCTCGCACTATAAAAGAACGAACATATAAATCCTAGTCTGACAATATCAACTCTCCAATCAAAAGTTTCTGCGATTGAAGAGCAAACTCCAAGAAGATGAGAGTCTTTTTGGTTTGGTTTTTTAAAATGAATCATCTAAATTTGTCTCCGATTAATATAAAATATATTGAATAGATTTGAATAAAATCACTCCTATCGTTATTGTTAAAAGTATAGTTTCCAGATATTTACTGATTGAAATTTTTTTCGATTTTTGACATCCTCTATAAATACCAAAATAAAATATAGAAATATCACCAAGAAAACCAAAATCTCAAAAATACAATATTGTTTTACTTTCATACTTAGATAAAAGCAAAAAGAATATTGACAAACCAATAAAAAAATACCAGTTATGACTCTATTCAAATTAACTAAAAGGGAAAATTCCCTGTCTCCAGTAACAAAAAGAACTCTCAACAAGGAATAGAGGCACGAAACTGTGCCTCCTAATAAACCCCAAAATGCAAAATTTAACATAAGGAATTACCCCTTGTCTTTATTTTTCGTCAGAAAACAACTCCGGGTGATCCTCGTGGTATTGTAACAATCCTAGCGCAGTAGTAAAGGATAAGTTTTCTAATTTGGATCTACGCTCAGATACGTTCTGAACGCTCATCACATTAACGCCGGTTTCAACACCAACTCGATAGGCTGTAATTTTGCCTTTTTGTATAGCTAAAATTACTTCCTTTGCTTTTTTAAACAAATGTTCTTGATTTAAAATCTTACCGTCTTTCTTCACATTAACTCCTAACGTTATTAATTAACATATTCTCTGAAGGTATTCCAGTTTATATCCTTTTCTGTTGCACTTCCAGTATCGATACCAGCCTTGCGCATTTCACGAACTGGTCTAACACGCTGATCCTCTACAAAAATTTCAGTGTAGTACAATCCGTATATTGACAAACGACCGTTTTGATCTTCTGTAACAACGCCTAACACATCACGATTGTTACTCAAATCTTTTAGATAAACTTCGTAAACTGAGTTTATATTCTTGATTGAGTTCCAAGCGTCTAATGTTGCATTTTTATAAGTTGTTTCTATGTTGATTTTTTTTGAATTTTGAACAACATCGTCGTAATTCTTGAATTGTTTAGATCCTATAAATTGAGCTTGACCAACTATTGCAGTCGAGATATCATCCTCAACTAGTGCTTCCAAACCAGATGTTGAAAGATTGCTTGCGATAGCTATTCCAGAATATGGTGTCGCAACACGCTCTTTGAATTTACTAGCAAAACGTCTCTCTAACTCCAATCGTCCAGAAGTAGATGTATCTTCAGTGTCTTTTAGATAGTTGTAGAACAATGTTGCGTCACGACCGATACCGACTGCAATTACATTATCGTCTGTTGTAAATTTATAGTTTGAAGCATTTCTAGCATAAAGAGCGGCCGCTGAGTTCACATCACCAACATCTTTCGTTGTTAATAATGTTATCATATTTGATAAAATTGGAAGACCCAACAAACTCGTCTTTATTTTTTTGATCAAAAGCCTCGATTCCTGCTGCAATCGGGGATTCAAACAAATACTTAAATCCACGATCGTTAGATTTGCTTCCGTCTGCTTGAACCGCAAGAACATCTTTAGCCCTTACATCACGACCACGTTTATCTTTTGCGTTATCCTGGCTGGTTACAACTGTATCACCATTACCAATTGGCTTTGTATTTTCATAGTGATTATAAAAGAAAATACCACCTAGAATAACACTTGCTATACCAACCCCATAAACAATCTTACCTTTTGTGGTTTTTAGAAATTTAACGCTTTTTTCCTTTAACTGTTTAAGAGTTGATGTTTCATCCTCATTGTTATTTACGTCATTATTTTGATTAACGGAGTTAACAACGTTTGTATCTTTTGTATCTTCGTTTTTTTTCATTTTTCTCCATCCTTATCTGGGAGAATGTATTCACCCAAACCTAACTGTCCTTTGAGAGCTTCATAAACATCTTTAAAAGTATAGTCTGATTGAAGAATTTGTTGAGCAATACTCCAAACCTGATCATCTGATAATTCAATCACATTCTCAGGTGGTCTTGGTGAATATTTTCGCCCACCAAACATTTTCTTCTTTGTTCTAAATACATACCATAGCTTGTTGTTTCTAACATTAGTAGGGACTGATACGCAATGAAAATCTGAATTAACCAAATACCAAAGATTTGTGTATTTATCGTAAAGGAATGTAATGTTACCGATCTCTTTTATAAAACCACGACTAACTAATAACTTAAAATTATCTGGATGTAAAATCAATATATTGAATCGGTCATTGCCCCTTTCTTTTAATTCTTGCAATTTATCTCTCCTTTTAGACTTTTTATCTTATTTTAGTATATTATAGCTTTACAAAAAGTAAAGAAAAAGCACTCATAATTCTGAGTGCTCTGCTTCATTCTATAAAAGAATTTTATTTTCAGCAATTCCAACTTGAACGTTTTTGATACCTAAATTAGGATCTTCGTTTGTTCGAATTACAAACAATCGACTTCCAGCAAACCCTTTTGCAACTAACTCGTCGTATCCAATGATGATACATTGAGTTCCTGCATAGTCTGTTGTTCTACCAACGACTTCTGCCGTGCGCTTGATGTGTGCAGTATCAGTTGATGTTTGCGCAATAACCATCAAGATTGGTAATGTTTGTTGGCCTAGTGGGTAGTACTTGAGACCAGCTTTTGTTTCGTGGAATACACTATTAACTTTACGTAGACGATCAGATAAGTTGAGATCCTCGTAACCATTCTCAGAAATAAATCCAATAAAGTTAAGAGGTAAACTTCCTTCGTCTGGTTGAGCTAAAGAGAAACTAAAGTCTGTATTAACTTCAGTCTGTCCGATACGAAATTCTGGGTTTTCTTTGTATTCACGAATGCGAAGTTGTCTAAGGTTACGAAAGGCAATAACAACCTCACCTTGGACTAAGTTATTACGGACAACACGTGAAGATTTGAAGTAATCTGTATATCTCCAGTTAGAAGTATCAACGCCCTCGTAATTCAAGACGTAAATACCAGCAAAATCAAGAACGTAAATTTTTAGGTCGCTTTCTTTTGCGGAATAATGTTCTTCTTGAAACTCTCCCAGTGTGAACACATTAAGATACTTCAATCTAACAAGTTCATCGATTGTTTTGTCAGAAACTTCCTTCCCAATTCCACGAGAAATTTGATCGTGCGTTGCAAATCTAACCTGAAATACAAATTTAATCAGTTCAACAACGTCACGACTAATTTTTCCGTCTTGCATTTTTCGTGCAATATCTACGTTTGCAACAGAACGGAATGAAAATCCTGGATTTTTAAATGTTTGAAATAGATTATCTTTGATTTTTAAAAATAATCAAGATTAATCTCAGATGTTTTAATAGCCAAATTATGCCTCCCCTTCTAACTCAATTTGTTCTTTTTCTAAAGCCCGAAGTCTATTCAATTCATATTCAACATCTGAGCGGAATTGAATAATAGCGTCATCAATGTAGTGAGAAAATACTGAAACGATATATCCAGTGATAATAACCTTATTCTTTTTCTCATTCTTAAATACTTTTTTAATCTTAACCCTAACAATCTGATCTTCGAAAACTTGATCCTTGATGGCAGGATGTGGGAACTTCGATTTAACGATAATTTCGTATTTACTTCTACCATCCTCACCTGAGTTTCTACCAATTTTGATTTTAATTTCTTGTTCGTTACGTTCTGTAACTACACCAGTAAACTCATCGTCTTCTTTAATTTCAGATTCGTTAAACTCTTTTGTATAAACAGGATCATTCAATTTGTTAACAGCTACAACCTGAATGAGTTTGCCATTTTTAGCAACCTTCTTCAATCTAACTGGCAATTTATCTCCGGTTTGCACTAAAAGATTTACATTAATGGTATTTCCCTTACCGACAATATCCTTATTGAATAATTCAAATCGAATACCTTTCCAAAATAGAATAACAGAGTAGTCTGTGAAGCCAATTACTTCAGCGACAACCGTGTCTTTTTCTTTTAATTCTTCGATCAGCTTTTCTCTAGATCGTTTCTCGTATTCTTTTGTACTAAAAATTGCAATTTTTTCAGTTGTGCCATCCTCATATTCTACAGGAATGATTTCTTTTAAGTAACCTGACAAAACCTTTCCTAGAATACGGTGGTTTAATTTCTTCACAACAGAAAATTCTTTTGCTGGAACAATTGCTTGCCCACCGTCTGTATCAATAACAGCTACAACTTCACCCTCTTCAACAATTCCAGGGATTGAAAAATTCATTGTTACGATATCTTGAAATAATAGTTTGAAATAATAATCTTCCTTTCTATGTTCATTCTTTTCAATCAACCAAAAAGGAAGGGTTTTTGATAGTCCTTCTCTATTTCCCTTAACTGTCAAAAAGACCACCTCCTTTAGTTAGTACGAAACATTGAAGGAATACTATCCTCGAATGTTGGGAAATCATCTTCATTTGGATCTGTATTGTTGCTTGATTCAGAATCAACATCTACAAATGTTGGAAATTCATCTTCTTGTTTTGAATCTGTTTTTTCTGGTGCAGTTACATCAACAAATGTTGGAAAATCGTTAGATTGCTCTTGTTCTGAAGAATTGTTTGCTTCATCTACGAAAGTTGGGATTTCTTCAGTGATATCTTTTGGTTTTTCATCTTTTGCAATTGAAGAACCTAGTCTGTTTGCCGCAATTTTTGTTGCTTTTACAGGTTTATTTGTGTTTTGTTTAACTGGAGCCTTTTTCTCACTCTTTGGAGTTGCTGGGCGTGGCATATCCTTTTCAAAATATTTTTGATTTGGTGGTGTCATACGATCCTTTTCCGCAGAAACGATATATTTTGCAGGAACAGGTTCCTTAATAACTTTAAACGTATCACGAAGAATTTTACGTCCAGTTTCAACACCATCAGTATAAGTGATTTCGACGTTGCGAACTGCCATACCAGGAATACCTTCAGAAAGAAGTTGTTCTTGTACACCTTCTAATTCAGTATCTACAAGATGTTTTCTTTTTGGTTTGATAATCACTTCTTCTTCGATTGTTTCTTTTTTAATTTCAGGCTCTTTTTTAACCGGAACATCTTTTTCTACTTTTTTAACAGGCTCTTTTTTTGCAACAGGTTTAGATTTAACTTCTTTGTCATTTTCTTTAACAGTTACATCTTTAGTTTCTGCAACATTAGCGGCCGGAACAACTTCGACTTTGTTTTTTGAGTCTACAGCAGTAGAGTTCAAAAGGTTTTCTTGATCGTGTAAATATGCACCCAAACGAGGTCGACCAAGAACCTTGATGAATAAGTATGCAAGATCTAAATTTTCCACACCACCGTTTTTACCAAGATCAATTAGTGTTGTTTGTTCAGGAAATTTCTTTCGAACGTTAGAATTTACAGTTTCGCCATTGGCAAGAAGAACCACATCTTCTGACTGAACAATTCTATAATCTGTTAATTCTTTAACACTTCTTGAATAAACAATTGAAAGTTCATCCACGAATGGTAGGGTTTTTATTTAAAAATATCTTTATTTTTCTGTAATAATAAAAAAAGCACTTAATTTTTCTCCTTGTTTTTGGATTTTATTCTCTGATTCTATTGTACGTTATTTTAAAAAAATTATTGATATAACTTTTCGTCAAAGAAAATGGCTTGGCGATCATCTGTACGAGAACCCATCATTTTTTCAACAATATCATAACATTCTTCGATGTTATCATCGTCCATCTGGAATTGAATCAGTCTTCTTGTTGCTGGATTTAAGATAGCAGAGTCAACTTCTTCATCAAATAATTCTCCGAGCCCTTTGTTTCGGCTTGTACTAACGACATTCTTTTTATTTTTTGCTTTAGACAAAAACTCTTCTTGTTCTTTATTTGAATAAGTGTAGTGAACATCACCATTTTTAAGTTTGTTAACAAAAAGTGGTGTGAGAACCCGATAAACGTGTCCTTGTTTGATTAATTCTGGGGTAAATTTCAGTATTAATGAAAGTATTAAGCAACTGATCGCAGCGCCATCGGCGTCCTGGTCAGTAGCAATAATAATTCTATCATAATTTAGCTTTTTGATGTCAAATTTAGCATTAATTCCACAACCAAGAGCCTTAAAAATAGCAGCAAACTCGTTGTTAGCAAAAACTTTTTCTGGTGTAGCTTTTATAACATTAATAATCTTACCACGAATTGGTAGCATTGCTTGAAAAGTTGGATCTTTCCGTTCTTTTATCGAACCACCAGCAGAGTCTCCTTCTACTATGAAAAATTCAGAATTTTTACCGTAACCTTTAACATCACAATCGGAAAGTTTCTTCAAAACCATTCGATTTACTTCTTTACCTTTGAGTTCGTAGTTATCTTCTTGTAGTCTTTTTCGTTCGTTTGCTCTCTTCAAAGCTAAAGTTACAACATCACGAATACCGTCAATGTTTCTATCTATAACTGCTTGAGAATCAACAAAAACGATAGAAGATAAAGCAGTCAATGCGTCACTTGAGGTAATTTCTTTTTTAGCTTGACCGTCAAATTTTGGTGATGGGTGAGTCAATGATATAACAAGGACTAATCCCGGAATGATGTCACGTCCCTCGAGATTTTCTTTGGTAATATTCAATTCTCCTGCATATTTATTAATTAAATTAACAAAACCTTTGTGGGCTCCAACAATCGGGGTTCCACCAAGAGGATTGGGAACGTTGTTTGTAAATAACAGGTCGTTCTTAATAGTATTATCACTCCAAGCAAAGGCAACTTCTGCTTTGATAATAGACTCAGTTTTTTTCTTACCGTTTGACTGAGATACATACATCCCTTTAAAAAGATAAACTGGAGTAATCAGATTGGAATCTGCACTCTTAGCCAAGTCTTCTACTAAAGATGAAATCCCCCCTAATTCAAGATAATCCTTCTTAGAATCACGATCCTCATCAACGACAGTCAGTTTTAAACCTGGATTTAAATATGCAAGTCGGTGCGCAAGTTCTTCAACCCGTCTTTTATTAACGGATATTTTATCGAATACTTCTAGAGATGGTTTCCATCGAACAATTGTTCCGTGTTCTGGTTCTCCTTTCTGAATTTTTTTCAGAGGAAGAGAACCATTTTTGTTAAGTTTGACAACCGGAACTCCCGGATTATCTCCTTGCAGCTCATAACGATCCATTGCAGTTTTGCCTTTTCTGAAGGACTGAACCTCAAACCAATCGGAGGTTGCAACAACCGCCTTCATACCGACACCGTGTTGAGATGATCCGTCGTTGTGTCCGGCAAAAGCCTTACCTGTATTTGGTAGGGTAAAAAGGGCTCGCATTGTTGGTTGTTTGTATTTTTCAGAATATTCGTATGGAATACCACGCCCATCGTCTTGAACCGAAAAGGAATCATCCGAGTGGAATGTGATGATAATGTGTTCAGCAACGCCAATTTTCGCCTCATCAATGGAGTTCATCAAGGCTTCCTCTATCGTATGTTGAGGAGTCTCTGTACTACCAAGGTACATTGTTGGCTTATAAAAAATATGTTTTAAGGGCTCTAAATGATTCGTGTCCTTATCCGAATAGGAATTAATAAGCTCCTGTTTTGTTTTTTTCATCTATTAGATTCTCCTTAAGTAAAAAAGAATAAGTTTTCTAACCAATTTTATTGCAAAAAAGAAAAGGGACTCCCTTTTCTTTAATTCTATATTTTTCTTTTTATTTTTAAAAATTAATCTTTATTGATCCACATAATAGTTTCAATTTCTTTTATCTGATCAACTGTCAATTCCCCATCATTTTCTCTGTGGGCGAAAGTATTCTTATATCTTTCCAAATTTGCTTTTAAATAACTTTGAGCAACCTGACCGTATGCAATTGGATCCGAGAACATTTTTTCGCCTACATTATCTTGGATGTATTGACCCAAAGCACCAGTTTTAGCTTGTTCTTGGGTTAACTCTTCAATCGAATAATTCAACTTTTCTAGAAGCGCATAGTATTTTTCTAAAGCAACAAGAACGTTAGCGTCATTTGCGTTAGGCTCTTTATCAACAGGCAAGTAACCTTCTCGTGCAGATTGAATTTGTTTCATCAAGCTTGAAGTGTAGTTCTGAAGATCACCCTTACGCTCAGAAAAAATATAATAACTAGAATAATCTTTTTGAACTACAATGCCAAATTCTTGGATCATATCAGGTAAATATTTTTTTGGATAATCCCTCTGAATCGCTCTAGTATATTCTTCTGGATTCTCCTTTTCTTTTGGATAACTAGAGTATAAAGTATCATTGGCTTTTTCCAGAGCGTCGTATGCCTTAGCCCAAGAATAATACCTTTCAATTGTATAAGGTGCAACTTGACTATCTAAAATTTGTTGGTGCTCAATGATTTTAGGAGCTGCAATTGCTAAAGCAGAGCCTCCTAAAACACCAAGGATGACGAGAATTGTTATAAATACTTTTTTCAATTATTCGCCCCCCTTGATATTAAATTCTTTCTTAAGTTGTTCTTTTTGGAAGTTTTCACCAGCCTTAAGATCCTCTTGCTCTTGGAAGTTACGGTTAACAACTTTCGCAACAGGAGCAATCAATTCATCTTGAACATTGTTATACTTTTCATTTAAGTTATTTGCCAAAACTGCGGTATTGATTTGTACATCTCGCCCTTGACGAACACCGGCAGAATAAAGCCTGATCGTATTCAAAGTATCGATAATTTCAGAATAATAACTCAAAGTTGAGTTGATGGCGTCATCTTTATCGTATGCTGCTAACAATTGCAAATAGCTGTATTTGTTATAGGAAAAAGGTAAAGATACAGTCTTAACCGCATTCATAGCAGAAAAACTCTTATCTGTATTTCCGTAATAAAGTAATTCTATACCAGCCATCAAATCATTTTCAACCTCTGTCAATTTCTTTTCTTTAACGGCGGTCGAATAAGATGGATTTTCTTTTATAGAATTGATGAGATCTACATAATCAAAAAAGTTAAGTTTATCCTTTTCTTTAAATTCCTTGATGTCACTTTGTGCAGGATCAATCTTCTGATATTTCAATCCGTTAGTGAAGAAGAACTGGTAATATCGAACTTGTTCGGCTAATTCGATTTTACTAGGCTCCGTAATCGGTTTTTTGATTGAGTTTACGTCAATCTTACCATCCTCATCGATCCCCTCTTTATTATCTTTATTAACTGATGGGTAACCAACATCTGCGTAATTTTTGTGAAGTTTTTCTGCAATCTCAGTTTTTTTGTAAACTTCGTTAGTTAGAGGTAACAAACCATCCAACTGCTTTGCGACTGCTCGAATAATAGCTTCTTTTTTAGCTCCATCATCAACCTTACTAGTTTCGAACGCTGGACTAGGCCCTATTGCGTATGTCGTTTGAGTTGTAGAATTACAATGCTGAAGCAATATCAGAGAAGATCCTAAAACTCCAATTATTCTAGCGAGATTCTTTTTATTCTTTTTCAATTTCAGGCTGAATACCCCCTTTTATTTTTTATGCGTCATTCTTTCTTTATTTTACCATCTTTATTTTTAAAAATTCTGAGTCAATTTTACCTAAAAAAACAAATGTCAATATTGCAAATATATTCGAGTTAATATGTGCAGACGAGCACTTGAGTCTATTGCGTTAAAACACGAATGTATTTTTACAGAAAGCATTATTAACGTTCGGTTTTATTTAATCATTTGGGTTATTATTGAGTTCTTATAGTTTGATCCGGTTAAAGAAAATATTACTACTAAAAAAATGCAACTATTTTTATTTGAGATATTAATATATATATCAGCAAAAAGTCTTGATACACAAGGGATTTGGTATTGTATTTTTAGCTAGAATTTATTTCAAAAAAAGGATGTTATAATAGTTACGTGATAAAAAAATCTTTGAGTTTTTTTCAACTAAGATTTTTTTATGTTTTTAAATGTTCTAGACTTTGATTATATTTCAAAAGCCTATTAGAAATAGATATTAAAGTGCACATTGAAAATTGAATATGGTTTTTAAATCAACAACAAGAATACTTAAAAAAATATTTTTTTATACAAAATAATAATATTATGAAAGTATTTGGATGAATGGTTTGCTTACATAAAACCATTGCGAATTATCTTCGATAATTCGCAGTTTGATAAGGTTTTGCGTTTATATTTTTAATCTAAATAAATACGAAAAATATTATTATCAGACGGATCCAAAAAAACAATCGACTTATTAAAAAAAGTTTTTATGAAAAAAATATTAAAGATATTGATTTTTAAAACACGTCCTAAAAAAAGTGTTATTTTTACAAACTATTTGGATGATATTTTTAAAAATAAGATCCTCGAAAAGAATCTCTGTTTTTGATAAAAAAACAATAGTATTTATTACTTATTTTTTTGCATTAAGTTCGGAAAATGCGAACAATGTATCAGAGTAAGCGAACCTATCTGTCAAAAAAAATAAAGGAGCCGAAGGCGACTTCCAACAAAGGCGAAGCCGTATATTCTAGAGCGACCGAAGGGAGCCTTCTATTACAGTAAAAAGTAATATAATACTATTATTATTACAGTATATATAATATTCTTTAATTAATTAAGGGTATATATTATTCTTTAATTATTTAAGTATATATAATATATAACTATATTTATTACAGAATAATAATATATATAACTATTTATTAATTTAAAAGTACCTATATGTAGCACGAGGGTAAAGGAGGTTGTTTTTTATTTGTTGACTTAGTTGTTTGGTTGTGATATAATGATTGCTGATAACAAAGAACGACAACATTTGCGTCATCTTACGTTGTTTTTTGTTTTGGTTTGAAAATACTTGAGAAAGAAGGTGGTGAAGTCATTGAAAAAAGGTACTGTTTATAGCAATAAAGCGATTTTTGTTGAAGATTTTGATAGACATCAGAAAATTGAATTAAAATTTAAAATCGAAAAGGTTTTGTTTAAAAAAGACACTTTCGCAATTGTTAACGTTGATGTTACCTGGAATGATAAACGTGTTCTTTTTCCTCAAAACAGAACCACTATCTTAGGTTCGTTCTTGGATCCACGGATTGGAGATGTGTTCACTGGAACCGGAATCATCCAGCACGATAAACGTTACGGGTATTCTGTGAAATTAAAAACAACACCTCAAGTCTACACCCCAAGAACAAAGGTTGAAATCGTTGATTTTCTAAGCTCTCAAATTGATGGAATCGGAAAGATTAAGGCAGAACGGATTTTTGATTATTTTGGTGAGGATACAATTCAAATCCTCCAAGGTAACCCCGAGTTAGTTAAAAAAGTTGGAGTCCCTATCACTACAAAAACAATGGATTGTATTAAATCAAGGCTTGTCGATGGTGGGGTTCTGAATAAGGTATTCACGGTTCTTAATTTAATGCAGCTCCGTGAAAATTTGGCTATTAAAATTTACGATAAGTACGGCGCAAAATCATACGATGAGTTGCTTGCTAACCCTTATATTATCGCTGAAGTGAGCCCTTTGCATTGGAGAGCAGCTGACGACTTTTACTATCGCCAGTTAAAAGAAAACAAGGATTTACCTAGTTTGTTGGATTTTTCTGCAAACCCACTACGATTTCGAACTGCTATCAAGTATTTCTTGAAATTAAAAGTTGAATTATCAGGCTCTCTAGCCTACCCACTTAAAGAATTACAGGAGAATTTTTTAGATACAAAATTTTGGGAACGAATGTCACGATTTGGCTCTCAGGGTGCAAAATTAACAAAGACTCAATTAACAATTTTATTAGGGGAGTTGGAAAAGGAGGGCGAAATCTATCAAACAAAATCAAAAACCAGTGGTGATTATTATCTTTACTTGCAAAATTCATTCTTAGCAGAAACAAACATCGTTCAGTTAATTAAAACATTCAATCGAAACAGCTATTCAAAATCTTCCGAGGATGATGTTCACGAATTTATCGAGGAGTATCAAGAAAAATATGGCTTTAAATTAGCAGATAATCAAAAACAAGCTGTAGATTTGTTAGCGAACAATAAGATTTCCATTTTGACAGGCGGGCCGGGATCTGGAAAAACCACGACTGTTAAAGCCGTAAAGGAGTTTATTGATTTTCTTTCTGAAAAAGGAAAGATTAGCGACTCGAGTGTTGTGTTATTGGCACCTACGGGTAAAGCCGCAAAACGTCTTGCAGAAGTTCTGGGATTTCCCGCTTCTACTATCCACCGAAAACTACATCTTCAGGGTTTTGGTCGAGAGGAAAATGTTAAGAAGATTGAGGAGCATTTTGTTATTGTGGATGAATCCTCAATGATTGATGTATATCTATTCTCTCAACTTTTAAGCGCATTGTCTCCAAATTCAAACCTTTTGCTTGTTGGTGACGAGAACCAATTGCCTTCTGTTGGGGCAGGTTTGATTTTGAGAGATTTGATTGAATCTAAAAAAGTAGAAACTGTTATTTTAAATAAAGTTTTTCGTCAAGCTGACGGATCAAGATTGGTTAGTAACGCACATCTTATGAAATCTGGTGTTGGTTACAACAAAGAAAACCAAAACGGGCTTATTTTTAACGAAAAGAGAAATGATGGTGGAATTTCGGACTCTTACTTCATCAATACACAAAACACACAAGAGGGTATCGACGCACTCATTAAATCGTACAAACGATTTTTAAAACTTGGATTTGAACATAGTGATATTTTAATCCTGTCAGCTCAAAAGAAAGGTGAATTAGGAACTTTGAATATCAATCGTGAAATCCAGAGGACGTTTGAACACCCAGAAGACGAGCCGGTTATTATTCGTAAGGAAGACAATTCTGCATTTTATGTTGGCGATCCAATCATTCAAATGGTAAACGATTATGATAATTTTGTCTTCAATGGAGAAACCGGGATTGTTACTGACATTATTGTTAAAGATAATGGAAAAAAGGTTTTAGAGGTGACATTCGAGGGTGATACTGTCGATGAAAATCGGGTTGTTGAGTATTCGGGATATAGTATTTACGATATCAATATTGCGTACGCAATAACTTGTCACAAATCACAAGGTAGTGAAGCTAAGGTTGTGATTCAGATTGTAGACAAGACTCAACGAAGAACTTTGAACCGTTCGCTTGTTTACACTGGATACACAAGGACACGAGAAGTCAATGTTATCATCGGTCAAGTAGAAACTCTTAACGAGGCACTATCGGACGTGTCTAATCTAGAACGGGTTAGTTTGATTAAAGAGCGTCTGTAATTAAGAAAGGATAGATTTAAAATGGCATTAACAAAAGAATTGGCTATTTACTTGGATAAATTGTTAAAAATTAATGATATTTATAGTTCCAAACTAAAGGAAAATCATAGTAGTGTTGGGGCTCAGTTTTCAACTGGGGAGACGAATATTTTCATCAACATTTCTGATGGCAAAGTGAAATTAGAACTTGAGGATAGCGGATCAACAATTTCAACGGCACCTGGAAATCGTATGAAAGTCTTGAAAGAAAACGAAGGTGATACTTTATTAAATCAAGAAAAAATCCCTTCTACTGAACTTTATTTCAGTCAAGCACAGAAACTTTCTGAATTTATTTCAGTGGAAGAGTATGAAATTGTTATTAGCAAATTGGTAGATTTTGCAAACGATTCAACAAAGTCCAGAATTGCAGATAATAATTTTGTAGATGTTGAAAAAATTGACAATGTTTTTGATCCAAAACTGGAAGAGGTTTTGAAAAATCTTTCCTGGTATAAGGGGTATGATCTCGAGTCTTACTTATCCTTGTTGGATAAGCGCTCTTGGGAAATCAATTTCTTTAAGCACGCCAAGGAAAAAGTATTTTTCCCAGTTATACCAACGCCTTTTATGGTTGTTTTTTGGATTGGTATCGGAATTATTATGTTATCCGAAGAAATGTTCTTCTATTATGGTTTAGGTATTATATCTTTCTTTTTGATTTATGAGTTTTTTTCTTATTTAAAAAAATGTAAATTTTTGCAGAAAAGTTTCTGAAATGTCAGAAGAGCAGGGTTTTTTTCTGTTAGATCCGTAAAAGACATTTTTATCTATTAATGAAATTAATATTGGCGGGTTAAAAAAACCTTATTTTTTTCAGATTATCTTTTGGAAAAGATGAAATTCTGGATTGATGATAGAAAGTATAAATACAAATGGTCAGCCTTGAATGGTGATTACAAACCGAGTTATGAAAGTTTACAAGAATATCATTCACTGTAATCAAAAACTAGGAATATCAAAATTGATATTCCTTTTTGATTTGATATAGTGCTATGTTTCTGATATAATATAAGAAAGAATTAAATGCTGAATTAAATTCAGTTGAAAGAAAGGAATTTAAAAATAATGGTTAAAAAAAGTCTAATGAAATTAAGGATCCTAAAATTGATGTTTTTTTAAACAATTGCAAACTTTTTTTCAAAAAAATCTGTTAGTGATGTGGCAGCAATTTTTGGAAAACGACGAATCTTTTATGGGGGCGTTAAATACCTTAATTAAAAAAATTGTTCTTATTTTTTTAAATCTCAAAAAAACGTTGATACGAAAGAAGGAAGATTGCTTGTTGAAAATTTAGATTTAGTTCCTGAACTAGAAAAAGCAATTAGTGAAATTACGATTTCATTTGATGAGCGATTTGTAACAAGAAATAATTTTTTTACGTTCACGAAATTAAAAATTTAAAAAAATCAACATTCCCTGAAAAATACAAATCCTAATATTAAAACAATAATTTCTGAAAGATCTCCTAAAATAAAAGATAAATTCTTAGAGATTAATGTTTACGATGTAAAAAAAGCCCTTGCCAGAAAGCAAATAAGAGTGAAATTGAAAGTTTTTTTACTTAAGAAAATTAAAAAAAGAGTTGTATCCTTTTAATATTATTTTCCGTGATCAATGGCTTGAAACAACCACAAAAAAATTATTCCACTTTTTGATTGATAAGGATGGCCAGCTTTATACAGATAAGAGTTATAAATTTCAAAAAGGAATGTATTAAATTCGGAAATTTACAAATTGGATTAAATACTTTAGGAAAGTACTCTTCAAAAATCAAACGGGTTGTTCTTTAATTATTTGTGTAATAATCTTGATTTTTAATAAAAAAACTTTTATTAGAATTTTACGCAGAAAAAAATAATCAAATATGCAATTAAAAAAAGGCCTCGGAAGTTTTAGTTTTGGATGATCCCTTTACAATTGATGATGTTCGAAAAGGTAACGCTAAATTAGAATTGATTTCTGATGAGAAAATAAAAGATCGTCTTAAATTTAATCATAATGTATTGGGTCTCAAAGATTTTTATTAAGAACGAAAAAGATCCGAAACAAATTGAGCGCTTTGCTGGAATTATTGCAGATTTGTTAAAGGGTATGCTTAAGAAAACCGAATTAATCGGTTTTCTTTTTTTATAATTATTAAAAATAAATTACTGAGCAATGCTCAGAGGAAGAAGGAAATTAAAATGACAAAAGAATTTAAAGCGCAAAAAAGAAGTATCGAAACATTCGCCATCAAATATGATGGTTACAACACTGAATTGCTATTAGATTTGTTAAATAAAAATGAATCTGAGCCAGCTATTCTCGAAGAAAAATCAAAAACTATTTTGATTACTAAGACTTTCGGGGGTGAAAAACAACAAATTTCATTACCAGTGAATAACTGGATGTTATTGGATGTTGATGGTGTTTCATACTGGTCTGTTGATCCTGAAATTTTCTCTAAAACATACGAAAAAGTTGAGGGGGATACTTACAAAAAAGTACCCATTCAAATTGACGTGATTGAATTTTCCTCTTTAAAAGATGAAGACATTAAGGATGTTCTGAAGTTCATTGGAGAAACAAATCAAACGACTGAATCAGTTAAAGAAGTTGGGTATATCTCAATTGATACTTTAGAAGGCAAGGAAAATCTGTTTCCAACAGATATCCTTGCTCGTGGGGTAAACGGCGAACTTTACCCAATCAAAAAAGAAAACTTCGATATCATTTTTGAAGTTTTATAAGCAAAACAAAAAAAGGACATTACTAATGTCCTTTTGTTTATCCTAAGTTTTCTAAGACTATATAATTAATTTAGAATAAAAAAATATCCGATGTATTAAATCGGGGAAAGAAGGAACAATATGACTAACTTTTTCTAATAAAAAAGCAGCTGTTGATATGCTAAAAAAATCAACAGCTACTCGCAAAGCTGTTATGGCTATGCGTAATCGTGTGGTTAACATCACCAACGATTTTTAATAAATCGAAAGTGGTGAAAAAAATCACAAAAATTCTTCAATGTTTATCATTGGTTCTGCCGCAACCAATAATGATTTAAATATTGATAAGAATCTTTTAGTAAAATCCTTAAAAGATTCTAAAGGTTCTTTTGGAACCACAAAGACATTGTTCTTAATGTCTATTAACGGGGTGGTTAAACCAATCACAAATCCGTTCTTTGGAGTTGTTCGTGATGGCGATGTTGTTAATCGCACACACCCACTTTCTCGGTTCTATCGTTGTGGATTTCAACAACGATAACCATTCCGATCTTTTCATCGACTTTGCGTTCAACAAAAACGGAGTCGGGTTTGACGACGTTATTGACGCATTAGCTGACGATGTTGTCAAGTTGATGAATAAATAAAAAACGAGGGGCGGCACCCTCTTTTTTTATTGAAAAAAAGTACGAATTTTGATATAATGAGTTAAAATAATAAAAAAGAAAGAAGGTTTTAGAATGGTAACTAAACTTAATGAAAAACTAGAATTTTTACGTAGCGGAAGCGAGCAAGATCTCCTGAAACAGTTTAAGAAGAATAAGGCTCTTATCAAACGCTTGGGCACTGTTAGAAAAAAATTCGATGAGGTTTTTGAAGAGGCTAAAGAGCGTGCCCAGTTAGATAACAGTCGAAAGGGGGATGATGGAATTATTATGTTCCACGACAATCCGGAATTGATTTTTGAATTTCTTGAAACTATCCAAAAAATGAAAATTGAAGTTGATTACCAAAAGGACGAATTGGTTCTTGGTAAGTTTGATACATTCAGATTCAAATCAGAACCAAAAACCACACACAAATCAAATGATTTCGAAATGGAATTTCCTGGATATAAAATCAAAAACATAATGATCACATTCCCTGAGAATACAAACCCGAAAATTGCTGAATACATTAACAATATTTCAAAAAAATCTTGATGATATTGAAGAAAATTTCATTATGGAAGATCGAACTTTTTATTATTCTCCTTTTGAGCAGGATGAAAGGAAACGGGTTTGTGATTCTATTAGATCAATGATTAACAATCAAGGTAACATTTCATCTTTACTTTATAAGTATCGTCCAGAGATTACAGCAGTTAGATTTACGTTGTCTGTAGACGATAATGGTAAATTATTTGTTACAAACAATAAAAAAACCGAACTACTATTTTTAGATTTTTAATTTGTTTGTTGTTAGTAACACACCTCAGTTCATAATCAACTCAATCGACCCGTATATCAACGATGATTTCTTCGATTATACATTTGGGAAAAATTTCAGAAGATGATTTTTTTGTTGAAGTTAATAAAAAAATCTTCAAAAAAAGAAGCTAAGAAAGTTCTCTCCTAAGAAGTAGACACAGAAATTAAGAGAGTTGATTTTTTTGTAATCAATTCTCTTTTTATAATTAAAGAAAAAAATATAAAGAAAGAAGGTGTTGGAAACCGTTTTTTTCAAAACACCTTAAATATACAGATTTATGCTTTTTAATTTATTTTTGTTTTTATGTTATAATAATACATAAAGGAGGTACAATAAAATGATCAAAAAAAGTCAGAATTGATAAATTATGAGGTACTAAAGGATGGTTGAATATAGACGATATTCTATTGTCGTAAAGAAAAACAACCCCCTATATCAAGAAATTGATAGGGTTTGTTTTTTGAGCAAAAATTTATTCAATTCAACACTTTATGCTGAGAGACAATCTTTATTTAAGGATGGTGTGTTTAAATTTTTATAACACAATAAACAAAAGAATTTACGCATAGCAAACACGTTGATTATATTGCCCTGCCAGCAAAAAGTTGCAAAAACATACTCAGATGAAAGTTAATGAGGGCGATCAAGAGCTTTATAAAACTTAAAAAAAGTCAAATATTAATTTTTAAACCTAAACTTCCAAAGTATTTAGATAAAGATGGTCGATTTGTAACTGAATACGAAAGTGGAGCTTTATCTTTTAAAAAAAGATGGATTAATAAAGCTATCGAAAACGAATATTATCTTTCCAACAAAATTTAAAAAGGAAGATGTTAAAGTTGTTAGACTGATACCTAAAACTGGATATTATTTGATTGAAGTTTTTATACGACAAGAAAAAGAAAGAAAGTTAAAAAAATAAAAAGGAATAAAAAAAGTTTGCCTCTATTGATTTAGGATTGAACAACCTTGCAACTATAACATCAAACTCGTTCAATCCATTCATTATAAACGGGAAGCCTTTAAAAAGTATCAATCAATACTCAAACAAAATGATTGCGAAGTATCAGAGTTTATTGCCTAGCAAACAATATTCCTCTAACAAGATTAATTTTTCTCAGATACAAAAGGGAGATGAAAGTTAATGATTATTTGTCGAAATCAGCCAAATATTTAGTGAATTACTTAGTTTCACAGTCCATCGATGTTCTGGTTATCGGAACAAACGCTGGCTGGAAACAAAACATTAATATTGGGAAACGAAATAATCAAAACTTTACAAGTATCCCATTTTATAAATTTAAAAATAAACTTGCTTATTTATGTGAAGAAGCAGGAATTGAAGTTGTTGAACAAGAAGAGTCCTACACTAGTAAGTCAAGTTTTTTGGATAATGATACGATACCAACACATCCAAATCCTTCAAAAATTTCTTTCTCTGGTGAAAGAGTTTGTAGGGGATTATATAAGAGCAAAAATAAAACCATCAACGCAGATGTTAACGGATCGCTCAATATTTTAAAGAAATATTTAATTTCAAATGCAGCCTGGAACGAGAATATATTCTCTGACTTGGTAGAGGCGTGCAGTACGCCACGTAAAGTCACTGTTGCTTTTAATTAACAAACTTTGCAAAAGGAAAATATACGTTTTGAGCATTATTTTCCAACTGTTCGAATGAAAAGTTCTAAAAATAATACAAGAACTGTTGCTCCAGAAAAAGTTTATGACTTTTTAAAAGTCATCTGGCCTAATTTTGGAACAGAAATTAAACCAGAAAATCTAACCGTAATTATTTGCACTTTATCTGATACAGATTTTGTTCGTTTGTTGTCCGAGAATATGGAGTTTGGAGACAAAGCACAACTATCCTTGCTAGAGAAAAAATATTCGTGGAGACCTGACGGTGATTTGCCAGAGTGGTTGGAAAAGACTGAAAATAGACTCCTTTTGGTAAAGGAGTTGTTGGTTAGCAATTTGTAATAATTCAAAAGAAAGAAGGTATTAGAATGAAAAGTTCGAAAGGTAATAATAATGAAGTTTTTAGATTTATCGTTGTCACTTAAGAATATTGCAAAAAAATGAGTGATGAAGAAATTTTTGTCCAAAAATAGGTGAGGCTAAGATTGTAAAAGACATCTATGATGAATTTGCTGATTTGTACGCACGATTGAATTACACCGATGATTTTTGCAAAGATGTTTGCAGAAAAAAACCGGAATTAATTTTTCGAGTACGAAAAAGGCGGTTAAGGATTTAAAATTTGATTTTAATATTGTTGAAAACTCAAGCAATACTTTTTGATGTGGGGAAATATGTTTCTGTAATATTTCCAGAAAAAAATCAAGAAAGAATTTAAGGATAAAAATTAATAATAAAGTTAAGAAAATTTCTAATGGATCTAGTTGGGAATACTTTTACAGTTTCATTTCGTGTTAACTCAAAATGCAAATCTGAAGATAAAGTTGTAACTTCTTTATCTAAGTATTTGAAAGAAAAAAATTATCCTTTGCTAACCACATCTATCATTCTCAAAAAAATCGGCACACCACCGTCTCAAAACAACCCCTGTTTATCTTGATAAAAAAATAAAATTTTATCTCTTAATTTTAAAGATCACCTCATTGAGTTGTTAAATTTAAAGGTTGGGATTAATGATAAAAAAACAATTTTTTTATATCGGGATAATAAGTTATTTTTTTAAAAATCATTTATTGACGATGAAGATGAGAAGGTTTTGTTGAAAGATTACTGTGATAAGGTCAGAAAAAAAGGCTCTAGAATTAAGCGCAAAAATTTTTTTAATTGAAGAGGATATCTTTTCCTTTAAAGATTTGGAGGCTAGAACAGCCTCACTAGATTATTTCACTGATAAAAAAAATAAAAAAAGCGAATTGCGTTACAATAATAGCTTCTGTGCTATTAAAGAACTTTTGTATAACGAAACGAAAGAAAATAAGAAGCGTTTCGCTGATATTATTACAGAATTATTATTAGAATAGCTATTTAACTGACCGACATCGATGCCGGTCAGTTCTGTTATAATTTAAGAAATATTTGAAAACTGTAATAGTTTTAGAAAGAAGGTGAAAAAATGGTAAAGACTACCAAAGATGAAACAAACTTTATCAATTTAGTTAATAGGATGAAGGTTCTTGCTAATAAGAGTGTTGAAGAAATTTACGAAGACTTACTTGATAACGATCCGTTCAACAATGCTATTGATTATATTTTTGACTTGTTTGCGCTCATCTTTAAAATCAAATTCAAAAGATAGGGATGTTCGTTTATTAGCTAACAATCCTCATCTTATATTAGAATATGACAAGATCGTAAGTGAACTTGAAATTTCTTGTGATTTTGAAGACGGGCCTTATTCTATCATATCATCTCCCTGGAGTAATGATACTTACGAGACAATTTTAATTAAAAAAATCTTTTGGTAAGTAATATTCCATCTAATATCAATAAGAAGATGAGTTTATCGCTAGAAAAAAACGGATTCAAATTGCAAAAGAGAAAGGTTTCTCTTATAAAGAAAATAGATCTCAACATTGATCCATATAATAGTGAGACTCCAGAAGAAGTAACCCACAATGACGTTATTTCTAAGGTATCAAAAATGATGAAGGAAGAACTATCACCATTCAATATATTTCTTGGTATCGAAAGACTCTCTAATCGTATTTCTTTATTTGTTGATAGTGATGGTAATTTAGGTAATGTTTTCGAATCTAACACACAAGATTACACAATGTTTTGTGATGTTGATGTCTATTTGTATTCAATAAGTCCAGATCTTTTAAAAACATCTTACATTAAAATGTTGGACGATAGATACGGAGATTCTTATGATGATGTTGTTATTTATTATGCAAAGATAATAAAACTAGAAGCTAAAAATGTATCTATCGAAACTTCTTCTTGAAGGTAACAAATTTACTCTTGACAATGTTAAAAACCGGGCAGTACGGGCTTGCTATTCTAAGCGAAGGAATGATTGAGGATGAGATTCGCAATCGTGTCGCATTTAAACAGCTAAAATCTCTAATCCAGCACGAAAAAGATCCTGAGCAGAGAAAAAGATTTGCGGAGGCTGTCTCCAGATTATTACAGGAATAGAGAGTTACCTCTCTATTCTTTTTCTTATAATTTTAAAAAAATAAAAAAAGTTTAGAAAGAAGGAAAAGATGGTAATAAAAAAACAAAACAAGAAGATAACGGTCAATTTGTTAATTTAATGACTACTGCAAAAAAATCTAGCAAAAACTGATACATCTGAATTTGTTGAAGTTTTTAAGGGATGATGTAAAAATTCAACCTGATAATTAAAAAAAGGTTTTTATGCGAAATCAAGTCAAAATTCAAAACTAATAGTGATGATAGAGATATTCGTTTGTTTGCAAATAATCCACACCTCATTATTCAACACGATGAGATACTCGAAAATTTAGTTTTTCGATATTGATTATAGATTTTTTTGATTCAAAAACTAATTTCAAACCTGGTGGTAAATTTAGTAGAGATCATAGATATCTATTGGAAATCACAAAATTGAATATTACCGGGGTTCCTGATGATATTAATAAAAAAAATGTATAAATTTTTTTAACAAAAAAATATTAAGAAACTTGAAGTTGAAACAGCGTATGTTTTTAACAATCTCATCAATACCAAAAAAACCGAGCGTTGAACTTGATAGAGAAGAAACTATCAAAAAGAATTTCTCAATATCTCACAAAAAAACTATCAATTTTTCAATCAATTGGATTTGGATTCAAATTTAGGTTCTAATAAAATAGAATTTTTATATTGATTCAGATAGCAAACTATCACTTTATCATACAAGATACTCTTCTAAAGTTGGTCATCACAATATAAAACTATCAACTAAGGACTTTTTCAACAAGCTGGATGAATAAGAATTTAATTCAGATGTTAATCGATCCTCGTGGTGAAGGTTATGAAAATTTATTAAAATATTATGCTAAAAAAAGCAAAGGAAGATTTTTGAAGAATTTTACAAAAAAATCTTACTTTCTGATAATTGCTTTGAATTTAAAGATTTTTCTATCTGGTAGCCAACCAATTTGGCTTATAAGTGATGAACAATTAAAAATCCGGATTGTTACAGAATGATTCGATGAAAAAAATTAATAGATATGTTTCAATTTAAATGTGATCCTGAACAAAACAAGAGGGTTATCCGGATTGTTTCTGAAATATTAGAAGAAATGGACAGTAATCTTCCGTTTTAATTTTTAAAAAAAGAATAGAGAGTTATACCTCTATTCTTTTTTTATTTTTTTCTTATAATTTAATAAAAAAAATTCCTAGCAAAGCTAGAGATAGAAAGAAGGTAGCTATTATGGCTAAAGATATTAACAAACCAATTGTCTTTGTAGATATCATTCTACTGAAACATCATACAGTCGCAACATTTTCTGAACTTGATTCAGATGAGAAGTACGTGTCTGTAATTGGTGGAAAAATTAAACAAGCGGAGATTTACAAGAATGGAGCTAAATATTTAGACTCCAAAGCCTTGTACAATTACCTGTACAATAAACGTATTGTGTTCTGGAACGGTAAGTTTCTTGATTCTTACATTTTGCCACTGATTTCTCAAGGTAAAAATCAAACTGATATTGATTGGTTACACAATCAGCTCACTGTTAAACGTGTAAAGCCTTGGAAACTTACACCGGCTCCAAAGCAAACATACGGTTTCTTTGACATTGCAAACCTATTGCAACAAGGAACAACTTTAGAGGAAGTTGCTGGCCGTATGGGATTATCAATTTCTGAACCAGATGTGTTTTTAAAGACAAAGAAAAAATTGAACGAAGAAAAACTTTTAAAAGTTGTTCTTTATTCAATGAATCGTTCTTCAAATATGAAGGTTGTATTTAAACATCCTTATATTACAGCTGGTTACAAACAACATCTTGCGATGATTGACCGATACCTAGATGGAAAAGAACACCTCTTTTCTAAAACTGGAGCTCAATTAGCAACTGAAGGTATCACACGAAACGGGCAATTCAAAAACCACAAGGATAAGAAGTTCGACTGGCAGTTTAATGGTCGCAACGTATTGGATTTTATTCCTGATGGCTGGAAGGAAGAGTTGAAACGTTATCAGTCTGAAATGGAAGCTGCAATGGATAAATACTTGGAAATTATTGCTTCAGGTGGTCACATCTTCGAAGCTGAGAAAGTTTTCAAAGAAGTTTCTTTCCCAAGCTATAAATTTACAATTGATAACAAATTGGAAATTTCATCTTCCGGTGGTGGCTTGCATACTAAACGTTTAGACACCGTTTGTGTCCGCAAAGAAAACGTTCACCACGACGACGTGGAAGGTGCTTACACTGAAATTATTCTAGCGAAGGACATCTTTAGTCCTGAAATCGCCGGAATTTATCGTGGATACAAAGAGGATAAGTTTGCTTACAAAAAAGCAAAGAAACTTATTGATAAAGCAAACGCCGAAGGATTCCTGGATTTATTTGAGCTAAAAGAACAGATTAAAGATTTTGGTATCGATATCGAAGAATCTGTTAAATCTATCTCAGATCTCGTGACTGTAATTACCGAAGGTGTTGAGTCTAGTAAATTAGCAACCAACGAACCAACCGGAAATGCAGACCGTAACGGAACACCAATCTACAACCCAATCGGTATGATTCAAGGACGTATCATTCTTCAAATTCTTCTATTCAACCTCGTGACACGTATCCTGCGTGCAGGTGGTGAAGTTTGGAGTGCGAACACAGATGGTGTGTTTTGGACTTCCGAGAAAGATATCACAAGTGTTGTTCGTGAATGGGAAGAGTTCTGGGGTATGAAGATCGGATCTGAAATGATTGACTTGTATATTGCAAAATCAGATAATGATCGTATCCTAGTAAACGATGGTGTCTTGATTGAGGCTAAAGGCGATGATCTCGTTCACCATCAACTTTCAAACCTCAAAAAACTCGGAACAAAACCTCGGGTTGTTGATAAAGTTATTCTACAAAAACTTTTGAATCCGGAGGAAGAACTTCTTGATTTATTAGAGAAAGAAATCGAATCTGGAAATGTTTCAGAATTTGCATTTGTGTCAAAAGCGCAGCGAGAAACCAGAACTGTTTTTGATCTGAAGTTAGCACCTCGTGTCAATCGATTCCTGCTAACCGAATCTGGCGAGCGAGTTCAGAGTTATAGTATGAAAACCGGTCAACTTAACAAGGTAATAAACGTACCTGAATCTCCAGTTACACTCTACAACGATAAACTTCCAGAAGAACTACCAAAGAATCTCAACAAACAGGCTTACCTGGATTTGATTGAGAATGTATATTCTCACTGGATTTAATAAAGAAAAAGGGGTTTTAAAAACTCCTTTTCTTTATTTTTAAATATCAAAAAAAAGCAACTCCTAACCCAGGAGTCGCTTTTATCTTGCAAGATTTTTACTTCCTAAGTTATTTGAAAATAACTTGAGGGAAGTATGAATTTGTGGCACGGTCAAAGTGCCAAAGTGTTAGGGCAATGCCATTGTGTGCGGCAAGTTTGATTACAGCCGCAGTCAAGGAAGTCAACCCTGTAACATACAGGTTGATTCCTTTATCAGCTTGCCACAAGATTTGGTCGCCCATATCCGCATTTGCTAGGGCTTCTTTAGCGACTTTTCTAAAAGTCAACATTGGTAAAATGGCGTCAGCTGCCATTTTATCCATCGATTTGACGTCTGTGACGTCTTCGATTGTGGATGGGAATACAAACCCATCCATTGCAGGCATTCCTTCGCCTGCGTGACGGTCTGTAAGACCTAACTTAATCATTTCGATTTCTTTTTTCATTTTATGCTCCTTCTTTTCCAAACATCTATGTTTGGATTTTTTTATTCTTTGTAAGAATTATAGAATCTAAAAAAATTAGAGCAAAAATAAAAAGAGGAATAAACCTCTTTTTATAAGCTATTACTTTTATGTTCAACTCCTAAGATCATCAATTTCTTGATTCAAATCATAAATCTCATCATTCTTATTTTTCAATAATTCGTTCAAATTCTTCACGTTCTAAAGAAAAATTCTTTTTCTAATTCCTCTCGCAAGTCAGACTTGGCTTCCTCGATAATTCCATCAATCATATCACGAAGATCACTCTTATCATACTTATAAAGGAAAAAGTCAATATATTCGTTAGAAATCAACTTGTAATAATTCTTTAGTACGTCCGAAAATACAGCGCCTTTATCCTTAAGTTTTGATAGTATATTTTGTTTAAGATATACTTCAGAAAGAGCTCCACTTTCGTTTAGTGGATTTCCATCTTCATAATCAAAGGTTACACTAAAAATCTTTTTCTTGTGTAATTCAAGAAGTGATAATGATTTATTTTTCTTTGCTGAAATAATCACAACATCTAATACTACGAGTTTTTCCCAAAATTTTCTTTTCCTCTTTGAAGAACTTATAAAAAATATCGGGCAATTGTTCTCTCTTATTAAACATTGTGTAAATATCGCTGCGACAGAATGGTGATTCTTTCAAAAAGTTGTAATCCATCAACTCGTATTTCTCAGCTGTATTGAGATATTTGCAGACTTTCTCTGTTGAAATAACACGTTCAGGATTATTAGAGAAATATTTCTTCTTCAAATATCCAAGTCGTGTCATCTCCTTCAAAATAAAGTGTAGTTGGATGTCAATACCAAACCAATCGCCTTCCAAAAGTGTTTTGATACCAGATTTCTCAACAAATTTAACGACCTCATCTGGCAAATTACCACTCATAATATCATCAATCTCAAACAAAATTAAGATAGATGGAAAAAAGAATTTATTATCTAAAGGATTTTCTTTTAAATAACCAAATTGTTCCAGTGTAACTTTTTTGTAAGTATTTCATAAAGTTTTCACTTTTTCGAATATCGTTTGCTTTCAAGCCCAGTTCCAATAAGAACAAAATCGATTTGTATCCTTCATCGCCTTTAATATTTATTGATTTCAGGTATTGTTTCACAAAAGGAACAAAGTCATCCTTTTTCAAATTATCGGATAGTGTTGAATTTTCAAAATCTTTTCTGATAGAATTAAATAGTAATCGTTTTAATTCATCCTCATTTTGATTAATCTTCACTGAAGCAGTTACAGGTATTAGATTGTAAATATTCAATGGTTTTTTTCAAGATTTTCTTTCATCATCTTTATATTGATTAGATTGATTCCACCATCAGATGATTGAATTAAGTAAATCGTTTTTTTGTGCTATCATCGTAGTAAGCAACACGAGAATTAAATAAAGATCCACCCAAATCAATAACTGAGATATCTTCCGGTTTTTCAGATAAAAGTTTAGCTACTGCCTTTAAATAAAACTTACCCTCCAAAGATTGGCTCTTTGTTGGCTCATCAGTTCTTTTCATTGTAAATTTCCTTCTTTTCTAACTGAAAATAATTCAGTAAAAATATTTTTTTCTTAAATTATAAAAGAAGAGTGAATATCTCACTCTTCTTTTTTAGATATTGTATGTTTCATCTAGAAATTCAACAAATCGTTCCACGTTGCCTTCAAGTGACACGTCCGGAAGAACGTTAAAAACAGGCAAACAGAACAAGTCTTGAATGGTTGATACACGTTCCTGTTCGAGTTGAACTCGTTCAATACGACCGTTGATCTGCTCTTCGTCCCCACCACGAGATTTGATACGCTCGATAGCAACATCAATAGGTAGGTTTAAAATCACAGGATATACCTTTACACGTAGCCCACCATACTCGTAATACAAGTCACCCTGATCTTGGAATACGTGTGAGTAGAAGTTCGTATCTGCAACTAATACAGCGTGATTGGTGAAATTATCAGTTTTCGAGACAACCTCATCTTTCGTAACACCGTAAAGGTTTTCTTGGAATTTTGTTTCCTCAAAAACCGAGTTTGATTCGGACAATTCAGTGGCTTGCGCCTCCGAAAGAAAATAATAATCAACTCCGTCTACCTCCCCGGGTCGTGGGGCTCGTGTGGTATACGAAATTAACGTGTGTTCGTCATCAAAAATTTTAGATAGAGTTGTCTTACCAGAGCCGGAAATTCCAGTAATTACAACAATACCTGCTTGACGCTTCTCTTGGTTTTCGATAATCATCTTTGATTACCTCCCTTCTTTCTATATTATTTTTTTACTTTCCTTAATTATAAGGAATATATTTCTTCAAAATGCCGTTTGAATTGTTTGAGTTTTTAGGATCTAAGTAATCCTCTGACAATTCATCAAAGATGTCATTCATCCTCGTTTTAACAAATTCCTTTAGATATTCAAGCTGCCGAATAGTTAGAATCGGATGATTTTTGCTGGATAATGGAAAGCTCATTGGAAGAAATCCCAAAAATTATCTCGTTAGAAGAACTCTTTAATTTTGAAACGGTCAACTTTTGTCCATTGGTTGATGATAAAAGTCCATTGTGAAAGAACGGCTTCAATTCAACTCGCAATTTTTTTGTTTATTCTTCGGGTGATAGGTGAATAAAAAAAGAAACATAGACAAATATTCAGTTCGATCGTCTTTCATCATTTTTTTATTTTTTTCCATCACTTCAATCGCAATTTTTTTCCCCAAGTGGAATAGCGTCGATTTAAATTCTGAATTAAGTCCAGAATATCATCTTTCTGAGACAATTCCAGAAGTTCTTTCAGACGTTCTTTGAAAACAACATCTTTTTTTCTTGAGATAAAATCTCAGATTTTTAAAACCATTTTAATTCCTTCTTTCTATATTTTTTTGTTTCTTATATTATATCAAAAAAATATCATTTTTTTCTGCAACAAAAAAAGAGGGGTGATTCTAGTCAGCTTTTTATAATTTTAGAAAAAAATAAACTTTTACAGTTATAGAAAGAGGGCATTTATTTGATTACAACAAACAAAAAAATCACAATTTGCTTTTTAGAATTAGAAAAAAACACATTCTTAAGGTTCTAGATCAATATTCAAAATCTGGAGAACAATTCCTTAATTTTCCGGATAAAGGTGTATTTTCCCCTGATAAAATGAGAATCGGGGTTGGACATAGAAGCTCCAAAATTGTATTCTGCATTTTTAATGATAAGTTCTACTGTGTAAACTCGGGAGAAATGTTGCCAAAGGATCAGTTTGTAACACTTTACGATTCTGGTCGTGATTTCCAAAAAGAGATGACGGATATCGTAGTAAACGCCGAGGAGTTTGCAAAGATTCTTGTTAGTCGTGTAGCAAATTACAATTTTAATACATTCTATTACGATGAAATATACGGATTCCTTTATGAATATATGCTTAAAGGAGAAACCTCCAAGCGTGAGGCACGTAATTTTTTATATAGATTTTACGAACTTTCAAACCAAGATAGTGATTACAAACTTAGCTTGCAAGATTTTGTCTATAATCTACTTTTCAAAGGATCTGATAGCCTTGTCGTAAAACATCTGAAATCAAAACCATACTCTCAGACTTTAAATAAAAATTCAAACTCTGATTTTTCAAAAGTCTTATCTGATTTTGTTACAGATGAGAATAAACTTCTGGAGTTTCTTCAGAGTTTAGGAAAGTCAACTTTTGGGGATTGGATTTTTGATTACCTGGAAAAAGAGTGGGATAGTCTATTTGATTTTGATAAAGAAAAAAATTCAAAAAAATTATTGGCAGATAATAACATTGGATAATTATTTCAGAAAAAAATTGGAGGTTTGTAAGACTTCCAATTTTTTTATTTTTTTGTGGTATAATTTTTAAAAAAAGAATAAAGAAAGAAGGATTGTTTATGATTAAAAACCAATACCGGTGGTATTCTGCTGAGATTAGAACAGAAGGTTCTGGAGTCTATTAACCTTTATGTAGACTCCGGCGAGCAGTTCTTAAATCTTCCGGATCGTGAAATGTTCGATGATGAATTTGTCAAATTCAAAGCAAAGAATATTCAAAAAGTAGTATTCTGTTTAGACAACAATAAATTTTATCTTTTATCAAATGGAGGAACTCTTCCAAGTGATAAGTTTGTTGTACTTTTTGATGAGGAAAAATACGGATATAAGATTCCGGACGCATTAACCGCAGAACTAATGAAGAATGTTTTATTAACAAGGTTCTCAGAAGGAAAGTTTGGAATTTTTTCTTGTGATGATTTTTTTATCAATTTATTTTTCAAATATCACAAATGTTGTGATTCGAAGAGTTCCAATTTGGATTTGGACGAAAGAAACTTTAGGACAGCCTTGAGACGATACAAGTTCTCAAACACAAACAGTGAATTTGAAGTTGAACTCAAGGATTTTTGTGTTCGATGTATTTTTTTAAAGGTGAAACTAAGTATGCAATAATTTCCCTTGAAAAAGGTTGGTTTACTACCCAGTTAAAGGATTTTTCTCTTTAACTTTATAAATAGTGAAGATAAGTTGTTATTTTTTTATTTTAAAAATTTAACGACCCCACTTTGTAGAAAGAACCTTCTACTTTCAATTTCAAAGAAAATTCCTGAATTTAGTTTGTTAAACTTTTACAAAAAAATTTATTATTAGATCACAATGAAATGTCTGTTGCGGATTTAATTTCGATTGCTAATGAATTGGGCGATGATTTTTTTAAGTTATTCGAAGATTCAAATTTAAATATTAAGGTAACTCCGAAGTTTAACGAGACTTATTTTTGAAAAAAATAAGGACGAGAGCTTTGAGATGAATTTTTGGAAAAACTCGTAGAAGAAAAAAAGGCTTGAAATGGTTGATCTTGAAATTTTAATTAAAAAAATGGAGAGTCACTCTGATTATTTAAAAAAATTATCAAAGTTCATTGCAAAAAAAGGTTAGATAGAGGAGAACTTGAAAAAAATCAACGTTTGAATCAGATCTCTCTAGATTTAATATAGAATATATTGAGTTTAATATTGCATTAAAAAAATTTTTGGTTCTATTTAATAAACAGTTGTCCGAACAGGGAAATGAGTTTTTAGTGAAATCTTTGAAAAAGATCAGTAAGAATCTTGCTGAAACTTCGGTTAAATTTAGTCAAATTCACGAAAATTAAAAAAAGAGGTTTTTTTAAGCCTCTTTTTGTTTTTAGATTTTTGCAAGATAGATTTTTTAAAATAATCTTCAAAACTGAGATTGATTCAAACTCGTCGTAAAGTCCTGACTCAATACTTTCATTGAATAAACTAATCTTTTTCTTAAACTGTTCAGATGTTTCACCGTCTGGAATTAGAACAGTCAAATCATCCTTGTATTGATTCAGAAGATGTTCGAATAGTTTAACACGACCATCAGTTTCTTCATTTTTTACAGTGATTAGATTTATCAAGTCTTCGAATTTGAATCCCAAAATTACAGGTTCTGAAAAGGACAATTCCTTACCAAAATTAATCATCTGAAGTATACGTTTTTCGTAATCATCGAATTTCTTGATAAGAATTGTTGATTCGTACTTCAATTTCTTTTCAACCTTGAAGCTACTCACAACCTTCAAAGACTCGTCCTTGTATCTTGATTTAATTTTGATAATAAATAAATCACCTAGATCAACACCTCTAGAGCCGTAGTAGTATCGTTCTTTTTCTTTAGTGGCGGAGCCTTCTTCAAACGCAATATATTCTGACAGAAGATCATCACGATTATCAATTTTCGATTCAATAAAATCTAGTACGTGATTAAAAATCTTGTTGAATGATGATTTTAGTAATGATTCTGGACTAACAGTACAATAAAAAAACTTCTAGATTTTTTTAGATGTATGATTTGACAGATGATGATAACCATTATCAAGAATATACAATAAAAATTTCATACCGTACCCTGGGCTACGTTTTGATAGTTCCTTGAATAAATACAGAATGAAATTATCGGTATCTTCCAACACCTCTTCAAATTGCATACCAAGAGATTCAAATTTTTGATTCAACTTTTCTTCATCATCGAAGCTATCGTAAAGATCTTGTTTTGTATACAAACTATACAAATATTTAGAAATATAGTTCAATCTTAACTTCGAGTTATTGTATTTATCTGTTGAATCAATCTCGAGAATCAAATTATCAACAAAGTTATCCTGCTCGTTCTTCACAAAAGAGTTGACGTATTCTTCAAAAGGTTTCGTGTAAGAGAGAAGATTCTGGTTCATTATTTCAAAACCATCTACTGATAATTTTAAAGCGTGTGTCCACTTTTCTGAAGTTGATTCAGTAAAGATTAGAGTTCTGAGGGCCTCATCACGCTCACTTTCGCTAAGAATGCAAAGCGGAACAGGGAATCTACCAGAACGAACCCAATGTTCAGTTGGTTTATCTAAGAAGTTGTTAGAATAGGTTGATTCGTATTCCAATAATTGTTTGTAAAGCTCTTTTAGGTTTTTCACAACAAATTTCTTAGCTGCACTCTCAACAAATTTTTTCAGGGTTTCTTTATCTTCAATTTTTGGCTCAATATATCCAAATTTATTTTTATACAAAGATAAACCGAAAGCGTCTTTTAATAACGATGATCCCTTATTTTTTTATTGAAGTTGATAGTTTCAATCAGAATAGCTTGTTGCTCTAACTTGCAACGTGAAATACCATTCATCTTAAATAGAAACTCTTCTGTATCAAATAAATACCAAACGTCGATCTTTTTGAATGTTAAAGTTTTCAAAGATCCCTCTTCCTCGTTAAGACAGTTACCCTCATCTTTGAAATTGTAGATTGCCAAGCATAGATCTTCTACATTTTTCTTTGCTAAATTTGAAGTCCGGTTTTGATACACGCTCAAAAAGCACTCTTAATCTTTTTAATAGTCTCCATCTTGCTGGATCCTGATGTTTTAATCATTTTATTTTTCCTTCTTTCTATTTAAATAGTTTTTATTTTTTTATTCTCTTAAATTATAACAGATTAGATAATAAAATCTTCAATAAAAAAAGAAGAGTTATAACTCTCCTTTTTAATATTTAGTAATAATGTTTGGAAACTCATCAGTAGTCAAGATTTTTCCGATGTAATAATATTCGGAAAAATCTCCCTTATTCAAAAAAATCTTGATAAATTGACAACAATTTTTTTCTTAATAAAACTTTTGAGTTTGTAATTTATAAATCTATCAAGATAATAATCGTTAACTTCTAATTTTCGATTTTTCTGATCCACTTAGCAAACTTTTTTTCCAAAAAAATTGCCCTAAACTGTCTAGTATCACGACTTGCGTTTAAATGTAATTCACCCAATAAAATAGGCTGATTCACACACAAATCTTCGGTAAAACTCGGAAGATAATCGATTTCATATTTTGAAAAAAATTTCAAATGTGTTTGTTTCACAGAAGTAATAAATAATAAAAAAACAGGCAACTTCAATTCACCTACAGATCCAGCTTCAACACGAACATAAGGATATTTGTTTAGCTTCTTAATAGATAACCTAACAACATCCATAAATTGTTCTGAAAGTGGATATTCTCCTTTTTGGATGATATCCTTTATTTGCTTCATCTGTTCAAACTGAGAAGATTCTTCCGTTTTTTTGTGTTTAAAACCATTTTTTTCCCTCTTTCTACTGAAATAAATTCAGATTTTTTTATTTCTTAAATTATAAAAAGAGGAGGAATGATTCCCCTCAGTTTTTTTCTTCAAATCTAAGATTAGCTTGATAAAATCAAGTAAAAAGTTTGAATTTCTAAATTCAGAATACAAACTGGCTTCGATACCACCCTTTAGATGTTCGATTTGTTTTAAAGAAGATATCATCACTTGAATCTTCAATTAAATTTTTTTAATTACAACAAACACCTTTTTCAGGATTATTCTTTCTAATTTCTTCAATTATTTTTAAGACGATTATAAGCAGACTCGTAATTAAAATCAGTTTCATTAAGCAAGAGTTTCAAGATAGTTTCAAAGTCAACTTTAATCAAAAAGAGCTCCGCTTATTTTTCACTGGAATATTATCAGCAATAGATTTTTAAAAATTGTAAGGTCAACTTGTGAGTGTCCAAATGTTAACGATTGTCTTTCAGTTGTAAGATCGTATCTTAAATTAACATCTAAGGCAAGTTCTTCCAATTTGTTTAAAGATTTCTTCTCTGCAAATGAGTCCAATTCTTCTAAAATTAGTTTTCTGTTATATCCATCACAAAGGAATGTCGAGTTTCTACTAATTTTACCAATAGCCAAATTGTTTTCGAAATCATAAACTATACTTTCCAATTCTTTTTTTATTGAAATCTTCAATTGATGATTCAAGAAGCAAGCTGAATAAAAGTTTGATGAAATTCCCTTTAGTTGAAGGTGAGAAAAAGAAACTAGATGACAACTTTAAATTACTCATAACTGAGCTCATAAATTGTCCACCAGAAAGCTCACCAGTGATATTAGCCAATCCTAAAATTACATTTGATGGGTCATTATCGAACGACAATTGAGCAATTTCTTTCAATAACTCATTAATAGAAATTTGATTGTGATAATATTTACTCTTTTCACAAAGTAGACTTTCGCAATGAACCTTTGAATCTTTTAGAGAGAAAACTCCGGCTTCTTCAGTGAAGAAATATCTTCTGCACCAATTACAGAGAAGTTCTAAAAGTTTACTGCTACTTGTAATCGTTTTTCGGTCAATGTAACGATCTGGGTAAACAAACATATCGATGATATCACTTTTGATATCTGACAAATATTGATTAAATTCATCACGAAATGTTGTGAGATAATCCCAATATTCAAATTCAATAACTTTTATTCCACCATCATAGTTAGATGTTGAACTTAGAGGATCTCTTGTATTAAAAAATAAATAGTCATACATCCATTCACGTTCACTCTTTTTGAGCAAAGATAAAGGTGTATTAAAAATGAATTTTATATCTCGAGTAGGGGATGTAAGCAAACCATCAGATCCCAGATCCACGCTACTCCCAAAAGTTTCGTCTTTCAAAACTAGTTGCTTGCAAACTAATTTGAGTTTTTCTGAAACCCTATTCTTAAGATATTCAACGATGAATTTTTTAGCTAAATCCTCATCCGTTAACTCTAAAGTTTCTTTTGTTTTTCCTGGGACTTCTGATTCAACTTCAACTAATGAATAGCAATCTTTAAGTTTCTTAGATCTTCTAGAATGATTCAAGTTGAAAATACCCAAAAATAAGATATCCTTATTTAAAACATCCTGATGTTGAACATCATCTAATCTTTCACCTTCAATTAAGATAATCTTATCTTCTAAGAAGCTATACCAAATCTGAAAGCTTTTTAAAAACTAACCTCATCCAAACTTTTTGGAGTTTGAAACCAAGGTCGACTAAATCCCTTCAGTAATTTAAGTACAAAATCCACATTATCATCTGATACCGGGATCTTTTTACCTTTAATCAAAGATTTGATTTTATCGATTCTCTCCCAACGAACCGGTTCCAATTCCCGTTCTGTCGAAACAGAATTACTTTTTTTACTACCATTTTTTCCTTCTTTCCACTGAAATAAATTCAGAATTATTATTTCTTAAATTATAATAGACAACAAGATATATTCTGAAATAAAAAAAGTAAAAGGCTTTCCTTTTACTTTTTTTAAGATGATCCGTCATCTTGATGATGAAATCGGAAAGATATTTTTGCATTACGAAAGTTAGATAATGCACCATTTTTCAATACCGTATTTTTAAAAACTCAAATGCTTTTTTGATAATCACCACCGTCTTCTTCTATTAAGTTGATATCCAAATCATCAAAAATTATTTTTTTGTTACTGCGGCAAAGGTTTCTAAACATCGTTTGCTCTGGTTCAAACGGAAGTCTGATGTTTCTAACAAAATAGATGTAAAGCCGGATATAGATAAAGAAACACTCGGTTTTTTTCTTTGAATTTAATATTCTGCCCCAATTCTGTTGCGAAACAAATTTCCCATTTGTCAATTCTATTAGAAGATAAACTATTTACATTAAGAAATTCAAATTCCATCACGTCAAGGTAATTTAGAGGTTTTAAAAGGCAATCCGACCTTTTTATGAAAAAAATACTCTTAATTTTTTTGAACGTTTCAACATTTCTATTGATATGTAAACTAAATGATGTACTCTCTTTATCAAAGATGTAAATCTCATTCAAAAAAATTCTTCTTTATTAGATTTAATTAGTTTTTCCAAAAAAATAAATCTATAAAATGTTCGGTTATAAACATTTTAAGTTTTTTTCCCGAATGGATTCCATCTTGCGGGTTGAATTATTAGCATTGGTATCCAATATTTTTTTGAAGCCATTACATTCATTGTAGATTCATCAAAAATTCTCAGATAAGAATTTCATTAACGTATACAATAATGTTCCACGATTTTTGTTGAAATTATGTGATCCGATCTGCTGCAAAAAGTCAGTAAACAGCGACAACTGATCTAAAATATATTCATCTTTAATATCGTTCTTAATTTTAAAGACAGAATCGTCTTGACAATATTCCATCACCTTAGAATTTAAAAAAATAATTCTTCGTAAGTATTAAAGATAAATTCTTTTGTTACTTTTTAACAAAGAGAATTTTTTTCATCATATCCTTTACCATAATCAACAAAAGATTCAATCATTACAGAACGAGTATTTTTCCAAGAAATTTTCAACCTCTTCCTTGAAGGAGGATGTGTAATTTCTGTCTTCTGTATAAGAGAAAATAAATTTTCTGCCAAACTGCAATTTATTAATATTTTTTTCTTTATTAATAAATAATAAACAGATTCACGCTCTTCCTTAGTCATTAAAATTAACGGGGTATTATATAAATAGTACACGCTAGTGCCACTCAAGTTGTATATTGCTTTTAAAGGAACTAGCGTTCTTTCCTCATTCAATTCGGAATAGAATGTTGAGTTCTCCAACAATAACTTTTGAGACAAGTCTTTCAACCGTTTTGTGATAAAGGTAATCAAAAGTTTTTGCACATATTCCTCGACCAACTCTTCATCTTTGACAAATAAAGTGTAATCTTTAATTTCATAAAGCTCAACGAACCCCTTGTTGATTCTTTTTCTATCGATATCTAATTTTCCAATCATTAAAAGATCGAAAGATAAATATTTGGGATCCGGATAAGAATAACCATAACAATCCTCTGCGAAAATGAAAAATTTTCTCTCCTTAAAAGAATACCATACGTAATGAGTTTTAAATTTAATATTCTTACAGGGGTAAGTTCTGGTACCGCTAGGTACATTCTGATTAAATCGTTTAACCAAATTTTTCGACACATTCCTGGTCAAAATTGTAATTCTTATCTTTAAGCAATTTAGACAACTCTTTAATCGCAAGAACACGACGATCATCTTTGATTAAAGTTGAATTTACTACCATTTTTTCCTTCTTTCTAGCTGTAATAATAATAGCGAAATATTATTTCTTTAATTATAACAGAATTTGATTTGCTTTTTATAATTAAAGAAATAATAAATCTGAATTTATTTCAGTAGAAAGAAGGTTAAAATGAAAGAAACAGGAAATTTACTATTGGAAATAGACAAGATGGTTCTTGACGCTGTTAACAACGGTGCAAAACTATTACTACCAACAGAAAATCTCTTCCCAAAATCAATAGTAGAGGCCGGCGTTGGCGGAAACTCACCAATCATTTTATTTTTGTTTTGTAGACAATAATTTCTACCTAACATCAAAGAGTTTTTGATTACCCACTCGATAGATTTGTTGCCGTCTCTTACGGTAACAGTCTGAATGATCTTCTATCTTGTAGTGATTACGTATCCATTGAAACTCTTCGTGTTGAGTTACGGAATCGTGCAACATCATTAAATTCTGTTGTGGATGAGCACACTTTTTAATTTGATGAACATTTTTTTAAAAAAACTCACCACAAAGTGATGAGGGTAATAAAAAAACGTATGAAAATTTTTAAATATAATTTCCTTAACTGACGAAGAAAAATTCTAAATATCCGTACAATAAGGATATTCGTAAAAAATTTGTAGATCATTTTACAAAATTTTTCTTGGATGAGTGCGCAGACGAATTTTTACGGAGCTCTCGGCTGGTATTATAATGCAGAAACAAAAAAACTTTTTCTCTAACAGGTTTAACATTTGAAATGTTACAAAACGAAAAAAATTGGGATTCCTTTTTTTCTGTAAAATTGGATATCCAATTGGTGATTTTGTTATTGAGGGGATCTTGATGGATTTATTTGAGACAAGAGATGATGTTTGTAATTTTTTTAAACAAATTTATCGATTACCACAAGAGAAAAGGTTCAACTCCAACACTCAACGCATTCAATTTTTTTCTCTTTTTGTCGATTATCTATCTGTTTATTTTTTTCAGACGACAAATATTATCTAGATTTGTTTAAGAAAAAAATCAATTTAAACTTATTCTAGACTTTTTTTCTTACAAAATCATTACGAAAAAAAGAAAATGATTTTTATTTACGAAAAAAATAACTGAATACAATAAAAAAATATTGATATGAACCTTTGGACTGAATTTATTGAAGAGGGTATCTTGGAAACAAAAAGGTCTTTCGGAAGAACTTGCTTATTTATCAGATAGAAAAAAATAGAGAATTTTTTTATGTTAAAAAAATTTCGGGAAGATTAATAAAAATTCTATGCTATAAGGAATTTTTTTGAATTATTATATTTTTTTCTGAAAAATTTATGATGGAATTAGCCATCTAGTTGATAAAGATAAATCAATAAAAAGAGCGAAACAAGAACAAGAATAATAGATCTCTTTTAAGTAAAAAAATAAAAATCTATTAGCGGCATTCTTGATGGTCTGAGATTCTTGGAAAAGAAGAATTTTCATCTAAACAAAAAAACAGCTTAATAGCTGTTTTTTTATTTTTCACTAAAAAAAGTAATTTTTTTGAATCCCGAATCCATCTTAACCTTTATAAAATGATCAAACTCTTTATCAAACATTGAAAAATTCATCACTCCAATTAACAAATTCTGATTTCGATTCTTCATTCTCAGAAAATTCCACTTTAGGTTCTAATTTCCCATAATCAGATTTTTGCCATAAGCTCCATCTTTTTTTAATTAGAAATTCGATATCCATCTTGTATACTTGAAGATCGATGGAGTCTTCTGAAACTAATTGAGAGAATAATTCACAAGACTTTTTGATGTTCTAGCAAGAAATTCTTGGCTGTTTCTGATTCAGAATAGAAACGGAGTTCGTTGTTAATTTTTGATAATCCCTCTCCTCCACTTCGACCAGAAGTTTTAAGAGTAAAAAAATATCTACTAACGAAAAAAATTCTTATAAGCAAACTTAACATCATCCTTAATTTCGATAAGTTTTTTTCTAAAAAAATTTATTATAAATTTTCAGACTATCAATCGTTTTTTTCTTAAATCGTCAAGTGTCGATGTTGAATAATAACCGGTGTACTTGTGGGCCCAATCATTGGACAATTCACCAGAAAAAAATCCTGGAATAAACAGATAGGTTTATTCTTTTCGCTGAGAACTTTTTAAGCGAAATAACTAGTCTGCTGATCAAATCATCCAAAAAGTCTTCGTCGACTCCATACATTGAATTTGGTTTAAATTCAACAAAATCCAACAACCTAATTAATTCTGCATTAAAGCGGAGATACTTATCACCTTCGATGTTTGAATCTGAAATTAGAGAATCTGCGTATTTATAGAAGCAAAAAAATCCAAAAAGTTCTTCAAACTCATCTTGATAATTCTTTTTTTAAATTGACAGAATGACTTGACATATTTCAAAAATATAAACGATATTGCTCTCTCTGTAACGAACGTCTTCGACAAAATCGATTTTGACATATTCACGAATAGAGTCAATGATCGTATCCTTTCCAAAGAAAGATAGTAGAATCTTAGCACTGTAATTAATTTCGTGCTCATTTTTTTTAATTTTTAAAATATTAGACCAAGAGGCTGCTGGTGATGAAACCAAAACACACTTTAGTTTGTCTACTAGGATTTTTTCAAGCCCTGAAGTATCATCCAATTTTACAATAGACTCAATCGAGTGAAAACTAGTAACATAGTCAATATAGTTGATTTCATTACTGATCGTGCTATACTGCATATTCAAACCTTCATTTTTAAATTTCGTGCCATCATCATTAATAATTGATAACTCATCAATTAAAGCATTCTTTAATTTTACAATTCGACTCTCCTTGTTATTATTGCCGGATAAATCAGCAAGAACACTCAGACCAGTAGATAAAGATTTTAAGTTGTCAGGTCTGTACTTTGGATTGTAAGAATTATTTTTGTTGGGCGTTTGCGACTTCAATTTTTTTGATTTTTTTCATTAATGAAATACAACCTTTTCTTGTTGCCATCATCAATAATATCGATATCGCCAATAACAAATTCCCAATCGCTTGTATTTCCTAACATTACGACTAAATCTCTAATATGCTGGAGATATAGAGATAAAACGCTGTTTTTAGTTTGTTTCATTATTACCTTCTTTCTGTAACTAATCCAGTTACTATTTTTTTCTTTAATTATAACAGACTTGTTTATTCTTCTATAATTTTTAGAAATATTGATATTGAGTGTATACCGCACTCTAGAAAGAGGGAATAAAATGGTAAAAACAAAGAAAGTATTTTCAAAAACGTTAGCAGCACTTGATATCCTTGGAGTTCCATATATTGTAAAAGGACGAAATGCTCAGTTAGTTGATCACGATTCACTTCAAATCACCCTTGAGGGTGAATACAAAGACGCTTGGTTTCGCTGGTCTACAAAAGAAGGTGGTCGTGGAGTTGAGACCCTTGTTACATATTTGATGAAACAGGGGATCGTTGACAAAAAAGCAGGGCTTAATTTCTTGGGCGGAAAGACAAACGGAAAGTCTTACAAACTTAAAGAGGTTGATCTGAAAATTGCAGAAGATTCCAACTTCGACGAGATTGTGTACGACCCAAAGGCTTGGCAAACTAAAGAGTATCTGATTGATGAACGGAAACTAAATGAAATGTTAGTAGATGTTGTATTCAAACGAGGACTTATTTTAGAAAACGCCTCTGGAAACTTAGTCTTTTTGCAACTAGATAAGGACGGACATCGTATTGGAGCTGAGGTTATCGGAACACATCCTGATAAGTCTGGTAATCGTGTCAGATTAAATCTTCCAGGTTCAAAAGGATTCTTTTATCTCCTTGGAAAGGACTGCGAGTCTCTTACGGATGTAGAACGTATTGTCTTTTGCGAAGGGGCTATCGACCTATTATCATACGTGGAACTAATCGGATACTCTGATTCAGTACGAAATAAGATTCCTTACAACATTCCTAAATCTGAACCTAAAACTATGTATGTTGCAATCGGAGGATCTTTAACTAAGGTTGAACGAATGATTGAGCAACTAACTGCTGGATTCGGATTGAATCTTAATGAATTGCAGCTAATCATCGCAACCGACAATGATGAAGCCGGGGACGGAGCCTATGATTTGTTTAAAGAACATTTTTCTGAAGCAGTCAGAGAAAAACCGGATTCACGCACTGTACCTGTAAAAGATTGGAATGATTTGCTTAAACTGATTAAGAAGGGAAGTGATTCTGATGACTAAGACAGAAGAGAAGAAGCTGTCCCAGAACATTAAGAAAGAAATCAATCGATACACGGTTAAAAAGATTTTCACAACTGAAACTGCAAAGGATTTAGCTGAAAAGTTGTTTATTCTTTCCGGTGGTGATCAGGAACCTTACAAACTGAAAACTGGAAAGAATAAGGGTTTGTTCCGGATTCCAAAGGCTCAAGCATACGATATCATTATCAAATATTGGGATTATAACATTGCACTCCAGTTCGCACGAAATGAACTGATGACGGTATTGCCCAACGGTAAATATAAGTACGATAAGTACAATCAGTATCGAACAGCGGAGCGTAATTATCATTTGGAATCGCAACAGGATAATTTCTGGGCCAATCGTCAAGGCAACTTAGATCAAACCATTCAACAAATCAATCGTCGCTACTGTATTTCTCGTCGAACACGTGAGAAACTAGTAGTGGATATGGCACTTAATCAACTTAGCGTAACACACTTCAACGCACTACGAAATGATTTTATCGAGTATGAGATTTTTAAAAATAATTCGGAAGTGTTCCCAACGCTAAAGCATAGTGCTGGTTTGGACTATTTTGTTGATGGCGTACCATACGACCAAAAGGTTTCCCGTAGCCTCGGAGCTATGTTTGAAAAGGATTATGAATCGCACGATGAGGCTATGAAGGCTGCACGCAAAAATCCAAATAAACTTGCACAAAGTCTATTTGAAAATCAAGATGTTTACCGACTTGAAAAGGGTGATATCTGTAACCGACTTTACGTTGTTTACTTAGATGAGAGCAGTTTTGAAAATATCAAGTTTAGCACACGAAGGATTACAAACAAGGAGGTGTCGCTAGTTCGCTTCCCTGACAAACCAGATTGCTACAAGGCAATGGTGGTCTTTGTCTAAAACACAAAAAGAAAAGAGGTATTGCCCCTTTTCTTTTTTTATTTTAATTTTATTAAAGCCTCGATTGCCTTGATAATCTTATCATAATTCTCATCTTTAACAATTAAAGAATCGTAATCAAGAATTGCTGTATAAAATTCAGAGATGAAATCGAATAAGCGGTTTGTACCTTCAATCAAATCAAAGAATTTTTTGCTTTCAAGTTGAATCAATGTATCTGTAGCTTTTTACCAACCCAATCATAAATTTAGTTCTACTATTTTTTGATTTTGCTTTGGATAATTCTCTAAACTCTACGGTATCAAGATCAACTTGCTTTTTAACTCCAAATTCGTTTTCAATATCGACAATCAAATAAACGAAATCATCTTTATTTTCAGAATTTGCATAGTAAAAGTCGTGAATAAAGGAGGATTGTCGTTTTGTTTGGAAATTTTTCCAAAATTCATCCGGTGCACATTCAAACCCGTGATACTTATATATCAACTGAACTAATCCGTAATCCAATTGAAGCTTGGAAGCATATTCAGGCTTTAGAATATTATCTCGAATATAATCTTTGGGTAGATTTTTGATTCCATTTTCGTAATCCATCCAATCAGTCGGATAGTAAGATTGTGGAGTAATAATCGTTTTAGAAATTTCGTACTCAAAATTCTTAATCGAATTATTTTTAACCCAATCAAGATAGTCTGTATCAATAAATAGATTGTTTTTCTCAAAACGTTCAGATTTTGATAGCAGATTTAAATAGCTGGATAATTTACAGTGTTTACTGTCACTAAGACTCCTCAACCATTCCAAAAATCGACCGTTAGATTTCAAAATTTCATCCACAAATTCATCATCCTCAAGATCCACTGACCTATCGGTTCTTTTTCGAACAACGAATTGTAAATCATCCTTGTCTGCTTCAAGATAGATGGTATCAACAACATCCTTTGTTAACTGATTTAAGGTGAAATATTTCAAAGTCTTCTTTAAAAAGTTATTTAGAATTTCCTTTTTTTCTTGTCAATAGGATGATTGATATAAAACTCTATATCCAAATATAAACCCAAAGGTGTACAATCTGAATTTAATCTATTGATATATTTATCGATTAGGTCACTACTATTTTTATAGCTGTTTTCATTTTTAAACAAATAGGAGTTTAGAACTCGAGAGTAGTGGACTGAAATGAGATCTTCACCCCCACCGTCTTTAAAAAAACCTCTAATTCGCCAAAAAAATAAATTTGCAATCATCAATGGCTTTTTTTCAGCTTGATTTAGGATAAAAAAATTGTTATCCTTTGTGTTTTTTTACCATTATTTTCCTTCTTTCTAAAAAGTATTAAACTTATTTTCTTAAATTATAAGAGAAAAAGAGAATCCTTTGGGATTCTCTTAATTTCTACTATTCTGAAATAACTTCAGAGTTTGTTACAGTTTCTTCAACTGTTGCAGACTTGATTTGTCGACCAATTGCGTTTCCGGTGATGTTTGCTCCTACCAATCCACTAAACAGCTGGCGAACATCCATACCAGAACCTTCGTTGATGGTACTGATACTTCTCATAATATCACCAATCATCTTAGAACTGTTGTCATCTCCGTACATTGTGATACTATCAACGTTAGCAAGTGGTTGCGCAGCCGCTGCAACAACTTGAGGAAGAACCTCGAAGTACATTTGAGCGATACCAGCTTTATCCATTTTAGCAAGAGCTTCTGCTTTCTTCTCCAAACCTTCAGCTTCTGCTTCTAGGCGAAGACGAATTGCTTCAGCTTCTGCACGACCCTTAGCTTCAATACCTTTGGCTTCTTCTTCAGCTTGACGTCGTTTAGATTCAGCAAGGCGTTCTTGAGCTTCAGCGTCTTTTTGTACACGGTACAATTCAGCTTCCGCTTCACGTTGGCTAAGTGCAAGTTGAGCTTCCGCTTCACGTTCTTTTTTGTACTTCTCTGCGTCAGCTTTCGCTTTAACATCGGCTTCCAAATGTTGACGTTCAACTTCAACGGATTTTTTCACAACAAGGGCTTCTTGTTCTTGTTTGGTGATATCAGCTTGTGAACGTTCATATTCGATAGTCTTACGTTGACGCTCAGTTTCAATCTCAAGAACCGCACTACTTTTAGCGATTTCTGCGTCAGCTTTCGCTTGAAGTTCTGCTTGCTTAATTGTGAGGTCGGTTTGACGTTGAGAAATTTCAAGGTCTGCCTTAACACGAGCCTCGTTAGCAAGACGATCCTGTTCAGCTTTAGTTTCTTTTTCTTCACGTTCTGCAATAGCACGAGCAATCGCAGCGTCTTTCTTGATTGCAACGATGTTATCAACACCAAGGTCAATAATTACGTTATTTTGATCCTCGAAACTTTGAACAGTGAAGGCAATAACCTCGATACCCATTTTAGCAAGGTCAGGACTAACGTTCTCTTGAACTTTACCAGCAAATTCTTGGCGGTTATTCACCATTTCACGCAAGTTCATCTGACCGATAATTTCACGAAGATTACCTTCAAGAACGTCTGTTACTTGTGCAGAGATATCATCTGTATTCCAGTTCAAGAAGTTTTCAGCTGCTGCTCGAAGCATTTCTTCTGAAGTTCCGATCTTAAGAGTTACGGCAGCGTCAGCTTTAACGTTGATAAAGTCTTTCGTAGGAACAAAGTTCGATGTTTTTACATCGGTTTTAAATTGCTCTACTGAGATGTAGTTTCGTGTTGATAGAAACGGAACCATCCACCCAGCTTCACCAAGAAGTACCCGTTGTTTTCCTCCACCGGTAATAACGACAGCTTGGTTAGGTGGTGCAATTACGTACCCTGCGTAAAATAGCGATAAGAGTACCAGGAATCCAACTAATCCTCCGACAATCCAAAAAATGATACTTAAGTCCAAATACGACTTCCTCCTATATTTGTGATAGGAACATTATATCAAATAAAATAATTAAAAGCAATAGTTTTTTTAATAAAAAAATTTAAGAAATTGTAAAAAAACAAATAAATAGAAAAAAAGCACTGCAATTGTTTCAGCTGTGCTTTTTCTGTTTTTATTTCAGCAATTCAAGAATCTTCTCTGCATTAACTTCAGGATCGTCAAATCCGGATAGGATTAGAAAATCGCAGGGGAAGTCTTCTGAGAGATTCAAGAACTCATCTCGAATTTGATAATGAAACTCCAAGGGTTTCGAATCGATAGCGTCACGCTCTCGACCGTTTTGATTTAGTCGATCTTGTACAGCACGAGGATCAGCGTCGATTAACACACACAAATCTGGAAGTGCCATATTCTCATCTTCTTCCAAATTGATATCAATGATTTCATTACGAGTCAGATGTGTGCCCGTAAGTTGATATACCAAGTTTGAGATGATAGAGCGGTCAAAAACAACAATTTTCCCTTCGTTGATTGCCGGAATAACAACCTGATTGTTTAGTTCTGCTCGGGATTTTGCCATAAGTTCAGTCTGTTCAATCTCATCCAAATCGAGCTCACCTTTTCGCCAACGAATGATGTCACCAGCGACTGAGGACTTCTCGTAAGGTTCTTTCACAAATAGAGTTGTTTCTGGGTCAAGATTTTTCTTGAGGATGTTTAAGACAGTTGATTTACCAACGCCTTCGCCACCCTCAATTGCGATACGATTGTATTTTTTCATTAATATAATACCTTCTTTCTTAATATAAAATATCTTTCTGAAATTATAAAAAGAAAAAGAAGATTCTGATATAATTTCAGAGAGAGATAAAAACTAAATGAATTTAAGAAGGGAAAGAAGGAGAAATAATGATTAAAACTTTAAACAATAACAATAAATTTATTGGTTTCGAATCACTATTGGAAGATATTGATTCCATTTCTGAAGGTACTATCATTAGTATTGATTCTGGTGGATTATCATTCCTGCAATGTGACTCTTCAAGCAATATTGATGGAATAGAAAATTTAGAACTTCCAACAGATGACACATTGGAGCTTTATTACATTCCAAGTAAAAGATGTTTCGTCATCAAGAACAAATATTCTGTACCGGAAATTGAGAGTTCTGATTCATTGCTCAGAACCGGGATATCTTTTGCTGTACTAGGATTTGATTCCGGAGATAATTCCTTGATTTTTAAAAATATGAGAGTTGCCTCTCAAATCTTGATAAAGAAGTTTATTAAGGGAGATTTATCTCAGGCTGATGTTGAAACTGTACGAACATTGCTATTCGTTATCAACTATGATGAATGTGGCGTTATCAACAACGCTCTCTCTAATACAAAAATTCTATTCGATGAACTTCAATCTGAATTTTTTTATAGAGAAAATCAAATCTCATAGCTTGTGACGAGAACAAATTTAGATAATTGAAAGACCTACCGGGTCTTTTTTTATTTATATTAAAAAAATAAAAAAAGAGGCTAAACAAGTAACCTCTTTAATATAAATGTATCAGACGTGCAGGTGTATGGTATCCACCAACACGTATTACTAGAAAAAAACCCTCTTTGAATTTTTTTGTAGCGAAGGGCGTTTTATCGCTACCATTATTATAGTAAAAATTTTATATTTTTTTGTCAATAGAATTTTTTTATTATTTTTTTGTTTTTTTGTAATAAAATAAATTAATAAATATAATTATTACAAATAACAAAAAAATACCTGATTTAATAATCAGGAAAGAAGGAGAACAAAATGAAAACAACATTCACAAAAGAAGAGGTAGTTGATTTCTTGAATAAATCAACTACAGCAACAAAAATGATCAGCTCTCTTAAAGGTCGAGTTGATCATATCCTCAAGGTTAAAACAATTAAGGAGGAAAATGCTAAGAGAAGAAATAGTAATCTTAGCTCGGACAGTCCTCTTGTAATTGTCGCAAATGCGAAAGAAAGCGATATCTTTGATAAAGATACCGTTGCAAAAGCTCTTATGGATTTTAAAAAAGTTCGTAATAGCAAGTCATTGTGGGTGATCAAAAACAAAAAAAACGAGCTAAAGTTCCGAAAGGATTTCTTTAGCTTCGTGTCAAGAAAACCTCTTGCAGTAGCTTCTTGGGGTTTCGAGGTAACCGTTTCTGATAACCTAATTGATGAGGTTATCATCGATTTTGACCATCCCACAAACAGTCATCTATTTGTAGACTTTGCATTTAACAAAGCTACATTCGATGATGTTGTCAATGCTGTCGCTGATGATGTACTGGCTGTACTAGCTGCGGCAGAAAATTAAAAAAGGTATCTGTTTTAGATACCTTTTTTGTTTTTATTAATTAACTTTTAAAAGTTTATATATAAATATGAATTTTATCATTCATTATTTTCTTTTAGATTTAAATTTGGCAACCCCTAGAAGAGCAACAGAGGCTCCTAGTGCACCAATTGGAAGTAACATTGATCCAGCAGACGCACCAGTTTCTACTGGTTTTTTCTTCTCATCAGCCTTTTTAGCCTTGTAGTGATGAACAACGTCACCGTTATCTAATTTTTCTGTCTTTTCAAAGATGTAACCCTTGAAGTCTTTCTTGTCCTTAGTTCCGTCAACTTTTTCTAAAACAACTTCCTTGCCGTTTTCATCCACACCCTTGTAGGTAGTGATGAGCTTATGGTAGTGGTGAGTTGTCACGACGTTCAACTTATCCGAATTATCAGATTCTGTTTTAACGTACTTGTATCCTTCGAACTCGGATTTTTCGGCAGCAGTGTTTTCTTCTTTAAGAACCTTACCATCGTCACCCTTGTGAATAGTCTTATAAGTTACTTTTTCGTCTACTTTGGCACCAACAAGAACAACTTCGTCAACTGGTTCTTTTGTAACCTTGGTATCAACTTTAGGATCACCCACACGTTTACCGTTCACCATATTGTAAGTTTTAGTTGTGGATTTCTTACCGATTTCACCCTTAACTTTAACCTTACGTTCTCCCAGTGGAAGTGTAGGATCCTTTCTTCAATCGTTTTAAAAGGAATATCCTCTTCTGATTTATCTACAGAACTTGACTTGTTAGGCTCAATCGTATCAACTGCTTTTACCACTTCTTTATTTGAAACTTGCACACTTCCTGTAATAGTTTTAGTCTCAGAAGGTGTACCCGTAAATTTGTAATTAAGTGTATACTCACCATCTTCTTCTAGTTTGCCTTTCCAAGACCAAAATGTTGCTTCACCGGAGTTTTTTTCAAGTTTTTTCTTTGCTCCAGTAGGAGATACCAACTCAACTTCCGTCAAATCTACACCGTCTTCTGCTTTAACAGATACAACTCCGTCAGGAGAAATACGATCCTTGGTAACAGTTGTTTTCAAACCAGAGCTTTTGAATTTTTCAATAATATCTTTTTGTCGTACTGCGTCAGTTTTTCCACGAGCGTTGTAAATATTAGGGTGTCCGATTTTTTTCATCTGCTCTTCAGACTTTGTACTTCCATTAATTTTAGGATAAATGACACTCATAAAAGTCTTCGCATTCTTCTTAGACCAATCAGCAAAAGAGGTGTCGATGTCTTCGTTCTGAATCCACTCATCTGTAAATTGAACTACAGATACGTACTTGTTCTTTTTAGCTGTGCTCTTTTCGTATGCTTCTTCGTATGGAAGAGTTTCAGAGTTTTTATTGTAAATTTTCGAATCTACAGTCTTAAGATAATTCTCCCAAGTTGTGTACCAGTCAAAATCAGATAGTTTTGATTTATCCTTGATATCATTAAGAGTTTTGATGGCGTCAGCCTTTGAAATTAAATTACTAACACCTTTCGCTGCGTAAGAATCTTTTGAGTTCCAAGTGTAAGAGGCAATCATAACCTGAGAACCTTCAGGAAGAGATTCCACAAGTTTCAAAGCGTCACTCAATGCCACGTTTACTTTTTGTTTCTGTGGATTGTCTCCACTATCGAAAGGAACAATAAAAGACCCTGATCCGTCAATAATCATAATTAAGTCAACTGGTTCAGCTACAGTCTCAGTTTTAGTGTTTATCTTTTCTTCGGCCTTGACATTAAATTTTAATGTTCGTGTCCCGGTAGAACCAGCTTTAAAGGCTTCTGCGTGTACGATGTTATTGCCAACTTGAACAAAAGTTCCAAGTACTGGCGATACAGTAACCATTAATGCACCAGTAGCCAAGATAGATGATAATTTTTTATTCAAAATAAGTACCAATCCTTTTTTTATTTCTTTATCTATTATAGGTTATCGTATCTCGATATTATTAGTGGTTTTAAAAATTCAAAAAGGTATCCAATTTAGATACCTTTTTATAACTTATAAATTAGTTTTTATTTTTCTTTTTAGATTTAAACTTAGCGACGCCAACAAGAGCAACAGAGGCTCCGAGGGCTCCAAGTGGAAGTAACATTGATCCAGCAGAAGCACCAGTTTCTACCGGTTTTTTCTTCTCATCAGCTTTTTTAGCCTTGTAGTGATGAACAACGTCACCGTTATCTAATTTTTCTGTCTTTTCGAAGATATAACCCTTAAAGTCTTTCTTATCTTTAGTTCCGTCAACTTTTTCTAAAACAACTTCCTTGCCATTTTCATCCACACCCTTGTAGGTAGTGATGAGTTTATGGTAGTGGTGAGTTGTCACGACGTTCAACTTGTCAGAGTTATCAGATTCAGTTTTAACGTACTTGTATCCTTCGAACTCAGATTTTTCAGCAGCAGTGTTTTCTTCTTTAAGAACCTTACCATCATCACCCTTGTGGATAGTCTTATAAGTTACTTTCTCTTCTACTTTAGTACCAACAAGAACGATTTCGTCAACTGGTTCTTTTGTAACCTTGGTGTCAATTTTAGGATCACCTACACGTTTACCATTAAGAACATTGTATGTCTTTGTAATCGTGCGCTCACCTAGAGCCCCTTTAACCTTAACCTTACGTTCACCAAATGGAAGTGTAGGGTCTTTTTCTTCAACTGTTTTGAAAGGAATGTCCTCTTTAGAAGTATCAACAGCAGAAGATTTGTTTGGCTCAATCGTGTCGACAGCTTTCGCCACTTCTTTGTTTGAAACTTGAACAGTACCAGTAATTGATTTTGTTTCTGTAGGTGTACCAGTAAACTTGTAGTTTAGAGTATATTCACCATCTTCGGCAAATTTACCCTTCCAAGACCAAGAGATTGCGTCACCTGGTTGCTTTTCAAGTTTTTCTTTTACTCCTTTAGGAGATACTAATTCAACTTCTGTGATATCGATACCCTTTTCAGCCTTAACTGTCACAACACCATCTGGTGAAACTCGATTTTTAATAACTGTTGTTTTTAAACCTGATGTTTTGAATTTTTCGATAATATCTTTTTGACGTTGATCATCAGTTTTTCCACGTGCGTTATAAATATTAGGGTGTCCGATTTTCTTCATCTGGGATTCAGAAATTGCCGGGTTGTCAGTCTTGTTGTAAATTACACTCATAAAGGTCTTTGCATTTTTCTTAGACCACTCAGCGAAAGATGTATCAATATCCTCATTAGGCACCCATTCATCTGTGAATTGTACTACAGAAACGTACTTGTTTTTCTTAGCAGTACTTTTCTCGTATGCTTCTTCGTATGGTAATTTTTCGTAAGAGCTGTAGATCTTTTTATCCACATCAGATAAGTATCTTTCCCAAGTTGTATACCAGTCTAAATCAGATGGTTTGTTTAGGATATCTTTCAAAATTCTTGCAGCGTCAGCTTTGGGAATCAAATTGGTGATTCTATTAGATGTGTACGATTCTGTCGTATTCCAAGTATATGAAGCAATCATAACCTGAGAACCTTCTGGTAGAGATTCAACCAACTTCGCAGCGTCGATAAGAGCAGCTTGGAATTTTCTTCGAGATGGATTTTTACCATCATTAAAAGGTTCTGTAAAAGATCCTGATCCATCCACAACGAGAATCAAATCAACTGGCTCTGTAACAGTTTCAGTCTTTGAGGTTACTGATTCTCCAGCTTTTACATTGAATTTAATTGTTCGTGTTCCAGTAGATCCGGCTTTGAAGACCTCTGCGTGTACGATGTTATTACCTACTTGTACAAATGTTCCTAGTGCAGGGGCAACTGTTACCATTAATGCACCAGTAGCCAAAATAGATGACAATTTTCTTTTATTCAAGATAAATACCATTCCTTTTTTTATTTCTTTCTCTATTATAGCTTAATGAGTTAATAAAAAAATTATCACTAAATAAGTTAGCGATAATCTTTTTATTTTTATTTTTAAATAATTACTTGCGTTTTTTTAGAAACGTATACCGCAGCACCAATAGCACCAACACCGCTGGCAATTCCAAGAAGTGGAGCAAATGCAACAGAAGCGTTAGCTCCTGTCTTCACAGCTTCTTTCTTATCTGGTGTTTTAACGTCAGCAGTTTTAGGTTTTTCTACCTTTTTAGGTTCTTCGGTTTTAGGAGCCTCAGTTGTTTTTGGAGCTTCTGATTTCTTAGGTTCCTCTGTTGTAGGAGTTTCAGTTGTTTTAGGCTCTTCTACCTTTTTAGGCTCTTCGGTTGTTTTGGGAGCTTCCGTAGTCTTAGGTTGTTCTGTAGTTTTAGGAACTTCTGGCTTTTTAGGTTCGTCTGCTTTCTTGAAGAAGTGAGTTGTGATATCACCTTTCACGTCAGATTTAACGAAAGTATAACCAGCAATTGTTCCAGCCTCTAAGAATTTTTCGCCTTTTTGTTCGGGCTTAAGAACCTTATTTGTTCCTTCTTCGAGGAAACGTGTAGTCTTAATATCCTTCACATCATCACGTGAACCAGTATCACCCACCTTCTTAAAGAAGTGGATTACGTTGCCTGTTTTAGTATCAGTATCTGTGCGAACGAAATTGTAACCTTCGATCTTATCAGCTGGATAAATTTTAGTGTCTACCTTAGAAGCTTTTAGGTTCTTATTGGTGTCAACATCACGCCATTGTGTTGTTTTAAACTCTAGCTTAACACCAGTTGATGATAGGCTAGTTCCACGAATTGGAACGTATGCGTCTTTTGTTTCAGATTTATTGTTTAAACTTGGATCTGATTTAGATTCAAAAGTTGAATTAAACTTAACATTAACACGATTATTTGCCTGGTCAACTTTATTTGCGTCTGTTGCAACAATAGGAATCTGAATTTTTACATCTTCGTTGTAAAAATCTGGTTGATCAACAACTTCAAATACAGCCTTATCTGCGCTAATTTCTACAACCTTCATCTTGATTGGGTTTTGTTGTGTAAGAACAACACCGTTAGAGTTTACTGTTGTAACATTATCTCTCAAAAGTCGACCGTGTAATAGTTCAAGAACTTCACCTACTTTTGGAGCACGATTTGCGTCAAATTTAACACCAGAGTCATTAGGAATTTCGAATGTTATTTTATCCCCGGTCTTAAAACCTTTATCTTTTGCTGGAACGGCCACGAAGGCACCCACGCCCCCACCGAGACCTTTTTCGGTGTTATAGATGTTAGAAATTTCATTAACAAAACCAGTAAAGTTTTTTGTGCCAGTTGGACTCACTATTTTAGCAGCTGTAACTTTATTTTCTTTTTCCACCAAAACTTTTTCACCGAGTTTGATGTTGATTTTTTCAACTTTATCCTTCACTGGAACTGTAATAACCGTTCGGTTATTATTTGAACCAATTTTGAATGATAGATTTTGAAACTCTTCTGCTTTCTTATTAAATACAACTTGAATTTCAGATACTTCCTGATCTGATGGTTTTAAATCCTTGTTTTCTTTCGAAAGTTTAGTTTTATCTTTGTAGTAAACAGATTTCCAGTAGTCGGGCCCAGTTGGAGAACCAACACCAACCTTTGTTTTGATAACACCAATTACTGTACCATCAGCAGTTTTAACCTCTTGGTTATTTAGTGCTCCAGCATTAATACCTTGAGCTGTAAATGTTACAGTGTCACCTTCCTTAACTGGTTGTTTTACTTCGGCACTAATTTCAAACTTATCAGTACGACCGAAATTGTTATTTTCTTGAATACCAACATCAAGAGTTGCCGTTGCATTTACGTTCTTAGCTTCTTCAGCAAAAGCTGTGCTCATAATTCCAGGAATTTGAGTCGCCACTGCACCAGCTCCAGAACCTAATGCTGTAATAACAATAGCAGATGAACCTGCAATTCTATTTAGCAATTTTTTATTGTTTTTCAAAAACATTCCTCCCGTATTTTTTCTTTACTCTTTTGTATTATATAACTCTTTAATGTATATATTTATATATACCACGATGAAAAAAAATAAAAAAAGAGCGTCTTTTTAGATGCCCTTTTTTTATCAATTTTATTAAAAGATCTAACAAAAAAATCATAGAAAATCAGAAATTGATTTTTATTTTATCAGATTTTAATTTTTGATAAGATTTTTTTCTAAAAATCCTAAAAACCGATTGTATCCCATTTTTCTGGATTTGTTCACCACATTCCTTCTGAAAATCATCCAGCAACACAATCTTATCTTTATACGATTCAGACAATAGCTCTTTTGTAGTTTTAGCAACATCAATTAAATTACTGTAATACAGGTATTCTTCTTTAATTGAATATTTGTACTCTTTGAAATACTCAACTTCCATCAAAAGGGTTGGGACGTTTTTGTGTTTGCTTATCAGTAAAACGTTATCTGGGATTGCGCTTATACGATTATCGTATTTCATTACAACTTTAAAGCTGTCTTTCCCCAAAGAACGAATATTTTTCAACAAAGATGAAAAGTTTCTGATAGAAAAGTCGTTCTTTCCTAGTGATGAGTGAATATCACGAATCTCCTTGCTGTAAATAAGATAGCGAATGCAATCAACTCTTACAATTACAGTGCCAAACTCTTCCTTTAATAAATTCAGGAGATCTTTTGCTACAATATTATAAGCACTTGTGTCAGACTGGTACAAAGCTGAGATTTTAGGCGAAAATGTTAATGAATTTGAAAACCTATTTTCTTCTACCAAGAATAAAATAGTGGATAATACTAGCAAATTATCTCTGTAATTTGAATCCTCTCGATTCAAAACACTCTCCTTAAATAACTGGTAGTTTATTAAAAAGAATTTGAATAAACTTAGTGAATATTTACCAGATTTAGACAGGTTGTCTTGGTAAAATTTGTTATATTCATAATTGTTGTAATCCATTATATCATTGATAATATCGTTAGTGATAATACCAGGTGCAATTTTTTTCAAATTCTTTAAGGTCGTATCCAAATTTATACGCTGAGTCCTTAATAAGGTTAGGATTTTTTTCTTAGAATATTCGACGAAATATTTAGTTAAAAGATCCTTCAAAAATTAAATCAGAATTTTTTTAGATAATTTTTTTCATCAGTGATATATTCAAGAAAATTATCATAAGAACTTGAACTACGACCGAGAGCAATCTGTTTCCAAAAATTTAAATCGAGATTCTAGTTCTTCTTCGTTTACATAAGATTCACAAATTAACTTTAAAAGTTTTTTTCAATTAACTCCTCAATATTAATTTCGCTTGATATAGTATTGGATCTGATATTCTGTAAGTTATCAAAGTTTGTTTTGAAATTGTATCTCATCCAAAGGCGTTTGTAAAGGTACATATCTGGGAGCAAATACTCATCCCCCCTCTCCATAATACCATCTGATGATAAGGTTATAGTTTTATTAGTTAAATCAAAACCAACAAGATTCGTACCAAAGTTCCCATCGGGGAAATATAGGCGTTGACCAATGATGATTTTCCAACTTGACCAATCACCTTCCTTTAGTACCTTTATTAATTTGTTTAGGTATGCCCAAATAACAGAATTTAATTGGGAACTAACAAACAGTTCGGATTTAGTTTTGTTAGAATTAGTGTCAATTACCATATTTTTTCCTTCTTTCCACTGAAATAATTTCAGATAATTTTAATTTCTTTAATTATAACAGAAAAAGGACTATTTAGTCCCTTTAATTGTTATAGAATGTCTAGCAAGTTATCGTCAAGAGCTCCTGATAGTTTCTCCTGAGCTTCGAGACCGTAAGAGTGGGCAATTTTCCCCATTGCAGCACCGCAGACAACACAAAGTGCGTCATCTAAGAATGTGTTACAGTACTTGGAGTTCTTGCCAACCTTGTCAGTGACACCAATAATTCCTGGTTTTTCTTTGTCAAGATTATAGGCGTTTGCGATACCGATTGATCCAAACAATTGTGCAGAGTGAATCAAAACTTCATCTACCCCGAACGTGCCCTCATCTTTCCATACCATACTTTGGAGTGGTTCTAACAATAATCCTTGTTCACATAGAACGTCTAAGTTAATTGCAGTGATGAGAATTTGTTGGATTTCACGCTTCTTAAGAACCTTTCGGATTGCATTCTCACATTCTTTCTTATCAAGGAAAGAATAGTATGTGTGTTGATGTTCGTAAACGATTCTTGTCAAATCAGACAAGTCCATTCCAAGTTCATCAAACCGCCACTTAACCAAGTCCAGTTGAGATCCAGTCTCAACAAGTTCTTTTTGTAGAAAATATTCTTTTTCTAATTCTTTTTAATTTTTGCCATCAAGGCACCTTCTTTCTTTATTTTTTTATTTTTAATTATAATTAATAAAAAAATATAAATCCAGTAAAAACTGGTAGAAAGAAGGTTGTTATGGAAAAACAACAAAAAAATAATAGCGATTGGCTATATTCATTTTTTTCACATTTTTTTAACATTACTTTTTTTCTTTTCTTTGGTTATCTCTTTTTTTCTTCAGAATATCACAAAAGAAACAATGATCCTTTCGGAGTTAGAAACTATGTTGAAAGAATAAAAATCAGAACCTTCATTGTGGCAACAAAAACGTGAAGTGCTTGAATTTGTAGCAAAAAAATAAAAAAATAAATTTACTGTATTATCAATGAACAGTTTTGACTATACAAATAAGATTATTTACTATCAAAAAAAGATGGTTATATGAATTTAGTCCCGGAAGAACTATACGGAACTGATATAAAAGGAAAAGAAAATGATGTCCTTAAATTCTTATCAGATAAGCAGGAAGACTTCGATCAGGAAAGTAAGGTTGTTTTTGAAGAATTTCAGCAGGGTGACGCAAAATCAAAAGTAGATTTGTTGTCCACTAATCGTGGTAAGGCACACCTACTTTATCGTTATAACGGTAATCCGGGTTATGAACGCTGGTTGAATGATGATTATGTAGATTTAAAAATTTACTACAATCCAAATTCAGAGTCGGATGTCAATACCTTAGCAACTTCTCTGGATAACCTAAGAAAATACGCAAAGGATAAAGGCAATATTCTTCGTTTGGATTTGATTGACATCAACAAAGAAAACGCAGTTGTTTTGGAGGACATCCGTTACTCTGGAGATATTACAGCAGTAGCTTATCCTGTATGTATTACAGCTGAATATGGTATGTTTGAATATAAAGAAAATCGACACCAGATTAGTTTAACAAAAAATCCGGATTATATCATTGATTTGGTTGATTATTTCAATAAATCTAATTTGGAAGAGTTTCTTAAAAAAACAATGTAATTCCCCAAAAGGAAGATTAGTTATTATAAAAAGAGTCCATTTATTAGTGGTCTCTTTTTTTCTCTAATATAATTTTTCCAAAAAGTTAACAAAAATTAGGAGGAGAAATTATGAATAATTTTTAAAAGAAAGAATCAGTTTTTCATTAAACAATAAAAGAAGAAAGAACAATCTTAACAAGGAAAGTAGAAAAAGAAGTTGTTTTTTTATTTTTTTATATTTTTTTGCACGTAATATTCTTCTTATCAGTTGCATTCGTCTTCACTTTTGTTATTCCAGAAAAGTTTAGTGAATATGGTGTCGAAAAATACGTCGGTTTATGATAAAAATCAAATACGTATTTACCAGAGAATTACCAAAAGGTAAGGGAGAATCAAAAGAGCACGAGGATAAGGAGGAGAAAATATATAGAACTTACAATCATTCAACGGATTATTTCGACAGTTCAAAACCTAATTAGTTTTTGGTGGCGATTAATTTAATAAAAATAAGACTCTCATTTTATTGCGGGTCTTTTTGTTTTTATATAATTTAGGAAAATAATATAAACAGTAATAACTGTTAGGAAGAAGGTTTTATTATGTATAAAGATGACAACGAAACAATTGCTAGTATTCTAGCTTTAGCTCTAATTTTTCTTTTTTTGTGAGTTTTTTTAATCGCTACTTCTGATCAACAAAAAAAGTCAAAAGGAAGTCAGCACAAACGATCAGAACAAATCAGAATTGGTAGCAAAACAAGAATCTAACTCTAGTGACACCAAAGAAGAGCAACAGATTGATTTTTATTAAAAAAATATAAGGATAAATATTCATCTTTAGTTCCTTACAAATCCAACCCATCCGACGATGTATTCTACTACAATAATGAAGGAAAAACTATCTTGTTGTTTAACAAATCATTACTGGAGCAGAAACAGGACGAGAGTTATTTTATCAAGATTTTGGAAAACAATCAATCTGAATTTGATAAAGAAACAGAAAATATTCTTGAACAATTTAAGAATGGGGATTCTGCTTCTAGGATTTCACTGTTATCTTTAAATTCCGGCAAGGCACACTTGCTATATCAGTATCAGAACAAAAACTTGTCTGAAAAACTATCAGGTCTATTTTTTGATATCACAATATACTATAATCCCGGATCTGAAGAGGATAAGTTATCAGAGGCTCTTGGTTTAGTTGTGGATTTTGCACAAAAAAGTGGAAAGATTTACAAATTAAATATTGTAGATGTGAATAAGGCAGATCCTGTAGAATTAGAAGAAGTTCGATATTCTGGAGATATCATAGCAGTGGCACACCCTGTTCAAATTTCAGAAGGTGCTGTCACCAACTACCAGGATCTTCGAGGTCGTGCTAATATCAGTGATGATCCTAAGAATATTTTAAATTTGACTGGATATTATAATTAATAAAAAATAACTTTTTTAAAGAAGGAGAAAAATGAAAAACTTATTTTTTAATATAATGTATTCAGTTTTTTTGTGGGGGTGTTCACTCTAACATTAGTGCTATTTGTAATTGGAGTGAAACTTTATTACAGAAAAACGCAAAAAAAAGACCCGGTTTGGGTCTTTTTTTATTTTGAATCAATTTGAGATAATCGGTAGTTTGCACTGTTGATGAGATTGTTTAAGACCTCTTTTGATCCTTCGTAAAAATTCGTCTGAAATTTCACTAAAAACATTCAAAGATATATTTAGAAGTTCACGATAGTCTTTTGTTTTTTTCTCAAGGAACTTAAATCTTCATTTTTCGTCTAGCGTTATAAACTCATCATTGTATGATAGCGTTACTATTTTTGAAAAGATATTCCGCCTTGTGGTCAGTGATAATTTTTTTGTAGCAAAATCAAAGAAATTTAAAAAGTTTTTTTCAGATAAGGATTGAAAATATCAAACTCTTCATCATCAATTTTTTCTTGCTTTAAAATATCCAAATCACACCCGCTATGAGTTGGAGCGTTGATAAATAAAGTTCTATCAGTATTGCTGTTTTCTTTTAGGTAATCAATCAACATACCGAACGCTTCTTGGAATCGTTCTTTAAAATCATTTAAACGAAAATCAAAAGTAGATTTTTTTTGGGCTACATCAAACATCTGTTGCCATTTTCGATGAAGTGTGTATTCTGAATGTTCATCTTTTTCAAAAAAAACAGACATCAATTCATCAAAAAGAATTTTCTTTTGTGATTCACTGAAATCTCCATCCTTTAAAAATTTCAGAATAGATTTTGAGAAAACAAAATGAGATTTCAATTCACTATTACGCAGATGATCATATTCACAATTATTTAGATTATGCTGTTTGCTACTTACCAATTTTTGGATAGCACTCACAAATACATCTTTGCCGAAACATTTCACAATTGTATCAAAGACACTTTCATATCTCAAATTTGAAATACAGAAATAGTTTATGTTCTCATACGTATCCTCATCATCAGAAATATACTCAGAAATCGCATTCGTAACTCGATCAACTAAAACATCTTTCGAGAAGTAATTTTCCAAATCTTCTAGCAAGAACTTACAAAGATCAAGGTCTCTATAAATACCTTCGTTGACATCTTTGTCATCAATGTAGTATTTGATCTCGTGGGAATCATAATTTTTATAACGAGAACCAATGTCCATTAATTTAACATAAATTAACAAAGCAAGTCCTGGTGTTAAATTCTCAATTAAATTCAAAGTTTGATGGTTTGTGAAATCGTTATCTGAGTTTAAATCAGATAATTCATCTAGCAGGGTTTTCCCAATTATCTTTGATAGATTGTGACCATAAAACTTGCCATATCTAGTCTCTTCTCTGAGGTATTTCTCGATATTCAAATCTTTAATAACAATCCCTGTAAAAAAATATTTTCAAAATTACAATAGCTTACATTATTAAAATCTGCCCCTTCATCACCAAAAATGATTAGCTGTCCTCCATTTCGATTGATTGATACTGATAATCTTTTTTTATTTGTTGAGTTTTTTTGATAAATTATCTATTAAATAAGATTCATCAATTTTTGATTTCAAATCCGCTATCAACCATCTTTTTTTCGCAATGTTGTTCAGCATTCTCAAATATCTTGATTCAAAACTAACATTAGTTTGTTTTACCATTAAAATTTCCTTCTTTCCTTTCTGAAATTAATTCAGATATTTTTATAAATTTCTTAAATTATAAAAGAAAAGAGAGACTGTCTTTAATAAAACAGTCTCTGATTAATTACTTAAGTTTTTTTCTTAGCGATATTCAACAAATCTAAGATTTGATTATTCCAGATACTATATTCTTCTAAGTTAGATTCGATTTTTTTCAATTTGATCCAAAGAGAAGAAGTTTGCTACTGTATGAGGGCTTCTGAGAAAATCCGATGTAATCTTACCTTGTAGAACGTAACGTTCACGTGATTTACCGGTTAGCGAGCAAAGTAATTCTGCCGCAATTTCACCACCGAAGAATTTTACGATGTTTGTTTTGTAAAGGAAATTAGTTGCACTTCCAAGATCAGAAGAATCCTTTTTAGAATTGGCTTCTGAGCGAAGTTCTTTGTAAATATAGTTTTTAAAATCTTCTTCGTATCGTTGGCCGAATGTTGCATTAAATTCGATATCCGAATAGGAAGCTCGAATAGATTTAAAGAGTTCAAACTCTTCATCAATTGAAGAAGTGATAATTGTTAAACTGAGCCAATTTTTCTTAACAAGATCGATTCGCTGACTCATTTTAGGATTGTCGTGCAAAAGTGATTCGATGTGTTCGCAAGCCTTTTGGATATAATCCTTGTAAACATCAACCGGAATCTTTTCTTTTACATCCTGATCGAACAAGAATAGGTGGTTATAACCCACATTTTTATCAATTGATTTTTTAAGTTTTGTATAAAGTTTCAAGTCGCAAGTGTCAAAGTAAACACTTGTCGGGCCCAATTGTGAGCGAGCCTCATCAATACTGATAGAGCCGTCATCAATTCCATCCTGTAATCGTTTTAGGACTTGTTTCATAAAAAATACCTCGATTCTTAATTAAAAGAAGGGATCGTTTGCACAATCCCCTCAGTGTAAATGCAAGAGACGTGCGACGATGGTTGAAGTCGTCACAGTATGTTGCCTAGAAAGATAAAAACCCGTTTTGAATTTTTGTAGCGAAGGGCGTTTTATCGCTACTATTATTATAGTTCAAAAAAATATCTTTGTCAACAGAAAAAAATCTAATATTTTGTTATTCAATATTTAAAGAATAAACTGAAGAGTTTGCACTATCTAGGGATTGAGTCCGTACAATATATTTAATCTTTTCTGGAGTACTTACAGCGTGGTAAATTTTAACAATCGCTGTTGAGTCGAAATATACAACTCTTGATGTTGTATTGGGATAGTTTTTTGAAAGTAAATCAGTAACCTCTTCTGGAACTGTTGAAGTTAGATTTTGCCACTGTTTATTTTTATAGAACTTATCATCCTGAGAGATTATTTGATCCAAGTATGTAACACTAAAATCATCCGGTAATTCTGAGTATGCAAATTCGTCTGTTGTTTCAGAAATTTTATCCGACAAGCTCCAAACATTATCAGATTTGACAACTTTGTAACTTATATTTTGAATTGATGATGTGTCATTAAAAACACTAAAGGTAACAATCGGATTCCATCCGTCCTTATCCTGAACAAATCCCGTTACGTGAGATTCACCTACGAATTGATTTTCGACACCATAAATTGGTTCTAGAATCTTGTTCAATTCTTCCTTTCCTGAATCTGTCAAAGGTGCAGAACTGATGTCTGGTTTTGTTACAGTATCAGAATTGAATAATGATGTCAACCCCGACAGTTCCTTTTTAAGAGCCTCGGCGGAACGATTCCCTTCATTTTTTACCGTCATTTCATTAATTGATTTATTATTATCGGTCCTGAAAAATTCAAAGGGAACTGAAGTGGTGGATAATTTCTTCTCTAACCAACCGCTTTTGTAAGAATACCACCCAAGTCCGGAGAAAATTCCAAGAATAACCACAACAAACAATAGTCGTTTTAAAAATTTTTTCATTAGAGAATATAAAACTCCTTTCTAAAAAAATAAGGTAAGAAATATCCTTACCTTGATTTTTCTAACAATTTTTTGTGTGTACAAAGTACCTTGATTGATCTGGAATGTCACAGTTTTGAAGATTTCTCCATCTTCATTAGGTTCAGATTCATAAAACTGAATACGTTTAGAGTCTTCATCAAATTCACAATTAATTTGTCCGTTAACGACAAGAATTGCGTCTCCAACTTTATCAACATTTAGGATTTTATCAATATCCTGACCGCTCTTGAAGGTCATTGAGAATCGCACACGATCTTGTTCTAAGATTTTATCAATCATTTCTTGTGAGAAGTTTAGGAAGAAGTCTGTCGGAAGTTCTGAAACCTCATAACTTCCCATTGTAGCACTCCAAAACTGTGCATTATCTTTTGATGAGGTAAACATACGAAGATTATCCTTATCACTTCCACCGAAGTTTTTAAGGTAGGAACGGGTAACGGAAAACGCAACGGAAGCTTTTTCAGCTGGGTCTCCTTTTTTCTCTACGTCACGAACCACCAAATCAACTAACTTATCAGAATCTGACGGTTCTAGGTTTGTAACGATCGGTTTTTTACCAGTATTAAATGTTACGTAACCAAGTGAAATACTTGCACGAGTTTCATCATTATCGTCAACACTAAAGTACTGATTGTCAAATTTAGCTGTCACAATAATTTGTGAATTTTCAGCTTCTTTTAGAGCTTCTTTGTATTTAGGGCTTTGTCGATGATTTTTCACAGTTGCATTTTCATCACCAAGATGACGTTCCAACATTGTGATATACTTGTCTAATTTTGCGCTTTCATATTTAGTAACTTTTCCACCAAATAAGAAGATAGATGTTACATCAAAATCTGTGAATTTTTTATCTGGATTATTTTGAGCTGCTTTACCGAACCAACCATAAAAGTTCAAACGTTTTTTTACTGAGTCTAAACCTTTTTCACAGTTTAAAACTCCCAACAGATAAGATCCCGATTTGTTGGTTTTTGCACGAGCTTCTTTATTTCTATACAAAAAACCTAGTGATGATGTGAATGTGATAATTCCGCTATCATCTGGCACGTTTTTATCTTTTGCTTGACCAGCACCTTTGTGGTGTCCGGATGGTACAATACTGAAATTTCTGGAGATTTTTATTAGCCAAATTTTTCAACCTCTTCTCTTTTTATTATTTTTTATTTATATTTAATTCTATCATAAATTCAGAATTTAGTCAAGTCTAAAGTAGTTACAGTGGAATTATCATTTTATCTGTATTTTATCAATCAGGATGATAATTTACCAAATAAATGATAAAAAGGATTCTGATTTCTCAGAAATCCTTTTTTTGTTATTTAACAATAATTAATTATCGTTAATCGTTACGTTTGCGTTTTGAGATGTATTTAGCTGCACCGATTGCACCACCACCAACAGCTAAGAAGATGAGTGGAGTAATGATTGAAGAAGCATTAGCACCAGTCTTCACAGCGTCTTTTTTATCCGGTGATTTTGTGTTAGCTTTGTAGAAGTGTGTTACATCGCCATTTTCAGGGTCAACTTTCGTTTCAACAAAGTCATATCCGTTGATGTTAGTTTTTGGTTTATTGCCCTCTTCTTCCTTAAGAACAATTACTTTGCCATCCTTATTTTCAACGTGACGTGTTACAATCTTATGATAAATATGGACAGTGTTTCCATCTTTATCCTTTTCTGTTCTTAGGTATTTATAACCAGGAATATCTTCCTTATCTTTATTACCTTTTTCTGTCTTGATGATGTTGCCTTTATCATCCTTGAAGAATGTAGTGATATCTTCTTTAGGTGTTTCAGCAGGAGCTTCTGGTGTAGCTTTGTAGAAGTGTGTTACATCGCCATTTTCAGGGTTTACTTTTGTCTCCACAAAATCATAACCCGGGAAAGTTCCTTTAGGTTTGTTTCCATCCTCTTCTTTAAGAACATTAACCTTGCCATCTTTGTTTTCAACGTGACGTGTTACGATCTTGTGATAGATGTGAGTTGTGTTACCATCTTTATCTTTTTCAGTTCTGATATATTTGTAGCCAGGAATATCTTCCTTGTCCTTTGTACCCTTTTCTTTCTTAATGATATTACCCTTATCGTCCTTGAATGTTGTGGTAACTTCTTTAGGAACTTCTGTTGTCTTAGGAACCTCTGTTGTCTTAGGAACCTCTGTTGTCTTAGGAGCCTCTGTTGTTTTAGGAGCCTCTGTTGTTTTAGGAGCCTCTGTTGTTTTAGGAACCTCTGTTGTTTTAGGCTCTTCTGTCGTCTTAGGCGCTTCTGTTGTCTTAGGCGCTTCCGTTGTCTTAGGAGCTTCTGTTGTCTTAGGATCCTTATCTTTTGGATCTGTATCGTCTGTTACTGGTTTATCAGGAACATTCTTCTTGTATTTAAGTGTAACGATTTGTTCTCCAGAACCTACGATTGTAGATAGTGGGCCATCAGCACTTACATACGTGTAGTCGGCAATCTTCTTAGGTTTGATATTAACTGTTTCGTACCAAGGTCTATCTTTGGCAACAACCTCGATAGGGTTACCCTTGATTTCTTCACCAGTTTTTTCGTCAACAAATTTAACTTTAATAGTTCCCTTAGTTGATTCACCAAACGCTAAGTTCGGGTTTTTAACTAATTTAACTGATCTATCAAATTTAGCTAAATCTTTATCATCTCTAGACAACTTAACTTCGAATCCGAAACCATCTTTCTTTGTCAATTCGTCAGATAGTTTATTGCTTGATAAAAACTCTTTGAGTTTGTCAGCACCGTATTCATCTAACCAGTTTTCTCTCAACTCAACAGAAAGACCTTTTGAGGCAACTCCAAAACTAAATTTGGCAAATGCGTTGTTTTCTAACGGAACATCTGTCATAACCTCGTATTCAACACCACTCTCACTAATTTTTGAAATCTTAAGAGTTACAGGAACATCTTTTTTAGTTAGAGGACGATCTTTTTCGTATAGATTTGAGTCTGTAAAGCGATCACCGTCTTTATCAGGTCTAGAGAAAATTTCTACGTTAGCACCCTCGATAACATCTCCAACTTTGTTTGTAGATTTAATATCAAGTAGGCGTTTAGAACCTTCTGGAACGTTCATTTTGATCTTATCACCCTTTTTAAGGAAAAATTCTTGACCGTTAACTTTATTTCTTTCAATTACACGGTGTTCTTCGTCTCCTCCCCCTACGGATTTAATGATGTAAGATGTGTAGAAATGTGCGTCAGATAGGTAAAGTGGTAGTTTTTTTGTTGATCCAGGATTTGTTGTTAATCCAAAAATAGATCCACTTGTGTAATTAGGTTGATCAATAAGTTTAACTCTTGTATCTGAAATTGGATATTTCAATTTTAGGTATGGAGCAGCTAAAGCCTTATCTGTTACAGATGGAATGATTAACTTATTTTCATATTTTTTGTAAATTGTATCATCCGCAAACAACTTAGCTTTTTCTTGACCGTCAATATAAAGAATTGGAAGTTTCTTGTTTTCGATTGGTCCAATATAGTTGCTTGCAACAAATTCTACATAACGATCCTTATTCAACTTTTCAAATTCTTCGTTGAAAGTCATTTTCCACTCGGTAGTACCGAATACATCAACACTAGTTGCTTTATCTAACTTAGAACGATATCCAGCAAGAGTGTTTTCTGATTTCAAATTATCAACAAATTCTTTTGAAGTATCTGTTGTCTTTGCAGTTGAAATCGTAGCAACATTAGTTTTACCCATATAAAGATCTTTTGCAGGAGCATATTGATTTGCTGAACTCATCAAGAATCTGATTTGACCACCCTTTGGAATAGAAAATCCATCTTTAAAGGTGATACGATAACGAACACTATTGTCGTTCTCGTTTTTAGAAAGGACTGTTATATCCTTGATTTGGCTATTATAGTAGCCGTCTGCGTCAGGTGTGTTGCTTCCCGCCGTAGGATTTACAATTTTATCAGTATCTGTTCTACCGTCAAATGATAAATTCTCACCAGCTTGTTCTTGAACTTCAACATTTTGATTCGCAAATGCTGGTTGAATTGTTGATACAGTCCCTAAAGCTGTAACTAAGATAGCAGATGAACTAATTAAACGTTTTAAAACTTTATTTTTACTTTGCAAAGTACTTATTCTCCTTAATTTATTCTATCTTTACTCTATTTAATTATAAAGATTTATCTTATATATGTTTATATAAAAAAACAAGATTGTTCATTAGAAACAACCTTGTTTTTACTAATTATTTTTTTATTTCAAAAAGATCTGCTGTTATAAATTAAGTCCGCACCAATCTTATCTCCTGGATTTAATTCAGAAAATTGTAGGGCAGTGTTCATCAGGATTCGATTCGTTAATGATTCAACCGAGTAATTCCTATATTTATAAATAAGATTTTTCAAAAATAAATATCATCGTTTTTTTAAATGGAAATCTAAATCGTATTTTTTTAGACATAAAACCCAGCCACGATGGTCGTTTAATATCATCTTTTATCTTGAAATATGGTTTTGGAAATTTACTGTTTGGGTCAACAATTTTTTTATTTACAGGAAGACCTTCCTCGGATAAATACCAATCGCAATCAAAAAGCAAGAGCTCCTTCATTTTTAAATATTCTTGAAAGACAATGTAAGTTAATAGGTTAATTTTAGCTTGACTAACAAATAACCTTCCGGTTGTTTGTTTATAAACCGAATAAACCCAATTCGATACGTGTTGTACCTCAATGATCATCAACATCACCCCTTAATCAAATATTTAAAATTTCGCCTTCGATTTCATCGGATAATTTTCCGTAAAAAATCAAACTTTCATCACGAACAGATCTAGCAACTTTAATCATATTTCGTAAAATTTCTTGCCCTTTTGGGGATTCACGCAATGTTTGTTTAAAATCTTCTGCCCAAAAATCTGGATCTAAAAATAAAACGATATACAAAACATAGGAGTATCGACCGTTCTTTAACTGTTCCAGGGCATACTCTTTTAAATCGAGCTTTTCATCTTCTGACAAAAAGAAATATTTTCTCACAAACCATCCCGGTTTTGCCAACCCAATATTTTCTTGTTCGTAATTAAAGCCCTCTTCGGAAACTAAATACTCAAAGATGATTCGACCTGTAAGTGGTGTAATATTTACATTACCAGACTTGAAAGCCTTGATAGGATCATCGTCAATCGAATTGGTATATGATTGGATTTTTCCAATTTTCTAACAACCATTTTTTTGTCATTTTTTTAAATTCATCGAAGCAAGGAAATTTCTTTATTGATGGATCACAAAAATTCTTCGTTAAATAATTTGACAAATCTCTTATTTTTCTAACGATAATAACCGCACGATTGCGTGTATGTAGTTCTCCCATAGAACACAAAAATAATTGACCACCTTCAGCTACAATAATCATATCATCTTTATATCTAATATCAGTCGCTTTGGTAAACATACCACAAATATAACGTTGATAAATCGGAGTATAATCAGATTCTTCAATTAATTTCAAAAATCGTATTTTTCCTGTTTTTTTCTCTAAAATCTTTAAAAATTTTTTTATTTTCTGAATTGCTTGTCTTTATCATCTCAATCACATCTTTCTAACGTTTTTTTATTAAATAATATTATCACATTTTTTTATCCAAAAATCAAATAAAAAGGAGCTTGTTGCTCCCTTTTTTTATCTTTTATCGGCTTTGCCAGATTCAGAATTATCTTTGTCTGTTTTACCCGTATCTTTGTCCTTATCATCGCCTGTCTTTCCATTAGGAGCTTCTGGTTCCTTTGTAGGTACTTTCGGCTCTTCTGGTTTAGTTTCAGCAGGTTTTTCTTCCGCTGGTTTAGTTTCAGTAGGTTTCTTTTCTTCTGGTTTAGCAGGAGAGATCAGCTCCTTACTAACTGAATAAATACCGTGTACAAATTTACCGATACTTGTTCTAGCAAATACTTTATCATTAAAGGTATTATCTTCAACTTTGATAGTAGATAAGTCTTCAGGCACACCTTTTAGGTGAATTGGGTATGCTAACCTAGACGCCCAATCTTTATCTCCATTTTGACTAGCAAATCCGATTGTATTTTCGAATTTATTGTTCGTAATTGTGATATTCTTGTACTTATCAGACCCTTCTGTATGAGATCCGACCGTTGCACCAAAGTTACGAACGATAGGTTTTGCTGTATTGCCATCAGCGATGTCTTGACCTGTAAATCCAACGTAACTTGTGAAGGTTGAGCCGGTGATTGTGATATCACTAGAAGGTTTATTATCAACCTCTAGATTTGAAAGAATTGAGTTCTTAAGATTAGAAATATGTCCGTATGCAGTTGGAAGGAATGAGTCGATCTGAATAGCTTCTGAATATACAGAATGTGGATCTTTGTTGAATCGTCTTTCAACTTCTTCTTCAGATAAGTCTTTTCCTCCAAAACCAGCTGCTGTAATTTTTTCAAACACAATGTGGTCAGAGCCTGCAACGTCAAATAGGTGAGAACCGGCACCGTGTGCATTGTTGAAAGTTGCATTTTCAAACTTCATATTTGAAGCTTTTGCAATACGGGCAGAGAATCGACCGTCTTCCTCAAAAATATCTTTATTAAGAGATTTGATAATGATATTTCCATCTTTATCCGTATCTTCTTCGATACTTCCGTAAACAACAAAGTTTTTGATTGTTAAGTAATCAGAGTCATCTTTTCCGTGTTTACCTGTTGCGTCGAATCTAAAGATACTCTTAGTACCCACCAAGAATGAAGAACCGTCAAAATCAAGCGTGTGTCCTTCTGGATTTGCAGGGAAGTTAAATGTTGTTTTTCCTAAGATCTTGTATGTTTCTTTAGGGAACTTAACATCTTCACTCAACAAGAAGTTAACCGTATCTCCTGTGAGATCACGACCAGTTTTCTTCAAGTAGGAATTTAGATCCTCTTGGGTGCGGATGGTTGCAGTAACATTCTGCTCTTCTTTAGCTGTATCAGTTGGTTTTTCATCTACTGGTTTTGTTTCAATTGGTTTCTTATCTTCTGGTTTAGTTTCAGAAGGTTTATCAACTGGTTTTTCTTCCGGTTTCTTATCCTCTGGCTTAACTTCAGCAGGTTTAGTTTCTGCCGGCTTAGTTTCAGTAGGTTTCTCTTCTACCGGTTTAGTTTCAACAGGTTTAGTTGGAGTTTCAATCTCTGATGGTTTAATTTCAGAAGGTCGTTCTTCAACAGGTTTAGTTGGAGTTTCTGGTTCTACTGGCTTAGTTTCAGCAGGCTTTTCTTCTTCTACTGGTTCAGGAGTAACTGGTGCTGGTGTAGGAACCGGAATTACCGGTGGAATACTTGGCACAATCGGAATCACCGGTGTAATTGGTAATGTTGGTACAGTTGGAATCGCTGGCGATGTCGGAATTGTGTTTGTATTATCCGTCTTAGGTTTACGTCTAGCCTCAATTTCAGCAAGTCGACGTGCCTCGTCTTCCTGTTCTTTAGATTTTTTCTCAGGAGCTGTAATAGAATTGCTTCCTGTTGAAATTGATCTATTAGAAGAAGCTGCTCGATTGATAATATCACGGACTTGAGTGATTGGTGCGATAGAGTTCGCACCTTCTTCACGAGTATTTGCTACACGAGAAGAGTCGATCGGTGTTGCACCTTCACGTCTGTTAGAGTTATTAGCTTGTGAAGAAGATGAGCTTGCAGTCTCTTTTTTATCTTCAGAAGATGAAGAGCTTGATGTTTTCTCTTTATCTTTAGATGTTGCATTGTTATCATCGGATGATTCAACAAACTCAACATCTGATCCCTTTGAAGAATCTGTTGCTGTTAAATGTTGAGGTCTATCCCCTCCGGATGACGGCTTCGTCATTAAATAAGCTGTTGCTGATACCCCACCTAAAACTAATGCAGAGAATAGGGTGATAACAGCAATTTTTCTTTTTATTTTTTTACTTGTTTCCTGATTCAAGGAGTCGTTTCCTCCATTTTTTTATTTTTTTAAATTAGAAAATTTAAATTCAATCTATTACTATTATATAGTAAAGTTGAGATATCTTTTTATATATTAAAAAAAGAGGCTTTAGCCTCTTTAGTCCATCTATTTTTAAATATCAAATAAAATCAGGTCAAACTCAACGCAAGATAAAAATATCTTTGATAGTTTCTGCATTAATTCCTTTGTAAGAAGCTAACATTAATCGTTCTAGAGAACGCTTAATATTTTTTTCTTTTTCATCTGGAAGGCAATTAATAATAAATTTTTTTCATTATTATTTACCAAGCTGATTAAATTATCATAAAAAGATAAGTCCACATCCTTTGGAATGCCTACAATTTTAACTTCAGATCCAATGACTGCCTTTTTGTTGGAAAATTCATTAAATTTTTGAATAAAATCTTTTGCTACAAATTTGTTTTGAGATAAGATAGACAACAAGTCTTTTTTTGTCAACCTCATTCCACGATCGATAGAAAAAGATTTCACGAGCTTCTTCTTCATCGATTTTAAAAGTTTGTAGATAACTGAGGTTTGAGTTTTTATTAAACTCTTTGGCGATCAACGAACCCAACTTCTCTGCCTTCTCCTTGTTGAGATATCCGTTCAACAATTTGGAAAGTAAGTCAAGTTCGAATGATAGAACAACTTTATTGTTGCAGGGATCTACTGGAGAGAAAAGACCACGTTTGATTTCATCGTTAACGTACCATTTGATAACCGAGTCCATCACATCCCGATTCATCTTCGGCAATTTGATAACTCTTAACAAATTACCTGAAATGTTTTTTTAAGGTGGTTAAATTTGAAGAGTCTTTTTCGATAGCTGTTTTCAAGAAATTTAGAATAATTTTTTTATTCACAATAAACTTGGGTGATAAGTCACTTTTTAGAAAAATATCAATATCAGATACTGCTTTGATATAATCGTCGTCACTCATCCCAGGATTTACACGAGCCATCAATTCTTCAAGAGGTTTCTCTTTCTCAATTTCATTCAGTCGCTCATCAAACTGGTTCATCAATAAATTAACCAATTTTTCTTTTGTTTCTGAAATTAGCTCATCTGTAGATTCTTCATCTTCGTTATTTAAGAATCCCCAAACTAAATCCCCGTAAATGTTGAGAAAATTAAATTCAACGATATTTCCGAAATCTCCAGTTGTGAAATCAATTTTTTTGCTATATTTATTTCCAGTGGAATACTCTAGTTGAAGCTCAACAGTTCTTTTGTTGATTTCATTGATTGATTCGAAGGAAAGTGTAGAGCAAAGAAACTCCCCTGCCAATAAATCCGAATCTGAATTAAAAATCATTTTCAACTCTTGAGATAGAAGATCCTCATTTTTTAAGTTAGGAATCCGCTTTTTACCAAGCAATTCAAATTCAATTGCCTCTGAAACAATTCCAGTAGGATCTCCAGACTTCTTGAGATCGTTCAGCATTTCTCGTTTATCTGTCAAATCGACAAGAAAAATACGAGCTGATTTCTGAGCAAACTCCAATAATACATTTTTCAACTTCTTTTAAATTTGTAATTTTCATTACAAAACCTTCTTTCTAACCTTTTTAGGTATTTTTTTAAAATTATAAAAGTTTTTCGCTTGACAAAAAAACAAAGTTTCTGCTATAATTCGAAAAAAATAATATATTATTAATGCTTATATAAAGATAATATATTTTTAATATAAAATAGTTATTAAGGAAGAGATTATTTTTTTAAGTAAAAGAAAAAGGTATAAAAAAATGTTATTAGATTTATTAGTGATGGCAGTAATCTTTATGGTTTGTTTGGGAGCTGTTGTCATCGGATGGTCGATTGCATTATCGTTAACATTCGGAATCATCAACTGGGTTGTCAGAGCGACTTATGAAACTTTGGCAATTAGAGAAAACGACCGATTAGAACAAAATTTTGGAGGTTAATCAGTTTGATTTTTAAGAATTGATTACAAATATAGAAATCAAATCAACACAAACCAGGAGGGATCCGTGCTTATTGAGGATGTCCCGCAACACTCTGACGTAGTAGATGAAATTAGTCGGTTGTTTGAGGGAAGCACCTTCGGTTTGAAAATTTTAAGTGATAAGGATTTCTTTGACTTTATCAACTTCAGTAACACCTCAAAGCCTTTACTTGTTATAGTGAGAGGTTCTGGAATTGTTACAGATAAGGTTATTGAAAGATTGGAAAATTTATCCTTTAGAAAGGATCTTAAGGTGGTTTATTTATCTTACTAAATTAGAAACAAAAAGACTGATAAACTCAGTCTTTTTTTTATTTGTTATTATCCGTGGAATAGATAAGAGATTAGATCAACAATAGGGTTGTTTGTAGCGGAAATACTAACTCCTAAGAATGACATACATCCGTAAAAGATAATCAATGAAAGGATAGCCCCTGAGAGATATTTCCAAGTAGACATCTTCTTAACGAACAAGCTGATAACAGAAGCAATAAATCCAAACATCATTCCCCAGAATGTTGCGTAATATACAATTCGAATCAACCAACCAAGTACAGTTGTTCCACCTTCGTCAATAACATTATTAACTCTATTTTTAAAGCCATCTACGCTTGGGATGTTTGTATAAGACACACCATCACCAGCAGCACTGTTTGCAGAATTTCTAACATTTCCAGCAATGTTTTCAACAGACTCTATTGCAGAACCTGCGTTATTGTTTGCAAATTCACGATTTGCTTTTACGATATTTCCAGCAGTCTGATCAGCTTTTCCACCAATATGATCTCCCACTTGGTTAGCAACTTGAGAATTATCATTGGCTTTATTTGCAGCAGCACCACCCAATCCTTGATTGGTTGAAATATTTGGGGATTGGATGGTATTTGATGTTTCTGCACTAACAGTTCCTGTTCCCAGTAGAACAAGGCTCACAATGAGAACCGTACTGCCGGCTAGAATTTTTTTCAAATATTTTTTTCAATTTTGTCACCTTTTAATTTTATTTCCGGTTTTTTTCCGGTTTTTTTCAATTATAGTATCATTTTAAGGTTTAATTTAGAAAAAAATAAGACTGCATTTTCGCAGTCTTACTAAAAATAAATTTATATTAAAACAAATATTTCAAATCTGATTGTAAAAAGATGGAATAATTTCAATTTTGTGGCTATTCTTTAAATTGATAATAATCATATCTTTTAATCCACCAACATTTGTAAATTCCCAATCAGACCAGTCTTCAATGTAGTTGCAAACTAAATCAATAATTTCTTTCGAACCAAGCGGGATACCTGTCAGTGGTAGGTTTCTTACAAAATTTGAATGTTTAAACCCATCAAGCTTGGCAGACTCGGTACGCTTCCTGATAGTCAAAATAATGATCGTATGCAAAAAAACTTTTTATCCTTATAATTCTCTTTTTTTCCAATAACTCCATCAAATGTTCTTTTAGTTTTTTAATATTAGATTTTCCCATTCTTTTTATTTCGCTTTCTATTTTCTCACAAGACAATTATATCACAGACAATGCTCTTTTTCAACTGTAATTGTTACAGAAATGTTAAAAATTCTCCAATAATTTTTAGAGAAAGGCAATATAATAGATATAAGGCTGAGGATGATTTTTTTCATCCCAATCAAAACTATAAAGACCTTGGAGGTTAAGTTCAAAAAATGAACAGAAAAATTAAAGATCGTGCCTTTCAATTTACAAAAGAAAATTGGGGCTCATTATTAGTGGCTATGTTGCCTATTATTATTATCGCAATCATTTCAAACCTTTCCGTGCGTTACGTTGGAACTGGAAGTATAGATGGATCAACTATTACAACTAGTACATCATATTCAACTAATTATGGTAATTTTTTATCTGCAATCGGAGCTATTTTTGCTGTTAACCTTGTACAAGTTGCTATACCTTTAGCAAACAAACATAATTGGGGAAAAATTAACCCGGATTCTGAAGATGATAAATTAACGATTCTATCTTCTTTTAAAAAATTAGGAGAAACATTCTTCCCTATTCTTTTCACAACAATTGCTATGCAGGCGTCTGTATTCTTGTTAGCAGCCTTTATCGGTGTGTTTGTTGCTGTATCATTCTTCTATCCAATAGCAATTTTCCTAATCTTTGTTTTTCTATTTTTATTCATCTGGTTACTCATTCGTCTGTCTATGGCGGAATACATCGTTGTCGATATGGTCACCGATATGACTGGGGTATACTCTCAATACAAAGATAAAAATCTATTTTACAAAGCTGTATCATCACTTAAAGAATCTTGGAATTTAACCAGAGGGAAATCAGCTGAAATTATTGTTTTAGGATTGAGTTTGATCGGATGGGTATTTTTATTGTTAGTCACTTTCGGTTTAGCTATATTCTTTATCCAACCATACTTCTTGATGGTTCAATATAGCTTGTATCAAGAACTAGTTGCTGAAGCATATCCTAATCAAACAAAGCTACCTTAATGATTTAATAAAAAAAGAGATTGAATTTTCAATCTCTTTTATAATTTTAGAAATAAATTTAAACTGGAAAAAATCCAGTAGAAAGAAGGTTAAATATGGCAATGTTTTTTGAGGTGAGCGATGTTAAATTAGAAATTGATAATCGCTCAAAAGGCTACGATGATCTTAACGAGTGGGCTCGTAATGTGGCAACAAAAGAAGATCTTAAAGCAATCGAGAAAGTTATGAAAGACGCAATGTTAGGTGTCCGTACATCACTAACAAACCGTATGGCGTTTCACGGAACTTTCAGTATGTCTATGAAAACATATATCACGTTTGAGATGGAAGCCCCTATGGGTGTTAACGTTACAGCAAAAGGTCTTTCAGTAACTCCAAACCTATTTATTAACCCACTTTGGTTAATTTATAAACTTGGTCGAAAGACAGAAAGTTCTCCTGGTCTTGGTGATGGTGGGGAATTTGTCGATTCAACGACTTTTGTTGATACAGCTGTTATTTTGTATCACGAAATGTGTCACATTTTATGGGAACATCCGAACGTGTATAAACAGCATTCCGAAAACGGATATCACGAAATCGTTAACTTGGCTACCGATACCCAAATCAACCAAGATCCACTTATTGCAAGCAATAAGACTATCACTGATTACGGTATTACGTTGGAAAAAATGAAGAAGATGTTTGGTCTTCCTAATTTAAAAGCTAATCAACCTTCAAATTATTATTTTGAAGAGTTTATGAAGGTCTGGAAGCAAAAACAACAACAACGCCAACAAAAATGCCCTTACTGTCAACAGCAAGAGCAACAACAGCAAAACGGGCAAGGTAACGGTCAAGACCAAAACGGTCAAGGTCAAGGTCAAGATCAAAACGGTCAGGGTCAGGGACAAGATCAAAATGGTCAAGGTCAAGGTCAAAATGGTCAGGGTCAAGGACAAGACCAAAATGGTCAAGGTCAAGGTCAAGATCAAAACGGTCAGGGTCAGGGACAAGATCAAAATGGTCAAGGTCAAGGTCAAAATGGTCAGGGTCAAGGACAAGACCAAAATGGTCAAGGTCAAGGTCAAGATCAAAATGGTCAGGGTCAAGGTAATTGTACTTGTGGTCGTCAACACGGACACGGGCAAGGTAACGGTCAGGGTCAAGGACAAGGTACTGGATTAGATGATCACAACACTTGGTACAAAACTCCTTCTGATGTAACTACAGAAGATGGTGAGTCAATTGGTAGTATCGCTTCACAAAAGGATACTCGTACCGCAGTTGCTGATATCGTTAAGCGTGTATCTCAAGACCCGGTTGTTCGTGATAAAGTTGATAGTCAGAAAATGCGTGGCTTGATGGCTGGCGGATTGTATGATCAGGCGATTGAAGGGAAATCTGAAAAAGGAAAACTTCCTTTAAAAACAGTTCTTCAACAAGGTGTTGGTCGTCTTCGTGCCGGTGTCCGAAGCACTTATTCTCGAATTTACAAACATCAAGGTAATCGACCTGTAATTAAAAAAGGTAAGAAGAAACTTTGGAATAAAAATATCCGAGTCTTCCTTGATAATTCAGGATCAATGGGAACCTTTGAAATTAGCTGGGCAACAATGGAAGTGGCCGCAATTGCTAAGGCAATCAAGGCAAACTTGAGTATCATTCCTTTTGATACCGTTGTATACAGCGAAAATGAACAAGTCATTCCTAAGAGTGGTAAGTTCAAATTTGTACCAACCGGACGTGGTGGTACAAGTTTCCAACCAGTATTCGATTATATGAAACAGGTCGGTGTCACAAACCAAAACGATGTGGTTATCATCATTTCAGATGGTTACGGCGAGTCACGAATCGAAAATTACGGATTCCGTAACGTTATTTGGGTTATGGTTGAATCAAAAACCAACACTCTCAGCGTTCGTGAACAAGATATTCGTGGTCACCTCGTTGCATACTTGGAAGATGATTATCGATACAAGATCGAAAAAATCGGCGCATAACAAAAAGCAGGTTTGTCCTGCTTTTTTTATTTTATAAAACTAACAATTAATTTCTTGTTCTTTTGACCTTACCTTTTTTAAGGGTTACAATGTTAAATCCTTTAACATCTATCTGTGTATTATCATATCCAAACAAACGGGCTCTACCCCTCCCCATCTCAACAGCTCTTCCACTTGGTAAAAGATAAATATCAAATACAACATCTTCTTTAACAATTAGAGCTGCAAATTCAATCTCTGAATTTTTTAAAACTGATAGTGTTTCATTTAAATCAGAACCGTAAAAATTAGGGTATTCCTCCAGCAGAGATTTTAGGTCTGAGTCGACAGCAATGAATGGTAGATCCACTCTAGTCTGAGCCTTCCCGTTTTCAAGTATCTGAGTGAATGTTATTTGTCTAGCTTCAGTATCAACTTGATTGATGTAAAATCTACCACAAAAATCTACTCTAGTATAATCCAAATCAAAGGCTGTAATTGTATAAGGGCGCTCACACCACATAGAGCGTTCCTCGAGCGCTGATAGTATCAATAAGCCAAAGGTAATTATGCTCATCCAGATAAACGCAATTCCTGCAATAATAATGTGATTGAAACTCACTGTTTTTTCACCATCACTTTCGCTAATTTCTTAATTTTTTTCTGGTTGAAATCCAACAATAAAATCTTCATCGTTTCCATAAAAAATAACCGGCGCTGAAGCGATTCCTTTCTCTTTTAAAAACGGAATATAATCCGGATTCTTATCAATATTAATTTCTTCGTATTCGACACCCGAACGATCCATAATTTTCTTTGCCATCTTACATTGAGTGCAATTATTCTTTGTATAAATAGTAATCAATGATATATCTCCTATTTTTTTATTTTTTTACTAAACTTAAAAATATTTCTCCTTTCATTATATCAGAATGGAGTATATAAATCAACAATTTATATTTTTATATTTTTACGTCGGAAGTTTGTTTCTTTATAAAAGTAAAAAGTAGATTCTTTTTAGAATCTACTCATCAAAAATTTTTTTAAGCTCATTCTTCTCGTATGAACAGGCGTTTAAAAATCCATAAACACCAATAAACATACCGATTCCACAAGAAATAAGCGAAGTCCAAAACAGCATATAACCCTCTTTTCTACTGTACTTGTTAAAGAACAGAAATCCATTTTCTTAAATTATATAAAAAGCCGGAAAATAACCGGCTTTAAAAAACAACATCACTCTCTCGCTCACGTTCAACCAAGTATTCCAACACGGTATTTCGAGATTTGTTTTCAAACACTCGAACTTTTTGTCGGATTGTTCGGAATGAACCGAATAGATAACAACGTTCTTTAAAACGTGTGATACCCGTATACAAGAGATTTGCATTCAAGGAATAATTGTGCTGACTAGCCGCAATCATAATACCATACTTAGATTCACTACCTTGAGATTTGTGAATTGTGTAAGAATAGCCTAGTCGCAACTCATCACTGAGATCTTCGGCGAATACCTGTACACGCTCTTTAGTGACTAAATTCTCAACAATCACACCGTATCCGGAAATATCAATGATTTTACCAACATCTCCGTTATTTACAGAAATAGCTTCCAAATCTTCAGCTGTAAAACTTTCCACTGTGTTGTTGACATCGATACCTTTCGGGAATCGTCGGTTATTCTGGAATAATACCAGATCATCCTTGTAGAATTTAACCTCAGTACCAAAAACTTTTGTCTCTAGATAAAGCTCTAGTGGGTTCTTATCTTTATAAGCACGAATCAAAGTTTGAATGTGATTATTCAAATTCAATTGCCCCAACAAATTTTTATTTACCGGTGTCAAAACCATAATATCTTCAGGTTCAACATCGTTACTCAACATCTTATTGTAAGCATTCAGAACTTGAGCCAAAATAGTCTCTTGGTCGTTAATATTCTGAGCGATAAGATCCTTCGCCAAAACAAACGGTTTATTTCCGTTATCTTTTGGAGAAAAGTATCCAGAACGAAACTCCTCAGAAAGTTGTGCGATACCACCACTACCTGATTTAACACGAAAACTTTTCGTTAATCGTGTGGTTTTCAAAAGTCCCTTTTTTATAAATAGGTGCAATAGATTTCCTGGGCCAACAGACGGCAATTGGAACTCATCACCAATAAACATCCAACGTGTTTGCGGGAATTTTGCAATACTCCGTTGAATCAGTTGCATAATAGCACCAAACAAAGCAGAGTCCACCATTGAAAATTCATCAATAAATACAATATCAGGAGTATTCTTTTTGAATTTATCCTCAAGAACGTTCACGGAAATTTTGTAAGAACCATTTTGTGATGGGCTCAAAAGGTATTCGTGGTGAATCGTTGAAGCTTCGAAACCGGCATAGCTAGATAGCGTTTGCGCCGCTTTACCAGTTGGAGCAATCAATTGTACTTTTAACTTTTCTTGTTTCAGGAAGTTAATCAACTCTGAAACAGTTTTAGTTTTACCAGTACCACCGGGTCCGACAAGAAGTGAGAATTTTGAGTTTTTCACAGAATGAAATGCTTCCAATTGCTCGTCGCTTGGTTCAAAATCGGTTGTTTTAAGAAACTTTTCAAGTTTTTCATCGAAATTGCGGATGATATCACGCTCGGTAACACCACTTGAACCTGAAAGGATTTTATGGATCAAGTTTTCACAATTCCAATAATCAACAGTTGTCACAAAGTTATCAACAGTAACAATCCCCAAAGATGTCTCCTTGAAGTATGATAAATTTGGGTCAATGCGGTGCTTTTCAACTTCGTTTTCAATGATATCAGCAGGCAAGTCAAGATCCGAGATTGCAATTTTCATAAATTCTGAAATAGAAATTAAGGTATTACCACTCTTTGTAATTTCTTGTTGAATGATAAATTGAACTCCGTAAAACACTCGTTTATTCGAGTCTTTGAAATAGACAGGATTTTCAGGATAAAGTTCTGACAACTTTTCACGAAAAGTGTCGACAATCTTAAATCCGAACCCCTCAATGTTAATCATATCAAATGGGTTTCCCATCATAATATCAAAAGCCTCTTGCGGAGTTGGATATTGCCCGACAATCTTCTCGATTTGCAAGTCAGTGAAGCACTCACCAGCTTCTCCTAACAAAGAGATTAGTTGAGAAGATTTTTGTTTGTCGTTGAGACATTTAAATAGTCGCTTATATTTTTCTAAAGAGATATTAGGGTTTTCATCTGAAAGAATTTCAGATAGAATCTTTCCATTTTTACTAAAAACAACATCCCCATCTTCTGAGATAACATAAATTGAATTTGTAATCTTATTTAAAGGTAGGGTTTTATCATCAAGAAATCCCTCATTCTTTAGGTGTTTTACAAGCCCCTTAAAATGCTCGTTAGCAGCAATACGATCCAAGTAATTCCACTGATCATCAATCGTTTCCGGAAATTTAAAGTAAACTTTTTTAACGTAAAAGTTAGTACCTTTTCCGGTTCGCTTAGGCTCCAGATCAACAGTAATTGTATCACCAACTAAAAGGTTTGTTTGGGAAAATACAGAGTACGAGTTGTAAACTGGATGTTTTTCTAAAATAGTGTTGTGGATATCTTGTGGATGAACTTGATAAATATACAAGTCCTTGTTACTAGACTCCCAACTCTTTCTTAGTATTGTAATAGTTTCTGACATTGTTGTCAGTCCTCCTTCTTTCTTAATTAAAATATTTTTATCTGTTTAAATTATATCACAAAATGCAGAAAACTTCAAAAGTTACAGGGTAAATAAAAAAGCTGCAATAAATGCAGCTTTTGTTAATTAGAATGTTTGCATAAGAGCTTGGTTTTCACGAATTGTGAACAGGATGTTCTTGTCATCGTCACCAAGAATATGCTTAAAATCTTTCAAAGCTGAGGCGTTAGAACCTGCTGGAGCTTTTTGAAGACGATAAGCCAACGCTGAAGATGTTTCAGTAGGTGTGCTGATTTCGTCAGAACTCAAAAGTTCAACAAGTTTGCGAACGTTGTTTTCAACTTTGAATTTAATCGGAGATGTGTCCTCCGTAGCCTTCAACAACAAATAGTACTGCTGGAATGGATCCAAGCTATTGTATTTGTTGATTGCTGCTTTCTTGAGTTTGGCGTCTTTTTCATCACCGAACAACTCTTCAAGGGTCATCAACTTATCAAGTTGGTTCATTGTGGCGATAATGGTAGCTCCACATTCGTCACCAAAGAATGACTTGATGGTCATTTGAGCCCACTCTGCTTTCATACCCATTTCTTGCATTTCTTCTACTGCATAAAGGTAGTTAGAACATTTCTCGATGGTACGGTTTGTTGCCAAACGGATATCATCGTCTACCTTCTTGAAGTATAGTCCTGGGTTTTGCTTGAAAGCACTGAAGAGATAAGGATGGATATTTGACAACCCCTTTTCGTTAACTCCCTTAGCCCAATCCATAAATCCAGCGTAATCTTCTGCAAGGATATAAACGGCACATCGGGTGATAACCGCCTCCTCGATCGGATGTGTTGGACTATCCGAATCCTCGAACCCTGGAATATCTGGCCCTGGGTTACCCGCAAGGATGAAGAACACACGGTTCTTGTCAAACATAACACCGTTTGGTGTACGTCCGGCTTGAATGAAGTTCATCCAGGTACGCTGGTCTCCTTGGTTGAAGGAACTAATTTCATCAATTAAGAAGAAATAGTCCAATCCGTTGTTTGCTGGGTCGTCAAGAAAACGTTGCATTTTCTTAATCTCTGGTAAGTTGTCGATCTTCAAGTGATCCCCATCTTCCTTATCAGCCATAGTGTCAATGTAAGGCATTGACAATGTTTCTTCCGGAGTACCAGAACCGTCTACGATTGAGTAGCACTCCTCCCAATCACGACCGTGTTTGCTACCGAGAACTTTATTGAGTTGCCACTCGGCAAGCTCCTTAAGTTTTTTCTCGATAACGACGGTCTTACCGATAGCTGGGCGACCAAGGATCATCATTGGTTCCTTGGCAAAGAATAATTTAGGGATTTCCGTAATCAATTCGTTGATAGTAATGTATTGCATTAAATTTACCTTCTTTCTGTGCTGCTTTTGCAGCGGTTTTTTATATTTTCAAAATTATATAATCTTTCTAAAATTGAGAAATAAAAAAAGAGGATAAGTAATCCCCTTTTTTAATTACAACAATCCATCACGCTTCAATCTTTTGATTTCGGCTAAAGCGTTGTTTATTTTTCTCCCGATCAATATTGGAATATTGTTTGGAATACAGTAATGATAGATCTGGCACTATCACAACATCAGTTTTAATTAACTTCGTTTCTTTTTTTAGTTTCCATTTTTTTGTCCTTCTTCCCGAGCTATTAGCTCTTTTTTTATTTTATTTCTAAAATTATATACTCCTAATCAAAAATCAAAAAAATAAAAAAAGAGGATTATTAATCCTCTTTTTATTTAGTAGCTTTTTTTGCGACTTGAGCTTTTTGCTCTTCAGCTAACAACAAAGCCACTTGTTCTAGAGGTGTTGCCATCTCCGCAACAACCGGGCGAGACAACAACGCCAACATAGCCATTTCGTTCATATTTTTTTCCTTCTTTCCACTGACATTATTTCAGTCAGATTTTTTTAAATTTCTGTATTAATTATAGAATAAAAATATCACTAAAGAAAAAACAGAGGATCTACTCCTCTGCTATAGATTTAGCTTTTCAGAAACTTTTCTGAAGATGTTCCAGCCTTGGACGTTCTCTTTTACTTGTTCCAGAATACTCTGTCTAATATTCAGACTCAAATCGTATAGACTTTCAATGAAGTCATCGACCTCATCTTCCGTATCTTTTAAAGGGAAAGGAATTTTTCCCTTACTATTAATGATTGAATCAGAAATTGCGTTTTGAAGAATTTCCTCCACACCTTTATTTCTGAAAATATCGCTAAGTTCAACGCCGTTCATCTCAAGGATGATATCCACATCATACAATGCTTTTGGTATTTTTTTTACACCGGAACGACTAGCTAAAAATCCCGAGTCGATATCAACCAGCGTTAATTGGTTAGATATTAAGTTATATCTAAAATTAACTACAAAAGACTCGCCGGTTCTGTACTCTGGGATCGTGTGTCCCTTTTCCATCACACATTCAAGTGTATTATTCATCGCCAAAGAACGACAAGAAACGTTGATATAGTTAACAAATTCCTTTTGAATTTGAGGAATATCATTCTTGGACATCAACATCCCCATCAATTTTTTATAATCGGATAGTTTAGAATCACTACCTCTACTTACTGTAATTACCACAGTGACCCTCTTTCTATTGGATTAACTCCAGATTAATTATTTTTCTTAAATTATAAGAGGAGCTTCGCTCCCCTCATTTTATTTAATTTCTTCCCCAACAAAATAAAGTTCATCCTCAGATAAAACGAAGAACATATTCTTATCTGAAAATTTAATAATAACAGATAATGAAATATTATTAGAATCCATCAGTTTGCTATATCTCTTGAAAATCTCCTTTAAGAAATCATTGTCAAATTCTGTACTATTAGAATCGGTCTTGTTTATTACCAATAAATCCGAAAAGTTTTTTTCAACAAGATTGAATCGTGATCGTCTGAAACGAATAATTCTTTCGTATCTGAAACTAATAAAGAAATAAATTTATCAATATCTTTTTCAATAGTAGGAGAACCTTCATCATCTGAATAATTAACAGTTGGTGCTACATCTTCTCTAATAATCACAGTTAGGAAATCACAACCGGAACATAATTCGAATCCATTCTCCTTTCCGAAAGCCTCAATCAGTAATTCTGATAAATGTGCACCAGCCCCTTTATTCTTAAAAGGAATTTTTAAAACAACCTCTCCAGTTTTCGGTTTATTTTCCTGTAGAACGGACAATAATTTATCATCTTTTTCTGATTGATTACCGGAGTAAATAGAAAGTTGAGCTAACACTCTGTTGTAATTTTCAATCAGAGAAAATACACGATTCAACAGGCTTTTTTCATCTAATTTTTCGTGCTTGCTACCTTTGTCTGCTTCGGAGTCATCAACAACAAATTTCTTACCAGAAACAACCGGGACTTTGACAGTTTCAGATCCATTGTTTTTGTCTGAATCAATTTCAGATTCATCAATTGTTTTTCGTAGAATATCTTTGGCTTTTTCAATATCAATTGATAGACTATCGGAAATCAACTTTGCCGTGTCGTCAAAGTTATCTCTTAACCAATCCAATGTTTCCTGATTTAATTCTCCGTCAAGCATAATAAGCACATCAGTTTCTGAATGTTCGTTGTAAAGTCTTTCTATTTCTTTCTTCACATCTTTATCTAAAATGAAAATAATATCCGTATTTTTTTCATTTTTTTCCCATAAAGCCAACCAGTTTATCAACACCCTTTTTTTATCCGGGTGATTTTTCAACTAAAAAAATTTAAGTTTTTTTAATTAATTCTTTATATTCGTCTTTTCTCATTCTCTCCACATCCAAAATTAAAGTTCTGTTACACGTGAGATACCATCAGCACCTTGCTCAACATAATACACGTGTTCAATTAAGTTAGGTAGGTATTCACGTTCGTGTGTAATGATCAAACTTGCCTTACCTAAATATTCTGTCAAAATAGAAATCGCTTCCGCAACTGACTCGGCGTGAGCTTTTGAAACGGCAGATGTCGGTTCATCCATAACAACAATACCGGCATTCTCTTGTCCGACCAATCTACTTACAGCAACGAAAAATGCTAGGGATATAATATCTGTTAACCCCCCGCCTTCGTTATTCAAGTCAATTAATTCTTGGTTCAATCCGATACGTTTTTCTACGTATACATCCGCAGAAGGCGTTCCTGCACGAACCGTAGTTTCGATCCGGATTTTGTAAATATCACCAAAAACAATTTGTAAAATCTTCGTTACAGCTTCTTCGAGAATGGATTGTCCTTTGATACGAGCCTCCTGGGATGATTTTTCCAAAAGGTCTCTCGCAAGAATGGTATTTTCCTCATTCAACTGAACTTCTTTCAGATGATCCAATTTCTCCTGTTTTTGTTTAAGAAGCAAATCTCTTTCTGTTTTTTGTTTAAGAATAGAAGTTTTTTCTTTATTAAGTAAAGAATACAATTCATCAATTTCTAAATTTGTTAAAGACAATGGATACCTCCTTATTGAATCTCATTGTAAAGATAAGGTTCAGCGAACGCCTTTTTCAAAAAAGTATCAAACATTTTTTCTGTGTTTCCACTACCAGCGAACGTGATTGAGTTTGATACGATAGAAACATAACTCGGAACACCCTTCGCATTAAAGTAATATTCTGCAATACCTAGAAGATCCGGTTGTGTCGCAGTTTTTTGATTGTCGGTTAACGTTGCGACCTTGAACTTATCGGTATTTAATTTTGTTTCTTCTACAAATTTTGCAATCTTATCGTTGGTTTCGCTTGGGAAAATAACGAGGTAATTTACACCTTCTAAAGTTTCCACCTTATTTAGTTGTTCAACAAAACTTTTAGACTTGTCACCTGTGTTCAAAATAACAAGGATGGTTTTTCTATTTAATGTTACGTTTTGTTCATCAAAAGTCTTGATGGTTGTTGTGGGAATAACCTTCCCAATTAAAGTTAAAGCATAATCACGACTTTTATCAGCACCTTCAAACAATTTATTAATTTCTGATTGTGCTTGTGGTGTATATTTTGCAAGTATTTCTGAAGCACTCAAATCGCTAAGTTGATCATTTGTGAGTCGCTTGTTGATTGCGATAACTTCTTGATCCGCAACCTTACTCAAAGTATCTTGTGCTTTTTTGAGTTCGACAACGCTCTCTTCTTTGTTTTGATTGAGAGGACTAATGTAGTACCCAACACCGCAACCGAGAATTAATGTTGCAATCAAACCACCCGCAACTTTTTTTGTTTTTGATAATTTCTTTAATTTTCATCAATATAAATCTCACTTAATTTTATTCTTCTATTTATTTTAACAAAAAAAACGGTTTGCGTCAACTGGGTGAAAATAAAAATGCAGAAGGCGGTGAATTATCACCGCCCACGCTTTTATGTATTAAATTTTTAAATTGTTTTTTAGAACGGAAGATCATCTTCGTTCATACTGAAATTCGGTGTTGAACCTGTTGATTCCGCACCTGCACCGTCAGTTTCCGGTGCTTTGATGGTTGTGATATTTGAAGGATCAACTGTGAGATTCAAAGTTGTATGAGTCTCGTTGTCCTTTGTGTAGGTGTTTGTTTCCAAACGACCCAACATCATAGGGATTAGAGATCCCTTTTCCAAGCGACTAAGAACCCAATCTTTAAATTTAGAGTTCTCGTCGATGAACATCACAACATTGACTGAGATTCGGCCGTTGTACTCTGGAAGAACCATACCGTTCATCGCATAACGGAGAGCCTTCTTTTTGTACTCATCGGCAGAAATATTAGCTGGGAAGCTAATGGCAACACGTCCGCCTTTTACTGCACGAACGTTTGGATTACTATTTGCTCGCATAGATCGAAGTGCGAGGATAGCAGCCGGTTTCCCGTCTTCACGTTGTTGGCGTTCGATACCAACAATGTTATTAAATGTTGTTTGTTTCTGTTCTGTCATAATTCAACCTTCTTTCTAATTAACCGGTGACAAACCCGGTTAACAAAGTTTTTATTTTTAACAATTATATAGTAAATAAAAAAGCAAGGAATAAAAATTCCTTGTTTTATTCGTTTTTCGTAAGAGTCGGCTTGTCCGTTTCGATGAATAATGTTGATTTTCCATCGGTATAGATTCGGTAATAAGGAGTTGATTCTCCCATTTTATTCAACTGATCGATTGTGGAATCTAAGGATTTCAAAAGTTCACTCGTATCAGATCCGCTCTTGTTAGCGGTCTCAATCTGTTCTTTAAGTGAGATTATTTGATTCTTCAATTCTGAAATTTTTCCAGAATTATTCTGATCTGCTGCATTTCTGGCAGCCTCAACCTCTTTGCTAAGTTCTTGATTTTCAGCTTCTTTGTTTATCTTAATTAAATAAGTATATTGATTAGTAACTTCAGATCGCAAACTTTGTATCTTGGATTGTAATTCTGCTTTTTTAGCAGAATTTTTGATATTGGTTAATCCAGCTTGAGCTTCTGCCAATTGTTTCTGGAATTTTCCATAATCTGAGATTTTATCAAAATTGCTCACATTAATATGGTTGATTAAATCTTCCAACTTGGACTCACGAGACTCCTCATCTTCCTTAGTTAATCCGTACACAATTCGATAATCTGAAGCTTCAAGACGAGCTTTGTTTTTAGCCTTTGACGCTTCCTGTTTCTTTGACGCTTCCTCTGAGAAGTTTGTTTGATTTACAACTTTGCTCTTTGAAATATCTTCTTGACTTGTGAAAGTGATTGTATTTCCTGATTTATTTACAGTAGAAGGTTTTTCAAAGTCAACCGGTGTTTTTCCGGCTAATATTGTATTATTAACAATGCGACTGATAATCTTAGCTTCTTTACGTTCGTAATCACCAAGAGTTCGAGGCTGATCCGCTCCAACCCATACGGTTGTTGTGTAATAGTGGCTTACGCTAGCAAAGTAAACATCACGATAGTAATCGGTTGTACCGGTTTTTCCGCCTTGATATTCCTTTGGATAATTATCTGCAAGAGCACCAGCGTCAGTTACGGTATGTCCTGAACCTGCGGTTTTAAGAACGTCTAGCATTGCGTATGAAGATTCTTGAGTGTAAACTTTTTTACCTTGATGGTTGTTTTGATACAAAACTGAATCATCGTATGCGGAGGTGATCTTCTCAACGTTTGATGGTTGGTAAAACACTCCTTTATTTGTTAAAGCAGAATATGCTCCTGCCATTTCAGTTGTTGTAACTCCGTATGTGAATCCACCGATAGCAATGATATTATTATTATCGTAAGGGTGTAGAGTGTGAAACTCCATATCAGCTAATTTATTTGTAACTTCATCAATATTAGTCATCAAACTTGCCTTCAAAGCAATTGTGTTAAACGACCAGTTTACAGCTTCACGAACCGTGTAATCTATGTTGTAATAAATTCCGGCAGCGTTTGCAACTGTTGGATACTCTGGCAATTGAGAGTCACGCACCAAACTTTGAGGTAGCAGACTTCCGTTTTCAAAAGCTGGTGTATAAGCGATAATAGGTTTAGCCGTTGATCCGGGTTGTCTAGGAAATTGATAAGCACGATTCACGTAATCGTTCTCAGTTCCACGTCCACCAATTATTGCAACGACATTGTGCGTCTGATTGTCTAAACTGTTACAGACGTTTGCAAATCATATTTTCCTGTACTTTCATTAACAGCACCATATTTAGAAAGTTCAGCATAAACTTTATTTTCTAAATCGGATTGTAGTGCTGGATTTATAGAAGTATAAATCTTATATCCGCCTGCAATAATCTGCTCCATTTTATCCTGAATAGTTTGATTGTAAACTTGATGGTATTGCTTATATTCTTCATCAGAACTGAATTTGTACTTCAATTCGAAACCATCGGCTACGGCAAGGTCTTCTGCCGCTCTATTCATAGCAAAACTGATAGCATAATTATCCGTGTAATCTTTTTCGTTAACAAGAGGTGTGATTGCGAGTTCAGTCTTTTGTTTAACAGCCTCATCATACTCTTCTTGTTTGATAACCTGATTTCTCAACATCTTACCAAGAATTTCTTTGACTTTTTTATCAGATTCTTCTGGGTTGATAGTTGGATCGTAAAGTGTTGGGTTATTTGTCAAACCGATAATTACAGCAGACTCACGAACCGTCAAATCTTTCTGATCCTTATTAAAATAATATTTAGCAGCCATACCGACACCGTTAGCTCCGTGACCGAAGTAGATGTAATTCAAGTATGCTGTCAAAATATCATCTTTAGAGAATTTCTTTTCAAGCTCCTGAGCAATAACCTGTTCTGTAATCTTACGACTTGATGTTTGAGCAGAATTTTTAAGGATTTTATTTTTAACTAACTGTTGTGTTATGGTAGAACCACCTTGAAGGCTTCCACCTTTAGCATAGGTAGCAACAGCCCGAAGTGTTGCCCACAAGTCAACACCGTGGTGTTGGTAAAAGCGCTCATCTTCTGTTGCGACGAAACCTTGTCTGAGGTATTTGTTAAAATCCTCAGTTTTGACCTGGTAATCGGCTTGGGTATTCAAACGTTTTATCTCGTTACCTTGATAATCGTATATTGTAGTTGGTTGATCACTCCGAAGAACGTTTTTATCTAATGATTCGGCAATTTGGAAGCCGGTATTGGTTGCCTCTGTAACCATTTTCCCGTATTTATTCCAACCTACGTATCCACCACCAGCAATTCCCAAAGTAAAAATAATTAGAATCCAAAACCAAACCTTTTGGTAGAATCGCTTTTGTTTAAAAACTCTAATTTTTTTACTTTTATTTTTTTTATTTTTTGAGTCACTTCTTTTAGGAAGTTTCTCATTATCTTTCATTTCTTTAATTTCTTCAGTCAAGATATGTCCCCCTTTTAACGAAGTGAATTTTTTAAAGTCTCAAAGCCATTGCTACTGATAACAACATCGTTGCTTTGTTGTGTACCGATAGTATAGTTGTCTGCATTAATACTTGAATTAAAAACACTGAAATGAGAAAAAACCTGTGGAGTAGAAATTCTAGCTGTTGTGTACTCAACGGTTACAATTTCTTTAACTGAAACAATTCCAGAATTTAGTTCAGTCGTATAAACAACAACTTTTCCGTCTTCTACACCAAGAAATTTCTGACCAGCCAAAGAATTGTTTGTCAATACTTTATTGAAAATTTGATACTCGTTAGCCTTCATTTTTGTTGAAGTGGAAGATCCTTTTGTAAAAGAATAAGTGCTTCCCTTTTGAGCCTCTTGGATGGCAGCGTTTTTCTTCGCTGTTTTCTGCTCATCCGTACTAGACTTTTCTTTGTCAATTTCTTTCTTAGCTTTTTCTAATAATTTATCAACTTCTTTTTTAGTTTCAGGATAAGCAACTGATTCATTAAGACCCTCAACTGTGTAGTAGAGTCCGGGATTGTCACCTGTCATCTTCTGGGCTTCAGCTAAAGTGTAGGTTGCATACTCAACTTTGTCTAAGGTATCATTACCATCTTTAATAAGGTTATTTCTAACCTTGACGTTTAGGATACCTTGAGCCTTAGAAATTGCGTTTTTCAAATCATCTAAACTAACATCTTCTAATTTTTCAGCTTCAGAGAATTTTTTAATTTGTGCTTTCAAATCTGATTGCAATTTAGCTTGAGTGACAATAGCTTGTACTTTATTTTGAAGTCTTATTTTCTTTGAATTATCACTGATGTTATCGATATCCTTTTGAATATCAGAAACTTGATCAACAGTCACACCATCTTTGATGGCGTTAGTGTATTTATTTTCGATAAAACTATCAACTCTATTTTCGATACTTGCAATCTTTTGATTTTCAAAGTATGTTCTGCCGACGGTACCGTAAATAATTCCGCCAACAAGAACAAATCCGATCATAACACCTGCAAGTATCATTTTATTCTTTTGGGATAAATATAACAAATTTTTTACTTGGCCTCCTTGAGCAAGAATTTGTAAAGTTCACCAGCAATGATACAGTCATTAAGAGAGTTGTGTGAATCAAGTGCTGCAATATCTTCAGGTAGAAATTTTTTCTTTAATACTTCCAGCTTGTAATTTCCACGTCCAAGGTGAGGGAATTTTCGCTTAGTCATTGTTAAGGTATCTGCATAGGTGTATTCGCCAAATTCTTTTTCTGCACGATTACACTCGGAACTGAGCATACGCAAGTCGAAAATTAAGTTTTGTCCAACAAGTTGTTCACCGTTAAAAAATTCCTTAAACTTATCCCAAGCCTCTGAGAAGTCCGGAGCGTCCTCAACATCTGACGGCTTGATTCCGGTCAACTCAGTAATTTCCTCTGAAATAATCTTATCATTTGACGGAGCAACAAAAGTATCAAATTCAGCAACTTTTTCGAAATTCTCGTATTTTACTGCTGATAATTGAATAACAGAGTCAATCTCTTGATTTAAACCTGTGGTTTCAACGTCTAGAGAGACAAAAGTACCACTCATCTCAGCGTCAACTTTGATTTCTTCATAAGGCAAATTGTTTTCAACTTTCTTCTGACCGAGAAATTTAAAGCTACGATTTTGTTCATTCCAATAAACATCGTCAATGATTTCAAAATCTTTTTCCACTCTTTTAGCATAAGATAGAAAAATACTCAACCACTGTTGATATGGATGGTAATTCAAGTTTCGATCTTTTAATTTGAATAGCAATTCATCAACAGCCTCGTGGTTTTGAACAATCTTTTTATCCTTGCTAGTTAATGTTTTTTGTAATAGGTTTGTATCAATTAATAAATTTTCACCGGATTTAACAACTAAGAAAAAGTAATCTGGGTGAACTTTTTGAAAAAAATTTTATATTCCAATTTAGAATCCAACTTTCTAATATAATATTCTATCTCAATTTTACCACAAAATTAAATCTATTTCAACCTTTTTAAAAAGTCTTGAAATTGTAAACGTTACCATTTTACTCTTGATTATTTTCAGAAAATGCGTTACAATAGATATATAAGGTAAAAAAGATTTTGAGAGGTAAACGGCTTATGGCTGGAAGAACAAGAAAATCAAGACGACTTGCTGCAACTAGAAATGCTATCGTTAAAAAAGCGAAGATTATGGAAGAGTTGACCGGAAAGGAAGTGAAACCAACACACAAATATAGCAAATACACATTCTCTTGTGAATGTTCTGCTTGTACCTGTGCGAGATATTATGGAAAGAGAGAGAAGAGAGAGTTCGAAGAACGAATTTCCAAAGACCGTTTGCGTAGTCAAGGGTTTGATGGTGTGGATTCACACGTAGACGCAAGTTGGAAGTCTTGCAAGTCTGACCTAATATAAAATATTACCTAAATAAAAAATAAAAAGAGCCAGTTTTCCTGGTTCTTTTTGTTATTCTTTTTTGCTTACCCAGTAAAGTGTCTTTTTATTCCCAAAAAGAACATCTACTCTACCGGGATCGACAGCGTATGCACTAGAGGCAGTCTTTGGTTTACCAACCTCATCTTCTAAAATAATTTCAACACCCCTATTAACTGAATCAATTACAGCCTGATCAACACCACCTCCAAAAAATACAGCAGGTTGTGGATTCTTATCGTTTTGTGTAACGATCACCGTTTCATCAAAAAGTGTATTCGTTTTTATACCTGATTTTTTAGGCGTAAATTCATAAGTTATAACAAAAGCCTCTTGCCTAGACCCATCCGGATGATAAGATACACCATTTAATATTTTAATATCCGTTATTTTCAACCGTCCAAGTTCTGTTTCTATGGTCTGATCTACTTTATTTAAAACCTTTTGTGGCAAGGACAACCTTTCAATTCTTTCGAATTTATTACCAGCTACAAAGTTATCAACGATATTATTTCCGGATATTTTTGTATATAAGGCGAGACCGGCGAGTGTGAAGATTATTAATAGATAGGCGATTTTAATTACTTTAAAAAAATTCTTTATGATCTCCAATCAAAGTCACCTGCCTTTTCAAAGCCATCCACGGCTTCTTTTGGTAATTTATTTTTATTAAAATCGTAAGTTGCGGTTAAATCTGCATATTCAGTTATACGTTTATCTCCGGTAATATCACAAGAGATAAGTGTTAACATTGGAACTCCGGGTGTGTGCCCGTTCTCTTCTGAATCAACCTTTGATTGTCTAACGATATCGGTATCAGTCTCTTCCACAAATTTAACGTTAGTGACCGTATATTCATAAACCTTATTCAAATCGGTTAAGTAAATTTTTTGTCCAGGCTTCCCAAAATAATAAATTCCGGAAAACAGAGCCCACTCCGATTTCGGTACGTGGTGTCCTACTAACACGTAATTGCCTTCTCCTAACTTTTGATCTGCTGAAATAGTTCCAGCAGAAAGATTCAGCTGATATTTATCCAGACCAGCAACTACCGTTGTTGCAACTTTAGCTTCAGGTTGTGTCAAAATCGCAATCGGATTCGACTGACTTTGCATTTTAGCTGATAATGAGTCGAGGACGTTTGAATTTGACACGTTAGACCAATCATAATCAGCTTTTTCGTTTTCTTTTTTTAAATCATCTTGAGAAATCTTCTTTACAACTGTGTGTTGCGTTGTGCTGCGTGCAATGTGAGCGGTTATCTGATTTCCAAAAATGATCAAAATGGAGCCTGTCAAAATACCTATATAAAAAATATGCTCCAATAATGAAAGTATTATTCTTTTAAACAAATAAAAAACTCCTTTTTAGTCTTTATCTTATTTTAGACTAAAAAAGAGAATGATTTTTTATTGACGTTTCGCTTTGCGTTTAGCTACTGCTACAGCACCAGCACCGATAAATGAAGCACCAAGAAGACCAGCACCAATAGTTTCGAAACCGGCTTCTGGAAGTTTTTCTGGAACTTTCTCAGCTGGTTTAGGTTCTTCTTTCTTTGGAGCCTCTGTAGTTTCAGGAGCCTTTTTTTCTTCTTTCTTAAGAACGGTTGTGTTCTTATCAGACTCCTTATCCTTGCTCTTAGAATTATCGGTAAGAGCTTGATCACCTTTACTTACTTTAGCTTCCTTGTCTGAATCTTTTCCAGCAGTTAGCTCTACCGCTGGATCAGTTGTAGTACTGCTAGACTCTTCTGCAAAAACAGGAGCGGCAATTAGTGCTGGAAGTGTAGTAGCGAATACGCTAGCGATTGCTGTGATTTTTCTTAAGCTCACAACTTTTACCTCCTACCAAAACGTTTTAATAGGCTAAATTTATTTGCCTACATTTATTATAGCGTAGTTGAATTATCTATTTATTATAATTAATTCAGAAAGAAAATGAAATCAGATTTTTAAATCTGATAGGAAGAAGGAATCTAATGATTAACACAAAAAAATAACAAATAAAGATCAACAATTAAAGGAAATTAACAACCTTATAAAAGATGAGTCCTTTTTGTATCCTTTTAAGGATACAATCAAGCGTTTCTTTTCTGATGGTAGACTAAAAACACATAAGAAAGGTTGGCACTCACGTTTTCCGGGTGAACCATACGAATCAACAAAAATACTTAAAAGTAAATATTGTTTAATTGTTACTTATAATGTCGTGGATCAAAAAGTAAATGTTTATTATGATTGTTATCCAAGCGAAGCAATTCGTAAATCCAAATTCTTCGATACAATCCTGATCGGAATAGTAACATTTGAGGATTTTGTTTCTAAATTTAATAAAGACGAAGAAAAATGAGTTTGACATCATTTTTAGTTTTGTTCGTTGTAGTATTTACTGCATTGTATGTTTTGGGAGTAAAATCACTTCCAAAAGCAAGTACAGTTTGGAATAAACTGTACAGGATACTAATGTGTATCTTATTTACAAACATCTTCGTTGCCATTATCCCAATGGGATTGGGATGGTACGATGGCGTCACCTTGTCAGAAAACAAGGAGGTACAAATTTATAGAACTTTTAAGGTTGAATTTGTATCAGACAAAATGGTAGTAACATCCGGGGATGATGTTATCTACGACGGCAAACGTGAGCTTTTAAGTAAACCGAATATTCACTTTTTTGAGAATCCTACGTTTACAACAAATTTGAGTCTTAATGAAGATTCATACTCTTCTGGTGAAACTGAATACACCAAGAAGTTGAAGAACTCTGAGCTCGTGGTCACACGAGTTGTCAGAGAGAAGTTTTGTATCGAGCCTGGTAAAGGCTTAAATATTAAAACTGATAAACACGTGGAAAGCTTTTTCGCCGAAGAAGTTATTCCTCGTGTATCCTTTAGCAACAAATAGTAGGGTTTTGTTGCTAATAAAAAAAAGGTGGTATTAACAGGAACCACCTCTTTTTTTATTTTTCTGTAATTACGATAGATAATTAAAGAACCTATTATAATTTAAGAAAAAAATAAAAAAACTGAATTTATTTCAGGAGAAGAAAGAAGGAAATTAAATGGTTATAAATAATAACAAAAATAAAAAAATCAGTTGTTCAAAATAACTGATATCTCAAAAAGCATTTTTCTGAAGGAAATGTTATGAAACAGTTCGAAGTTGAGGTTAAACTTTTCTTTGAGGATAATGATATTCTTGAACGCAAGAAAAAAATTATTATTCTTTGCAATCAAAGAATGGACATTCTAAAAAAAATCTCCAGTACTTTACAAGTCACGTTATAGTATGGATCTTTATTATGATTTGTTAACAGGAAAGTTTTTCGTTGTTAATTAATGGTGATATTCCGAATAACATCCTAACTAAAGTTTTGGTTGGATCAGAAACGTTTGAGGGGTTTATAAAAAAATATTATTCTTACAATAATAAATTTTTTTAGAGTATTCTAGCGATAATGAACATAGAAATTACCACAATCGAAAAAGAATATCCTAAAAATTTTTTTGAAGTGACTGATATGGAAACTATTCTGGATTTGTTAAACAAACTTTTTCCAAAAAAACAGTACAGCAAGAATCTAAAAAAACTTCCTATTATTCGACGATCAGTATGATATGCAATTTTCAGCAAATAATCATCTTTCTGTATTCCCATTTTTTTGTTGCGAGAAATTTAAATTATAAGTTGGGAGCTTTTTGAAGATAATTATTATACTTTTTGCGACGATTATAAACTAAAAGATGAGTATATGTTTTTGGAGAGCTTACACAAACTATTTCAACAGAGAAAAATTGAAAATTTTTATGATGGAATTTTTACTTTGAAAGAGGCTGTTGAAGAACTCAAAAAAGCCGGTACTGGAATTGATGAAGAGATTGAAAGGTTTGCGGAAATAATGTACCAAAATGATTGCGAAGATTATGAACAGAAAAGGATTCAGATTAACTCAAGCAGTCTTGTAAGGTTTGCTTTGGACGCAACTAGATATTACTCTGAGTTAGAACGAACTTGTTCACAACACACAAAAGGTTTTTCTTGGAAGAAACTTTTTAAAGAAGTGGGAGAGCGAATTTCAAAATTCATAATTGAACGACAAGATGATCCCGAGTGGTACTTGGATATCTTCGGCGAGCCTTATTTAGGTAAGACGGATGAGTATATCAACAATATTTTCGTAGAGAAGTTTTTAGTTAACGAATATTCTTCTAACAAAAAATATAACATTGATATCCATAGTGTATTAATTGATATCGATGAAGAATATGGTCGTAACATTGATTATTATTTTGAAACAATTTCAAAATTACTTGAAAACAAGGTGTCCATTCAACTGAATTTATTCCATTTTATTGGAACAGGTCTGTACACAATATTTTCTGGGGAATATCAATCTCGACTATTTTTTTACATATCTATTTTTCTCTAACGGATGAACAACGAAAATTGATTATTTTTTAAAAAAATCAGAAATTTCGATGTTGAAATCTATGTGTGAAAAATAATCTAGCTATCTCACCAGTCAAATTTGACTTTTTTCGAACGTGTTGAAGAATTTAAACTTGTTTAATATTTCAAAGGAGTTATTTAACAGTAACTCTTTTTATATAATTTTTAAAAATTAAAAAAAACTACTCAGTAGTTAGAAAGAAGGAATTGAAATGGTTATAAAAAGCGACGACAATAAAAAAATGTTTTTCATTGTCTGATATTGCCAAAAGAAATTTCAAAACCGGGGTTGTTGTTTCAGTTTTTCTGAAGAAATAAAAATCTTTTTTTGAATTAAATAATAATTTTACTAAAAAAAGATACATACGAAAACTTGATCGAAAAAAACACGGATATACTGAAGAATCCCCTTTATTGTATAAAAACAAGAGAAGATCTCTATCTTTATTACGATTTAATTTCTGGGAAATTCAAGTTATACACAAATTGGGGTGACGTTCAAGCTAGACCGTTGCTAGAATATTACACGTCGGTTTTTGGTTGGTGTTGACAATTTTAAGAGTTTTTATGAAAAAGAATTATAATCCTGAAAATCCAGTTGTTATTTATTCAGAGGATAATAAATATAGAAATTGGCAAAACAGAAAGAAATATCCTAAAAGATTCGAGGTTGTAAATCTTGATGAAATTCTTAATTTGTTACAGAAGAAATTTGAATCACAATATAAAAATAATCTTAGAAAATTTTTTTGATTGAAAATCCAGATTCGCTAAAAATTTTCTTCTGAATTAAAAAGATGAGGTTTTTTTCCATTCTTTTTTAAAAAGCTTCATTAGATTACAAGATTAGTTTCTTTTTCAAGAAATTATGATCACTTTTGTAAAGATTATAAATTGAAAGATGAATATTATTTTTTTAAAAGATATTTATAACGCTTTTTAAAGAATGGAATTTAAGTGAATGTTATTCCGACAAATTTATCTTTGATGATCTTTTATATAACTTGCGAAAATCCGAAACAGATATAGAGAAAGAAATTTCTAAAATTGTTTCAGGCCAATTAGCTAAAGAACAATATAGGATTGATAATGGAAAGTCTAAACTTGAAAAATCAAGCACAATCTACGATTATATGAGCGCTATTGCAGCAAATTATCGTGGTGTCGGACGACCAAACAGTGATTATGTTATTGATTGGGAAAAGGTACTAAGTGTTTACGGTGAGGCTGTTTCTAGATTGATTTTGGATAATCAAGTTAAAAATCGTAGTTACTTCAATATTGGTGAACCTTATAAAGATAGAGGTGATAGTTTCTCTGCGTTATCAACCTTCACGAATTATCTCTCTTGTGATTATGCAAAAGGTAAAACCTATAAATTTGATCTATTCTATTTGGTTAACAAAGATATTGATTTGGTTTATATTGAATCCCAAATCAATTCATTAACTAAGATTATCGAAAACGGAACCAACATTGAACTCACAATGTTCCATAAAAGAACTGTGGAGCCGGAAAAAAATTCATAATATCAACTTTGATTTTAGAAATAAAACGGAAAAACGGAATTTACACTTTTATTGTCAAATAAATATAATTCCGAAGTTTTTATTCAACTCACTTTTAGGTTTAAATAAGGATAAAAGAAAATCTATAATCTTTAGAAAAATCTGAGATTGATGTGATTAGGAGTTTAGTTGAATTTGGTTTACTCGAAATTCCTATCGATGATTTTTTTGAAAAAAATTAGAAGAATTTACATTAATTTAAAAAGACGTTTTTCTAAAAACGTCTTTTTCTATATAATTTTAAAAACAAAAACCACAAAGTGGTAATAGAAAAGAAGGAATTTGTTTGATGACAAAAAAATAAAGAAAAAAAGATCACAGGTAAGGAAATTGTTTCTAACATCAAGGAACAAATTTTTATTAAGTAAAAAAACAGCGAAAATGATGTAACATTCGAGTACCAAAGTTTGTTTGAGCAGATTGAAGATTTTGTAATCGATATGAAATCGCAAGGCTTGATCTACAAGGATATTCGTGAGTTTATCGAACTTTTCGTCGAAACTCCTAAAGTGACAACTGTATCACACAACATTCAATATCCTACGTTAACAATCCCGGATTTAGATGTGACTGAAAAAACTGTAGTTCAAGAAGGCAAAGCTGGTAAGTACAACATTGTAATTACTGAACTTTATAAAGAAGAAATTTCTCGTGCTAAAGTTATTGAAGAATCAACAGTTACTGAAATTATTAAAGTTCCGATGTTATCTGAAGAACCTAACGTGGTTAGTTTTGTTGGTGAACGTTACGAGCGTTACAAATCTAAACAAACCGAGTATCTGTCTGTTGGTATCGACATCAACTCATCCTACAAAGATGATAATCTTATCACCGTTGTATTCTCCGATCAGCGTCGTCCAGTTTCGTTTGTTTCTGAACAATACAAAAATTACCTAGCGAGTCTAAAAGGTAGTGTCGGTGTTGACCCAACAAACAAGAAGTTTAACAGTCAAAATGTCGGTGCCGCATTCTATCGAAAAACCTTGAATTATGCGATCAGTGTTGTTAAAGAACTTAAAGAGATGGGTGTAGAAAAGTTGTATCTAGGTAGATCTGGTTCTATGTCTCTTAATAATGGTAATAATTTTATGCTGTCATTATATGCACAATTAATTACAGCTTGTAGTATTTTTTCACTAGAAGTTATTGTTGTTGATGAACATCGAACATCTTTGGCGGATAGTATTGCAAACGATGAGTTTGACAAAGATAATTTCTCCGGCGAACGAAGCAAAACTAACGTCCACAACTACAAATCAGAAATTGGTGGTGTTGTAGACGCAGATGTAAACGCTGCTTACAATATCTTAAGAAAGGGAACTAAAGGAGAGTTCAGGGTTTCTCCTGAATTAATCAAAGTTTCGTTCAAGAAAAAAACAGTTCAACTTCCAGAAGTGAACTATATGTAATTTTAAAAAAAATACAAAATAAAAAAGGGGACACTATTGTCCCCTTTTCGTCTGCCCTCAGTCTTAAAAGGCAGCTTGCATAACACTCCAGAAAGTGCCTCTCCGCATTATCGTGTAACTTTACGTCCACTCCCCTGCAATAATTGCAGGAAGACTAATTGAGATGTCCAGTGTGTGTTTTACTCACGACAAGTCTGGTCAGTGCTGTTACCACTCGATCTTGGAGATCTGGACTCCAAAACCCAAAACCAGAATTTTGTCGGACTGCAAGGACGATTATCAATCCTTTCCTCACATACAACTTTAGGACGGGTAGTTGGTTTAATTCTATGCTACCCCCTGGTGCTCGAAGTGCTCCTGCTAAGAATCCGGACTTCTATTTAATCTGCAAAATATTCAGCTTTGGGCCTACCCTACTGATATTTTTATAGAACCAGTTGCACTTGTGAAAACTTTAGGCTGATTTCACGATGGAATTTATTAGACCCGTAATATCTGAAGTAAGACTTGTGCGTTAACTCAACAAATCTTGACGACAAATACACTTCGCCATCCGAACCTATTGCCCCTACCGGATTCGAACCAGTGACCCAACGATTAAAAGTCGCTTGCTCTGCCAACTGAGCTAAGAGGCATTGAAGCCACACATCAAAAGAAGGAAAGAATGATGTGTGGTAAGGAGGGAGTGGGATTCGAACCCACGGGTGACCTTTCGGCCACCACTCGACTAGCAAACGAGCGCAATCGTCCTGACTCTGCCATCCCTCCCAAAAAGAATTAAGTTTCGATATTCTTATTATAGGTTATTTTTTTAAAAGATGTCAACAGTTAAAAAAATAACATTTAAAATGTATATTTTTTTATTTTTATAAAGTTTGTTAGCAAAAAAAGCATAACATTGACTTTATGTGGCGTACTGCACGCCTCTACCCAGTCAGAGAATCGTCTCGTTCGGGGCTTCATTTAATATTTTAATTTTTTTCATTTCTAAAATTAATGTTTTGTTTTTCAGCGATCATTAATCATATAATCCAGAATAATGATAGTCTGTTCAACTAAGTAATTCATTAAATATTTAGATGATATTGATAAGAAATCGTTTTTAACTTTATCCTTTGTATACTATTATAACATATAAACAAATAAAATAAAAGACAAAAATCGATTTTTTTATTATTTTTTTCGACAAAAAAATTTCTTTTTACTATTTTTACGTCATTTTTTTATGGGTTATTTAATGAAAAAAATATTTTTTTATGATATAATCGATATTGCATAAGAAAGAAAGGTTGTAAAAAGAATGGTTATAAAAACTGGCGATATTATAAGAAAAGATTCTTCTGAAAAAAATATTCAGATAGTATTAATCCTGTAATTACAAAAAGAACTTGAGCGAGTTGAATTTGTAAAAAAAATATAAAGGATCTGGTAAGGATTTCAAAAAAATATTTTCTTAAAGAGTTTAATAATTTTTTTCAAAAAGAGTTGATAAAAATATTATTACAAGAAGATTATGATTTAGAAAAACAAAAAAAGTAGGATTTTTTTACGAATACAAATATTACGTATTGTTAGACTTTACAAATAAGGACGTTTCATTTTATAGAATGGGAGATTACGACTTCCCTAAAAAAATCTTGCTAATTATGAATATTATCAAATTTTTTTAAACCAGAGGAATTTGCTGAAATAGTTTCTTCCTCTATCACAATTAAATATAAGGGGTGGTTTATTAAGAAACAAGTTCTCGATTTGGAGGTTACTCTTGAGAAAAATCAACAATTCTTTTTACTGTTGAAGTAGGAAAGTTTTTTTCTGATATTATTTTTAGTTGATGAGTTTTTTTCAAAGAAAATGATTTTTGAAAAAAAGAATGAGTTTTTAACTTACTAGTTAATGACGACTTCCTGGATTGTGTCGGAAAAGATGGTTTTTTTATATTTATTCAAAAATATATACCAAAGACATTTTTTTCTCTTGAGGAATACAATCAGTACTTAACTTTCAAAAAAATACTCTATAAACGACATTGAAGAGTTAAAGGAAACTAACGATAGCTTTTGTTAGTTTTGTCACATTCGAGTACGAAATGTTGCTTTTATTATGTGATTCTTTATAATCTTTTTATAAAAAATCAAGGCGTTAATTGTGAAGATTTATTAAAATTGTTTAGAAGATCATTCTTTTTAATTACCGAAAGAGATGTCAGATCATTAGAAAGAATTTACAATTTAGATTTAAAAGCGGTAGAGGATCGGTTCGGAACTTACGTATCAGAAATTAATGACTCATTTGCCCAATTGGACAATATGCTTTCTAACAATCAAATTGATAAATCTAAAATTAACAGACTACCAAACGATCTGTTCGATGTTTTAGATGGTTACAACGATATAATATACAGTCTTGATTTTTTAAACAACAAAAATAAACTTAAAATTGGCAAACATATAACAAAATCCTTACTGAGCAGTCGAGGTTTGGGTGGTGTGGATCATCACTCACTTATATCTTTTTTAAGCAAAGATATTTTTTCAGTAGATTTCAATAACTCAACTGAATGTAGAGGTGGGAGAAGTGTTTTAGTAATTAAAAGCAATTTTATAAGCGCCTTCAGATATTACAGTGATCATTTCGAACAGAATACAATAGAAAAACTTTGCAAATACACATCTAAAGTTTTAGATGATTTACTATCATTGAGAGACAAGAATAAATTCGGTATTGGAGGCATTGAATATCAGTTAATTCCCACAAAAATGACATACATTTCTAACCAACCAAGTGCAACTATAAGCAGAAATACACTAGATGTATTGCTCAAACAATTTGATAGAATTGTTCAGGAAAAAACCGGTCTTATCGATATTGTTAGTGGTTTTGAGGTCATAGATCAAGAGAATAAACAAATCAAAATACTTCTCACATCAGATATCAGTTTAGTTTTTAAAAAAACACCATTGTAATCTAAATTTTGTTATAAATAAAAAAAGAGTTGGTTGAAAAACCAGCTCTTTTTTTGATACAATATAAATAAAGAAACAAATTCAAGAAAAGGAATTATTTGTTTTTGGTTATAAATACAAAAAAAGCAACAAAAAAACGAGGATCCAATTATTTAAAGTTTCCGGAAAAAAAATAAAGAGCATTATTGAAAATTTCTTATCCGTGGAGAATGAATTGCCGGACTTGGTTGATGTGGTCTCCTATTATTTATCTATGTACAAAAGATGATGAGTTTTTTTCGTTTTTCTTGAAAAAGATTTAAAAGCTGTACGTATTGATAGACTTAGATAAAAAAACAAAATTGTTTTTTTGTTGAAAAAGGAAAGGATAGCGTAGATAGAATGAATTTCTTACAGATCCTAAACCCGAAGGAATTTGCGATTTTTAATCTGTGATTCTATCAAATTAAAAACCTAAACGTTTTTTTCTCTAAAAAAAAATATTAGATAAACCTTGCTTTTATTGAAAATGTTAATACAAATATTAAAAAAATTCGGTGAGCAACCTACTCTCTGAAATTATTTTTAGGAGGAGAGTCCTTAACATCTGGAACTTTTTAGAGACAGAATAACCCCTCTAATTTTTAAAAGACGAGGAATTTCTCGATTCTTTTGACAAAGAAGATATCCTAAAACTTTTATCTTATTTCTCTCTTCTTCAAGAAGATGATAGAATGCTATACATTAATTTTTTTATGGTAAAGGTGAGTCGTTCTATTTTTTTATGATTTACTTGATAATCGTAAGACGACAAATATCGGATCTTCTTATTTCGACTTAGTAAAAAAAACAAAGAAAATGAGATTGATGAAATTAAGTTTAGAATTTTATTCAATAAAATTAACGAAATTTCCGTAGATGATTTAGTTGAATTATTTTTACAACTCTAAAAATAATTTCAGAAAAAGAATGTTTCAAATCTCGCAAAAGAAAAAAAGGGCGAGACTCTATAGAGATTTTTAGATAATATTAAACTTTCAATTAATAAAAAAATTCGATGAAATATTAGAATCGAATGGATTACTGTTAGCTGAAACTATTTATTTACCACCTTTGATTAATAATCAAATCGATTACATAAAATCAGAAATTCGAAAAAAAGGTGGTTAATTGAAGAGTACAACTTAAAAAGTTTCATAATAAAGGCTGGTAAAACAATGGTTATTACTACAAGTAAAAAAATTAAAAAAACAAATCATTAACCATCGAGAATAATTTAAAAAAATTGTTTGAATCTATAAATTATGATTTTATTCGTCACTCTTTTAAGAGCGAGATTGAATCTCCTAACGTATATCATTTTTAAAAAAAGATGAGTTGGGTGAATATTATTATAATGAACTAACCCTATCTGGATCAGTTACAGATAAAAAGAATTTTTTTCTTGATTTAATTTCAGGAGAGATAGTTATATTAGACAAGTATGACTCGGAGTTTGTATTCTCGGTTGATATACAACAAGATGTTGGAATTTTTTTAATATAAATAAAATTTTAAATCCGCCGAAGAGAATTAGCAAAAAAATTAGATCATAGTTATCGCTTTGAACTTTTCACAAACAATGAAGTCGAAGGCTTGATAGTAGATTCGTTGGTTTTTAAGGAAATTAATTTTTTTAATATTCCAAAAAAAGTTTATTAACAAAAAAAGGAAACACTAATTAATATACTAGAAGGTATAAAAAAATAAGATTCAAAAGTTGTTGCTTATTTTTTTGTTGGTGCTTCGGAAGAAACAATTTTGAAAAAGAAAAAAATTTTTACTGATGGCGGAATGATAGAGGTAACTTTAGATAATGAAAGTGCTCTTATTGATTTTTTTCTCTAAGGTTAGGGCCGTCACTTATTTTTCCAAGATGAGTTTTATGATTTCTTATCTGCATTCGGAATTTCTGTTTTTTTGAATTTTGTGATTTTTCAAAACTTTCTGTTTGATAGTATCTCACAGTACTCCTCTAATTATCTTTACTATAAAAAAAATTTAAGTTTTATTACCATTCAAAAAGATGATGATACGTGGATTTATTACAGAATGTTATTTTTTTGAGGGAATATATAAATTATTTCATTGATAATTCAAACAAAAATTTTTTTATTGATGATTGTTTTAACTACACAGAGAAATTTGTGCTTTTGTTAAAAGAATTTTTCAGATTATGATAAGTTTGGTATTGATGATTTTGAAAGTAATAAGATGAATGTATTGAAAATCATCCAAGAGAATAATCCCGATTTCTATAAAAAAACTAGACGAATCATTTTTTTATACAATTTTAATAATCTAAACAAAAAAAGAAAAAGGTTTCTTTTCTATTAAGATATGCAGAACTAAACAAAGATCTTAAAAAGACAATTCTTTACAGATTATTCTTATATAAATACAGAAGATTTATTAGATAACCTCTCATTCACCTTTGATTCCGATATTTGTGAATTGTTGGACAAAAATGTCATCTTTGGTTGAACCTGAAAGTAAATCAGAGGTTAAAGATATTAATTTTAATATCGAACATCAGATGAGTTCCTTATACAGAAATGAATTAAGAGTATATTGTACTCAAGAGATGAAAACAATAGAATTGACTTCGGATTTAGAATACTCAATTTCTGATTTGATTTCAAGAGTGAGTGATTCGGTTGCGAAACTACAAAAATACAGAATTTTGCCTAAAAATATCAATATCAATATCACTTATGGCTCTAAAATGTTAACTCTACAAAAGAGCAAAGAGGTTGATAAAAAAATTTAATTGAGAGTGTCAAAAATGCGCCAATACTCTTGGTATGGAATACGAGGAATGTAAGTTTAATGGAGAAGATTATTTTTCGATTACAAAAAACTTGCACAGAAACAACTTTAAAATTTCTGCTTCTCTTTTAAGCTAAACTTTAATCACCAGAGAGATTGCTATACAATCTCTCTTTTCTGATATAATTACAGAGAAATAAAAAAACTTAAACAAATAAAGAAAGAAGGAAATATTATGAAAAAAAAGCGAAAATTACAATCTCTCGCAACTCGAAAGTGTTGTTTTTGAGATGATAAAATTAAAAAAATAACAATTCCGAAAAAAAGCTAGTTTTTGGAGAATTGTGATTGAGGATTGTTTAAATAAAAAAACGTCAACACCATCAAACAAAATGGAATTGACTGTTTACTTAAATCCTTTGAGGAAAGGATTATATTTATCTATCGGACAATCATACTCTTACCAGGAAGATTCGTTTGAGTTGTTGACAACCGATGAGTTTCGTGGTGTTATGTGCGAAGTATGCGAAAAATATATCTCTAAAACCGGAGATGAGCCCTTTGATTATTTATCTATAAATATCGAAATCTTTCGCTCTTTGGTCAAAGAATCGGTTTTTGAAAAATTAGAGGAATTTTCAGCAAATCTTCTTTTGAAGGGAGATAATTTCTGGGTAGAACAAGAAACAGTTGAAAGAATGGGATCTCGATTTATATTTTCTGAATACTGGGACAAATTAAGTCCAGAAATTCAAAAAAGAAATATAGGCGTATACACAAACAACATCATCTTCGACAAAAAATCCACGACATCATTTTTCAAAGATGGTAGATATCTTTACAGATTGGAATTGTTTTATAAATCAATCAACGACTATTTCTTTTAAAAAAATTTAAAGAATCTATCTGATGAGACATTCGATATCATCATAACTAAAATATTGTATCTATCAAACAAGGCCTCAAGTGCCAAGAGTGAGACGATCGATTCTATAAATCAATCAACAACTCTCGAACATTTTGTTGTAGATCTTACAGATAAAATTGTTAAGAGGGTAATAGGACTGAGTGAGAATCACAACATCTACAATTGTCCAGAAAACTACAACTACAAATATCTATCTGATTATGTGAAGCTTATCAAATTTATTGGTTTGCAGTCATACTTTAGTGAAGGTGTCGTCACATTCCCTGAAACTGTTGTAGATAAAATTGTGGATTTTGGATTTACTCCTGTTACCATTGATTATTTTATCGAGTTTTTAAAATTAATCAAAAATTACGATTTGTCACGTCTAAATAAAACCCAAATTAATATTATGCTACTTGATTACTATTGTGAAGAAAAAAATGGAAGGTCATCACTATTTTATTGAAAACTATTCTTAATGCGACAAACTGTATGTTGCGGGTTTATAACACAAACGAAAAAAATCAATACAGACAAAGTTCAGTTGAATTTCTCAGTAAATCTGGATTCAAATCAAACCAAAAGTCCGAATCCTGACGATTTTGAGATTAAAAAAAGCTAAGTCAACGAAATTTTTGTAGATAGGGTTGAAATTTTTTTAAAGATAAAAAAATCGTATTGTGATTTATCCCAAAAAAATAGAAACATAAATTCAGTTGTGGTAAATAATATCACTTTTACAAAATAGAAGGTTTGAAAATATTTTTTTGCAAAATAAACAAAAAAAGCTCAAAATTGAGCTTTTTTTGTTTTGTTCTTTTATATGTTATAATAGTATTAAGGAGGTAATTAGAAATGATTAAAAAGTCAGAATTAATAAAAGATACCTATAAACCCGGTGAGTTAGCAAAAATGCTTGGTTGTAGTAAATCTACACTGACCAATAGGGAGCGTGCTGGAAAATTGCGAACTTACTATGTGGATAGTGGTCGACGCTATTACAAAAAAGAGGATGTTATCTTAGCTCTAAAAGAAAAGGACTTATTGATAGAAGATGATATTCGATCAGACGTTTTGTACGCAAGAGTATCAACACATAATCAAAAGAATCGTGGCGACTTGGACAGACAAATTTCATACTCTCTTAGCAAAATCGCTCTTATGAATCCGAACGATTTGGAAATTTTTTCAGATGTGGGATCTGGTTTGAACGATGAGAGAAAGAATTTTAAGGAAGTCTTAAATAAAATTATGTCCGGTGAAGTTGATAGATTGTTTGTTTTGTATAAAGATAGATTGGCTCGTTTCGGATTTGGTCAGATTGAAGAAGTTTGCAAACATTTTGGAACTAAAATTGTTGTTCTATCTGAAGATGAGAAATCTCAATCGTTAGAAGAGGAGTTAGTTGAAGATATTGTTTCTATCATTCGCTCTTTTTCAGGAAAACTTTACGGTATGCGAAGAAAGAAAGTTAAAAATGAAATTGATGAGGTGTTAAAGGATGGTTGAATATAGACGATATTCTATTGTCGTAAAGAAAAAAACAATCCCTTATATCAAGAAATTGATAGGGTTTGTTTTTTTGAGCAAAAAAATTTATTCAATTCAACTTTATATGCAGAAAGACAATCTTTATTTAAGGATGGAGTATTTAAGTTTTATAACAAAATAAATAAAGAATTTGTTGTAAATAATCAACCTGATTATCGAGCTCTACCTACAAAAAGTTTCAAAGCATACACAGATGAAAGTTAATGAGGCAATCAAGAGCTTCATAAAACTTAAAAAAATCAAATATCAATTTTTAAACCAAAACTTCCAAAAATATTTAGATAAAGATGGTCGATTTGTAACCGAATATGAACGTGGAGCTTTATCTTTCAAAAAAAGATGGATTTATAAAGTTATCTAAAAACGAATATTATCTTTCCCACGAAATTCAAAAAAAGGTGACGTTAAAGTTGTTAGACTGATACCTAAAACCGGATATTATTTGATTGAAATTTTATACGACAAAAAAATAAAGAAAGTTAAAAAAATAAAAGAAATAAAAAAAGTTTGCCTCTATTGATTTAGGTTTGAATAACCTCGCAACTGTAACATCAAACTCATTTAATCCATTCATTATAAATGGAAAACCTTTAAAAAGTATCAATCAATACTCAAATAAAATGATTGCGAAGTATCAGAGTTTATTACCTAACAAACAATACTCCTCAAAAAAAGATTAATTTTTATTAGATACAAAAGGGAAATGAAGGTTAATGATTATTTGTCGAAATCAGCCAAATATTTAGTGAATTACCTAGTTTCACAGTCCATCGATGTTCTGGTTATTGGAACAAACGCTGGCTGGAAACAAAACATTAATATTGGAAAACGAAATAATCAAAACTTTGCGAATATCCCATTTTATAAATTTAAAAACAAACTTGCTTATTTATGTGAAGAAGCAGGGGTTGAAGTTGTAGAACAAGAAGAGTCTTATACTAGTAAATCTAGTTTTTTTAGATAACGATCCGATACCAACGTATCCAAATACAACGAACATTTCTTTCTCTGGAAAAAAAGAGTTTGTAGAGGTTTGTACAAGAGCAAAAATAAAACCATCAACGCAGACGTTAACGGATCACTTAACATTTTAAAGAAATATTTAATTTTAAATGCAGCCTGGAACGGGAATATATTCTCCGACTTGGTAGAGGCGTGCAGTACGCCACGTAAAGTTACTGTCAGTTTCGACTAACAAACTTTGCAAAAGGAAAATATACATTTTGAGTATTATTTTTCCAACTGTTAAACTCTCTATTTTTTTGTTTTTTTAAAAACAACTTTTTTTGTTTTAACCTTATATTTTTCTGTTATAATTTCAGAAAATATATTAAATCAGTAAGAATGAGAAAATAAAAAAACTGATAGAAAGAAGGTGAATAAATTGAGTGATAATAAAACTCAGTATGATTTCCGTGGGGAAATCTTTGAAAAACGAAAATGCAAAGGAGAGAAAGAATACTTCATTATCGACTTTGCTTGTAAACAAAAAGCTCTAGCCGGAAAAGGTAAATCCAAATTCAACGATGGGCCAATTGTGTCTATCGATGAAAAGAATTTCACTATTTTCGATCTGTTATTTGAGCTTGATAACATCAAGCCAACAAGGGATGTTATTAAAAATTGGATTTTGGAAAACACATCATACGAAGATGTTCCGGGTATCTACTATGTTGACACTGGAACTCGACGTGCGGTGATTACAACAAAATCTATCGCCGGATCAGTAGCAAAAATCCTATCTGAAGTTATTTCAGTGACAAACAAGTCTTCAGATATTTTTCTTAAGCGTGTTGCCCGTAGTCATTCAATGTCGTTTAAGGTGTTATCATATCAACAATCTTATGCTATTGCGGCGACTTATGCTGGAATTTACGATGTTATGGCTCCAAAAGCACTGTTGTCAGAACAGACACCAAATTATCGCAGTTATCCTGGATATCGAACTGGATTGAGTCTTGGTGCTAATTGGCAAACTCTGCTAATTGAGGAGTTGCTTGATGAAGGTACTCGTCCTGAAGGATTCGTTTCACCAAAAGAACTCAAATTGTGGCGAGACAAAACATTCAAGACGGACAAGATGATCTCCCGTGAAGAATTTCTTCAAAAACTAAAAATTAAAGTTGAAGAATTTAGCCAATAAAAAAGAGTGATGTAATAATCACTCTTTTTATTTATTTTTTACCAGCACGAACAACACTCATTCGTGCTCTCAGAGCCTCTTTTGACTCATCCGACATTTTTCCTTTCGTTTTCTTATAGATACGAACAGAAGCTACGTCTAGATCAAGAATACCTTGGATACCAACAAGTTTTCCGTTTTCAGAGTAAACCTTTTCAGATCGAACTCTCTGGCTGCTCTTAATGAATTTTTCGTATTTACGAGCAACTGTTGGGTTATTCGTGTACACAGTGCAAATTTCTTCACCGTTATTTGAATAAACATTGATCGCAAATTCACGGTCTTCTTTCGGTACAGATTCTTCTTGAATTGTAACGATGAATCCATCTTTGTCAATTTTTTCTTCAACCATTAGAATACCTCCTAATTAAATGCTGCAAAACATTTCTTGATGATCGGCCAGCGGACAAGCAAGAATGTTACAAAGAATGCAACGGAGCCCATACCTGATAAAACAACGCCAAGTTGTGATAGGTAAGTTAGGGCAATAAATGGAGATAACAATTGGAAAATTAGGATTAGATCCTTAAACAACTCATTAGTCCTAATAGGTTCTAAGTTCATCAAGATAGTACCAATAAAAATAAATAGGTACGAAATTCCTAGTCCAAACACAAGAAGTGTGTACATACTTCCGCTCACGAGGATTTTGATTCCCAAAGTTTGAAAAATAAGTGACAAAATTGAAAGTGCCACACTGTTTAAGCACATCCAGATAATATTTCGAACCAGAGAACGACTAACTTTCTTGATAAAATCTTTAGCAAGAAGTTCCTCTCGTAACTCCGTTTCGATAACGTTATCTGAAACTTCACCAGCAAATTCATAAAACTCACGTTTCATAAAAATACCTTCTTTCTATCCCGGTTGCCGGGCAATAAAATTATTTTTTTAATAATTATAAGAGAATTTCTCCTCTCTTATAATTTTTTTATAAAAATTTTTAATTTAGTCTTTTTAATTTTTTTCAGCCACAGCCTTAACATCTGCAAGATTTGTTGTGATGTTGTTTTTCAACGTTTCAACTTCTTCTTCTAATTTCTTAACTTCATCCTCTACGTTGTCAGGATCAACACCCAACTCACGAAGTTGAGATTCTAGTTCTTCTTTGTTTTTAATCAAAGATTCTTGCGTTGATTCTGAACGAATCATAAGTTCCTTTTGTTCGGCAACAGCCTTGCCTAATTCTTTCAATTCTGTTTCAGTCATTTCCCCTCCAATGCGTTTCAGACCGTATAGTGTAACTCCTGCAATTTCGACAGAAGAATATTGTTTCTCTAATTGTTTCAGTTTAGATTCATCCTCTGATAGTTTTAGCTTCATAGCTTCAATTTTATCAGACAAAAACCTTCAGTTCTGAAATAACTTCAGTTAATTTTTCTTGAAAGGATGATAGCTTTCTCAAGGTTTGAATTTTTTTACTTTCTAATTCAGCAAAAAGTTCTTCATTTTTCCTTGCCGGAATTTTTTTGATAATAGAAATAAACTTCGTCATCTTTTTTTCAGAGAATTTTTCGTTATATTTCTTTTCTTCTTGAATAACTTTTTAATTTACCCAATTTATCAAAAAAATTTCTTTTAAAAAGTTCATAGTCATCGGTTGCTTTTAATTAAATTATCTTTCTTAGAAACAATTGATTTAATATTCTCTAAATCTCTTGTAACTTTAATCAAACTATCACTTGTATTTTTTTGATGTTATTGGAAATTTTTAACCTTTTTCTTCTAATAGTGAAAAAAACTATCAAGAGATTCGTTAACCTTATCCTTTTCTTCTAAATAAGTTTTAAGTTTCGACAAAACTCTTCTAGTCTTGATAAGTTTTTCTTGAATTGATTCAACAAAAATTTGTTTTCTAACCAAAACCTCTAATTCATTGTAATTATCAACCATAGAGCTTACAACAGGTTTCTTTTTCAAAAACTCTGATAAAACCGATTCTTGTTCAGCGATAGACTTTTGTTTCGACATCAAAACAGAAGCACTTCTCAAGATCGTGTTTTTAACTTTCATTTTATCAAATCTTGTTTCCAAGGTGTCCACAACAAACTGTTCTTGATCCAATAAACTTAGTGGTTCTAATTTATCATCAATATTTTTTAGATCGCCAGATACTAGTTTTCGTTCAGAAGCTAAGTTGCGTCGAACTTTTTCCAAATCCTTGATTGCACCAAGGATGTATTGCGTTCCAAATAAAGCACCAATAACCTTTGCACGTTGTTGCCCTTTTAAGTTTAAGAAGAAGTCCCCTTCCTTTTGTTTTCGGAAATTAATTCCGATTTTATCTTTTTCATCAAGAAATAGATAATTAAATCCAAACAAGTGTTGAATTGTTTCCAATCCTTGAGTGTTCGTTGTGGTTTCGGTTCCGTCAGGATAGCTGATATGCCAACCTTGATCCACAATCTTTTGTTTCCCGGTTCTAGTTTTCTTCACATTAACAAAACGTGAGGCTACAAGACCATCAGCACGATGTAATATAACCTTACATTCGGTATTTTTTATACCTTTTCGCACAAACGAGAGTGAATTACCTTCATTTTCAAAGAAGAAATACAAGGCACGAGCGATAGATGATTTTCCGTTGGAGGATTCACCGATAAACACGTAAGGAACGTTGTCCTTGTCGATATTGATAACCGTGTGTTGGTGTGCTTCGAAATTGACAAGCTCAATTCTTCGAATCCTATAATCAACATCTTCACTCAACGGCTCGGTTTGACGAATGCGATTCTCAACCTCTCGTGTTGTTTCGACCGCAAGCTCTGTTACAGCTTTAGGAACAGAATCAATAGAGGCTACGTCAGCAATGATACTTGTTGCTAGACCATCTCCAATCGGCTTGATTTGGTCAATAATTTTAGCCACCGCTTTTGATTGGTTTTCTAAGTTAATTTTCTCATCTTTTTGAGTTAAGTCGAAAATATCACGGCTTCGTGGTGAATCGAGCTTTATATCTTTGATAAAAATTTCACCATCTTCTGACACGTGAATAAGACTTACATAAATATCCCGATCCAACTCAGCAACTGAAGAACTTTGTTGCGCTAATGCTCCGGGATTTCCGAAGATTTTACCGCCCTTCTCGATCCAACCGAATCCGTGGTGAATGTGACCGGCAATCGTGACATCAGCCTTTGTGTCTTTATAAACTTTATCAATTGGCAACCAATTAATTTCTGGACCCAAAGTTGTATTGTAAAGCGCTTCGTGCACCAAGAAGATATCAGTATCGCCTTTTTTCTCTTGTAGAATGAAATTCTTCTCATCCTTTAACAAATTCAGATCATAAGGTAATCCTGAAATTGCAATAGTTCTACCACCTGGAGTTTTCACAGTAAAAACTGTATCTTTATCGACAAGATTAACAAAACCGATAGATGATAAGAATCCTAGCGTGGTTTTAGGTAAGGTTTTAAGAGAACCACCAAAAATCTCGTGATTTCCTACCGTACCAACAATTGGGATATAATCCAAGATTGCTTCTGTCATCTCATCTTTAGAAAGGATACCGGCTTCATAATCCTCACGAGCTTTTTTGTACGCAGAAAAACCCCACTCTTCAAGAATGGCTTCTACAAAGTTGTTAGGTAAAGTCGGTTTATCTAGCAAGTCTCCGGGTTGCAAAATAACACGTACATTATGTTCTTTCGCAATTTTTCTAACTTGTTTAACCTTGTTTTTTTCTGTTTCCGAAAAATCATCTGTACGATTGGCTGGTTTTTTAAATTGGTAGTGTTTGTCACCAAAGTAAAGGAAGTTTACTCCAGATGTCAGATAATTTTTCAGGAAATTTCTTTGATAATTTTAGCAAAAAAATTTCTCCTTTCTGATTTTATTTCAGTACCTAGTTACTATTATTTTTATCAAAAAAATAGTATAAGTCAACAATATAATAAAAAAATAAAAGCACCGAGCGATTCCGGTGCTTAATTCATTCAAATATTATTAATATTCGATTGTTGGGCCTCCATCAGAATTTTGTTTTTCTGTGTATTTGATACCAACCTTGTCTAGCAATTGTTTGAGAATTGTGTTGTATTCTTCATCGTATGCTTTGTCGCCTGAGTTCCATTCGTTGTAAATAGAAATTGCGTCAGCTGAGTTGTCGACATTGTATGCTTTATTTAAATATTCACGCTGATTATTCAAAGCATTGATAACCAAATTATTCAACTCATTATCATCACTCTTGATCTTTTCGATGTAAGAAGTACGCTCTTCGTTAACTTGATTAAGAGTTTCCTTAAAGACGTTTAAATCTTGAGTCTTGCTGTATTCGACAGTTGCGGCACGCCATTTCTTAGAAATGTTACCTTTAGCTTCTTGGGCATTTACCGCTGTTTGAATACTAGCCTTGAAAAGAGCTCTTGAATCATTGTTCTGTGTTTGAACTTGTGATTGTGTGCTGTTATTATTAGCAACTTTTTTATTGTGTGACAGTAAGAAGAATGATAGCAAAATCAATACAAGAATAACGCCACCGATACCGAGATAAGTCAAGATCTTCTTTTTATCATCAGGGATAAAAGTATTAAGTTTACCACTTAAACCGCCACCACCCTGTTTAACAGGTTTATTTTGATTTGGATTATAACCTCCGCCTTCGTTTTTCATTTTTTCTAATTCTGCGGTAATATCATACCCGCCAACACCTGAATTTTCTTCTGGCGTGTTGTTGAAACTTGTTTCCACTAAGAAAACCTCCTATCATTTTTTTGTCTTTTTCAAAAATTATAACATTAGACTGGTTTGTAAAGTTCAATATTCAAATTTTCCGGTCGATCAAGCTTTAGTTGAATATCATCCGATTTAAACAAAACTGAATTTTTATTAAATGAGACATCCAAATTATCACAATCAGAAAAGATTGATTCGATGATTTTTGCATTAACTTTATCAACAAGGAATTTATCACCCGAAGGATCTCCATCGGAAACCTTTGTTACTTTAACATCAAAGTTATCCAATCGACGAACTTCTCCATTTTGAACATCTACGAATAAAAATTCAGTTTCTGGAGAAAATCCTTTTTTTAATTCCTTTTTCGAACCAGAGATAACGTCAATTGTATTAGACCAGTTTTCTCTATTATAAGTTACAGCTGTTTCTGGAATGAAAATCTGATCATCCTCCAATACTTTTGTATCAAACATAGGTAACCCGTTAAACCAAAATACGTTGTGTTCCTTGACGTATGACAAGTCTAGAGCTTCACGTTTCTGAAGAAGTCCAAGTACTGATACTAATTCAGGTAATGAAAAACGAACTGCATTTACTTCAGATAAAGATTCACCTACTGAAATATTCACAGAAGAGAATGTTAGTTTGTTGTCGTAAAAACCAATATCCAATCGTTGTGGTTTTGACAATTTTAGTTCACAAAATCCGGAACGAGTCGCAACTTTTCCAACACCGTCAAAAATTTGTTTGAGTTCTGAAATAATATTTTTATTTGTTAAATCAGTCAAAGTGTCACCAACTTTCTATTTTTATTCATCATCTTCCGGATCGTAATTAGGGATTTTTTCAGGATCCGCAAGGCTCAATCGATTAGTCAATGCGATGATAATAACTCGATGTGTTAAAAAATCAACATAATCATCGACTGTTAGTTCCCAGTCTGGATTTTCTTTCAGTTTTTGCGTCACATAAACAATAGTTTCAAGAGAGGCTTTCAATTCAGTTAATGAATCAGTCCAACCACGTAACAGGTCTGCAAGAGACTCTTCAACTCGTAATTTAAACTTCTTGTTGTCTCCGTTTTTTAAAACAGCATTTTTAGCCGTTGTAAACCATTTTGTTTCAGGAATATCGGTCTCACCGTAAGTCAAAAGTGCGAAAATTCAGAAATTGAATAACACGATCAACATTCCCATATTGAGCCAAATTTTGCCGAAGCTACCATTTGTTTGATATACTCATCATAATTTTCAGGGCGTGTAGATTTAAGTGGTTCGGCTTCACGGCTGACCTACCACTGAAACTATTTTCCTCTAGTTTCCAAAGGCAATAAAACAATTCAATTATGCAAGTTTGTATTTGTCGGTTGTTGCAATATTTAATGAGGCGTTGAAATCTCTATCTATTTTCACTTGGCAGCTATTACAATGATATACTCGTTGACTGAGCTTCAAATTCTTTTTGTAACTACCACAATTTGAACAAGTCTTACTTGAAGGATAAAATCTGTCCACTAACCGAACGATTATATTTCGTCCTTTTGCCTTTTTAACAAGATGTTCTTTGATAGTGTAAAAGGAGCAATTAGCAATATCTTTTGCAAGATGTTTATTTCTCATCATTCCTTTTACGTTCAAGTCCTCGATTGCGATATATTGCGGTTGTTTTTCAACTAATTCTGATACGAATTTACGGATGTGATTGATACGGATATTCTTTAGTGAACTCCGTCGGAAACCGTTGCTAGCGTCTTGATTCCCAAATCAATTCCAACTCCGTCAGTATAATCTGGTAATTTTGCCACTTGAGTTTCAACATCTTCAGTGTAGGACAAGTACCAGTATTTTCCATCAAAAGATATGTTCGCAACTTGTTTCTTGCAAGATAAATCAAAACCTGACCTAGCAGAACCAAAACTTACATTCCCGATAGTTGGTATTTGAAGTTTACCGTTTTCTTTTAGGTAAATACGACTAGGGCGTTTACCATCAGCAGATACATCACATCGTACATTGAAATTAGGTTGATTTTTGTCAACACTCCGAAAATTCAATTTTCCTTTGTTTTGTTTCCGAATTTTCACCAATTCCCTAGAAAGAAAAGCGTAGATAAACGATTGATTGGGCTGATAATACCAAGACCATTTTTCTTCATTTTCTTCGCAGTTCTTAGTAACAACAACCTTTGCAAGATTGAGATAGTCTGATTGATTGAGACTATAAATCTCTCTGTTGTGGAAGTTTGAATGATAGGTTTGATTGCCGTTGTTACTCAAAATATCATCAAACTCACCCTTGTTGTTCCGCTTGTCGATATCAACTAAAAGATTCCAAAAATTACGTGAAACTTTACTATACCACCACGCAAGGATTTCTTGCTCTTTAGTCAGCTTTAACCTAATCTTCTGACTTCTCATCACGAGCTACCTTTTGCTTTTTCTTCAATAGTTTTATCTCCTTAATGATTTGATTAAACTATTATATCATAATACGGAATATAATGCAACTTATTTTATCGTGTTATTCAATTTTCAATGTGCTTTTCGTACTTTTGACAGTTTCCGTTAGGGCGCAACCCCTAACAGCCGAGTCGATTCCCGGACACTTCCATTACAGAACGTGCGCAGACTATATGTCAATCTGAACAACTCTAACACAACTTTCACGAGTGGTCAGACCAATTATTTTTCTTCCGTCATTAGCTTACGGCTTTACTCACCGACAAAACATCGGATTAGTGTTAATTCACTCCCCCATCAGGGGATAGTCGTTCGAGGTTATCCATATCTCTGCTCGAGACTTAGGACATTCCTACCGAAACTTACCCTTGTTACTATTGACTTAGCACTAACGTTTTCTAGCAGTCACTATTTAAATTACTAGACACTAATTAGCTTTTATTTCAGCTTTACAACCTTTCGCTCTTGTGTTAGCTACCAGGCTGTATCAATATCCTGTTTCTTCTTTCTGCTTTCGCTACCGTCACGCTTGAGTTTTCACTCTACGTTGTGGCAAACAGGCTTTAAGGTATTTCCTCGGTTTAACTTTTGTAATGATACACACTCCTTACGAAATGTGCAGGGCTTTCTATTTGTCATTGTCACATAAAACATAGAAAAATACGAATGTTTTCATAATTTTTCTACATTTGCATAAACTGTTAGTTTACCCCAAACGTTGCTATTGTAAGTATGATCGGTGATTGCACGTAAATCACGAATTGTTTGAACATCGTTTAGCAATTTATCAGCTTCACCACGTGAAAGATTTTTGTTGTTAATTTGTTCTTCTTTGTTTGCCATTCAGTAAAGTAGGACTCCTTTAAAAAAAATTAGACAAGACCTTTTGTGGAAAATACCAAGGTCAAATATGCGTCGTATATAAGTTTATCACATTCTCACATCGGTGTCAATCGTTTTTTATATTTTTTTCAAAAAATACCACTTGACAACTTAAAAAAAACGTGATAGAGTGATGTATAATAAAAAACGAACAGACGAAAAAAACAGTGACGAGTAAATGACCGAAAAAAAAACAATAAATACACGAATGAACATTGAAAATTAAATACTTAATTATTAATTTAAATACATAATGGTTGTATTTGGTTGACAGGTTTGCTTACTACAAACCTGTGCGAATTATCTTCGATAATCCGCAAGTGTAAAAATTTATGCCAGAATATATACATCAGACGTTCTTGAAAAATAAAATAAAACATCTTATAAACCAACGTGTCAGAAAATATAACACAATCAATCAAAACTTCGTAGCTTTTTTTGTAAAAAAATAGAGCCGAAGGCGACTTCCAACAAGGCGAAGCCTATCTCTGAAAAATTGCAAACCTAACATTTTTTTGTATTTCTAGAGCGAAGCGACATTTTCGAGAATCTTTGATTCGAGAAAATAAATCCTACAACTCTTTAATAATTACAGTATATAATATTCTTTAATAGTTATAGTATATATAATATATATCTTTAATAGTTATAGTATGTATTATATATATATTATTTATTATTATTAATATATATAAAATAGTTTAACTATTTATATATTTAGTTTACCTATTTGTAACAAAAATATTGTTGTGATATTTTTTTATGTTGTTATGAATTTATTGACTTTGTGTGCATTATATGTTATACTTATCAAGTAAGCAATTAACAGAAATAAGGGGGTCTTTTGACTATGTATTCAAAATTAAACGGAAAATTCGAAGTTGAAAATGCAGAAGGTGTTGTTCTTCGTGACGGAAAAGTTTTTTCAACTTCTGGAAAAGAGCTTACTTGTGAAGAAAGTGTAATTGAAAGTATGAGAGAAGGTCTTGTTTATCCAACAAAACCTGTTTTAGATGGCTCAAAACTTATCCGTTTTGTTGAATTGCGTGGTAAGAGTGAGTACTCTATGGGACACTCAATCGCTAAGATCTCAGATATTGTCAAAAATACAGAGTATTCACTCGCATTGACAGACCCAGAAGTCGGTTTTGGAATCTACTCTTTTAACCAAGGGATGATTTCTGGTGGCAAAAAACCGATAAACGGTACTGAACTATCATTCTCGACAAAAACTTCAACTATGAATCTCGTATTGCTGGCTAAAAACCACAACGCTTATAAAGTTTTATGTCGTATTCTAACAACAATCTCTAGTTTGAGACAAAAAGGAAAAAGTGTAAGTCTAAAGGTTTTGGAAGACTTTGATTTATCAGGTTTCGTTTTTATTTCAGACGCAGATTCTAATAACACACTCTTTAAAAATCTCTTAAAATTAAACATTGACAAGAATGACTTGTATCTAACAACCGAATTGCAGGATGATTTAAGTGATGAACGAAATAGACGTGTAGAGCTTTTAGCTAAAAAGAATGATATCAAGGTCGTTTTGACAAACGATTATCGTCAAATTAAGAGCGAAGACTCAGAAGGTTTCCGAGTAATCCAATCACTGAAACAGAAAAAGGTTGTGACATCAGCTAAATTGGTTTCAGGGGATAATCATTATATCCACACAAGCGATGAAGTTGAAAACTGGGGAGTTCCAGTTGAGTGGTTGGATAATACAATCGAAATTTTAAATAAAATTGAAATTTACGATTTGAGCGTGAAAGATAATTTCAATCCGATCTTCAATATCCCTAAAGGCTTCGATAGCGAGAAAGAATATTTCTGGCACTTAGCTAAGGTTGGTTTGCAACGTCGCTTCGGTGACAAAGAAGTACCAAAGGAATATTGGGAACGACTTGATTACGAACTTGGAATTATTGACAGTATGGGGTTCAACGGGTATTTTCTTATCGTTGCCGATTTCATCAATTACGGTAAACGAAATTACGCTTCATACGATGATGAAACTGTTGCACGCTGGAAAGATTTTATCAAACGAAGTGGTTATTCTGAAAACCCTATCAACTTTGGCCCAGGACGTGGTTCTGCGGCTGGTAGTTTAGTAGCCTACGCTACAGCTATTACAGACGTTGATCCATTAAAATACGGATTGTTGTTTGAACGATTTTTGAATCCAGAGCGTGTTTCAATGCCGGATATCGACACGGATATCCCAGATATGCACCGAAAAGAGATTATCGAATATACACGAGATTTTTATAACGTTTCGACAGATATTACGGAGTCTCGTGTGGCTGGTATTTCAGCATTTGGAACTTACCAGTTAAAAGCACTTCTGAAAGCAATTCCTCGTGCATATTACCAATCAAAAACTGCAATTTCACTAGGTGAGAAACTTGCAGGATTGGTTCGTGATGAAAAGGGATTTGGTATCAAAGAGTTTTGCGAGTTACCAGAAGTCATTGCACTTTCCGAAGAGGACAAGCGTGTTGCCCGTGTCCTTGACGTGGCACCGTTGTTAAGTGGTATGGTATCTAACTTGACACAGCACGCCGCTGGTTATGTTATCGCCCCTGAAGCAGTTACAGAATATCTACCAACTGTATTTGTGGAAGGTGAGCAACTAACTGCTTACACGGATGTTGAGTCTTGCGGTTTGTTAAAGATGGACTTCTTAGGTCTTAAGGCTGTCACAATTATCCAATCAACACTTGATAAAATTCAGGAAAAGACTGGAAAAACTTTAACCGTTACAGAAATTCTGGAAACTGCAACCACAGATCTTGATGTTTTCAAAACAATTGCTTCTGGAGGAACTAAAAACCTATTCCAACTTAGCAGTCCCGGAATGACAGACGTTGTTGTAAAATGTCTTGCCGATATCGATGAACCTGGCAGTGAAGAACGTGCGAAGTCGGGAGACTATTTTGGTCGTGTAGTTGCGGCTATCTCTATGTACCGACCAGGGCCTTTAGCTTTTATCCCTCAATTTATCGAAAACGCCCTACACCCTGAAAAGATTGAATATGTTGTCCCTGAAATGGCTGATATTCTATCAACATCATACGGATTGATGATTTATCAAGAGTCAATTATGAGTCTACTTCAGGTAGTTGGTGGGTTCACACTTGGTGGAGCTGACTTGGCACGTCGTGCGATTGGTAAGAAAAAGTTTGAAGTTTTGCAATCTTTAAAACAAACGTTTATTTACGGTGATGAAAAAACTGGAGTTCTTGGTGGTATCAAGAAAACAGGACGTAGTGCTGAAGAATTGGAAGATCTTTGGTCTGACGTTGAGGCTTTCGCTTCTTATGGATTTAATAAATCTCACGCCGCAGCATACTCTATGGTTACAATTATCGAGGCTTGGTTATTCACGAATTACCCTGAGTATTTTGCCTCTGCTGATTTAAATAAAGTTGGTGGGAATCAAAAAACTAGTGAACGTGAAGCACTACACGAAATGATTGAATTTTACAAATCTCGTGGTTTGGATATTAGGCCAGTAGATATCAATATCTCTGAAGACGAATTTGTTGCTGATAATGGTGCGGTATATTTTGGTTTGAACAAAGTATCCAACGTTGCAAGCGCCGCTGAAAGAATCAGTAATGAACGCAAGACTCGTGGAGAATTTAAAAACCTTTATGATTTCTTGAGTCGTATGCAAAGAAATTATGAAAAGGGTGTTAATAAATCAGTTCTAAAATCTTTAATTGTTTCAGGAGGTTTTGACAATTTTGCTGGAACACGTAAAGATAAATTAGAAAAACTTGAGGATTTATCAAACCTCGGCAAAATCCTAAAAGCTAACGAAAGTATTATCTTTGATAAATACGGAGAAAGCTATTTCGATACGTGGATGGATTACAAAAACGAGGAGATGGATATCCAAACACTTCTAGCTGAAGAAAAACGTGTTACAAGTTTTTATATTAGTGGACACCCAACAGAAAAATATTTGAGTGTAGCTCAAAAAGAATCTGATTATCAACCAATTGGAAACCTAGACGGTCTTTCATCTGGAACTTCTGTTTACCTACTTGGTATCGTTAACAGTGTTAGGCAAATCACTACTAAAACCGGTCAATTGATGGCTTTTGTATCAATCGAGGATACAAGTGGGCATTGTGATTTAGTTGTGTTCGCTGATTCTTATAAAATGTTCGGTAGATATCTTGAGGTTGGTGAAGTATTGAATGTATTTGCCACTAAACAGGTTAATGCACGTGGTACTTCTTATATCGTAAACTCTATTAAGAGAGCTGGCGATATCAAGATTTTCACTACAACCGATCACATTCAAATTAAACTTTCAAAGGACAACGATGTTGCTCAAAAAGAACTTGTTAAAATTCTTAACGAAGCTAACAACCCTCTTCACGAGTACAGTCCTTTTATAAAAATGTCTTATGTTTTTTTGGTGGAAAAAGAACTCTTCAGAACCAAAGCAAAACAATCGTTAGAAATTCCTTTTGATTTGACTATGGTGAACTATATCAAGAATATTCTTGGTTCTTCTGGTATCAAAATTATTTGGAAATCTGATTATGAAAAAGAATTAAAGGATGTCACTTTAGAAGAATTGTTGGAAGATGATAGCTTTGAATTGAAAATTTAAAAACGTTAAGACCGGATTTATTTCCGGTCTATCGTTGTTTAACACTATATAACTTTTAAAAAAATAACAAAAAAATTAAAAAGGTGGTATACATTGAATACGAAAAAAAGTGTTGATTATAAGAGATCCGAACATCTATTTGAAGTTTGTTAGCAGAATATATATTCTACTTGAAATTTTTAAATAAATTGTTCTTCGGACTATCATTCTTGGCTTTAATTGTTTCAGTTGGAATTTACTTTTTTTATACGGAATGGAGAATCGAGTTTACTTTAGCAATTTCGATAGTTGTTGCTTTCCTATTGTTTGTATTCGGAATACTCTTGTACGTTATGAGAGACAATATTTCTCCAGAAAACGAAATTGAAAAACAGGGAGTGATCCTTGCCAATCAAATAAAAAACGTAGAATCAGAAGTGGAAGTTTCCAAGTTGAGCGGAAAAGTTGTTAAGGTATCCAGAAGTTTCGGATATTACAACATTAAAATTAGAATGGAAAATGGAAAAAATTTAAAAATACGAGTTTCCGGTGATACAAGAGATCGCTTCGTTCACGATCATACTTTGTTGTCCAAATCAGAGTTTGAAAATTTAGACGGTTCACCTGTCGTTGTAAGACAGTCATCTATCAAAGTTAAAAAGTATGGATGGTTGAGGGATCACGCAACAGTATCTGTTTTGGAAGACAACGGGCGAACTGCATTTAAATTTGAAACGTTCGCACCAACCGGAGATTTATTTGAAGGTAGGAAGATTTTTGGTTAGAAAAAAGAAAAAAGTTGGGGGTGATATGATTATCGCCCCTTCTGAAAAAGTTAAATTTCACGAACAATTCAAAGATGATTATATCGAGTTTGGAACTTATGTAGCTGAACAAAGAGCTCTGCCAGATATCAAGGACGGTCTTAAGCCGGTAACTAGGCGAACTCTATATTTGATGAAGAGAAATGGCTATACAAGTGATAAACCCCACAAAAAATCAGCACGTATTGTTGGTATTGTTATGGGGGAACTTCACCCACACGGTGACGTTTCTATTTATGAAGCTATGGTTAATATGGCTAAACCGTGGATGAACCCACTATTATTTGTTGATTTTAAAGGAAATCGTGGTAATAGGCGAGGAGATGGGCCGGCAGCACAACGATACACAGAAGCAAGAATGTCATTATTGTGCGAGCAATTATTAACCAGACTAAATCAATCAAGTGTTCCTTTTGTTCCAAATTATTCGGATGAGTTCTTAGAACCTGTTGTTTTACCGTTCGAAATCCCTAACTTGTTGATTAATGGGAACGCCAGCATTGCTGTTGGATTTATCAGTCGCATTCCGTCTCACAATCCTTTGGAGGTTATTGAGGCTTTCAAGTTATTTATTAAAAGAAAACGAGTTACCGTTGACGATTTATTAAAGGTAATGCCTGGGCCAGACTTTACAACTGGTGGTGAGGTTTTTGCAATTAAGGATTTATACAATTTCTATAAAACCGGCGAAGATACCAAAATGATGGTTCGTGGAAAAACAAAAATCGACGGTAATTCTGTTATTATTACAGAGCTGCCTTATATGATTGTATCGAATATTGATAAATATTTCGAAAGTTTGGTTGATTCAGTCCTTGATGGTGTTATCACAAATGCTGAGAGCTGCAAAAACAGATCAACACATAAAGGTGTTGAAATTGTAGTAAATGTAAAGGACGGGTGTGATCCAAAAGATCTCGAGGCAGAGTTGTATGCGAAAACACAACTTCAAGGAACTAAACCTCTGCGCTTTAATGTTCTAAGGAACGGTATTCCAACAAGAACTGACCTTCTCGAATACTTCTCTGAGGTTAAAGATTTTGCTCTTGAAACTATCAAGAATGACTCATCTCACCAGTTTGAAAAAATCTCAAGAAGTATACGGCTGAAAACAGGTTTACTGTCTGCACTTGAACAGATAGATATTATTGTTGAATTGATTAGAAATTCTTCAAAAAAATCAGAAATCATTGACGGTTTGACAAAAGGAAAGGTGTCCGAAAATCAATTTAAAACTAAAAAGAATTTCTTGCAAGCTAAAAAATTAAACTTCACGGAAGAGCAAACGGAAGAGATCGTCCGTATCCCTCTAGGGAGATTATCTTCTCTGTCAAAAATTCAGATGGAAGATGAGCTGAAGAAATTACAGGCTGAAGCTAAAAAATTAGAAAAAATTGTCTCTGATAAAGAAGAGCAAAAGAAAGTGCTTTTGCAGGATGTTGCAAAAATTGAAAAGTTTTTAGTTTCTATGGGTGGTTTTGAACGAAAAACCACACTGAGTGACGGTGAAGCTATCACTTACAAAGATAAGGAAATTGTATCTTTATCTGTTGTTTCGGTAGATAAATTCGGATATCTCAGAAATTTATCTGTAAATTCGGGTGAAGCAAACCAGGAAATTTTCAGAAAAGAAGCAAAATCAAATCAAGATGTTTTTGTGTTTACAAATAAAGGTAACCTTGGAAGAATTAAGATTTCCGATTTAGGAACTCAAACCCTTAAAAATAAAGGACAAACATTATCAACTTATCTAAAATTGCAACCATCCGAGTATCCGTTGGTATCAGAGGACTCTATACTGGTAGCTTCAAGAACTGAGGAGTTGGAAGGATTTCATCTGTTTGTTTCGAGTGACGGACTCATCAAACGTGTTCCAACAGAAGAGATCCCAGCGATTAAACATCTGTCCAAAGGTACAAGTCTTAGAAACAATGCAGAATTAGTTTTTGCTGGATCAATTCAAGAAGAAAAAACTAAGGCTGTTCTTGTAACAGAAGGCGGTTTGGTTAAAACAGTGAGCATTGCAGATGTTCCGATTTTGGACAAGAAGAAAAATTGGCGTTAAAGTTGGTAAGCTCGATGATGATAAGGTTGTATCAGTCAAGTTGATTGACGACTCTGAGGAATTGGAATTATTTGGTAAAAAAATTCCAAGTAAATCTTTGAAAGTCGAAAAATTCACAACAAAATTTAAAAAAATAAAATAGTAAAACAGCGCAGTTTCTTGACTGCACTGTTTTTTTGTGATAAAATAAGATGAGTATGGATATTGGAGGTCTCTTTTGAAAAATAAATTTTTTTATTTTATGATTTTATTAACTGTTTTTATTTTTAGTGCAGAATACTTTTCAAATGAAAATAAGACTGTTGTGCCTGAATCAAAAATTTCAACTTCTAAGTATAACGATAAGGATCAAATCGGAACTATTGAAACAGAATTGGAATCGGGAATCATCCAAAGTCACGTAATAAAGGAGTCCGGAGCTGTAACTATTAAAGTTATGGATTTCAAAGACACTAAAACGATAGAGGGTGATGAAATTGTAGATTTTCGTGAGGGTGATATATCACGTGATGTCTCATATTCAGTAATACGGAAAAATAAATCTGGTAACGATTCTAGTAAACGGGTGATTGTTATACATAATAAAATCTCAGGTAATGGTGATAAGGATAGAGCTATGACTAGAGATAGGAATGTTTTAAAAGACATCTAACTTTTTGTCGACATAGCCAAGTGTGTTAAGGCTACGGGCTGCAACCCCGTGATCCCCGGTTCGAATCCGGGTGTCGACTTATTCTTTTTAGAAAGGACACGTATTAATGCTACAAACAACAAGAAAACTTTCTGATAACAGATTTTATATAAACAATCTGATTCATCTCGGGGCTTTAACACCTAGATGAATCATAGGAGAATTAGTTCTTTTCTGTGTCAAAAATACATTTTCTATGCTTAGTAACAAAGATAAAGTGAAAGCGAAAATCATAAATGCAGGTTCTTGTCTCTATCATAACTAAACTCCTTTGGTTATATATTATTTGAATATCCCTTGACTTTATTCAATCATATATGGTATAATGTTGTCAAGGATAAGAAAAGGAGGTCTATATGCGAGCACAAACATCTAGTTATGTAGTTTCAGTAAAATTAAAGTTAACTGAATCTGTTAAAAATCGTCTTGAAAAGACTTTTCGTGTAACTTCTAGTGCTTACAATGAGGCGCTCAGTTTTGGACTACGCAGATTTGAAGCTCTTAAACAAAATAGTAGGTATCAAGAGCTGTTAGAACTTCGTAAAAATAATAACCATCAAATAAAGGAGTATGACAAAGAGCTCTTAAAAATGCGAAAATTGTACAGCTTGACAGAATTTGGATTATCAGCACATTTAGGTCAACAACGAAAGAAACCGAACTCTCCTTATCGACAATTAAATTCTGGAGAATTACAAGTTATTGCTGGGCAAGCATACAAAGCATTAGAGAAGGTTCTTTTTTATCGAATTAAATCGTCAAGTATAAGATTTCGTAGTAAATACGATTTAAATGCAAGCTATCGTAATAGAGTTAATACAACAGGAACTCGTATTATACCATCAGATAGAAAGGATTGTGTGTATCGACTTTATATCCATAAATCAACAACATTTGTTGATATACCTATCAAAGCATTTAACAACCACCAACAAATGAGTCTTTTAAAAAGTGAAAAAATTAAATATGTCCAAATAATTAGAAAAACAATCCGAGGAAAACACGTTTACATCTTACAGATTGTTTGCCAAGGTTTTCCACTAACAAAGGTTAAGCGTGGTGAGGGGATAATGGGTATAGATCCAGGAATTTCAACAGTTGCGTATGTATCCAAAACAAATCTCGCCTTAGTCGATTTGATACCAAAGGATGTCAATCGCAAAGAAAAATTAATGAGATACTTAGACAGGGCTATTGAGCGTAGCCGAAGAGTAAACAATCCCAACTGTTACAATAGCAATGGCACTATTAATAAGGGTTCGAAATTCAAACATCCATCAAACAGACGGGTGAGATTACAGGTTAGACGTATCAAATCATACCGTTCATTAGCAGAAGAACGTAAAAAAATACAAGGCCAACTTGTTAATCACTTGGTATCTCAAGCCTCACTAATAAAGATAGAAGACCTAAACATCAAAGGATTACAAAGACGTAGCAAAGAAATTCGCATTAACCCTAAAACAAATCGACCATTTAGTAAAAAACGGTATGGAAAATCCATTTTTAGGGCAGCTCCAAGTTCGTTTAGACAATTACTTCAAACAAGGGCTCGTCAATTAGGAGTTAATGTTGAAATCATAAACCCCAAAGGCTTAAAACCAAGCCAATATAACCATCTCACTCAAACATTTGAGAAAAAGACTCTTTCGACTCGACTATATGACTTGTCAGATAAATGGACATCTGTACAAAGAGACCTCTATTCAGCCTTTCTTATTGGACATATTGAGAATGGCTACTACCAACAAGAAAAACTGATACAGGATTTTCCTGATTTTTATAAACAAATGAAGAAGTTTCTTCAAAAAACAAGAAAAACCAGTCGTCTCGATTGGTATCTAAATTGATGAGCCGTCAAGGAAAAGACAATAAAACCCGAGGGACTGACGCTCCTTCGTTATTGCACAAGAGAAAAATATGGAATCTCACTAGAGATACCATATTCTTGTGAAACTTCCAATGCTCAGACACATACCGAGATTGGGTCTTTACCCAAGGCAGGTCATTGTCGATAAGACAGTCGTTTTTGATTTATAAAATCAAAGACGAGAACTGGGCGCATTTAGCAAGTTCTAAATGGGAATCCTGTAACTTTAGTCACAGGAGGACGTCAATTAATATGACTACTGATAACGATAAAGTCATTCAAACTTATTTCAACATTTCGACTCTAGAGTTTTATAATAGACCAGTTATTAACTGATACAATTTTTTTCTTTTTTTAGTTTTTTTATGGATATAGTTTTAATAAATTTAGGAAGCTAGAACTTTTTAAAGAAGAGATGGCGAGTAGATTGGTCTGAGGTTATTTCTAAATAAATATAAGTTTTAAATATAAAAAAATTTATTAACTTTTTAAATCCAAAAATTTAGTATAATTTTTTAAAAAAATAAATTTATTACCCGATTTAACGGGTTAGAAAAGAAGGTGTATAGATGAAATCCTTATTTTATCTAACCAAAGAAGAGCTTGAAGAACGGGGTCTCACCCGGGAAGAGTCTGAAAAATTAGCAAACTTTATCTCTGACGCAAAAAAGGGCGTCCTTAACTTTTCCTACAAGAAAAAAGACGGGACAATCCGTCAAGCAGTAGGAACAATCAATGTCTCCGTGATCAAGGATCATCCAAACGTACTTATTGACGAGTTCGAACTCGAGTACTTGGAGGACATCTTTGAAACTGAAGATATTCCAGAAGGGACAGTTCCTTTTGATACAAATTTAGTACAAGATCTGAAAATCTTGTATTACGATATTGAGCAACGCTCAATTCGTTCTTTCACATCAGGAAATCTTATTTCTTGGGAGTTGGAGGTTGATAAAGATGAGTAAAATTTCACTTCGTCGAATTGCTAAAGAGTATGATTTACCAATCAAATTCTTAAAAGATCTTCACAAAACTGGTAGACTAACATTTTCCGGTTTTCCTCGGAAGGTCAATCAAGAAGATTGGGATTTGTACCTAAAGGAAATTGGCGGTTTGGATCAGCGTCGTGAAAATATCTGGGATCGATTTGGATAAGGAGGGAAACCTCCTTATTTTTATAGAAAGGAGTTTATAGATTTGGTTATTTCACAAAAAATAAATCTAAACAAAACCGATGATCGATTATATAAAGGTTGTGTGGAGTGTTTGAAAATCATTCATTCAGATGAGTTTGAAAAAATATACGAAAATCTATCCTGTGATGTCCTAGCTAGAGATTTGTTATATTACAACCTAAAAACAGGCAAAATAAGCGGAGATTTAGTTGCAAATGAAACTATTTCTATCGGGGTGTTTTTTCCAGACGCAATAAAAGTTCTTGTGTCAAATATTGATAAAAGGATTTCTGAGTTACTTATCAAACCTAAAAAGTCTAAACTGGACAGGGACGATATCGATAACGTAATTGGGGGCCGTTCTATTTTTGAAGAATACGACGACAATTCTGTCGCCGCATACTTAGAGGATTTCTTGTTGAGCTTTCCATTTTCTGATGAAAAATATAAAGGAAAATTTCTCCCTTGGTTTGTGGATCGATCTTCGTCAGGACTTTTATTATCTGATACAATAACAGAATCTGTCCGTTCAAAATTATCAGATAAGTTTTGGAAGAAACTTGAAGATCCTTACAATTAAATAACAAAAAAATGACGAATTTGTATCGTCATTTTTTAATTTTCTAAAACAACTTCCCTCATCAACACAAACAGTCTGTCGATTTGAGAAAGATCCTTTGTGTTGGCAATTACTTCATCAATTGAAGAAAAGTTGAACTTGTACTGGTATGACAAATCAAACAAGGTGGATTTGATTTCATTATCCGTCAATAGAGATAATGGTACAATTTTATAAGTTACATCGTCGAGGGTGTAATCAGACACCAGCAACTCTCGGACTTTATCTTCGATTGATTTTTTCAATAGATCGACAAGAAAATTATCAAACTTTTTACTGTCATTGTTCCAGATTGCATTTGAAAATTCAATGCAAAGTTTATCGAAGATATTGTAAGATGAACTATTATTCTTCTTATTTACTAAGGAGATTCTAATAGTTTTATCAATGTTTTCGTTTGCAGGAGAAAGCTCCCCGGTTTCATAATAAAAGTATAGCAAATATTTCCAATTTGTAACATTCAATAAAAAGTTTGGTATTTATCAACTTAAATTTATCGAAAAATTTCTTCAAAAAAATAAGCTTGCATAATATTTCACGTGAGTTACCTTCACGTATCCGATAATGCCCACTAATTGGATTCTTTAAAAATAAATCCTTCTAAAAAAATCAATTAGAGTTTCAATAAAAACTTTCAAATTCTGAGATACTAGTCCCACATTTTTTTCAGCAATTTTTTTGCAACGTTTAAGACCACGCTTTTTTTCTTGAGATCTTTATATCTTCAACAATGAGTTTATTACTATCATCAATATTAGAACCAGATGTATAGAAACTAACTTCATTGCCATCTAACTTAAATATATTTGAAAAATTATTATAGATGAAAAAAGCGACTTTTGGGTATCTTGTAAGGTAAGTCAACCAACCTTTGATTTTATCATACTCTTGGTAACTTTGATTTTCTAAGACGGTAATTAGATCTACTAATCGTCTTTGCAGAAACTCTTGCAACTCTGAAATTGAGTTAACATCACCCTTTTTAATAAGCAAATTTTTGTTTAAAGGTAAACTTTTAATTGCAAAATCCTTCAACAAGGAAACAACCTCATCTTTAGGAAAATCCTTCAAATAACTGGTCAGCTTATTTGTTGCAACTAATCGCTCACAAGATCCTGGTTTTAATACCACTTCAGCTTTTGCAACTATATCTTTCGTTGTCTTCATAAAATTCCTTTCTACTGAAATAAATTCAGAATGGTTTCTCTGTGTTTGATACAGAATAGATTATGTTATATTTCCTAAATTTTTCTATCATCACATCCTTAAGCAAAAAGTGTGAATCGAATCAACTGGTCTTTCCGTTTTATTCTATCTTGGGTTTTCGAAAATAGAAGTGGTGGAAACTGATCAAAACTTCTTAACCCTTCAATTATTTCTAAATCCGTTAAAAAAAGAAATAGGTACTTTTTTTGAAAAAGAACGTCCTTTAGCATAAAAATCGTTATTTAACAAATATTTAATTGTTTCTTCGAGAGACTTCTTTACAGATTTAAGAATTTTTTTCTTTCAAATCTGACTCTTCTGCATTCCAAAAAAATCAAAGCCCGTAATTATACCCTCACAGATAATCTTTATAATGAAGTAATCATTAAAATCAGAGTTGCGTTCACTCGCAACACAATTCTGAGGATCAAAATAAAAATATTGGGGCATTAAACCCGTGTTTAAGAAACAATGATAAAACAATCGGCTTAGTTTGTTTTCAACGAGATTCTCAATCATACTAAAAAAACGTTCTTTCTGGATTGAGAATCGTAAACCTCAAAGTTGTTTTTTTTGATTAAGGTTACGATGAAATTCGCAAAACTTTCCAGGTAGAACTCAATTTCCTTCTCGGAAACACCATCGCCTTCCGATAGAGATAATAGAGCTTTAAACTCTACAATATCACGATTGATTTTAAAGTGTAAGGTATCAACCGTTAAATCTTTAAGAAATGATTTGCTGTTTTTTTCTATTTTTGTATTGCAAAGAATTTGGGTTAATGGTGATGATCTCACCCCATTTTTTAAAGAAAAAAGTTGAAATAGATTCGTGTTTAATGAAAAACTTAATCATCTCAGTGAATCCTTCAATACCACTAACTTCAACGGCCGATTTTGCAAAAAGATTTAAATTTTCAGTAAGTTTATTTCTAATTTCAGATAAATAATTATTAGATACAGGTTCGATCTCCATATTTTTCAAGACACCTTTGTAGAATATCTCAGCAGCTTCATCCATTGTGATGTTTTTTTATAAATTTCCTTCAGTACCTCAATAGACTGAATTTTTTTCACAGACGCCGGATTCTACTGTAACAACTTTAGAACTTTTGGCGCTCTTTACTATTCTTCATTTTGACCTTCTTTCTACTGGATTAACTCCAGAAATATTTTTATTTCTTAAATTATAAAAAGAAGGGAGAAAATTTTTCTCCCTTAATTAAATCCAGCTTTGAGTTTGCTTTCTAATACTTTAATAAGTCTGTTAATTTGCTTTTTCATCCTGTGTATTCTCAATCACTTTTGAAAGATCCTTTAAAACTGTCCCTGTTTTCAATGAATTGTCTATTTGATCATCACTTAATAGAATCAAGGGAACTTTTCCGTCACGAACTTGTAACAAATTAAACTTGTAATCAAACAGTTTTACGACTTTATTTTTCAGTGCAGATTTTATCTGCTTATATAAGTATTTCACTAAATTATCTTCATTCCTAGACCAAAGAGCCTCGTGAACCATTTTATCCAATGGTTTGAAATTCATATTGCTGATAATCAATTGGTCTTGCTTATCTTCTTTTTTAAAGGAGATATTATTCTTTGTAAATGAATAATATGCGCCAGAAGAATTAGTTATATGATAGGATAGTTGCTTGGAAATATTTTTGAAAAAATTAGAAACAACGCTATTTACTCCAAATTCGATTCCTGAAGAGACGTCCTTATCTGTTAAGTTTTTTGTGTTGTAATTAGTACAATAGACACGATCTTGCAAGGTACTACCAATTAGCAATTGATTGCCAACATTTTCGATGAGTCTGATATACTTTTCAAAACCTTCGTTCTTGAGATAATTTAAAATTCTTTGGTTGTTAATGTGAAAATCAATATCATCTATTGTTAAATCCAGACGATGAAATGTATTTTTTTACTTGATGGGCTGGTTCTATATTTAACTTTTAAAAATTTTTTTACATAGTTTTTTTGATAGAGAACTTTGGTCCAAAACAGACAAATCTCTAATAAATTTCGCAAATTCGTAATTGTTAATAATATCCTCTACAAATTCAGAAAAAAATCAACTCCGAATTTTTTTCTATACCATCCTTAATAATTTTTTTGTTTTTTTCTCGAATAAACTTTCACATTTATCTTTAAAGATTACAACATCACCATTTTTCATCACAAAAGAAGTTATTTTCAATTTCTTTTTCGTAATTCAGTGTCATCATCCAATAATCTTGAATAATAATCACGGAGTTGCTTGAATCCGTCGGTAATTTGTGTTGATCCAACCTCGATAGAGAACAAGGATGATAGATCTGACTTTTTATCTTTTTGAACTTAATACCATTATTTAAACCACCTTCTTAATTTATTAAAGTTACTGTACTATTTCACCGTTTATTATAACAGAAAATGCTTGATTTTGCAACAAATAAAGAAAAGGAATGGTTAACCATTCCTTAAATTTTAGCCAAGATTTTCATAAATCGTGCAAACTGTTCGTCCGATGTAATTTTCTTGATATTTTCAATCGTTGAAAAAAATCATAGGATTTTTTGTGCTTTTGAATTTGAAGCAGGATTTGGACATCAGTGAATAAATCAATTGGTACGTTACCAAGTTCGATATTTATAAGACTGAAGATGGGTGAGTTAATATCCACGATAGATTCAATTCGTGAGTCGATTGCAACTTTGATTTTATCTACAAAAAAACTTCAGTAAGTTTATCTTTGGATAGGTTATCGCCCAATAAAAAAATTTATTAAAATAAAATAAATCTTCTTCCTTGTCACGCTCTTCAAAAAAGTCACAAATATACAGCTTATCTCCACGGGTAGACAAATCATCTTCAGTTGTAGGAATTTTCAATTCATTTTTATCAAATACAAAATAGAGCTCTTTTTTATGTAGAGATTTGATAAAGAATAATTTGCTAATATCACTTACTAAATCACTAAAGAACTCTTGCGCCCGATATTTATCTGAATGACAATCTGAAGCGTAATAATCTGATTTCTTTTTGTGGGTTTCCAAGTAAAGTTTTTGCTGATAAACCGAGCGACTCATCTTTTTAACTCCTTATCCAATCCGAATGAAGGGATAAAGTCTTTTCTAAATTCATATATTAACTTGATATTTTTTTAACGATACAAACTCTTTTTGGTTCGATAGTAACATCAAGCACTTTATCTTCTGAATAAAAAAATATTCAGACATTGCTTCAGAAAAAAATTAAAGAATGCCTTATAATCTTTCCGGATTAAATCAAATAGTTTGCTGAAGTCACAACGATTTTTCTGAACGTTTTTTTGTTGAGAAATTTCGTGCGTCTTTCGATCATAGATTTTTTTATCAAATCAATATCAATAATAGAATTAAAAAAATATCAACGATAGGAGTATCATCTTTTTCCAAAGACAAACGACACTCTTTCAGTTGTCCAAACATAGAGTTGAACTTGCTACGATCTTCTTGGATTTTTTTGTATATTTCATTTATTTTTTTCCTTCTTTCTTCTGGAATTATTCCAGGATAATTTAATTTCTTAAATTATAACAGATTTTTTTGAATGTTAAATAAAAAGAGCAACATTACCGCTGCTCTTAAATCTGAGACAAAAAGATTCATAAATCGTTCGAACTGTTCTTTTGATGTAATTTTTTTGATAGATTTAATTGTTGAAAAAAAGAATAGGTGTTTTCACCCTCTTTAATACAATTAAGAATTTGACTGTCAGTAAACATAAATAATGGAACAAATCCGGATTCAACTTTTTCTAATTTGAATTTAGGACTATTTATCAGTAAAAGATCTGATAGTAACTGATCAAATTTCCTTTTTAACTCATCAGAAAAAGAATGATAAAAGTTTATCCTCCTCAAGGCTATCAAAATACAAATGTTTTTGCAATCATAATATTAAATATTTCCCTTTCGTCGTTAACTATAAGTTCCCCTATGTGAATGCCGTTCTTATCAAAGTCATTGTGGTTAAATACTTCTAAATTAAAAACTTTCGAAAGAAAATTTAAACCAAAAAGTTTGTCATTCTGGTTCTAAACAAAAAGTAGATTAATATCATTAATAATCTTCCAAAGACAACTAATTCTTCCTTTGTCAACACCATAATCATCAAAATCGCTTGAAACAAAAAAACTTTTCAATAAATTTGATATATAATCTTCCACTTCAACCTCAGTATCTTTCTTCATAACTCCAGAAAGACCACCCTTAATTTCAAATTTTTGAAGTGCAATCGTTCCAAAAAAATTCATCGAGTAAACTTTCATAAGTTGTATTGATAACAACTTTTGAAAAAAATATAGAAAGATCTTAAATCCTTCTCTACCACCTTAAGAAATTTTTTTCCAAACGTTCCGAGAAGTCAGCTTTTGACCCCTTTCCGTAAAAATATTCATCTAAAAAAACTTGTTCTTATCTAATTCGAATTTGGATCTCGCCTGCTTAATATCAACATTATCTTTTAAGAATGATAACAGCTTGCTATTATCATCTTCAATTTCCTGTCGATACCCCTTTAGTATATTGATACCCCAATCAAAAATTTTTGTTCGTATCTTTTTGTCGGAGTTTTGTTTTAAATTATTAACATTTAAAAACCATTTACAACCTTCTTTCTAAAACTATTGCAGTTTGTTATTTTTTTCTTAAATTATAAAAGGGAGAATGTTGTCTCCCTTTAAATTTTTATTTATCAAAAATAATAATTCTATTCCATTGCTCAGGAGAGACTATAGATTTGAATCTCCACAATTCCCCAAGGTTTCTATTGTAATGAAAATATCGTTTGATTTGTTCATCAGATAACATTTCAACCGGAATCTTTCCGGATTCCACCTTTGCCATCGTCAAATACTTGTCATCAGATATCATTTTTGAAAGGATCGACTCAATTTGTTTTACAGTTTTTGCGTAGATTTTTGTTCAACAATTGGTTTTCGTCTTTCTTTTGTACTGTTGAATCCGATAATGTCCGACTGTCCGGCTTTAGTATCTAAGACCTTTTCAAAACGAATAATTTTTTCTTCAACACCAGATAGACTAGTCGCTAAATGAAACTGTTTATCTTCCAAGGAATAGTAGATGTAAAACCCATCAAACTGCTTATTTTTAACTGAAGATGAATACGGCTTTGTAAACAAAAATCCTATTTTTCTTTATTAATATCAGTATCGTAAATTTTTCCAATCAATAATGGAATTACTATTATTTTTCTTTAATTATTTTTATAACTTTCTTTGTCTATAAGTTTGAGTACATCTTGAGGATCACTATCCTTCAATTGTTGCAGAGATTCTTTTATCTCTTTAAAAATTGAAGTGAAATCATCACTACCAACGGTCAATTCAACGACCAATGTTTTGTCTTTTTTGTCAACCTTTGATATAACCATCAACTACCTTCTTTCTACTGGAATAATTCTAGACATTTCATTTTTCTTAAATTATAACAGAAAAAAAGTGAGAAGTTTATCTCACTTTCTATTTTTCTATTCTAATGAAGTTCATCATTTTTTTGTATCCCAAGAATAACAAAATAAATCATCACGTTTCAATTCGACGTTTTGATAATCTTGTAATAGTTGGCGTGTATCGAAACGTTGGTTTACAATAACAGCATAACCATTAGGTGTCTTGTGTAGCTTAACAGACATTTTTGGTCTTTTTTGACCATTTTTAGTTTTTGTGTTTTCGTGAGCCAAAAGTAGATCTTCTACAAATTTGTGAACTAGTTTTTCAGTATCTTGACCTTCAACCGGGTCAAAGTCAAACAACCAGTTTAGATGTTTCGAGTCGTAAGCATTTTCTTTTTTAGCAGCTAAACCGGCAACCCTTTGAGGTAATGACGACAGATTAAATTCGCTATCTAGCATTTTATGCTGCAATGCTTTAAAAGTTTTCGAGTTGGAACGTGGGTTTACTGATGTATACATTCTTGAAAATTCACCGGGTTGACCAGCCTCTACGAACGCTTTGAATTGATCTTTGATATCTTCAAATTCACGAGTAGTAGTAAAAGCGTTGCGTCTTTCGGTAAAAATTTTTTTGAGATGTTTGTTGTCTTTATTTCTGGAAACAAATAAAAACAACATTAAGTTTATCGGAATCTAAATTTTCGTCTCGATTCCATTTGTTGAAGTTTGACATATTTTTCTTTCTTTCTTTCTATTTTTTTATTCTTTCTGAAATTATATCAGAATAGAGACAAAAATCAATAGAAATGGGTGACGAAACCCATTTCTAAAATTACTATAAGTTTTTCTTTGATTAGAATAACAAATCGTATATTTTTTTATTTTATTGAATTTAAATAACCATCAATAATATTTAAAACTCTAGCCCACTGTTTTTCATCCGTGATACTGTCCTTGATTAGGGCAATATCATATAAAGATTGTGTTGATCGCAGGGACTCTAGAATCTGCTGATCACTTAAAAGATTTACCGGAATATTCTTCTTTACAACTTCAGAAAGAGACATCATTTTATTACTTGTTAAAGTTTTACTAATTTTCTTTTCCGCTAATTTAATAAAATCGGTGTAAAGTTTGTCAGAGAATTTTTCCATCTCAACTTTATCAAATAAAGCGTCAACGAACAGTGCCTTATGCCGTTCGTGATTTCCGATGTGTCCAAAGAACATCCTGTTCTTGTAGTTTTTTGTATTATGAGAATCTAATATTCTGAATCTCTTTTCGTCAAAGTCGTAAATTACACTAATCATTTTGGTTTGGAAACTCATACTTTGATGAAGGATGTCATTAACAAAATATTCAATTTTTTCGGCTGTAGCATTAAATACCTTTTCGTTATTAACCTTATCAATATTCTCTAATAAAACAGTGTCATTAGACTCAATTTTTTTCATCAAGTAGGCATACATATTGTAGTTTTTTTAGATAATCAATTAACAATTTATAAAACTTCTCAAGTATATCCTCTGGAATATTTTTTTCAAACTCAGAATCGAACTTAACACTCTTTACATCGACTGTAAAAAAAACCGAATCAAAATAGACTGTTCTGAGATGTCCATCTTTATCTTTGATAAGTAAATTTTTTTAATATTAGTACATACATTTGTTTTTTTGTTATGTTAAATCCTAATATTTCAAGATTTTTTTAATACTATCTTTTACAAAAACCGTTTTTTTCTTACTTGTTAGTTTATAGTTTTTTTCCAAAAAAATCGTAGATTGAATGAATATCATCCTTATTTTTTTGTTCAACTTTTTATTGAAGAACTCTTCGGAAGATTCCTCTAATTCATCAAGAAAACTTTTTTTCTGTAATTGTCAAAGTCTACTTCCTCTAATAATTGGAGAAATCTATCTTTGTTCTGTTTTTATTTCCAGAAGAGAGTCTCTCATCTCTCTAAAACCATCAGAGAAGTTATCTGTACCAATTACAGTTAAGACTTCCTTATATTTCTTATCTAGTTTTGAAATAACCATTTTTTTACCTTCTTTCTTCTTTTTTTATTTCTATTAATATTATAACATTTTTTTGTGATTAAAAATCAAAAAAAGAGACTATAAAAGTCTCTTTTTATTATAGGTTTTTCCTCTATCAAATTCATCAGTCGTGAAAATTGTTTTTGGATCGTGACAATTATACTTAATTTCTTTTTAGAATATTTAGATCAATTCTGTATTGACCGACATAACGATTTTTCAATTGATTTTAAAATCTGAGAATCACTTAAAAATACTTAAAGGAACTTCTTTTTTTGAATACGTTTTTCAAGATTGTAATTTGATTCCAAAATATTATTTAAATAGTTTTTCAAAATCAGAAACAATTCTATTTACAAAGAACTCTTGTAAACTATTAATTGGTGTATCCTTCCATATATACCCAGCTAAAATTTTTACGATAATCAACCTCTAATTTGTTGATAGTTGAAATTAGAAGATAATCATCATCAGAACCACACTCAAGGGTTAATTCTTGATTATTTAGGGCTAGATAAATGTTGATTTTTATCAGAATTGTTCTTGTCAAATTTTTTTCTAGATTTTTTTATAAAATTGCCATAAAAAAATGTATTAAAATTATAATCTAGAGTCGCTCCCATCCTATCTTCTCGTGTTATTTTTTTGCTGTGCTTCTGTGCCATTGATAAAAAAATCATCTTTATTAATAAACAAACTTTTTTTAATTCGTTATCTAAATAGATATTATTATGCTTAACAAAAAGGTATTTGATTATTATTTTCTTGAACAAACATCAAAAACAACTTTCGAATATTATCAATATAATAAGTATTTTTAGAGAATGGTTCGAGGAAATCTGACTCAGAGATTTCAGGCCCATCATCAGAAACAGATAAAGTTTTAACCCTAAAGGTATTTTTTTCAAGATTAAACTCAATATTTGAATTGTGAAGTTTTTGCTGGTGTATGATTAGGGGATTTAAGGGATGATAGAATATCTTTAATTAACATATCACTAACTACCAGAGTGTCATCAAAAGGTACCTTTGTTAAGGTGTGAATCATAAAATCAGTAAAATCATAACCAATTAACTCTTTACCACGCTCAATAAAGGGAATGTTTTTTGTTCCATTCTTTGAGCGTGTCTTTTTTAAATCTGAGTAGTTTGGAATCAAAAAATTATCAACAAAGGTTGTAACATAACCGGTTTCTTTTGCTTGCTTAAAAAAATCTCTCAAATTTTTAAAACCATCAGAAAATTGATCCTGCGCAATAATCTTTTCCAAGACTTTTTCTTTAACTTTTTGTTGTGCGTTTAAAACCATACAACACCTTCTTTCTACTGGAATAATTCCAGGTAATATTTTATTTCTTAAATTATATAAGAAAAAAAGGGAGATAATTCTCCCCTTCGACTTTTTATAGAGATTCACCGATAACACTCCATACCCGATTCCACTGGTTTGGATCGATACTCATTGCTATCTTTTTTTGATATCTTTTAATACCTTATAAGAAATATTTTTCTTTAATTTCTTGAATATTTTTCATCCGGCAGCATAAAAAAATTGGGATACCACCAGTTAGCAAACTTGCCAAATTCAAAAATTCGCCCATCCAAGGCTAATTCTTCTAGCGTTTGACTGACTATTTTTTTCAAAAAAACCTCAAATAATAAACTCATCGCTTTTTTTGTTCTTTTTGTCTGATAGCAGTTCTATAAAACTGTATTTTTTTATCACCATCAAGATCTATTCTTCCAAGAGATATTTTTATTATAATATTCCTTGTTAATTGCCGGATCAACCTTGTCATTTGACTGATCCTTAAATTCTAAGATAAATTCTCCAATACCAAAAATAGTAATTTATTGCGATGGGGTTAAAATTTAATTCAATAACGCTCAAAATACCTTGTATCTCATCGTGAACATCTTGAAATAGAGATTCGATTATATCTTCTTTAATTTCTTTAAGAAAAAAATATTCACATCTATTAATTTTTCCATCATCATTGTAAATAACCGAGCTTCTAACTTGAATTGTTTTTTTGAATACAACTCAACTTGCTCTTTTTAGGTATTGCCTGAATTTAGTTAAAAATACTTTTAGGTATCAAACCAGAAAAGGAATCCTCAAACTCAATAGCAATATCAGAAACTTTGATTTCAATCAAAGAATATTTTTTTCTGTAAATAAATCTCCAGAACTATTCATATAACTCATATCGTGAGAATCTTTTTGTTATTTTTTTCAACCTCAACTTCTTTGTAAGAAATATTTTTTTGATTATTTCTGAAACTGGTTCCTGCAATTTTGTATATATTAATTTGTAGTTTTTTAAATAGAAAATCAAAAAAATCATCTAGATTTTTCATCTTTAAAGAGTGAATCTTTGAACTTATACAAGTTTGAAATTTCTTCCACCCTTGATTTGTAAAAACTATCCATCCCTGATTTACGAATAAGATTATAAACAAGTTTGTCAAACTTCGCATTATCATCATAAATCTCTTTAAAAAGACCTTACAAGTTCCTGAGTCGATTCCTTTAACCGGTCTCGGCTGGCAATCAAACGAATTTCACGATCACCTTCTTCTTTTTTTATAACCATTGCTTCCCTTCTTTCTATATTTATTTTTTTCTTAAATTATAACAGATAAAAAAATAACATCTAAAACAAAAAGAGTGCAGGTCGCACTCTTAAGTTATTCCAGAAATTTATCTTGAATGAATTTTTTTCTAAAATATTCATAAAACGTGAAAATTGTTCGGGAGATGACGATGATTCTCGCAAGAGCGTCAACTTGTAAATATTAATATCTTCCTTTTCCTCTAAGGATTTATTAATTTGATAGTCACTCAAAATGGATAAGGGGATTTCTTTTTTTCTAAAAACGTTTTTTTCAAGGAATACTCGTTAGTTAACAAATCACTTGTTAAATTTTTTTAGATTGTCGGTTAAGGTTGAAATAATTGTTTCAACAACGATATTTTCCTCACCTCTCCAAGAATAATCCTCCAATAATTTAACATTTTGAAGGTCTTTGAAATCGAAGGTGAATAACTTCAGATAATCATCTTTGTCGTCAATCTCAGAAGTCAACTTCCCTTGTTTCAGAGCCAAAAATACAGTTTGCGGATCTTTCTTACTTAGATTTACTTCCACCTTTTTTAAATCAACAAAGAATTTATTTAAAAAGCTACAGATATGCCATCTGGCAACTTCTAGATCAGAAGACTCGTAAACGCTTTTACTTGAACTGGAATAAGGAACTTTAACCTTTGTTCTATCAGGCATTTCAATTTTTGCGTAAGGATTTTCTTTTAGATAACAAGCAATCAATTCACTCAATAATTCTTCAAATCGATCCACAACTTCGTCCTCTAATTTTGAAGAAATATCTGTAAATTTTCTTTTTTTACCTCCACTAGAAGTAGATAGGTAAAACTTGGCGGACTCGATTTTTACAAATTTAAAACCATCAACTTCAACTCTTGATAATTCGGATTCAGATGATAATTCCATCGCAGTAAATTCGGTTCTTAAGGCGCTTATCATATCACTTAATAAAGATTTTTCTTTACGCCAAAAATGATAAGTACCCTTGGAACACGTCAATAGCTGCATAAGTTCAAGTGGATCAAATCCTAATTTACGAAACCTTTTAATTGTTTTGATATTATTTTTCACTAAGACTTCTGTGGATATTTTTTTAGTAATATTTTTCTGAAACAAATTCAGTTACAAAAATCTGAAATAATTTCAGGGTTTTCCGTGGATTTCTTACAGAAGTTTTTTTAGAAGTGTAAAAACCTTCTGAAAAAAAGCCTCTTGTTCGATTACTTTATTTAAAGTTTTTTTGTCTTTTTCTTTATTTTTTTGTGTTTGATGTAACAACCATTTTTTTACCTTCTTTCTTGTTGTTTTTTTCTTTTTTTAATTGTCTAAATATATTATAACAAAAAAAGGGTAGTAAAGTCCACCCTTTTTATTATCTTAACAGACTTCTTCTAGGATTTTTTTATTAATCTTGAAAACTCAGATTTTTTTCCTCTGTGTTTTCTTTAATTTTTTGATAGATCCTTAATTGTTAAAAAGTCTTTTAGTGAATCTCGTATTTCCTCATAGGTTAATAATGATAAGGGAATCAAATTGCTCTTTACTTGACTGAGAGTGAACCCTTCCTCGATAGATTTGAAAACCGAACGAGAAAAAAGTCTTTTAATACTATCTTTCTTTGAATGAAAAGATATTTCTTTTTTGTTTTCAAAAAAATTGCTAACTTTGTAAAAGTAATCGGATTCCAGTTTTCCGATAAAAAAATAGAGATTTTTTTGAAGAATCGAATGTTAGACAATTTTCAGAAATTGAATAAAATAATCTCTTTCCCTTTCCTTGAATCCGGTTCACCAAACTCAAAACATCGTTGACTAATTCAAAGACCAATCCGGTTAGATAATCTTTTACGATAGAATGATGTAGGCAGATCTGAACTTCAGAACCATACGCATAAGCCTGTTCTCCGTTAATCATAGATCTAATTGGAGTTCTCAGTACAAAATCGTTAAAGTCTCTGTTAAGAAAAATCTTTAGTTCATAACATAAGGAACTAAATTCTTTGAAGTTTTTCAACGGGAATTTGTGGTGAAAATTCAATATTTGAAAAAGTCAACTGAATAAATTTCCAAACCAGATGGTTTTTCGCCTGAGTTTCTGTTCAAAATCTTAAAATCACCAAGCATTATAGATTTCTGTATTTTTTCACGAAGCCTTGCTGGTTTATAATTTCTTTTTGCAACATCCATTTCCAAAATTGATTTATAAAATATATGATTTTTTTGAACAAATCAATGGTTTTGTTAATATCAAAGTCAAATCGATACTTGTATTTATTAACGAGCATTTCCCTCTCTTTAATAAAATGTTCCTGCAACTCCTCAAAATTAGCTCCGCAAACGCTTTTGATAAAAGTTTTTTTATCTAAAAAAACCCCTCAATAATGTTATCGTCTAATTCGATTTGTCTACAAAAGTCTTGCAATTTTTTTGCCCCGACGGAGCAGTCTTTCGTATTTTTCATTATTACCTTCTTTCTGTGACTATTAAAGTCAAAAATTTTTTTCTTAAATTATAGCAGATTGTGGAATGGTTTTTTTAGAACAAAAAAAGAAAATAGGGTGTAACCCCTATTTATAAAATTAAATCATTGAATCCTGCCAAAGTTTAACCAGTCGTTTAACCTGATCAGGATCACTTGTGTTTTTGATTATCGACTTGATGTCGTTAATATTGAAATGAGAAATTCTAGATAAAATTTCTTCATCTGTATATAGACAAATTGGAACATACCCTTTTACTGCTGAAGAAAGTGGGTATTCTGTATAAGAAATCGTTCTAGATGTTTGTCGCTTAAGCCCTGAGATAATTCGCTTTACAACATAATCGTAAAACTCAGTCATATCGTCTTTTTCGACACAATCTTTAAACAAATCAAACCCAGCAGTAGTTGTTTTAAACTCTACGATTAACAACAAATCTTCACAATTTGTTTTAGAAAAAACGAGTTTGTTCTTTAGTAAAGAAAAATAAACTTTCTGCTTATAGACTCGCTCGCTAGATACACCACAAATAATATTGTTAAGGTTGTAAAGTGCATTCTTTGCCGACCAAGAAGATGTGATTCTTTCAATTATTTTTTCGACATCATTAACATCATCTTTATTAATTTGAATACCAACAGACAAGTAGTATGCCTTAAAAAATCCAAGAATACCTTTTAATACTTCAAGAGGGATAAATCTCTCTATTCCGCTATCGATTAAAGTATCAATATCGTATTCAAAGTCGAGAATTTCAACCATACGATAATCGCTTTGGTATGGGTTTTCTGTTGGTTTAAAAGAACCCATAATTACCGTGCTTGGATCAATAGTTAATGTACCATAAGAAAAAAAGGATCTAATTTTCTCAACAACGCCAGGATTGTTGGTGATATAATCACGAACAATCGTAATGTCGTATCCATAATTTTTCTTGATTTCTTCGACTTTCTCATCAGCCATATTCTTGTAATAGTCTTTAACATCTTGAAAAGAATATCCGTCGAAAAATTCGTCTTCTACTGCCTTTAAAATAGACTCTTTATTTTCTTTTGAAAATAAGTAATACTCTTTCACCTTGTTGAAGGAAGCAGCAATTTGATTGGTACCGATTTCCTTTGTTAAAATTTCTGCCATTGTGAACCTTCTTTCTTTTTATCATCTTCTAAAATTTCCTTTTGGAAATCTAACATTTTGCTTTCTATCGCATTGAACACTCTAGCAATTTGCAGCTCGTCGTTAACTGCCTTCTTTAAGTCTTCAAAAAAGTAGATATTTAAACCTTCCGGTAATGATTCTTTAATTTGCTCATCACTCAACAGCGTCAAACTCACTTCTTTTTTTAGAACCTGTCTTAGTGTTAATTTATTTTTTTAGATAAATTTTTTTAATCTTTGTTTTTAAACCGCTAAGAATACGCTTTTTCTACAAAGTTGTAAAAAAAATATCCTTATCAATATTAAATACAGATTCTGAAAATATACGTTTCAGAATAGAACTTTCCTTAATATCAACAAAGCAATACAGCTTCTGAAAATTTAGGTTCTTCAAATAAAAAAACCAATCGTCTTTAAAAAGAAAAAAATAAATCTTCATAAATGGTTCTTCATAAAAATCTAGTTCCACACTTAGTAAAAGTTAAAAAGTTCATCCTTTCCATATCCGTCTAAAATAGAAATAGTACTTTCTGGAATGCAACCATTATTCAAATAATAACCGTGAAGACTCTTTTCTTTGATCACTGAAAAGATGAGTTCTTTGTAAATATCCATATTTTCTTCGCCAATCAGGGTGAGGAACTCACTATATGACTCGGACTCAATAAGATGTAAGTCTATGATTGTTGCAGAATATTGATCTTTGTGATACGAGCCTTCAACTAAACAGATATTAAATCTAGTTTTTTCTCTATCAACAACAATTGGCAGCTTCCCCTTTTTCAACAAATCAGAAACTTTCACGGCAATATCAATGTTTTTCACAAAAAAATCAACAATAGGTCGTGTGTCAATATTGTGATATGACTTATTTTCTGCGATTAACGAACTGTTAAGTTTCTCTCGTCTAGATTTTAAATCTTCAAAGTTGTAGATTCGATCCAAATTTTCTGAAATAAATTCAGATAGGAGCTCTGGATTATCCGTGATTTTTTTCTGTAAGGATTTTAACTTTTCCAAACCGGAAGAAATGTCACGAGTTCCGACCTCCTGAGTGATAGTGACGGTTTTTTTAGTATCTTTCAATACATTTGATGAAATAACCATCGTATACCTTCTTTCTAAAGCTATTACAGCTTATTTATTTTTCTTAAATTATAAAAGACGATAAAAAAATAAATAAACAAAATAAAAAAAGTGGAGTACAAAACTCCACCTTATTAAAGATCTTCAATAAAAAGCTCTAACAATTCCATCATTCGATTGAATTGTTTTTTTCATCTAAGTTAAGGATGATATTTCTCCCAAGTCAGAAACTTTTAGATAATCATTCCTAAAGGATTCTAAGATTTGATTGTCTGTCAATAAACTTAGTGGAATATCACCACTTTTTAACCTTCTTCAGTGTTAGCTTATTATTTAGAATATTCTTAGTTCGTACTTTTTAACGAAGTTAGAATACGAGACTCTAAATAGTTGAAGAAGTTTTTTTGTTCTTAGTGTAAACAGCTTTCAAAAATTCAAGTTTGTATTTTTCAGATTTACTTAAATTTGTTAAAAGAATAAGATCTTCAGCGCCGCTAAGTTCAGTCTCGAATTTGTTATTATTGATTGAGTAATAAATCGATTTATTCATACCATCACTCGACCATAATAATACAAGATTTAGGATTTCTAGAGCGATCTCTCGATAATCAGAACTGTAACGAATCGCATTCCTGATTGAGTAATTTTTGATAACACCATCTTCGTCTGGATCTACAAAAATCTTTGTTTTGAGCATATATTGTTTCTGCAACTCTACAAGCTCAAGGAACATAGGTTTACCAACAATTTCAATTAATTTTTTATTTGAAAAATATTTGGTTGATAATTCGAAATTAAAATCTTTCAAATAAACACCTACCGGGTGTTCGTTACCATCTTCATAAAGATATTGATCTACAACAAAACTATGCTCGTCGTATACATCGAAAAATCCATAATGAGAGAAATCCTCAAAAAGATTAATTGCTTCAATAGATTTATCAAAGTTGAGTTTGAAATACTCAAAAACACTTGTTGTGTCAATGCCGGTTAAATTTTCAAAGCTTTCAATCCAAAGTTTGATTTTAACCTCGTTCTCATCGAAATATTGTTCAATGCTTTTTTCAAACAAACCATTCTCAATAAAAGAACGTACTTCTTCCGGATTTTCAACCATCTTTTTTGTGTAATTTTTAAGAGAGAAAAATCCAGTCGAAAATTTAACGTCTGCAATTTCTTTAGTAACCATTTTTACCTTCTTTCTTTTTTACTTATCTCTAATTTCTTTTGCAATGATTTCGACTAGTCGTGAAATCTGTTTCTTGTCCTTCACGTGTCGACATAGGTGCAAAAGATCCATTGTGCGATAGTTCATTAGATTGCTAGAAATGATTTGTTCGTCACTTAACATTTCTAGAGGAACGATATCGTTTTGAACCTGCTTCAAAGTTAATTTCTTTGAATCCAGACTTTTAATTTTAGACTTCATTCCACTAATAATTCGTTTAGTAATCACGGAGAATAATTCATCCATCTCTCCAGTACGAATAGCATTGCTGTAAACTCGTTGAGCTAAACCTTCGTTTTTAATGTCAACAAGTAGAATAACATCATCCTTTTGTTCGTCTTTACTTAAAACATTATGATGTTCCTGAACAATAACTAGTTGGTTTTTTAGAGATTGAGATAAATCTTCCAGTGCGACAGAAGAATCTTTTTGAGATAACGGCCTCTAATAATTCAGAAATATATGAACAAATTTTTATTATCAAAGGACGTAATTTCTTCTGATTTTTTTGGAATATTTCCATCGTGCAATATTGTTTAAAAACAATTTTTTTCAGAAATCTTTGAAGAAATATCAACAATATCATCAGCCAGGCCCTTGCCAAAGTTTTTTTAGCTAATTTTTGTAAAAACATTGCTTTCATCATCCCAGTCAATATTTAAAATCGGATTGTTTAAGCGATAACGAATATATCCATAATTACTTTCAAATTTGATAATTTCAGCGTCCTTTATTAGTTTAAGATTTGGATCCTTTAAAAATACAATCATTTTTTTGCGTTGTTGCCAAATCTGATTCTAATTTTTTTCAAAAAAATCTTTAACATCAGCGTCAAACTCAGATTTAAAACGTTTTAATTTTTCTTTGTTTTTTTCTTGACTCTGTATCTTCTGTAAATTTGAAACAGTTTTTGGCCTTGAAAAAAATTATCTCGAACAAAAATCTTTCACGACACTTTCGTCATTAATTGCAAGAACGTAGAAATCTTGAAGTTTTTTTAAGTCCAGTTGAAATATCACGGTGCCAACTTCTTTCGAAATTGTTTTTCGTTTTGTTTGAAATTTTTATTAGCTGTAATAACCACAGTAACCTTCTTTCTACTGGAATATATCCAGAATAAATTTATTTCTAAAAATTATAATGGATGAAGTAGCCTCTTGATCAATTTGAGAAATAATTTAAAGTCTGTTATAATTTAAGAAAAATAAAGAAAGAAAGAAGGAAAAGTAAAATGGTTATTAAAAATCAAAATTATGACTCTATCGGTTGGATGGTTAATTTTAAAAAAGTCCACCAATACATAAACTCGGATAAATTTGTAGAGGATTTGCTTTACAACCAATACGATTTCAATAAAGAAAATAACTTCATCTATGTTGATTTGGAACGTGGGGTTGTAGTTGATAGAGCCATTCCGGGTTCTACACTAAAAACCGTAAAAATTACTTGTGGAAATATTTCACAACTTGATATGACGAATCCGCAATCTATCGAATCTATCGAAGGGACTAGGGAACGATTCAACAAATTCTCTAAGGAGTTTTTGTTTAACCGGAGTTGTCCAAACTGGGTTAATAATGCGCCAGATAGAATTAAAAGATTAACTACTGGATCCCTCCCCTGGTTTGTTTTTAACAAAGAAGAGTATAGGGATATTATTAAATATCTTTCGGTTAAATTGGTATACGATCGATGTTACCTTGGGAAAGTTAAAGTTGATCGGATTGTTGATTTAAATAATTTTTTTCTATTATAAATTCAGATGAGAGTTTAACTGAAATTTTTTTAGAGAAGAATTATCAACATATTCTCTAGATGATTTGGATAAGATGTGTGACAGATTCTCCAATTACAAAGCTAAACTTGTAAGTTTAGAAGATGAGATAACAAAAGAGATTGTGAAAGGATCGTTATACTTTGGATTAGATAAAGTTCCTGATTATGATCAATTAAAAGAAATGGATTATAATGATTATTCATTTAATGTATTTTTACGAGGAGATTTTTGTTCCCCGCTTACAAAATTTACTCTAAAAAAATAATATGAATTACAATCGAGATTTAGATCTCTATATCAAGAATGCAACCACTGCAATTTTTGAATACTACGATTTAAATCCGAAAGTTTTAAAATTCTTTTATCACGAGCTAAAAAACAACGTATCTCCTTATGTCGTTTCAGAATTGGATATCTCTCTGACGATTAAGTCGAAACCGGGAACAACATTTTTTTGAATAACGATAATCAAAAAGGACTTAACGGATTTGGTTACATCGATAAATTTATTTCCAAAAAAGAAAAACCACACAAACTTATTGCTCAGGCAGACCAATTTGAAGTGGCGGTTATGATTTCGGATTTTAAATCTTTTAAACTTGTTGTCGATGATGAGAATTTAAAACCTAAAAGCTGGGGAAGTACCGCAATGGGACTTATCAAAATTCTTGAATATATCACTGATGATCGGGGATATATTTTTAGACAATTTCAAAAATTGATTTTTAATTGTCCTAAATTTTTTTAGAATACTTACATCACAACTTTAAAGATCCACATTATTTTTTGAAAAGCTGGAAGCAAATTTTAATAAACGATTTTGATGTGATAATCACAGATCGTGAGCTCCTAGCTGCAACAAATCTAGCCAAGATGATTGAGGGTATTTAATAAATTAAGGAGATGAAAATATCTCCTTTTTTTATAATTTAAGAAATAAAAAAAGAAAGAAAGAAGGAAAATTAATGGTTAGAGATACCAATGACAGCCGACCTTATTGGTTGGAAAATTTAAAGAAAGCTGTATCTTATGTAAATTCAGATGATTTTTTAACTGATTTAGAATCCGGAAAGTACAAAACAGATAAGAAGTCCATCATCTATCTAAACTTGGAAGATGGAACAGTTTCTATGAAACCTATTTTTGGTGCAACGTTAAAGACTGTAAAATTGTCTTTTTGGAATGTTGAAAAACTTGGCAAAAACAATTATTCAATACAGAATGGAATTGATGTTGCGCTTGAACGATTTAACACGTTTGTTTCTGATTTTATTTCAGAGCTGACGCCAACGCTTAAGTCAAAGCCACATAGATCAATTGCTCGGGGCGAATACCCGTTTTGTATCTTTGATAAGATTTATCAGAAGAAAGCCTGGAATAGTATCTTAGTTGAATTATTTAATCAAGATTTTGATTATTTTGGATTTGATGATATTTTTGATCGAAAAGAATTTTCTTTCAAAAAATCATTATCTAAAGATGTCTGCGATTTGTTTTTTGAATCATTTTACTGCGATGATCACAGAGAACTTACTAGCCGTATGTTTCTATACAAGCAATACAATGAAATTTCTGAAGAGGCTGCGATTGCTATGTTAGATAAATTAAGGGAAAAAAAATTATCCATCAAAATAAAGATATCAATCCAGAAAACAAAGACTCTTATAACTCCTTATTCCCATCCGTGGATAGCAAGGACAGAAAACATTGGTTTAACAATTTTTATGCACATTTAATTTTACCATCACGAAAAGTTTATAAAACATTCGGAGTGGATTACCCGAAAGAGTTGGATGATATTATGATGGCAAACACTAAATTGGTACTTGAATGGTTCGATATCAATAGTCTGTTTGTTGGTGGTTTTGTGGGTGAAATGCTGGAGTACGTTCCAGAAGAAAATTTATCTTCTTTTGATGTTACAGTGGTACTGGATTCCTCAACTCCAACTATGCTAGTCAGCTATAGTGAAAAATTTAAATTTTCACCATCAGTTTATTATTTCAATGGCGATGTTCCAGAATCGGATACATTCTTCGATGTACCAGTTGAAATGGCCTTTGATTTACTATCTAAATTCAAAAGTGTCAAGTTTAGGTTAGGGGATGACATCTGTGAACCTTCAATTTGGCCTGAAATGATCAGCAAGCTGGTTGATTTTTGGGTTTATTTTTCTAAAAAGAATAACCCCAAATTTGATTTCAAAATTGACAACTACGAATTTATTGAATATTTGAAGTTCGGAGAAAATGATCCGAAAAAGTTCATCTACTTTAATAAGAAAATGTATGATGATTACTTCACTAGCAAAAAGGGAATGTTAATCTTTGAAGATTTGCAAGAATATTACGAAAGTCTAATCAAAAAGGTTAGTTAACGAGGATATTAATATCCTCGTTTTTTTAGTTTTTTTATAATTAATAAAATAAAAAGAGTATTAAAACTCGGAAAGAAGGAAATTTAATGGTACAAACAACTGGAACTGTTACAGATTGGAGTTCTGAATACAAGAAGGATGTTGAAAAAATGATGGATTTTTTTGAGAAAAACCCATCTAGCAAGATTATCAGAAGTATGCTTGTTTGGGACTCGGTTCCTGATTTATTGATGAAGGATATAACTTATAGCATTTCCTCGGAATATTTAGGGAGCTCATCAATTTCTGGTTTAACGAGGTATAATTTCAATCCTACAAAAAGCTACTGAGAAATTATTGGAAATTTCAAAAACAACCAGGGATCCCATTGGATTTTTAGGATTTGTATTTTTCTTAACGTCTGAAATTAGCAAAGAATATAGATTCTATAAAGAATCTAAAACAAATTTATTTATGAAATCAATATTAATTAAAAAAAATCACTAACATTTTGAAATTATTTCCAAAAAAACGTAGCGATGGATTTTATCGATAAATTTTTTTAGATGACAATGATTATCAACTTCTTCAGCGAAAAATTTTAGAAGTAGTTGTATTAATTGAAGATCAACTCATCAAAAACAACTATGTAGAAGATATTTACTCTATGGTGTCGATTGCTTCTAATTTACGTATCAAGATTGATCGTCTATTTAGTAGACAAATTCTGTTTTACAACAAAAGTTGGAATCAAGTGCTTTGGTGTGAAAGGGCAAAACTAGCAGGTTCTCACTACGATTTTGATAAAAACCGTCACTTAATTTTGGACTTAGGTTCTTCTAAATTTTGTGATTTTTATTCTTGTGAAGAGATGAGTTACGAGAAATTACAAACAATTGGTCAACTCTTAAACCTTGCTATTGTTTTATTAGACGGGGACTGTAAGAATTTGAAGGATACTCTGAGTGAAAATTCAGATTTTTGGGTAGATATGTTTGTGAAAAAATCAAAAGAGGTTGTTGCTTCAAACTTTTTATTACCAGTAGGTGTGACTGATGAGGTTCGAAGTGCAGTATTCTTTGCACAATTGCCAGCTTACGATCAAATCGTCAAAGAATACGATAAGATAGACAATCTGTAACAATTAAAGCAGGAATAATCCTGCTTTTTATAATTTAAGAAAATAAAATTATTCTGAATCAAATTCAGATAGAAAGAAGGAAATAAATGGTACAAAAGACAGGTATTTCTAATGACTGGTTAAAAAGATATCGATCTAATTACAAGCAGATGTTCGAATATATTGATTCAAAATCACCGGAGGAACTGTTTGATAATTTAATTATCTCTGAAGAGGTAGTTGTCGAAGTTAAAAGATTGATGTCAGAAGCTTTGATTAACGACTATAACATCGGAGATGATATTGAACGTTCAAAACTTTTCAAGAAGTTTGATTACCTATTAAGTGTCTCCGAACAATTTGAGGACAAGTATGACTTTTTCGGCTTCGTATATTTGTTTAGTCGGGTGATGGAAGAGCTTCAATCTTCAAAGACTTTTAGGAGTGGTAAAATAATCTCAACGCCAGAAATTATAAAGGCTCTTAAGGAAATTCTTAGTTTTTATAACGAAGAAGTGGCACTTAAATTGATCGGTTTATTTACTCGTGCGGATGGAACGTTGCATAACCGAATTTATCAATTTTCTAAGGTTTTGACGGACATCGTAAATAACAAGACACTTTCAACTCACCCGCTAACTTCCTGGATTCATTTTTCAAATTACGTACCTTTTGCAAATGTTTATTTTAAAATCACTTTTGATCTTAAAAATAAAACTTTTAAAGTTGCGAAACATAAAGAGGGTATTTTTCCAGGAAATGAAATCACAGTATATAGCGATTCCATATTTTTCATAGCTAATGATAAATTAGAGTTTTTTTAGGTTTTACTGATAAACTAAAAATTGGGTGATGTTGAGTTAGTTAAGATTTACGCTCAGATGATGGAGCTGAAATTATTATCCCATCAATTTGATGATGATTTTTAATTTAAAGCCACTGCTAAAAAAACTTATTTTTTTAGGTAAAAAAATCAGAAGGTTTGGCTATCTGAAATACGCAGGCATTCTGGAATAATTATCGAAGCTGTTATTTCAGAATGTCTTAAAACTGATAACAAATCATTGGATAATTTCATTGAAGAACAAATACAATTCAATACGATTCCACAATATCCGGAATTGATGTATCTTTTTTTGAAGATGATGATTAGTAAAAATCAAATAAAGATTATTAAAAAGAAAACTTAGGTTTTCTTTTTTTCTTTTATAATTTTAGAAAAAAATAGAAAGGTCTGAATTTATTTCAGGAAGAAGGATCATACTATGAAAAAGGACAGAACCGACTTGGTTCAAGAAGTATCGTGATGATTATCTAGCCGTTTCGAATATCCTTAGAAATACAGACGCAGAAGAGCTAGTTTCTAATATGGAATGGTTTGATAATGAAATTATTTCAAAAATCTCAAGGATCAAGCTATCCTCTACTAAGAGGCGTTTCTTTCGGGAATCGTTCGAAATTCACAGACAAGGATCGCAGAAAAAAACTTCGTTGTTTTTTTCTACAAAGTTAAAAAAATTCGAAGTATCCCAACATTCTGTTTTTCCCTGTCACTTTTATTGAACTTATTTCTGAGTGATTGTCAGAGAAATTCGCTACCAGATCTGTACAAAGGCCCCTTTTTTTACAGAAAAAAATAACAAAAAGAAAATTTGTTGGCTAAAAAAATTATGATATAAATCATCTTTTTAAATAGAGTCTCTTTGTTTTTTTGATCTACTTTCAATTGATGAGAAAGAATACATCCTTAATTTTATTCTTGGATCTAACGAGTCGGATGTTGATGTTTTTAATTTTAAAATTTAAAAATCTATTGAGATTAACATTTAAAAAGGCTATTTTTCAACAATTGGTTCTTGGATACTTCTTTAATAATTAAATATTATAAAGATGGTAAATTTTTCATCCGTTAAGTCGAATAATTTATCTATATTTTTTTGATTTAAATAAAAAAATTGTTTGCGTGCGACAAATAACAAAAAAATTATTTATTAAATGAAGATATTAATTCTTGTGATACTTCAGATGAATTGATTATCTCATATTTTATTGCTAAACCAGGTCAAATTAAGGTATTTAAGGACGTTAACGTGTTAACTCTTGAAAGATTCAATTCTAGAAAAATCCTTTGACTTTTTTTAGGAGAAATATTTTTCTGAATACTTGAATAGATTTGTTTGTGAGAATCATATTGGATCCGAATATTTTTTTGAGAGATATGTTCTTAAAATATCCTGATATTTTTTTATAGAAATAATCTTAAAAAGATTCCGCTGATATCTTTTAAAAAAATAACCTCAATAAATTTATTAATTCAGAAACTTGTAAGATAAGTTTATTAAGGCACGGCGGTAATCTTCCAGTTTATGTAGATTTGAAAGAAAAATGATCATACAAAATATCATCACATTTAAAAAGAGAGTGCAATCCACTCTCTTTTCTGTTATAATTAAAGAAAAAAAATCTGAAGTTAATTCAGATAGAAAGAAGGTATCTGATGATTAAATCAGAGAAGAGTTGTACCTGGGAATATGACTATAAAAAAAGATGTAAAAAAAGTGATTGAATTTTTTTGGAAAATAAATCATCTGAGGAAATTGTCGAAAAAAATTGATTTTTGGATGGGGATGTCAAAAAAACCTTTTTCTGATCAATCTTTGTATAAAAAAATGAACACGATGGTCGTGCAGAGAAAGTAGAAAAACTAACATTTAAAATGTTAGCATACGGAAACGTTGAACTATTATATTCTTTTTTTGGGCTATCATTCAATCTATTTTTATTTGAATTTAATTCAAAAAAAGAATCACTTTGAATTAGTCAAATTAAGTCAAGAATTTGAAGATATATTTTTCTGATTTATTCTCAAACTGTTTCAGTGAAGATGAAAAGAAAAATAATCTTATCTTTTTATCTTTGGGGATGATGATTTTTCCATTAAAAGGTTACGAGATAAGATTGACTAAGTTGGTTGGTTATTATCTCAGAATAAAAAGAAATTAGATATGGCTATGATAATGAAATATTGAATCTTATGTTTGGTATTAATTTAAAAAAATCAAAAAAACAATCAGACGAGCTATTCTTTGTTTTTTTGATTTGAATGAAGAAAAAAATTTAAAAATTCTTAACACATCAACTATTTATGAAATCTACGGGAACCCATACGAGGGTGAATTTGAGCAATATCCGTTTATTGCAAAAGAGAGCGAGGTGATGATTTTAAAAGATTTAGAATCATTCAAAACATCTTTATTAAATAAAGATACACTTCCATTCTTTTCTAATCTGATGAAATATTTATCTAAGTATATCTTAAGGGATTATCAAGGATATCAGCTTGATGATAAAATGTTCGAATCTGTGATTCAAAATGATCCTGAAAGTTTCAAAACATTGGTTCGTATGGAATTTGATGAAATAATCAAACGAAACTTTGAGTTGATGTTATTAAATAAGGGTTACAACCCTAGTCACGAGATATGCTACGATGGTTACGTACCGGCTTATCCTGAGCTTTACCAGAAACTCAAAGATCACAGAATGGTTCAAAAAAAGTTTCATTCCATAATATTAAAAAAAGGATCTTTTTCGATCCTTTTTTATTTTTTTGACAAACTACCTCTTTTCTGTTATTATTAAAGATAGTAGTAAAATCTGAAATAAATAAAGAGGAAAATGTGAATGGTAATTGAGAAACAGGTAACTTGGTTGGATGATTATAAAAAAAGAAGTAAAAAAACATTGATGTACGAACTGGATAATCTTGATCAAAAACAGCTGAGAGTTTTGTCTTTGAGATTGAAAAATAATGCTAAAAAAGTTATTGAAGATTCTGATTATAAAATCCCTGATGATTATTTCGGTGTCGCAAAGTCAATTTTATTGGAAGATAAGAATATTAAAGATGAGCACAAAGATCAGTTTTTGGCGTTTTTGTTTATTCAAAGTTATTAGCTGGAGAAATAGAAAAAATGTATCATAGGATTGAAGTACAGAATGATGAGTGGAAACGTTGGCACCTGTCCAAAGACGAAATGAAATATGATTCTTTCAATGACTTTGTTTCCAGTTGGGATTCAATGGAGTTATTATACGAATTTGACGATGATTATAAATCTGAACCTTTGGGCAATACCTTTAAATCATTTTGTAAAAAAAATAGAATATTATTTAATTTAAAATCAAAAACATTATCGGCCATTTACCAAAAGGGTAAGGTTGATCGACTAACAAACGGATCACACTTGGTTGCAATTTTTTTCAAGAAAAACAAACACGAAATTAGTATGCTAGAAAAAAATCAAGCCGGTTTATTTCCCTTGGAACTAAAAAAATACTTCTATTCAAGGCATTCTGCCACGAGTGGGTTGGCACTCCTGATTCGAAAAAATACTGGGATGACTTTGTTCTTGAAGATAGATTTGTGGAATACCTTAAAAGATATTCTAAAAATAACATCTCTGGAATCCTTGATACAACTGATAGTGATACTCTTATCTATCAAATTCAATACGGTCGCATTCCAAATATAAAAGGTTTGACTTTGACTGAATTAAAGAAAAATTAGTGATGAAAAAAAGGAGATTAAATTGTTAGATTCTAAACGTAACAGTCAATCTGAATGGCTAAAAGCATACAAAAAAGAGTGCGTTCAACTCAACGCCTCTTTAAATAATCTTACAGAAAAACAGCTAAAAAAACTCTCTAGACTTACACAAAACAGATGTCGGAAGTTAATCTCATCTTATGGTTTTAAAAAGATGAGCGATCCAAGGCTGGCGGAGAAATTATCTCCTTCTCTGAAAAATATTAAAGATAAATATAAAGATATCTTTTGGAAGTCAGTTTACTTATGTTTAGTAGAAAATAGAAGCTCTGATTTGTCTGATCAAAAAAAACTTATCTGGATTTGTTTAAATATCAGAATCACAACGTTAAAGATAAGACATTTGATGATTTTATTAAAAGGTTGATAATATTTAGGATTTCTAATCCCTCGATTTATAAATCTTCTTATTACAATATATATTTCGATATAGATATGGCTTTGTACGTTTTTAATAATTTGTTAAAGAGTTTGAGGATTTTCTTCGATTTAAAAACAAACTCTTTTATTGTAGACTGCAAATCATCTTCAGTTAAAACGAGTCAACACCTAGTCGCTTTATTTGATGAAAGCAACGTTAGAGGTCAAGATACAAAACTAACTCCAAAAATTACCAACCGATTTGAATACAATCATCTTCAAAGCAGTAATTTATGAACTTGTATTTCCGGATCAGGCGGGTCAAGTTTGGGATGAGCTGGTTAGCAACCAATACTTCACAAACTATTTGAAAAGTTTTTCACAAAAGAATATAAATAACAATCTAACATCAGTGGATGATTCTGATTTTTTAGATCAGATAGACAACGGATATATTCCGATGATGAAAGAGTTGCCGGTCTCTGAGTTGAGACGCAAATATAAAGATAATATTTAACAATAAAAGCAACAAAAAAGGACTGGAACAAATCCAGTCCACTTTTATTTCCTGAAACAAGCTCAGGATTTAACACGTTTGAACCACGTATCTTACCAGAGGAAGTATCTTCCAACTTTGCAAAGCCTCCAGGTATCAACACACTTCTGGTTCAGGTCTCATCTGAACGCAGACAGTTGCTGATACAACAAATCTTCAAGCAGTCAGCAGACGTACTCCCTTCGTATAACAGAAAGAAAGAAAAATCACACCCATTTAGGGCCCGTAACCTTTTCGATTACGGTTACTACAACCACCTCCTACTAGGCCTGTGAGAGCCCGGATCATCGGAGGGGGTCGGGGTTTAACCCCCCCGTATTGTAGTAAGCAACCTTTCCTCTAACTGTTACAGAAGAGAGCAACATCTGCCAACTAGTTGAGGAAATGTTGAATCAGTAACCTCCACGTCAGATGAGTCAACTAACCGAACGGCTAGCTGTAGTGTTAAAAGTTTATCGTAACTCGAAGAGAAAATACGATAGAACACAAAATCACATAATGTAATTCCAGTTCCTACGAATCGTAACTATACAGTTAACAACTCAGTAGATATACTGATTGTTCTATAGATTTTTATCTAAAAGTTTAAATAAATTTAACTTTGTAATAAGCTAAAAACTTTTTACTTTCGTAAATTGTTTCAAACGTTATAACGAAATTTAAATTTAAACGTTACTCTAAGTAATATAAGGGTGGAAGTCAATCCAAAATTAAAATTTGAAACTCTAAGGAGGTTTCATAGTTTATATAACATAGCGTTAAAATTCAAACAGGTTCTTCTAAGGAGAGAACATAATCTAAAGTTTACCAATAACTAAAGCAAGATTTAGGAATCTTATATTGTTATAACAGCCTATTGCAGATAAAATCTGTGGTGTTTTATAGTTTACTTTTATGTGTTTGTTTTTTTGATCGTATATATATTTTTTTAATTTTTTTCTCTTATAATAAGGTATTTTTTTAAAAAAATTATATATTATATTTAAAAATCAAACAAAAAAAGAGCGAAAGACGAACATTCACTCTTTTTATTTTTTTAGTTTCGTGGCAGGTGATACTGACCGTCACCCCCACGGTAAAATTTCTTTAGACTGATACCCTTTTTGATACAGTCTTTTTCAACAAGATCAATGATCCGATTATTTGTGAAGTTTATATAAAGCTCAACTTCACTAAAAGTATCTTTTAAAAGATACACATCAAGTGCATTCCGAACCTCACGGTCAAGGTTGTAACCTGACCATTCTGGCACGAGTGCTTGTGTTACCCCAGCAACACGTGGGCGCTCACACATAGATAACTTCAAAGTTGAATTTGATTTCATTGTAATTCCTTCTTCCCGGCTATATCAGCCTTAATTATTTTTAAAATTATAATAAAAAAAACATTTTCTCAAAACTATTCTTGACAAGAACAAGCACTTTTTGTTATACTAACTTTATAGGTATTTTGTATCCGATATTTTCCTTTACAAAAAAAGAACTTATAATTGGTTCGAAAAGATTTTTTTGGAGGGGATTTGAATGATTGTTACGAAATATTCAAATATTAATGAAATTAGAAGCTGGCTTGATTTTTACGGAGTTAGCTATAAGAAAAATGAAAGAAAGGTAAGTTTGGTCAAGAAAATGGAGAAAGTTCGAGAAATTTTTGAAGAAATGGGTGAGAAAGAATATAAAAATTCTCTCCTATCCCCAGAAGATATTCGTCGATCTCAACATATTAATGAGTTGTTGCAAATGTTAGCAATTCAAAGTGGTATGGCTGGGGAGTATCTTGATAGTGTTGAAAAAGAAATTCAACAAACTAAAACAATGAAAGACGTCACAGACTCTTTTACAGTTCCAGCAACACCTTCAACTGAAACAATTGAAGAAGAAAGTTTTACTATTGTTGAGGAAGATGATGTTCCTGTGCCTGAAGTTGTTGCAGAAGATGAGTTGCACAATACTGAAGTAAAAGAAGATGATATCGATAGATCTTTAGTTGTTGAAGAAGAGAAGAGTAGCTCTGAAAAAGTTTTAGAAAAGGAAGTTTCCGCTGAGGACAGTACGGGTAAAAAAGCACTCTTTGTAGTTCTATTTGCAATTGGTGTTATTGCTGCTTTATCTTTGGCTGGTTATTTGTGGGGAATTTCATTCGGGTAAGGTGATTTGAATGTCTGTTTCGAAAAAAGAACGGGAACGATACCGAGATTTAAGGAGAGATGTTCTCTTACAATTAAACTCGGTTCGTCTGGATCACCTAATAAGTAATCCAAGATTGATAAGTGATGAACCCGGTGTCTATATTATTTTCAGAGAAGATAATGGTCACCCGTATGTAGGCGAAAGCGTAAATTTATCTAGGCGACTGATTGAACACGCAACAGTTGAACGTCCAACGCAGTATGTTGATAGAGAAATACAAAAGTTGGGTGCTTTTCGTTTTTGGGTTGCGGAATTAGAAGTTGTAAAAAACTATGATAAACGTCGTGAACGTGAAGGTTACTACGTAGAATTATTCAATTCTTATTACAATGGATATAATGGAAGTAAAGATGGTGGTGCAATGACTCTTGGTCAGCGTTACTGGAGAAACGTTTAACAAACTTTTAAAAACTTTATTTCCAAAATTGGTTAAAAAAAGAAGGGAGAGAAACAAGTATTTGCGTTCAACAAGAGCGTTGCGTAAATATGGCAGAAAACTTAAGAAAATAAACAGGAGAAGCGTTTGGTAGTTAATGATAACAAAGGCTTTATCATCTCGAACCTTCGGGAACACACAAGCCTAATTGAAACAAAGGAAGAGGAGTATAGATTGGTCGAACTTGCCCAGAAGGGTGATGAGGAGGCGAGGGAAATACTTATAACGAGCAATCTCAGATTGGTTGCTACAATAGCCACAAACTATTCCAAGTTCAATTCTATTCCTTGGGAAGATTTTTACCAAGAGGGTACTCTTGGACTATTTAATGCAATTGATAAATTTGATCTTAAAAAAGGATTTAGATTCAGCACCTACTCTACCTATTGGATTCGAAATTATTGTCAAAAACTTTTGAAACGACAGGGTGTGGTTCGATTGCCAGACAAAGCACGAGAGCTTTATAATAATTGGGTTCGGTTATCAACTGATTATATCAAGGAGTTTGGTGTAGAGCCAACTGTTGCTGAAATTGCAGGTATTCTAGAGGTTTCAGAAGAGCGCCTGCGAATTGTAATTAATGCGGGTCAGTCTGCTGTTTCTCTAGACGCAGAAGTTGATGGCGATGGAAAGGATTCGGATATCCAGACAGCGTTTGTTGATTTGTTGGAAGATAAGGATCAGGTGGATCCAGTAGATGTTGTTGCTTCTGGACAGATTATGGACGAAATTAATAGAGCAAAAGAAACTTTATCTGACAATGAACTTTACGTCTTTGAATCCTTATACGACGCACAAGGGTTCAGGAATAAAGTGAAGACTAGATTGATTAAGGAAGGTGTGGCTTCCAGCACGGATGAGGTTGATAAAATTTACAATAATGCAATTAAAAAATTGCAAAATTACCTTGGAGATAATCCTTTAGAATGATTTTGTGGTATCTTTTTCTAACCTTATTTCTGAACCTATCTCAGGCACAACATTCTTCTCAAATTATTTCAGTTGAACATTATACTGGAGCAGTTTTAGAAGGTAAAATGCTGAATCAATTGAAGAGGCAAGAAATACTGTTAAATAAACAGGAGGTGATATCTTACGTATCACCCAAAGATGGAGATCAGGACTTACAAGATTTATTAGATAAATATCCTGATGTAGGCGTGTTGATAAAAAACAAGAACGGAACAAAACACTTTGCGGGACACCAAGAAGGTTCCTTTAATAAAATAACAAAATTAAAAAACGGAGATAAAATAGACGTTGCTGACGAGTTAGGATTAATAACAAGCTACACTGTTACTCGTGTAGAAGACTTTAAATTGACAAGTTTGGGTCGTGGTGGGGTTCCTCAAAAATAAAAAAAGGATTCAAAAAGATTAGTTGATGTAATAAATTCCAAAGATAGCGTAATTCTACAAACTTGTACGTATGTTACTGAAAAAGGGTACGATGTGAGGTTTGTGGTAGCGGAAAAGAACAAGAACTAAATTCTTGTTTTTTTATTTCAGAAAAAAATTATAAAATTTAGATTTTTTTGTTGACAAATAAAAACACTTGTGCTATACTGAAACTGTTTTTAAAATTCACACAGAAAGAGATAATTATTTGAATAAGAAAATGACTATTAAGATGACTAAAAAGAAAATTTATACCGGAATCCTGGTAGCTAGTATCGCAACCCTTTCAGCTGTTGTTATTCTAGCTAATAATCCAACTGAAACTGGAGCAGAAGTTGCGAAATTTCCTGTAACGACCGAATTGGTGACAACTGTTACTACATCTACAACAGAAGCTACGACTTCCACCACTGCTGTAAGAACAACAGAAGAGACTCGTGCAACTGAACCTGTTACAGAAGAAAAGACTCAGACTGAAGTAAAAAAAGTGAAGCCACGAACTTTAACAATTAAAGGGTTGGAGATCTCATACGAGGCTGAAATTGGTCAGGCGGGGATCGACGCAAATCACAATGTTGCAACAACCTGGGGAGGGGATTTCAACCCTAATGGGCATACTCTAATCGCAGGTCACGATGACGGACCAATGGGTGTTATCAAACAATTGACAGACGGGGACATCGTGACTGTTACTGATTCAGAGGGTAACGAATACCGCTACCGATTCCAAGAGAGTCGAATCGTTCGTATGGTACACAGTGGTCGTGGAACCGGATTTGTGGAATCTCAAGTTGACGGTGATTACATCAATGCCCAATTTGCCTCAAACAACCTTAACCTACAAACCTGTGTTGAAACACGTGCGGATGGTTACTCAATTGTATTTGCAACTTTAACGAAAATTTGATAAAATAAAAAGAGCGTAGATTGATACGTTCTTTTATAATTTCCATAAATAATAGGAGGGAATTTTAGAGATGGCAATTTCTAATAATGATTATTACAAGATCCTCGTACAAATTGCGAAGAAACAAGGAATCTCGAGACCATTCTGGAACTCGATCCTATTTGGTGTCAAATTAGAACTTAAAGCCCTTCCAAAGTACTTGAGTAAGGGTGAAAGAATTTACTCCCTAGTTCCTTGCAAATACAAAGGAAGAAAAGCACTTGCAGTTGTTACTGATCTCAGAGTTCTTGTTCTCAACAGAGGTCTTCTTGGCGACTTTGGTAACACACAACGTGAAGACGTTTATTACAACAACGTTGCTGGTGGTAACCCGCACGGAAGTTTAATCTCAAGCTACTCAATATCAGTACCAGGATCAGGAAATGATTTCGAAATTGATGGTTTGTGGTTGAACGACGCAAAAACCTTCGATCAAACCTTTAATCAAGCTAGAAGAGACTTCCTTTCTGGAGTTAGAAAAGAAAAGGAAGTACCGAAAACTGAATCAAAACCAGAAGATGATCATTCTGAAACTATCGATCAGATTAGAACAATTCTGGAATTAAGACAGAATGGAGATATCACTCTTGAAGAATTTCAGGAGTTAGTTGAGGATGTAATAAATTAAGGAGAGATAATAATCTCTCTTTTTTATTTCAGAATTGACAATTTATTTGGATTATGATATTATTAGTTGATAATATAAAGACAAAGTAATTTTTTTAGATGGAATTAGAATATACATTTTTTTATTTGTGACTGTAATTGCAAACATTACATTAATGTTTATGATTTTTCAAAAGGATAACCTTTTGCTAATGATGGATTCGTTGGAGACTCGAGACCCTGAGAAGTGGATGAACAGCAAGTACTTCAAGCCAATTCTAGTTTGGACATTGATATCCACGATGTGTATTTTTTTATTTTTTTGTGGTTATTTTTTTAATAAAAAAATGGGTGGTTGTAAGGATGAACTTAAAAAAAGAAGTAATTTTTAAAAGTAACAATTTAAAGAGAAATAATTTAAAAGATAAGAAAAAAACAAGGTATCTTTTTTAGAAGCCGTAAGAATTTTTTTTCAGGATATAGATATTTTAGTTTGTATGTCTTTAGGGATTTGGTTGTTTGCTTGTTGTTTGTTCATTTATAATCCGGCAGGTCAGGTTACAGTTGGCGTGGATGAATTTGAAATTGTAGATAAAAAGATACATCTTACAAACGATGAACATAAGATCGAGATTGTTGTGGATAAAAAGGATCACAACAACTACAAAGTATTAATTGACAATAAAGAGGTAAATCTTAAAGTTTCAAATACGGATGAACTGTTGAAAAACTCACGAATGGTAAACAGTGGATTGATGGATATTTTTATAAGGTATCACTTCAAGGATAAATCTGATAATGTTGAAAGTATAAGTTTTGTTTTCTTTACGAATTATAAATACAGAAGTATTAATTATTACGATTAATTTAAGAGGTACTAACTATGATTTGGGGTTTTTTTAATTATTAATATCATCCTTTTGGTTGAGATTGGTATTTCTACTTATATGATTTCTTATTGTAAGAAACAAGAATTTGATTATTCAATTTTTTTGAAATAGGATTGAAATCCTACCTGTTTGTAATGATTTCCGGTTTAATTACTGCTATTGTTAATGCCTTTATTTTTGACTTCAGTTTTTTCAGAGATCTATCGTCTTACGGTAGTAAAGATGTCCCACCGTTTGTAATTTATATTGTTATTGTTAGTTTTTGTGATTGGAATATTTAGCCTACTTTACACTGCTATAATTTCAGCAATGCCTAATTCTATGAATAAAACAGAAGAAAACAAAGACACCTTTAGTTCAGTACATCGTAAAATATTTTTCTTGTTTTAAAGTTTTAGTTAAAGAGCGCCACAAAAGGGCACTCTTTTTTTGTTTCAGGCTTTACAACTGTTAAATAAAATGATATACTGGGGTGAGATTAAAATCGAGGTGATACTATAATGCTTTTGCTTAGCCACTTTTTTTCTATGTTTATCTCTTTTTGGTGGATTCAAAATCCTTTTGTTTAGTTATGAGGTTTTCATTTTTTTAAATATGATTTTAAAAAAATATATAAAGACCCGGAAACACGACAGTTTGCAATTTGGCTATTAATTACGATTGTATCTTTATTAATTTGTTTTTTTATTTCTTATCAACTAGGTATAATAGACTTTCGTTCTATTTTTCGTTCTATTTTCGAATTAAGAATTGTGGGGTTTTGATATGGAAAAGGAATTTATTTTATTAACCATTTTTATTATTGCGGCTGTATTTATTACTCTTCTTTCGTTGTATGGTATCAGGATATCAAAGAATGACGAGCCGGACTATCCACATAATCATAGTTACCGATATATTTGTAGTGTCATTGGTTTGGTTTTATCAATAGCCTTTTCCATTCTTGTAGTTCTTTCAATTATTAACGGAGATTTTGATCCTGAAAATAGACTGCAAACAAAAACTCAAGGGGTAACGTCTGTTGAAAAGTCAGGAGATAAAATTACAGTCTATAACAGTGACAGCTACAAGATTGTAATTGATTTAAAAGAAGATACAGAGAATCTTTATCATAATAATGAAAAGTTAGAAAACGTTACTATCAACGGATATTGGAATATAAAGAACCATTTCCAGGATATTAAGAATAAGGATTTGCTTGCAAACACAGTATACAAAAATTTCAAAAAAAAGGTGATGTAAAACTTGTATTTATTGAAGTTGTTGAAGATAAAAAAATAAAGACGATTTCAAGGTTGAATATTAAATTTTTATAGTTTTAATAAGAGAGGTTTTTATTTTTATGATTTATTATTTTTTTATTGATTATATTTATTTTTTTCAGTTGTTGTTTTATTTAAATATGAAAAACGCCAGTAAAAAAAACTAATCCTTACGCTATTGACTTTTACGGCAATCTCAGTTATTGGGTTATCAATTAATAATGGAGAGGGATGGAAAAACTCTTTTTACACCCCACGAAAAAAACAATTTCTAAAGAAAATAAAGTTGAAAGATTTTTCAATTAAAGATGAAAATAGTACAATTATTTTTGGATAACAATTATAAAATCTTGATTTCTAAACAACCTGACAATTACAAATACAAATATGAGGTGTATAGAGATGACACAAAGTTGAAAAAAATGTTAGATTTTTATGGTTTTTCACGAAATATTAGGTTCGATTGATAAAATTAAAAAAATGATAGTTACAAACCGAAGGTAACTTTTTGATTTTTTTCAGAAAATAATGGCGAGTTAGAATGGGTTTACTTTTAAATTGATTCCGAATGATATTGAGAAAAAAATATTAATATTGTTATATGAAAGGATTATTTTATGTTTTATTTATCATTTATTATAGTAATAGCTATCCTTGTCATAGGTTCAGTAAAAATGTGGGATTTTTACCTTGAAGATGAGAAATTGAAGTTGCTTTTAACATTTATTGGAACTATTATGATTGCAACAATTACAACTATATTTTTGATATACATTGGTTGGATTCCCAATACTCCTTTATCGATCAAAAACATCAATAATCCCCACCATCTCCTGCTCAAACTATTATAGATGAAAGCAAGACTGAAACTTTTTCAGCGGAAAAGGTTTATCGTGATGGTGATAATGCGATCATCGAGGATGAAGGTGGTTACAAAATCGTTGTCAATCTTTACGGATGGCATACGGAAGTTTATTATAACGGTAAAAAAGAGGAGGGTGTTAAGGTTAAAGGTTTATATTGGTATACAAGTAATCTAAATAATATTAAAGATAAAAAAATAAATTTGTAAAAAAACAAAAAAATATTTAAATCTAAGGATGGCTCGTTAAAAAAATTGAAATAATTTTTCGAAGACAATCGACACAAAAAAAGATTTTTGAGGTTAGTTATTAAGGAGAATTTTTTTAATGGTTTTTAAACATATATCATATTATGGCGTTTAGTTCAATATTTGTTATAATATCTTTTCTTGTTTGGATATACAATAAAAAAATGCCATCAAAAAAATAATAATAAATGGGGCAAGAAAAATTTCTGAAACTTTAATGGTGATTATTTCTTTAGCTTCTTTTCCCCATCATTCTTGTTGTTCATTTAGGAATAACTGATAGAATCCACGTAACTAAAGGGGACGCACACTTAAAAGATATTGAAGTGGAACAAGTTGTTTTAGAAAAATAAAGATTTAACTATTAAAAAAATTCTGATGGTTATAAAATAAAAAAATTAATTTAGAAAAAAATGAATTAGAAGTTTATCATAATGACAAAAAAAGAGGAGAAGGTTAAGGTAAAAAGGTACTTTATCTCGAAAGATCAACTAGAAGCTATAAAAAAAATAAAGATGAATATGTAAAGACAACATACCTTATTTACGAAGATGGAACTATTGATAACGTTTATGTTGAAATTCTAAAAAGAAAAAGATGTTAAAGATTTTTAATATTACTTATTAAGTGGAGGTTTTAGGTGGATAATATACCAGCACGACTTAAACGAGTATTTTTTTCTATCTACTCGAAAGATCCGCCCAAGCTGGATTTATAACAGTTTTTTTGTATATACTGCGACAAGAAGCCTTCTTGTTACGTTGGTATCTTTTGTTTTGTTGTTCTTGGCATTTATCGGATGTGACGATTAATTTTTTTAATTTAGAGGTTTCGTAATGAATAATATAATGGAACAAATAACTCTATTTTTTTAACAGTGATTTCATTTTTTTATAATAGGTTACTTAATTTACCTTAGTTTTGATAAAAAAAGAGACAGGTTAGAAAGCAAAAATAGTCCTATCAAAAATTCAATATCCTTCAGGCTTAATATTGATAAAAATGAAGTAGATGAGTTTTCTTTAGGAGAAGATGAAATAACTATCCACAACAAAAATGGATTTGAAATCTGTATTTCCAGAAAGACAAAAGAATCAATTTTGTACTTTAAGGGAGATCTGGTTGAGGATGTTGAAATTCTAGGTGTTGAGAATATATTGAAATTCTCCTCTGAAATAAATTCAGGAAAGAAAGTGATAGAGCAAAGATTCTGGCTTGACGATGATAACCTTATAGCTAGGGTTGAAAATAATGTAAAAGACGTAAAAGTTCCAAAATTAGAAAACGACAATGATGATAATGATCGTAGTGGTGGTGGAACTGACGATATAATGCTAGCGGCTGTTATTTATAGTCTTTTGAATTGAAAGGATGATTAATGGATACAATAAAATACCAAGTTAATGGCATATTTGAAGTTATATTTGGATGTCTTTCGGATACTATAAATTCAATAACATCTCTTTTCGATTACCTCTTAATCGAGAGAGAATTGGTTTTAATTGGTTTGTTATTCGTTATGTATTTCATTATGTGCATAAGGACAATCCCAATTGCTGTTGAGTTATGGGATAATAGAAAAGAAAAAGAAACCTCTAGATTACAAACAATTAAATTCAACAAAACATTAGTTTCAACGATACTGTCATTTGCAGTTATTGCTTTTTTATACACTGGACTTTCACAGTTTTACATAAATTCAAATCTAACAACTGAAACTGATGAAGTTGTTTATATTGATAAGAAATTAAAAGGCGATAGTGTTAATGACGAGTGGGGCCCAAGGTATTCTGTTGACATAATTAAATTTATTGGCAAAAGGGGTTATTCAGTCACTCAATCTAACTTTAGGGGAAAACCAGCCTTCAATGAAGCTTTCTTTGGAAATAATCATTTAAATGGAACAATCGTCCATATTGATGATGATGTTTACAATAATTTAAAACTTAACAAGGATCCGAAAAGTATTCGATTAAAGTACTACTTTTACAAGAAAGGAAGTAGAATCCCTAGAATAATTGTTGTAGAATCAAAATAAATACAAAAAAATAAAAAAAGCAACTTAGAAAATTAAGCTGCTTTTTTTATTTTTTTAATTTTTTCGATTCCGTTTGCAAACGTGATTTTGATAACGATTGCGTTTGCGGAATGAACTTGTTACAAGTTTGTGAACAGCTAGGCTATTCAAAACTCGTTTGGGGATGTTTTCTTCAGGAACCCCTTCGAACGCTTCTAAGTCGTGAGTAGATTGTGTGTAAACTACCGTTGCACCAAGCTCTTTCAATTTCTCACGAAATACGTAAAGACGAGCTTCCTTGTCTTTAATTTTTGATTTAGCGAGTGCCATCTGATCCGAGTGGATCACAACTTTCCGCAAATCAAAACCATTTTTTTGAGCGTCTTCAACTGCGAGCTCAACCGCGCGAATTTCACAATCAGTCGTGCTTTTATTTCGGGATGATTTGTACACCCGAACTTCCTGATGAGGTTTAAGACCAAACCCCTTTCGAATAATAGCAGCAACACCGACTTGGCTTTTTACGCCACCATCCACGTAATAGTGGATTACCTCCTTCGGGTCTATTTCATTTTTTTTCATTTTCTTTTAACCTTCTTTCTACCAGACTCACTGGTTTTTTTAAATTTATTTTAAAAATTATAATATTTTTTATTGACTTAGAATCAAAAGTGCGTTATAATAGTTGTATAAAAAAAAGTCAAGGAAAAGACCACAAAACCCGAGGGACTGACGATCCTTCGTTATTGCACAAGAAAAAAAGGATAGTATTTCACCAGAGATAACATCTTCTTGTGAAACTTCCATTGCTCAGACACATACCGAGATTGGGTCTTTACCCAAAGCAGGTCATTGTCAATACGACAGTCGTTTTTAATCAACAAAATTAAAGACGAGAGCTGGGCGCATTTAGTAATATAAATGGGAATCCTGTGATTTTAGTCACGGGAGGAAGTCAAAATAGGTATAACTTCAATAAGTTAGGAGGCAAGCGCTATTGAGTAAGAAACTCGTAACTGGAATTGTAGTAGGAACAGTTGCACTAGCTTTAATTGGTGCAGGTGCTATTGTTGCTCAAATTATTTCAGAAGAAGAAATTAAAGAATCTCAGAAGAAGATTAAAGATAAAATCGAATCAAGTCCGATTGTTCAAAAAGGACGTCGTTATCGGGGACATATTCTCCATCGATAATACGAACTTAACCAAACAAAACTTTCTAGTCCCTACCTGGGACATTCACCTCGGTTAGCGCAACTGGATAGAGCACACGCCTTCTAAGCGTGGAGTTGTGGGTTCGAATCCCACACTGAGGATCTCCAAACATATTGTTTGGTTTTTTACCTATCTTCATTTCTTAAATGAAGCCTTATATTTTTATTAAAAGGAGAGTCTCTCTGAATTTATTTCAGTGGAGATTTTTCTTTTATAATTTTAGAAAATAAAATTTCGTATAAAAAAATACGGAGGAAAGAAGGTTAAACTAATGGATAAAAAAATGTTAAAAAATACATTAATAAAACGGGGATTGAAAAGGATCCCCTTGCTCTGAATATGACTCGGGAACAAATTCCGAGTGTATTGTTGATGAAAGACTCACAGAAGTTCATTGATGAAATTGCTGATATTGTCACTTCAGGAAAACGTATCTGTATTATTGGAGACTACGATACAGATGGTGTAAATTCGACATCATCACAGTATCGATTCTTGTTGCTTGCAATCAAGTACCTTAACGAAAAACTGGATAACCCTAATCCTGCGAAGGTTATGTATTACATTCCTCACCGCTTCGAAGATGGTTATGGTATCACACCGAAAGTTATCGACAAGGTTTTGTTGCGTAATCCAAAAACAGATGTTCTTATCACCTGTGATAATGGTATCGTAGCCTTTGAAGCTGCTGAATACGCAAAACAAAAAGGTTTGAAATTGATTATCACGGATCACCACTTACCACTTGATAATGGTAAATTACCGGAAGCAGATATTATTGTTAATCCTAACCGCTTAGACGATGATTACCCGTTCAAGGGCATTTCTGGAACAGTTGTAGTTTACAAACTCTTCTGCGAATTTGCAAAACAATACTGTCCTGAACACTTGGATCAGTTCCTATCGTTTGTTGATTTTGCGGGAATTTCAGTTATTTCTGACGTAATGAACGTAACTTACGAAAACCGTGTGTATTTGAAGGAAACTTTAGATATCTTTAACGGACAAAGTAAGTATCCACTACGATTCGCCTGGGTTGCGATGATTGAATCTCTACGCCGTTCTAAGAAATTAGAAGCCGACCACGTGTTCACGGAAAAGGATTTCGGTTTCTTGTTCTCGCCAATGCTAAACGCACAGAGTCGTGTTTTCGGTGACGCCAGTGCCGGTGTTGAGACATTCTTGTCAACTAGTACTGCTGAAGTTCGTGAAAAAGCAGAGTTTCTTATTAGCGTGAATGAAAAGCGTAAGCAAATTTCCAACGAATCCTTTGCTCGTGCGAACGAAACGGATCATACCGGAAAATCAGTAATTGTTATTCGTGACGACTTATTGGGTGACGGATTTATCGGTCTTGTGGCTGGAAAAATTACAGAAAAGTACAATCGTCCGTCTGTTGTATTTACAGAAGGTCACGATGGTGTTCTGAAAGGCTCCGCTCGTTGTCCTGAAGGATTCAACCTTATTGAAAACTTAGAAGTAGTTCGTGATCTAACGATTAAGATGGGTGGACACTCAGGGGCTGCTGGTCTATCAATTCCAACAAAAAACTTGGATGAATTTACTGAACGACTAACCAAACAGTTTGACAAGGTTATTCCAAAAGACTTCTCTAATAAGATCGTTCCGGATCTCGTGATGAAACCGGGGGATGTAAACATCGATTTCTTGCGTGACTTGAATCAGTACGCACCTTTTGGTGCCGGCTTCCCGTACCCAGTTGTTGAGGTCAAAAATCTTTTGGTTGACCAAGTAAAAGAAATGGGTAAAGCTAACAAGGGTGAGTTGAAACCTCACTTGAAGTACCTTACAAAAGAAGGTATTGATATCGTTGTGTGGAACGCACCGGATGAGCTTCCTCGTGAAGTGGAACCGGGAACTAGCTTCTCAGCTGCGGGTACACCAGAAGTCAATAACTTCTTGGGTCAAGTATCGATTCAGATGGTTTGCTCACCAAACAATATTGAATTTCAATGTTAATAAAAAAAGGGGTTTAAGCCTCTTTTTTTATTGTTTTATTGATTTAAATTTCATTTTGTGATAAAATGATAAAAAAAGAAAAAAAGGTGGTTGTATGGTTTTTAAAAAAACGGAAGATTTGAAATTTTCTTTAAAAGATACGACATTCTACAAAAAAATCTTAAGGAATTACAGAAAGAAATTCAGTCTAGATCAGATTCAGATTGGTTCGACTGGATTTATTCCAGAAAAATGTTGGGATAGAGGACTACAAAAACAAACAAAGGACGGCCTATCCGGAAATTTAAGCGGTTATAGTGACGGAATTTTTTTGATTTTTTTCTATTTTTAATAAACAAGTTAGACTTAACAGTTAACCTTGTATTGAAAGAAAACGAGAATGGAAATTCAATTTTATCAAATGTTAACAACGGTTCCTTGAGTAAATTTGTAAATAGAGATGTAATATCTAATAAAAAAATTCTGACAGCATATTTTTCAAATCAATTTGAAACTTATATAGTCGACGGATACAAGGTTGCGAATATCAATAAAAAAAATATTCAATTAAAATTAATAATCGAAATAAAAAAATAGATTGGGTAATTTGTCTTTTTAATAAAAATGACAACTCCGATTCAAAAAAAGCTGGAATTTGTACGGTATGAATTTTTTTCAAACAATTCTTTTTTTAATTTCAGAAACAATTTTTTTCCTGATGAAATTTTTCGATGAACTTTTTGCTGATTTTGTATCTAACTTAAACCAAAAATTTAGAACCTCAAAAGTCAATTTTGTTTAGTGATGATAAAACTCTATTCTCGTTTAAGAACGTTGCCCAATTTGAACGTCTGTTGTGGATCAATCATTATTACAGGCAGTCAACTTCTAAAAAGTAGTCTTTCCGATCTTCAAAAAAATTACAAGAGTTTATATCTGCCAAAAAAATAACTTTTTTTGTATATCAATATTGAACAATCAAAATCAGACAATTATTTATCGAATTGTTTTTTTCTGGTTTCTTGTAGAAAATTATTGTTTTTTTCTATTATTAAAGATGGTTTTAGAGATACAATAAACACTTCGATGTTTTTTTACTGACAAATCAATGGCTTGGATGTCGCTTTTTTTCCACAGATGTTGTTTATACAAATCAAAATAGTACCTCAATGCCCTTTTCTTTAATCGAACAAAAAAACAAATTCTTCTGGAGCAATTAGAGTATTATCACTCTGAATTTGGTAAAGCTCTAAACAAACATCATCTAAAAATTTTTTTAAAAAAAATATGATCTTTTTATACAAATCTGGAACAGTACCCTCTGTGAATCTAATTTTATGGTTTGAAAATGAAGTTTTTTTATAAAAAGACGGTTTTTTTATTTATAAAAACTCATCCTTTTTAAATAAAAAAATCCATATTTTACGAAATTTATTAATGTTAGCGGTAAGTTCTTATTTAATTACGCCAAGGTTCGGGTGAAATAGCAAAGAAAAACTTTTTCAGAGAAGATTTCTTTTATTTTTTTAAATTTGAATAAATATAAGAAATATGATACTTTAAATATAAAAAAAATATAAAAAAAGGATTTTTACAATGGTTTTAACTTCTAAAAAAACAAATTTTAAAAATTGAAGATACAAAGTTATACAAAAGTCTGAAACAACTTCAGAAGGAACTTCAATCTAGATCAGATTCAGAATGGTTTGACTGGATTTATTCTAGAATGGAGTTTGATAGGGACTTAGCAGCATTTCATAGTTCAACTTGGTATAGCTACAATCATTTATTGGACTTATCTTTTGTTGTAAATAATTTTGAATCATCTGTAAATCTAGTTTTAAAAGAAAATATGGGCGATTTGAATTATATTTCAAACAGTGGTATGCTAACAAAGATAGTAGATCGGGAGTGCCTCCCAAGTGTTAATTCTGATACTATTTTTTCAAAAGGGTTTGTTTTTTACAGCGTTAATGAATATTATATTTCTGCAATTAAGGAATCTCGCTATATTTCAAAAGACGGAAAAGAAAAGAGGATAAAAAAGCCTTTTCAAATTGGTACAATTGATGAAATCCAAAACCCAAAGAGTCAAAGCAAAGATTCGCTTCGTGATGTACAATACAACAAAGATACTTATCTAATTTCAAAAAAATTATTTTTCCCGGATAAGTTGTTTGATGAGTTGATAATAAAAATAGCTTCTGATCTTGAAATAAACTTGAATCCAAATTACCCTTATCTAGAGAAGGTAAAGGATTCATTTGTCAAGTATGAACGTATTATAAATTTCGAAAAGTTATGTTGGTTATCTTGTGAGTTAAAAAAACAACTTGTTATTAGGCAATGATTTTGATAAAAAAAAGAATTACTAAACAATTTCAATCTTGAAGCAGATTTATTGTTGAACTATCCGTTCTTCAACAATAAAAAAATAAAGGATGATTCCAGTTATTTTTTTGTCATTTCTAATAAAGAATTATTGTAATGCTCTTCAAATTAATTCTTATGGTAAAAAGGGTGGGGACGAAAAATGTTTTCACATATTATAAATGGCCCGGTTGGTTCTGGTCATTTGGGTATTTTTTTGCAACTGAAGATATACCGGAGAGTAAAGATGAAAAAGATCTCCTTTCTTTAATTGAGCAGAAACAAATTCTTCTGGAACATTTGAAGTTTTACGAGTCTGAATTTTGCTCAGTACTAAACAAATATCATCTCAAATTCTTACAGTGGATGATAAAAGAGTACGAAATAGGAACGATCCCTAGTATTAGTATCTCCACGACAGTTAAGATTGGTAAAGTCGGTTCGTTTATTTCTGGAATTACTTACAAGTTGGTTGAAAAACTTCCTCCACTAACTTGGTTTTTGAAATCAAATAGTAGATTTTTATACTCTTATGTCAATGAATTGAATAATATTAAGTTTAACTCACGTGCGACTAGTGGTCGTGCGCCTCGTGGAGTATTTTTAAAATAGTTCTCTAAAACGCAGGTATATATACCTGCGTTTTGACTTTTTAATTGTTTTGTGGTAAACTATATAAGTTGATAAAAATTCAGAAGGTGATAGTATGGTTATTGTGTCTAAAAATTCAATGATTCTAAAAGAGGCTCTCCATAGACGTAGAGTTAAATTTCAAGAAGAATATTCTCACGATGGTCGTTTGCGTTTCGATATAGCAATATTTTCAGGTGACGGGCCAAATCGTGAAAATCTTGTCTGTCTAATCGAATACGACGGTGAGCAACATTACACGGATAAGGTTATTTTTGATGATACAAATCTAAAAGAACGTGACGCTGAAAAAGAAGAGTGGTGCAAACAAAACGAAATTCCTCTTATCCGTATTCGTGAAGAAGAGTTCCCCTCTCCTGAATCAATTTACAGCTTTGTCGATTCTAAATTAATTCCAGCTCTTCCAATATCTTCTATGCTACCTCCAGACCGGGAATTTTCTGAAATAGAAACAGAAAAACTTGGCCAAAAAATCGTTGTTTTAGATACTCTGACCAAAGAGACCTACTCTATAAAAGACGTGGCAAATTTACTCGATTATTCTAGCGGTTACATCTCAGATAGAATACGAAACTTTTATTGGTTTAAGAATTGGTCTGGTAATTCAAATTTAGAAGTATCCCCTTATTCTATTGATAGGGAAGATTTAATTCGTGGCTTGTCCTTCTTGCAATTTGGTTGACGAAAATGGAAACCGGATTCCACCACTGGATGACAGTCATCTTGCTGAGATTATTTCAGAATTTAACAAAACTGAAACAATTAAAGAAAAAATGTTACTGATTTGTAACAAATTTCAGCACAACAATAATAATAAAATTAGAAAGAGTACAGTTGAGATCCTAACAAATCCGAACGTCCACGAGTCCGTTCGAAAGATTTTGACTGATGAATATCACACCGTTGTTTTTTACGGATCTAGCAGAATTAATAGTGATGATGTCACTATTTTAGAAGAAACCTGTCATAATCTCGGTTGTGATTTTATAAAATTGGAGGATTACGTTGAGAAAATTTAACAAACGAAAATTAGTTGCAGCACTCAGTATTTTTTTGGTTTTTGTCACTTTAGGTGGTTTGTTTGCTAGACATCAGTATAAACAAGCTAAGATTAAAGAAGCTCAAAGTGTTTTAAGTCAAGAGACTGATCGTGTAAAAGACGAAACCGACTCTATTGAAGAAAACAATAATAAGGCAAAGACTGAATTAAAAGAAGCCGAGACTAAAAAAGCGGATGTTGAAGGTCTGCTATCCGAAAAAAAATCTAACGTTGAGGATCTAGAAAAAAAGAAAAAAGAACTCGAAGAAAAACTTGGGGGTGAACAGTGATTACTAGTAACAAAAGAAAAAAACTTGTAGCTGGATTAAGTGCAGCATTGGCTGTTTCTGGAATTATGCTAGGAGGAAGTATGGTAGAGGCTGACTCTAACACGCCAATTCCTGATAATATTCGAGAGAAAATTGAAACATTAAAGGTTGATATCGACCACCCAGAATTGAAGGCGGAGAAAGAAAACCTTAATGTAGTTGCTTTAAAACAGGCGGTTGCTTCACAAAAACTAGAATCAACTCAAAAAACGGTTACAAAGCTAAAAGAGGATACAAAAAAGGCAGAAGATGATCTAACAGCTGTAAAAAAATCAGAAGAAGAGCTTCAGAAACAAATCAAGGAGCTAGAGGGAAAGGTTAAAGCGAAAGAGGAACGTGAAGCTCAAGCGAGCAAGCGTCAATCTCAATCTCAAAGCCAATCAGAATCTCCTAGTAATCAAACATCTGATGAGAGCTACGTAGCACCAGCTTCTACTAATTCAGGAAGTCCTTATTTTGGTGCCGACGGTCTATTGGTGGAGTCTGCTACCGGACGTGCACAAGATGTTATCAATCATCTTTTAGCTATTCCAGGACACGCAAATGGCTCTTGGTATCACGCCCAATACGGAGTTGACGCAAAAATTAACGCATTATCCGTGGAGGAAGCGGTTTATGTAATTCATAGAATTGAGGGTGCAGGATTTGGTCAAACTGGTGATGGATACGCCGGTTATGATACTCCGGCTTCTCACAGAAACTTCTTAAATAATCAGGTTAACAACCGATTTGGTGGTGATATCTGGGCATTGCTTCGTTCTTGGGGAACATATTCATACGGTGGATATTAAAGATAACAATAAAAAAGGAGTTTTAAAACTCCTTTTATTTTTTTATAAAACTTTAAGCAATTCTGCCTGCAAATCCTTCAAGGACTTGTCTTTTTGAAGACGAATCCGGTTTGATAATGATTTCCATTTTGCGTGATCCATTCCGGATTTTGCTTTTGAAACAACCCGTGCGGCCATAATAGATTGCAGTAGTTTTCCTGAGCAATCTACAACACCATCAGTTAAGGCATTAACAGTCCCCTCGGCTTGATTTTCAAAGTCTGAAAAGAATACCTGTTCTAAAACTACTCCAGAGGGTACAAAATCCTGTAGCTGTTCAAGAGTTAAGAGTGTATAAACACCTTTTTGCTTGCCTTTCTTCTCCACGGATTCAATAATAATTGTGGATAATTTCAGGGTGGTTTTTGCTGTGTGTTTACAGGTATTTAAATCCTTTGCTAATTTGGAAATAAGTTCCTGATTTGATTCTTTTAGAGACTCCTCGAAAACATTTGCAATAAGATTTGTTACTTTTTTCGCTTTTTTTCTGTCGTCATTTTAATTTCCTTCTTTCTTTTAAGAAATATTTTCTTGAATTATAGAAGACTTGACAGGACGCTGATAAGTTGTTATAATAGGTTTATTAAATAAACAAAGGAGATGTCGTTTTGAAATCTGAAAAATTAACAAACGAAAAAGAAGTTATTCGAATTATCAATCAGTCTGAGAATTTCTCGCTACCTGAAACCAATGAGGATCGCAAACAGGCAAGATATTTCAAGAAACTTTTCAACAAACGCAAAAACATTGGTGTTTGGAGCTTTATTATCGCAATCGGGGGTATGATTCTTTCGTATTTTGCTTATATCCAAAAAGAGCCTGTTCTTAGCTTTTTAGAAGAAAAATATACAAACTCTTTCGCTGGCAATGCAAATCTCAGTATCATTCTCATCACTCTTACAGTTCTAGCAGTTGTTACTCTGCAATTATCCAAACCGAAACTTCCAACTGAATTAAGTTCAGAACAAGAACGTGGCTTGCAATTGTATTTGCGGAATAATAAGACTTACTTCACAATTCGCAAAATTTTCATTGATGGAGAGGTAACTAGAATTAAAACCGGAGAGAACTCGTCAATTTTTGTGAAATATTTCTCAGAAGAGAAGAATTTAAAGGACAAAGAAATTGAAATTCCTATTGGCAATGTGAAAATTCCAGAGGATATCCTTGCGGCCCCAGTACGACAACGAATCGTGTATATTGATTATCCAAAAATCGGATCCGTTTTGACAAGTGATAAGATTATCATTTCTCGCAAACTTTACGAAAAAGAAAAGTTGCCACTTAAAGATATCGACGTGTTAATTAAACGTGATAAGAGCGGGAAAAATTATAATATGTTTGTAAACCATCAGTAAAAAAATAAAAAGGAGTTAAAACTCCTTTTTTTAGTTATCTGTAACGATATGATTCTAACTCCATATCCATATTACGTTGTTCCTGATATTCTTCTAAAATAACACTTTCTAGATCTAAGGTTCCGAAAAATCCTGCGTCAAGAAGTTCTTTGTAAGAAGATAAAAGATCCACAACATCACGCCAAAACTCAGCAATTTCAACTTGAGTATTTTCAGAATATTCCTTGTAATATTCTAGTATAGTTGCTTGCTCATCTTCTGGTAAACAAATTGGAACGTAAAGGTTGTTTTCTGATAAGTGCTGTTCGAAGTAACTCAATCGACTTTCATCATAATAATCTGAAAGCTTGGCTAGTTCACCTGCATTACCATCTGTAATTTTTACAGTTAAGTTTTTATTTTCCTTAATCAAATCAAGGAAAGATACAGCTTCAATAAAAATCAGAATGTTCAAATAAAACCTTTTCTCCTTTTTTTCTAGAAGTTTTTTTGCAACAAACAATTCGAGATCAGATTTCCCAACAAATTGATACTGATTATCAAAGAAGAACTTCGAGCTAATCTCATCAAACTTATCATCCCAAAATGTGAAGATCCGGGTTTAGGTTGTAGAGATAAGAAAGCTCCCTGATTATCATCTTTAAAAAAATTTTTATAACAATTATTCAAAAAAACTCTTTTGAATAGTCAGAACCAAATAGCTCTTTGATAAAACCGCCATTATCTTTCTTCGAGAAGAAACATTGATACTGGTGAACATCGTAAACTCCGGAAAAAAACCTTCGAGAGTTAGCTGATCCAATTCAACTTTTTAATAAATTTGTTAGATGTTTGTAGAACGGATGTTCTAAATTTAATTCATCAAAGATGTTTCTGTTTCCGGATTGCTGAACCTTTTTTTAGAAGAATCTTCAAAAGAGTGTTTTTCTTTTTGATTTAAACTTTTCTCCGCTAATAGACTCGAAGAATGAAATTCCCTCAATAAGAGTCGATTAAAAGATTATTATTAATAATATCTTTTTTTCAACCACACTTTTAATTTTTTTCTTTAAACTTTGGTTTCGGAGTTTTATCTAAAAACTCTCCGTCTTGAAGTCGAAAAAGAGGGATCAGGTCAGCGTCGAACATACCTGAATAAAAAAATCACGAAATTTCCTATCAAATGTTGATTCACTAGATAAGAAAAAAACTCATCTTTACTGATAGAATAAACTAGGACGTAAACCTTTGCAACTCTAAAAGGATTATCCCGTAACACCTTATCATCATCAAGATCCTTGATTAACTTTTTCAATTAATCCGGGAAAGAAATCTGAAAAATTCTTTGTACTAATCATCTTTAATCCTCCCAAAATCCAAAGTTTTGATTTTCTGACACGAATGATTCATACGGAGCACCGTGAAACATAGTATCAGGATCCATTGGGTTGATATCGTCAAGATACTTTTTATTGAACTTTTTGGATTTTTCCAAAAAAGCAATAAACTTCTTGAATTTTTCAGTTTCTTGAACTTGGCAGGTATCACTTTTAAGTGAAAGTAGATAATTGTGCTTTTCAAACTTGCTTTCGATATTACAGAACGGAGATTTGTCTTCATCCAACAATTCCAAGTCGTTGTAGTTGATGTCAAGAACAAGAACCACATCTTCCGTTTGAACCTTAATCTCCGACTCAAGATTTTTCTTTATTAAAAATTAAAATTTAATATTTTAATATCCATCAATTTTTCCTTCTTTCTAAAAACTACAATAGTAGCTAGTATTTTTTTCTTAAATTATAGTAGAGGAAATAACTAGCTGAATTATTGACAGAAACAGATTTTTTTGTTATTATTTTTAAGTAGAAAGTAATTAAAAAAATTAAAATTTTTGAAAAGATTAGGTATAAGTTTTTGGTATTGAAATCAACAAAAGAAAACAATATAACAACTTTTTTTAATAGATAAAAATAAAATCAAGTTTGGATAATGTCCTTCTTTTTGTGATGAAAGAAAGGATGATGAATCGCTCGAATTTCTTTTTGAATTTAAAGAAAAACCAAATCGAGATTTATGAAACGAGAAGTGTTAGACCTGATCGTCTATATACTCCAAGTGAGGGTAAACTAGCAGTTTATGCAAATGTAGAAAAATTTATGAAAAAAATTCTTAATTTTCTATGTTTGAGTAACTATGACAATTAGAAAGCCCTGCACATCTCGTAAGAGGTGTGTATCATTACAAAAGTTAAACCGAGGAAATACCTTAAGGCCTGTTTGCCACAACGTAGAGTGAAAACCCAAGCGTGATGGTAGCGAAAGCAGAAAGAAGAAACGGGATATTGATACAACCTAGTAGCTAACACAAAGTGAACGGCTGTAAAGCTGAAATAAAAACTAATTAGTGTCTAGTAATTAAAATAGTGACTGCTAGAAAACGTTAGTGCTAAGTCAATATTAACAAGGGTAAGTTTCGGTAGGAATATCCTAAGTCTCCAAAAAAAGAGATATGGATAACCTCGAACGACTATCCCCTGATGGGGGAGTGAATTAACACTAAGCCGATAATTTATTGGTGAGTAAAGCCGTAAGCTAATGACGGAAGAAAAATATTTGGTCTGAACACTCGTGAAAGTTGTGTTAGAGTGGTTCAGATTGACATATAGTCTGCGCACGTTCTGTAATGGAAGTGTCCGGGAATCGACCCGGCTGTTAGGGGTTGCGCCTTAACAGAAACTGTCAAAAGTACGAAAAGCACATTGAAAATTGAATAACACGATAAAGTAAGTTGCATTATATTCCGTATTATGATATAATAGTTTAATCAAATCATTAAGGAGATAAAACTATTGAAAGGAAACCAAAAGGTAGCTCGTGATGAGAAGTCAGAAGATTAGGTTGAAACTAACCAAAGAGCAAGAAATCCTTGCGTGGTGGTATAGTAAAGTTTCACGTAATTTCTGGAATCTTTTAGTTGATATCGACAAGCGGAACAACAAGGGTGAGTTTGATGATATTTTGAGTAAAAATGGGAATAAAACATATCATTCAAACTTCTACAACAGAGAGGTTTATAGCCTCAATCAATCAGACTATCTCAATCTTGCCAAAGTTGTTGTTACTAGGAACTACGAAGAAAATGAAGAAAAATGGTCTTGGTATTACCAATACAATCAATCATTCATCTACGGCTTTCTTTCTAGGAAATTGGTCAAAATTCGCAAGCAAAACAAAGGGAAATTGAATTTTCGGAGTGTTGATAAAATTCAACCTAATTTCAATGTACGATGTGATGTCTCTGCTAACGGTAAACGCCCTAGTCGTATTTACCTGAAGGAAAACGGTAAACTCCAAATACCAACTATCGGGGATGTAAGTTTTGGCTCTGCTAGATCAGGGTTTGATTTATCTTGCAAGAAACAGGTTGCGAACATATCTTTTGATGGAAAATACTGGTATTTATCCTATACAGAAGATGTTGATAATCAAGTAACAAATTTACCAGATTATACTGATGGAATTGGAATTGATCTGGGAATCAAGACGCTAGCAACAGTATCCGATGGAACCATTGTGCCAAATATTAAGGCTTTTAGACGAGTTCGTATCCTTAACAAACGCCTTAAACGACTACAACGTAAGGTATCTCGAAAGTACCTTATCAATAAATGCAACAAACACAATAAAACAAAGAATATTATCAAGCTAGAAAGACGAATCAAACTGATACACCGCTCACTAAAGAATATCCGTATCAATCATATCCGTAAATTTGTATCTGAATTAGTTAAAAAACAACCGCAATATATCGCAATCGAGGACTTGAACGTAAAAGGAATGATGAGAAATAAACATCTTTCAAAAGATATTGCTAATTGCTCCTTTTACACTATCAAAGAACATCTTATTAGAAAGGCAAAAGAACGAAATATAATCGTTCGGTTAGTGGATAGATTTTATCCTTCAAGTAAGACTTGTTCAAATTGTGGCGGTTACAAAAAGAATTTGAAACTCAGTCAACGAGTATACCATTGTAACAGTTGCCAAGTGAAAATAGATAGAGATTTCAACGCCTCACGTAATATTGCAACAACTGACGGATATAAACTAGCTTAATTGAATTGTTTTATTGCCTTTGGAAACTAGAGGTAATTAGTTTCAGTGGTAGGTCAGCCGTGAAGCCGAACCACTTAAATATAAACGCCCTGAAAATTTATGAGTATATCAAACAAATAGTAGCTTCGGCAAATTTTGGCTCAAGATGGGAATGTCAATATCGTGTTATTCATTTTCTGATTTTTCGCACTTTTGACTTACGGTTTAGACTGGGTTGACCAAAAATTTCACAACAAAAACGGGTCTGTTCCAGATTACATTGTTTTGAGTGGTGGATTCTTAGCAATCAATTTGGATATTCATTCAGATGATAACATTTTGTCATTGAGAGAGTATGTGCTTTATTTTATCAAAAATAAGATATTACCAGAAATTGCTTTACGTGGGGTTTATTCCTATTATTGTAAATCCAGCGTTAGTGGACGTTTTTTTGATAGTTTTACTACTAACTATTTTTATATTTCTGCCTTGTTCTGCCATTATGGAGAAATACCAGAAGAATTTGGTGCTGTTCTAGATGATATTTTTCTAGCAGAAACTAAAAGCGGACTATACAAATATGTTGAGCTGTATAAAAAATCAATCGTTAATTGGTCTGACACTCAAGGAAAAGTGCATTGTTTTCACAATTTGCTAAGTTCAATCACGAAAAAAGGCTCACGTGCCTCCCGTTGGCTCACAGAAGAATTTGTGAAAATTGCGAGTGAATTTACAAAAGAAGAAAAGGATTTACTTTTTGATTTAGCAATTCTTAGCTTTGTGGGAATTTCCTCTTATGAAGAGGAAGATCCCTATTCCAGCGTGGCTTACACTCACCAAATAAATTACAAACTTTTTTATACAATTGAAAATATATGTGATGAAAGATTTTCGAATCTTTTGCCAGAGTATCAGAGAAATAGTTTATTGTCTTTTGATAACTTAGCCGACTTTTCTAATAAATCTAAAAACTCCTTCCCAGTTTATTTCTTCGAAGACTGCGATGAACGGATCAATCGTGCCATTGATGTTTATCAGCGTTTGCTCGTAGAAGACGGATACAAAGAGGAAGATTTGATACCAGGAAAGATTTTAGCAATTATTTATCGATACTGCTGGAATATGAAGTTAACCGAAACTTTAATTTCAACTGATTTTTCACAAAAAAGAATTAGGTTTGAAATCTCCGAGTCATATTATTATACCTACTTAAACTTTTTTTAGTAGAGTATTTTGGTAAAAAACTAAATCCAAAATCTGTGGTTGTTACAGGTTCTTCCAGTCTTTTAAATATTAACAGTCGAACTAAAAAAACGATTTGTTGAAATATCCGATTTTTCTTTAGCGATGTAGAGAAAAATCATTATTGAGTCTATAGATTTAGCTCCAAATCCTTACTATGAGAAGTTTAGAGAAGAATTTCTATCTAGTAGCTACAATCGAAATAATAACATATCTATTGTATTTGGAACAACTCCATTATTGTCAGTAGATATTCTTCTAAACGATTTGGTTTTTATAAAATATCTCTTGTAACAATTCTGTAACTTGCGCAGAATTGTTTTTTGTTAAAATAGTAATAATTAAGTCTAAAAAAAGAAAAGGATTGGTTGAAATTTGAAAAGTAATTTTGCAAAAAGCATTCTAGCTGGAACAGTTTTAGCTGGAATTGGTTTGTATTCTGAAACAGTAGCAGCAGATGAGGTTGTAAGCTACTCGGTAAATCATAGTTATACTGTTGACACAGAAACAACAGATACCCTTACGTCAAATCCGGCAACTGGATCTTACAGCGTAAACTACAACGAAACCTCTGTAAACAACGAGAGGCTTGTATCCCTGATGGCTTCTACTAAAAACATTGGAGATACCGGTTTGATTCAATTAGATGAACTTCGAGAGCCAGAGCCCGCACGAAAAGAGCAGGTTCATCCGATGGGAGACTCCAAGTTTCACATTTCGTCTGTATTTGGAGAGGTTCGAAATATTCTGTTGACCAACGGACAATACTACTCGGATGTTCATAACGGAGTAGATTACGTGGGTGAGGATGGCACACCTATCCACGCATATCGTGATGGTGAAGTGGTTTACTCTTCTGGTGGTGAAGGAATCGGTGAAGGAATCATCATCAAACACGACAACGGTTTGTACTCTTATTCTTGGCACCTTCAGGAAGGTTCTCGAAGAGTTCAAGTCGGTGATACCGTAAAAGCTGGAGATATTATAGGATTACAAGGCTCAACTGGATATGTTACAGGGAGCCACCTACACTTCGGTTTGTCAACAAGCTTGTGGTCTGGATATGTTAATCCAGAAGATTACTTATAATTTCTGAAACTAATACAGGAAGGTGATTCATTCTGAAATTAAGAAAGATACTATTAACATCTGCAACACTTGCAGTCGCCAGCAGTTTCATTTCTGGCACTGTTAAAGCAGAGAATGAAGAATACCATTATGTTCTTCAAACCTATTCTCAGTCACCGATCGTCGAGTCGGATGTAGCTGAAGACGATCTTGGTGAATTTAAGTTGAAAGCAGTGGATGAAATTTCCAAGCTTAACTTAAAAGACAATGCTGAACCTACAAAAGTGAAATTGGAACAGTCTTGGACAAAATCAGAGGTGAGTTCTTTATTAAATAAAGCAAAGAGCTTGTCCGATGAGAATACAAAGAAAGATGAAGAGGAGAAACAGAGAATTGAGCAAGAAAAGAAAGCCGCAGAAGAAGCTAACAAGAAGCGAGCGCAGGAAGAAGAAGAAAAGAGAGAGAGAAAGCTAAACGAGCTGCTCAATCAAACCAGGTATCTCAAGAACACAATAGTACATCCGTTTCTAGCGGATCGTCATCAGGATCTGGAACAAAGTCGTTTGGCCCTAATCAAGCTAGAGAAGCGTTTGAACAAATTACGGCAGACCTTGGAGTAACAGGTTCGGAAAAACAAATCTGGGCTGACATTATCACGAGAGAATCAGGCTGGAACGTTTATGCAACCAACCCTTCAAGCGGTGCTTACGGTCTACCACAAAGTTTACCGGGTAATAAAATGGCTAGTGTTGGTGGTGATTACCTCACAAACCCTTATACCCAGTTAATGTGGATGTACAAATACGTACACGAAAGATACGGATCTTTCGCTGGTGTAAACTGGTACTCTCGTGGCTGGTACTAAAAAAGACCCTTAGAGGTCTTTTTTCTTGAAATAATAATAGATTGACTTACAAACTCAATTCTGTTACAATAAAATAAGAAAAAACAAAAGCTGTTATATATAAAGCTAGGAGGTTTTACTTGAACAAATTAAGAGGAATTTTGATTTCCACTGCAATACTTTCAGGTGTGGTGCTGGCGACTGAAGGAGTTTCAGCGAAGGACAATCATCTGTTTGTAATTCAGACCTTTGCTCAGAAACCAATTTCAGACAAAGATTTTGATGAATCTGATATTAATTCAGAAAAGGAATCTGCTCTGAAAAAAATTCAGGAGATGAACTTGAAGGATAAAGCTTCGGAGTTTAATGAGCGAATTGAATCCGGATACACGAAGGCGGAAATTAGTAAAATTTTGGATGAAGCGAAATCCTTATCTGACTCAAACAACAAGTCAGATGATGAGATTAAGCAAAAGGAAGAAGAAGATAAAAGAAAAAAAGAGCAAGAAGAAAAGGCGAAAAAGGAAAAAACTAAACAAACATCAGTTGAAAGCGAAAGTCCGTCTTCACCGGGTAAAGATTATACCTCTTTGGCAGCCTCACGTGCGGGTAATGAGGGACTGCAACCTCAAACTGCAAAATTCAAAGAAGAAATTATCGACGTGTTTGGAATAACAAATATCGGTGGTTTCAGAGCAGGCGATCCGGAGGATCACGGAACCGGTCACGCAATCGATGTTATGGTTCCGGCTGGTTCGGAATTAGGTGATCGTGTTGCTCAGTATGCAATCAATAATGCAAGTAGAGCAGGAATTAAGTACATCATCTGGAAACAACGATTCTGGGCACCGTTTTACAGTATTTATGGCCCGGCTTACTCTTGGAACATTATGGGAGACCGTGGCGGTGATACTGCAAACCACTACGATCACGTGCACATCTCCTTTAACTAGAAAGTAATTGTTGAATGTTATATCTTTTATAATTTAATAAAATATTTATAAAGAAAGAAGGAAGAAAATGGTTATAAGTAGTAAAAAAGTTAGATCCTCAGATTTTGAGAATATTGAACAATATACGAAAAATAAAGGCTTCATCGAGTGGGTAAATTCCATCTCTGAATTTATTTCAGATGATGACGTTTTACTGAAAAAATTACAGGACGATTTACTTCTACCTGTAACAAGACAAGTGGAAAGCGTCCGCTCTGAATTAAATAAAGGACGAGTGAATGAATATTACCAAAACCAGAGATCCGTTGTTGTGGATGTATTGAGAAGTGATATCAGTGATAAGGATTTTAACTTAATCGTTGAATATTTGTGGGAAATTGTGGATGGTATATTGGGTGATAGATATGTTGATTACTTTGATATCGGACAAAAATATCGTGATCTAATTGACAAGAAAATGTCTGGTTCTTTTGAAGAAATTATCGAGGAAGTAACTGTAGATTTTATTCTTGGTTATAGAGGAAATGTTTTTAGTCCAATTAAATACTTGATTGATTTTGATACCACTGGATCAATTGCTGAAGGTGTTGAGGCAAATCCATTTGATTTGCGCTCCTATATTATCTTTGACAAAAAACAAAACAAGTTTTTATTTAATCGTCCAAACACAACCATTTTTGGACAAAACCTTCCCTCTACTTTGGTTTTGAGTGAACCTATCAAACAAAAGGATAATATTGATTCTATTAGAAAAAAGTTAGAAGATGGCGATATAGAACTGCCTCGTGATAAATATGATGAGGTTGCAGTTAATAAAGAAATGGTTTCGGATCACATTAAAAAAGCCCTTGAATATTTCAATTCTTATCTAGAAAGCAAGAGGACTTTTAAATCTGGTCAACTACCAGTATTAACTCAAAATAACCTTTCATTTTGGAGTGTGTTGTTTAATAGTGATGATTATGCCAATTATCGAAAACAATATTTTTATTGTTTGCTTCAATTTAATTTTTTTTGAAAGAATTTCTCCAGTAGAGTTCTTAAAAACATTAGTACCGCTTATTAGAAATTCAGTATCATCTTATTCTGTTGCGACTTTGGATGATAAGTGGAAAAAGGACAGGTCAATTTCTAAAGATTTACCTTACGGTATGTTTAGTGACAAGTCTAAAGGAAATCAATATGAGTGTTCTGAACAGGCTTATTATTTGGCTTGCTAGATATAGATTAAAAAAATACCCCAAGTTGTATTTGTGGGTATTTTTCTTTTTTTAACAATTTATCTTTTATAATTAAAAAAAACAAAAAGGCTAATACAGTCGGAAAGAAGGAATTAAAATGAAATATACAAAAACAAACGAAAAACTCTTTTGAGTTGCAAACCTTTAGAAAAGTTATGGAAATGATAGACTCTGATGAGTTTAAAGTTGGGGTGAGGGACGTTGTAAAAGTTATTAATCTTAGAGGGTTCTTTGAGATTAATCAGGACTTTTATGGAACCGATGATCACATCTTGTGGAGTTGTGATGTAAAAAGAATCACTGGCAAAGAAACATTGGTTTTCAGTAGTTGATTATTTAAAGGAAAAAAATTTCTCTTTACGAATTGCACTCGGATAAAGACTGGGTAAAAAAACAAATCGCAAAGAAATTTAAAATTTTAAATCAGTCAGAAAAAAATTTTTATCGGCCTCTTAGATATGAGTTCGGAAAATCTTGTATCTCTTTTGATATCAAGAAAAAAGACTTGATATTCACTAAAAAGAACTGAGTATGGCAATATCAAATGTCAATTGGAACAAAAACACAAATAAAATAAACGTTAACTCACTTGTTTTTATTGGACTTTTTCTTTTTTTAGATAAGAGTTTTGTAGATTTGATTAATTTATTGGATGATGAATTAATTCTCTTGTTATTTAAAAAAATATTTGTGGATTATTGAGTGATGATGATTTTGCGGATAATCTAATTATTTATGTGAAAAAAATAATCTTAACAAGATTATTGTCGATTGGGCTTTAAATAATAAGAGTGATGTTTTTAGAACTAGATAGTTTTCCTATTGATTTTTTTATTCAATTGAATTTATCGCAGGCTTTCGATCAAAGAAGAAATATTCAGATTTTTTTCGAAAAAAATATCTGATGGCGCAAAAAAATAAAAAAAGGTTTTAATTTTTGGTTTAAAACCAAACTTCAATAAAGTCAAAAAAAATATTATAAAGACTTTTTTTGATTCAGATGGTTGATGAGTGTGTAGATCTGAAAACCTACCCTTACAATTGTGTCCATCAAAAAAAGAAGTGTCTTTCAGCGATGAACAAATTTCTGAATTAAAATCAGAACTGATTCCGCTTCTGGAAGAAATTGAGAAGCAGGGTAAGATTTTTCTTTAACATTTATGAAAATTTTTTTCGTACCACAATGTATACTCTGGTAGTAAAAAAATTTTATAAAAGCAATGTTGTAGAAGTGAAGGGATAATTTTTTTGAATTAATGAATATTTTTGGATTGGTATCCTAAAAAAATTCAATTTTTTTATAACGTTATTTTTTTACTGATGGAAATTTTTAATAAAGAAATTTCCAAGTATTCTCATATTAAGTATGCCTCAAAAGCGGAAGGATTTGATTATCATTTTTTTATATTGAACTTTGCAAATATAATGATAATGAAAAAAATGGCCGGAAAAAAACGTTTTTAAACAAATCCAAAAATATAGCTAATAAAATTTTGGGTAATTCTACGATTGTTATTACAGAAAGAGGTTTGGATAGAAAAATTCCAGAACCTGTAAATACAGCTAGAGTAAATGATTTTTTTACAACAACAGTATTTCCAAAAAAATACTTTTTCAAAAATAAATAAAAAGACCGAGTAAACTCAGTCTTTTATTTTTGTGATCAATAGTCAAAATAATCTTTTTAAAAATTAATCCCTATTATCTCCACCAATTATAATTTTTAAAAAAATAAAAAAATCCTATTAATAGGTAGAAAAAGAGGGACTTATAATGTCTAAAAACAAATATCGCCACAAGGCTATTGCAAAATCAGTAGTTAACTCGTATCCTAAACATTCGAATAGTTTTTTAAAAACTGATGAGATCATTCGAGAAGAGCTTTATTCTGGTATGGTTCTCCGCACTGAGCAAACAAGCAAGGTTCAATTTCCAGAAGATTTCCTTGGAAGTGAATTTATTCCATTTTTGGATATTTTTGTTACAGATGTTCGCTTTAATGGTAAGCGAACTGGTATCTACAAGAAACTTATTCGCAACACAAAGCTAGTTCAACCAAACAAACGTGTTGATTATGTTGTTGGCGTTGTTAGTGAAGTTCTTGAGAAAGTAAAGCTGCTCGGAATTGATCTTGAAGGTCGTGTTGAAATCACAGACCGAAAAGATGAGCTGCTAAAATAAAAAAAGAGAGAGTATTTTTACTCTCTTTTTTTTTATCCACGAAACATTCTACCGAAGAAGTCCATTACACGTTGGAACCAATTCATACTTTTCTCAACGTGATCTTTAACTTCTTCTCCTTTATTTTTCACTGAATCACCAATAGACTTTGCATTGTCCTTTAATTCTTTCAGTTTTTCGCCTTCGATAACTCCAGTTGTATCAGACTCGTCACGATCAGCAGTTGCCGTATCACGATTGTTTGTGATTGCCTCTGAATAAGGTGTGGCCTTGCCGGTTTTGTAATCAATTTGATATCCTGGATAGAAGTTGTCGATTGTAACAGAAGTAAACTCGTCCGCTTCTTCCTTCTGAGATCCGATACCGTCCAATTTTGGATCTGGTAATTTAATACGGATAGGCTTCCCTTGTTTATCTAACCCACGGAAACGTAGAGTGATACTACGAGGGTATTGATCGAGTGAGCTTTCATAATTAGCCGTTACAATATACTCAATGTAGTAGTTTGGGTGAAGATAAAGCCAGTTATCAAGTGCGTTGTCGTTTGAACTCTTCATACCACCTTCAAAGTATGTCATCAATTTTTGGTTTGTATAAGATGTCTGACCTACAATATTATCAGAAACGTTTGATGGATTACCGGCAAACTGGTTACCGACAAGGTGTCCACGATCCCAAAGGTAAGTCTTTGGATCTAACTTTTGATTCTTCCACTTACCTTTTAGGTTTGTTGGCTCCTCCGGTTTCCCTACACGTTTTCCCTCTTGAAAACCATCGTTACCGATAAAAGTCGACTTGTACGGGCGTCCGTATTCATCCAATTGTGTATGAAGGAGGTTTTTCTTTTGTTTAATCACATTCTGCACGTTTACTTCTGAAGCAGTATTAGTACGAACAGTATCGGCTTTAATTGATACAGCAGGTAATAATGCAGCTGACAGAATTACAGCAGTGATAATTTGTTTTGTTTTATTCATCGGGTTTTAATCCTCTCATTTTTTTCTTCTCTTACTTTAAGTATATCACAATTTTTTTGTATATTTACAATTAATTTTTTAAAAAAAGCAGTTGACAGATATTATTTTTTTGATAATATAATAGATGTACGGCAGGATTGCTGGACGGACAGGTTACGTTAAAAGACTCAATTTTCATTGAGTCTTTTCTGTTATAATTTAAGAAAATATTTATAAAGAAAGAAGGAAAAAAATGGTTTTAAATAGTGAGAGTTTTAAATCATCTGATTTGATGTACCTAGAGTATGCCGACCGAATCGTCAAATCCTTAGATCAAGATGATGATTGGAATGTTTGGTTTGAATTTTATTTTGGTGACACATACGATGTCGTTATCAATTTGCAAGAAAAAAAGATCAGTTTTGTTAATAGTTATTTCCAAGAGGCTTATTTGTATCCGGAAAGATATCTTGAAAATCCAGCCATAATTTACAAAGGTTTGTATCTTAAAAGTTTCGAATTTCCGAATACAGTAGAAGATGATCACAAGAACTATTCTAATACTGATTGTATCAATTTTGTTAAGGACTTTATTCTTGGAAATTTCTTTGTAAGAGAATCACCGGAATACCAATATCATTTCTTTTTTCAAGACCAGCTTATTTGTTCAACTGACTTTGAGGTTATCAAAGATTTGAATTTCAAAAAGTTACTCTTTGAACAAACAGAGTCCGAAGATAAGGTTATCAAAGAGATTGCTATGAATAGTTTTTAAGACAATGATTTATAATGATCCTAAAAAGTTACTGGAAATTTACTTCCGTATTAACAAATCAGACAGTTACAGTCTTCAGTTTCCCATTCAAATTTTTTTGAATATATTTTTCGGTGCGGATTTTTCTTTTAGAAACAATCGCAAAAATTTTCTTTTGACGATTTGGATATAAACAAAAAAATTCCTGCTTAATTTATTCAAAAGAAAGATAATGGGGATTATCACATTAAAGATTTACGTAATTATTTTTTTCAAGTAATAAAGAAAAAAAGTCTCTGAGGAAACATTTGGAAAAATTAAATGATTTTTTTGCTTGTCAATGATTTTTTTGACTTTGATAATAGCTCTGAAGAAAAGAAAATATTTTATAATATGAATGATGTTTTTCTTAGAATTTATTATTCGAAATTTAGGAGATAAGAATCCTAAAAAAATTCAAAAATGTCAAAGGGAGCGTGAGTTTATCAAGCAGATGATAAACGAATCTTTGGTTGTAATTTCTAATAAGGAAAACAGCTACGTAAATATGACTCCAGTACATCAAACATTCGCATTACTACAAATGAAAAAAATAAAGTGAGGCAATTCTCACTTTTTTTCTGTTATAATTTAAGAAAAAATAATCTTAAAGAAGGAAACAGAATGGTAATTAATAAAAATTCAAAAAACAAAAGGTCTTCGTACTTGAAGTATGTTCGTGAAATAATCAAATCATTAGAAGAAAATCAGGAAACTTGGCGTATGATTGTGTGTGGAAATTCTAACAAGAAAACTTTTTATGATGATGATTTTTTTAATATTATCATAAATTTAGAGGAAAAAGTTATCAATATTTTCCGAAGAGCAACAAGAGCCAACGAGGAGCCTAAACTTTTGATTGACACGATTGGGCCCTTTAACATTCGAAAAAAAGAAATTGAATTTGTATTTAATGGATTGATGGTATCAGACATCTCATTGTTGAGTGAGTTAATTTGCCATTATGATGAAGATGATATTTTTTCCCAGTTTGTTTTCTATGGAATGGGAAAGTGAGGAAAAAAACTCAAATCTGAATTAATTACAAAAATTAAAAAAATGTTCTTGTTCGACGCCATTTTTTTCAGATCGCTTTTACGAAGAAAAATGTAAAACATTGGTTTGGAGTACAGCAAGATATCCTCTTTTCTGATTCAATTCCAGTTAAATCTATTTTTTTACTTTGGAAGAATTTTTTTCGAATCAGACAAGAAAAAAATTTCGATAAAAAAATATTATTGAGATTTTTCGGCGAAGATCGTTTTGTTTTTGATAAACAAAAAGGAGAGTAATTGAAATACTCTCCTTTTTCTGTTATAATTAAAGTAAATATAAAAAAATCTGGATCAAATCCAGTAGAAAGAAGGTACTGTCTGTGATTAGTACAGAAAATAATAAAGCTCTTGAAGAAGTTCAGAATGAAAAGTTCGAAATTCAAGAGTTGAACAAAAAAATTAAAAATTTCGATGTTGAAATGAAATTTCAAGAGTCGTTGGTTGAGGCCTTGATTTCTAAAGTTGCAACTGATAGTGTTGCTTCTAAATTTTATGATTATTACAAATTCGAGGTTACGAAACATAATGGATTATGCCGTGAATTTTTAGAAAAATCAAGGACGATGAGCGACGAGGAAAAAGACTTGTTTTGGTCTTTAATTGCTTCAATAATCAAGCTAACGCATACAATGTACAACGAAGACTATGAAGAGACTATTGATTTATATTTAGAACCAGATAAGTCAGGTGGTATAAAAATATGAAAGTCACGAGAAGTTTGTTTGTAGCTGGATTTATGAAAATATAAAAGAAATATTTTTCAAAGGATGAGTTGGATTTTATTGCTCCATATTTTTGCTTACGATTCAGGCGATGGAATCCGAAATTTAATCTCTGAGATTGAAAATGAAGTTATTGTTGAAAAATAGTATCAATGAACCTTCTTCATTTTTTTCGGTTTTTTTAAATAGGTTATTCACTGATGTGTATATTTATTCACGAAAAAAATGAGGTTGATGAATTATTGTTTTCAGATAAAAAAAGGATCTGTTAAGTTAAATTTCGAAAAATTTAGCTCCAATCGGATTTGCAGATTTCATTTATTTTCAAAGATTACCAGAAGATAAGGTTGAAAAATAATCTTACAAAAATCAAAAAAAATACAGATTACTATTCGGAAAAATATTTCCGCTTTATTATCAGTAACATTCGTTATCCCGATTGTGGTGGAGATGAAGAGACCCGAGCTAAACTAAAAAGAACGTTTCCTGTCCGATCCTAACCTGAAAGAATTTTTTTGAGTGATGAGTTGGAAAATCACACTAAAAAAATATTTTTAAAACCAGAACAAATATAAGTTTTTATCCGTTGTCAAGTTGATTTATATAAATTGGGGATTTATCCCCAATTTTCTTTTATAATTTAAGAAATTTAATAACTCTGAAATTATTTCAGTAGAAAGAGGGAAATGCTGTGATTAATACAGAAAAATAACGAATCTGTCCTGGATGTCGTTAAGAAGAAAGAATTTATTAAAAAAATATATTCTAAAAATTGTAAATTTAGAAAATGAAGTTGAGTTAAAAAAACTTGTTATCTTTTGCTATTTCAGAAAAAAATGAAAGAACGTTACGACTATCGTGATATTGTGAGATTGTCTAGCGATGAGATGAACCTTAACAACCACCTTAATAAGGATGTTGACGAAAATTTGGATCCAGAATCAAAATTACCATTCTTTAAGAATATTTCTTCAAAAGCTGCTAATATGGACAACAACTCACGTGATATATTTTGGTCGATGATGTACACAATAATCAAATTGTCTGACAATATGGTAAACTATGAAAATTCTAGAGCAGAAATGTTGTACAAGCGTTCCGAAGATTTTTCGGGAGACACTTATGGTTTTTATAGATTTTCATTGAAGTGGATAACAAATCAAATTACACTTTTGTATCCAGTAACCGAACTTGTAGATATTCTTTCGGTATTTGATTTGAGTTACAGTGACACAATTGAGTATTTAGTTGAAAACGTTGTTAAACAAACTGAGACTGAACTCCCATTTCAGGATCCTTGTCTTGTAAATATACTGAGTGATCTTTTGGATTGTATTTGTATTTCTGTTGATTTTAGCAGCCTCAAATCATCAAACTTTGATTCTGACAGTGTTACATCAGTTAAGTTTGATTTTAGAGAGGTTGTAGCCCCATCATTTTGTGATATTCAAAACAACGGTTGTGAGCCATACAAAGATATCAACAGAAAGATTTTTATTGGCAAATTCTTTCAATTTGTAATTCAAGATTCTTGCCTTGATGGTTGTGAAGTTGGTAGTGAAAACTGGAAAATTCTAAATAAATACAAGGAAAGATTTTTTTCAGATGAATACTTAATTGAATTTCTTAAGTCAGAAGTCGAAAAAAATATTCCAAAGAATATTTGCTTGAAAAAAAGTTTAATAGTCTAAAGTTAAAGTGAGAGCCTCTCACTTTTTTTGTATAATTTTAAAAAAATTAATAAAAAGAGAAAGAAGGAAAATTTAATGGTTAAGGAAATTAAAAAGAAGCGATGTTGTTACATTCGACTTATTGTACGAAGATTACTTAAAAAGGTAATCGGATATCTTGAAGATAAAGATTGCTGGAGAATTGAAGAAAAAAATCCAGGTAGTAAACTTGTTGATAGTAAGAGTCTTTTTATTCTAAATACCTCAAAAAGATTAGTAACTATTGAATATTATCATAAGTTTGGAGAATGTTATTTGTCGAAAGATGAACTTTTTTTATGGTCTTATAATCGAAGATCCGGTTTCGATGGACATCTCAAATAAAAAGTGAATTTTTAGATTATTTAAAAAAATAAAGTTTCAGAGGAGTTAGTATCTTGTTTTTTTAGAGACAAATAAAAAAACACTATCCACTCAAAAAGAAAAAAATCAAGGATTTGAAAACAATCACTATGTTAAAATATTTGTGGTTAGACAACTCCGAAAAAAACAAATATGATCACAATTTTTCTGAAAAATTTGTGAAATATTATTCGAAAGGGATAACGTAAAAAAATACATTTTCTGATAATCTGGAAGATATTGCTATATCTATTTTTGATTAATGAATTTAGTAGAAATCCTAAATATTTAATTAGTGATTATGCAGGTGTTTTTCCCAAAAGAGATGATACTCGAATCATTTGGAAAAACTAAAAGATTGTAAACTAAACTTTGATTTCAGACAATTCGATTCCATTTATGATATTTATAACTTGTTATTCGTCGATAATAACTATTCTAGTCCAGAAGAAATTAATTTTTTCAAAAGATTATTTTACTCGTTTTTCTTTTCGAAAAGGGTTGAGCCTGATGGTTCGTTTGAGTTTTATACGTTTAAAAATAAGTTTTTACATTCTGTTGGACATTTATCATTCGAATGCTCTGACTTAAATTGCAAGCACGTTGATGGAGTGGACTCGGATTATTATAATTCTGAACACAACAAGCTCTTTGATGATTTGCAATTTTGCTTTAAGGAGGCTCTTCGTTTTCTTGGTGAGTTAGAAGAATCACCTTTCTTCAATATTCAATCAATTTCTACTTTAATGAATTTAAAATTCACATTTGATTTAAACTACGTTTCGTTAGAGGGTCTTGTTTTTGAATACAAATTCTTGAAGAGCTTTGCTATACCGGTTTACAAGAATATAAAGGAAAAAACAGATTTGAAATTCGTATTTTCAGAAAGATTAGACTCGCTAAGTCTTCTCCAAAGCGGTGAAATGTTAGATAAACAGCTAGCTAAAGGGAAATACGATGAGCAATCCGTTTCAGAATTATTTTCTGTAATAGATGAAGTTCTCAGCTCATTATCTGAAATTGTTGAAGAAGATAAGTCTCAAGAAATTGAAATCCTAAGGGTAGAACTTTTATTGTGGAAGAAAAAAAGTTTTCGTACTTTAACAAAGTTAATAAGAAAGAATTAATTCGCTTTGTTTAGCAAATAAAAAAAGGGTGGTATCGAACCACTCTTTTTTATATTACTTTTATTTTAACATAATCAACAATCTGCTATAATTTTTAGAAATTTAATAAATCTGAAATTATTTCAGAAGAAAGAAGGAAATTATGAAACAAACAAAAAAACAATTACGAAACGAAAACCGTTACTCCGCACGCTCTATACTTGAATTACATCAAGAAGGTTATTTTTAGAACTGGGTAACTTTACTAAATGGGATGTTAAATTACCTCACCCGAAATACAAGAAAATTTCTGATTTTTCCAATAGACAATCTTTCAAATTATTATGTGACCATCAATCTGAGTAACAAAAAAATAACTATTGTTCCCTATACATCTCGTACAAGAGATTATAGTCTATATAGTTTCCTAAAGGGTGAAAAATTTATTTGGAGGGTTAACAGTTAGTTGAACAACCTAACAAAATCATCTAGCGAATACGATTTTTGTTATTTATCTTAAAAAAATTTAATTTTTGGATGGCTTTAATACGTCGTTATTAGATGTTGGAAACTCTCCGTTCTCGGACCAAGAGGAAATCTTTAAAACTTTAGTTCCAATTACTATGTTTGAGTATGTTGTGGATTCAAAATACAAAGAAAGTAAATATATTGATGACGAGATGATGGAAATTCTTAGAACATTACTTTCAAAGGAAAATATTGAAAACTCTGTGATAAATCACGCTCCTAGAGTATTATCACGTATGATTTTAGAAAGTGACTTTCATCGTTTTGGTGGATTTAACGAAAAGATCGAATATTATTCACAAATCGTTTCAAAAGAATTGATTCTTAAGTCCTTTGCCGCTAATATTGAAGGTGATCTTCGAGGTTGTATGCAGGAATGCAATCAAAAGAAAGATTTGTACAACTTTTTGTTTGTTGATAACGATATTTCAACAGATGATGAAATTCGAGCATTTAAGGAAAAATTCGCAGGCACCTTCTTTGTTAAAGAAAAGGGGCCTCAGAGTTCGAATCGTATTTTTTTACGAAATGAGGTGCACGATGGGAAAGAATTTTATTCTTTAAACAGTCGCTTTTTAATCAAAATTTCAAATATTGAAGATGAGTGTCAACGTCTCGGTTGCAAACATATTGATAAGTGTAGTGATGAATATTTAGATTTTTCAGAAGACACAAAGGAAGAACTTGAGGAACATTATAAGGAATTTGATGAACTTCAATTCGTATTCTCTAAAGCTCTAACATTTTTAGCGGAGCTTGATGATAAACCAGTAGTAAATATTAATTCTATCAAGGACTATCCTACATCAAGATATAATTTTAATATCGATGATTATTATTTATCTAATCTGATCAACTACATCAAAACCTCGAACGAATTTTTCGTTCCGGTTTATAAAGAGATTAGTTCACAAAAGAATATCGAATTTGTATTTAACGAAGATGATGATCATCTAGGAATTTTTTATAACACACAAAGGTTTGAAAGAGACTTGAAAAAGAATCTAGACTCTGTATATCTTGCAGAAGAAATTCTCCTTGAATTAGAGCAGACTTTTTAACACTTTCTCTGAAATTATCTCAGAAGAAAATCGTGATGAACTTGAATTGTTCCAGATGGATCTGGAATTGTGGAAGAAAAAGGTTTCTTACTTCAAGAAAGTTCAGAAGAAGGAAGTTTACCGTTTCGTAAAAGATAAAAAATAAAGGAGCCTGTTCAATCGGTTCCTTTTCTTATATTTTTTTATTGATTTTTCTTTTTATAATTAAAGAAATTAATTAAAGTCTGAATTTATTTCAGTAGAAAGAAGGAAAAATAAAATGATTGATACAAAAATCTGTATCCCCTCATTCAATGTTTTTGAAATATTTGCGGGATGTAGCTGCAAGTTTGATGGAAGAATCTGATAAATGGTTTGTCCGTTCAGATATTATTTTTGATAATATTAGAGATTTTTCAGAAGAAGAGTTTTATGGCTGGATAAACTTGACAACTAAGACGTTGAAAATTCGCCAAAGATCTACTTCAGATTACGGCTCTTCTTATCAGTATGATAGAATTTATGAAGAACTAGCATTTAATGGTTTAATTTTGAAGTTTAGTGGGCAATTCTTTGAAAACGGAATACCAGACACAATTCTTCAAACAATCTCTCAAAATATACTTGAAGGTTTGTCTACCGTTGGTGAGTATGAACAGAAAAAAACTTTCTTTTGCAGAGCAGGAAAAAAATATTCAAAGAACTCAATCCTTTTGGTCAATTCTCTAATTTTTACAATTTTAGAGTTTTGAAAGATCAACGCTTGTTGGATATTTATTCTGAATTTATTTCAGAAGAAAAATATTGATAATGTTCTGAAGGATCATCCAACATTTATTGCTGATGTTATTTTTTTCTAAAAAAATTTTGGAGATTCACTCTCCACTTTAGAAAAAAACTATTTTTCTAAACAAAGCATTTTTGAAATCATTGGTAAATTTGAGTGAAAAAGACTTTGATTATTTTTTTCTCTGGTTGATTACCCGGCTAGAATGGAAGAATTATACAAATATCTTTTTGAAGACGAGAATGTACCTGAAGAAACTAAGAATAAATTGAAGCTACTTTTCACAAAATCTTTCTTTGAATGTGTGAAGAACGATTCGCTTAAATACTTTACTTTTGGCGATCGATTCACCTCTTTGTTTTCTGGTGATATCGAGGAATTTAAAAATTCTCACAAAGAAAATCTTCAATTCTATTTCGAAAAAAATCATTACATTTTTTATCAGAAATCGAAGACGATGTTGTTTTCAACCTTTATAATGATAGAGCGTTCAACTGTTTTGGGGCTTTTGAGTTTATTCTTTTGAAGAACAAATTGGGATTTCATTATCAACTTTCAAAGAACTACAATGATATTGTGATTAAATCAGTTTTGAATTTGATTGATGATTCAAAAAGATAAAAAAATATTAAGTTTATCTTTAGTTCAGGGTACAATCAAATATTAAACCTGTTTTCTGGAGTATCCAATTTTGAAACAAATTGCAACTTAGAAGAACGTAGTTATCGGAATGATACAAATAAACTCTTTTGCGAGTTGGCGAAAAACGTTTGATTCACTTTCCGAAATCATTCCATACGATGAAGATCGGGAATTGAATATTTTGGGGTTGGAACTTGAACTGTATCAGAAGAAGTTTGATCTTTTTTTATCAAAAATTTGAATAACAAAGGAGCACCAAGCTCCTTTTGTTTTGTTATAATTTAAGAAAAAAATAATAATAGAAAGAAGGATGATGATGGTAATTGAGAAAAAAATATAAATATCGGAAACGAACTGGGTTGCCAGTGTGATTATCATTTTTTTAAAATGTATTGATATTTTTGAAAGAATATATTCGAGGTATAAATATTGAATCAGTGGCGTCGATTGGCGAGTTTCATAAATTTATGGCTGAAATCGACTGTGAAAGTAAATTTTTTTCACATAAAGATTCTGACAATTCACTTTACAAATTGTTTGGTAAACATTACGGGGAGGACAACGTGCATAACCTTCCTAAACTTTTTGGATAAGATCAACGGTGACGATTTTTGATAATTTTCTGAATCTAATAGAGATTGTAAATTCATCAAAAGATTCTATCTTGGATGTATACAACTACGAACAAACTTTTTGTGTTTGAAGTAAAATTCGAGGATTCTATTGCTGGAATTTTATCAGATGATTGCGAAAAGGAACTGATTACTCTATTCAGCAACTGTTACTTTTACGAAATTATGAAGAATATAAAAAAAGGTTTAATAAAGTCTATTGATGATGATTTTAGATCACTTTTAAAGGAATTGAAATATCACCTTTTGGGAAATAAAAAAAGTATGAATTTGAAATAGGATTTTCTTTTAAAACTGGGAAACTAGTTCACTTTGATGAAGGAAGTTCAAAAAAACAGAGTACTCTATACGTAGGAGACTTGTTCTTAAACCAAGGCGATGATGTCGACCTAAACAAAGAGGTGAAACGATATATCATTTGCGGTAAAGATACTCAGTTTGAACTTTACAAACTTTTCACAAAAAAAGTAACTTTTATGTTGAAAAAATTAGCAGCAAATATTATTGACTTTGAATGGCCCGGTTATATTATCGAAAATATCTACGAAAGAAAAGTTCCGCTTTGTTTATTTACAGATAAACAGCTAAAAGCTATTTTAGAAGAGGAAAAAGACAGGGCTTCGATTCTTTTAGTTCCTTTCATAAAAAACTCGGAACCAGAAGATCAGTTTGATCGGTTTATAAAAATTTTGTCACAAATTTAAAAAGAGTCTTTTGACTCTTTTTTTGTTTATTTATTCAATTAGCAACTTATCATCCAAGTGCCAAGATCCGCACACTAGTGCATTTCGGTGAATAATAACTACGTTCAGATAAACCGGGTAACGTCCTTTTACTCGTTTAGCCTCGGTATCACCTACGGCAAACACGAACCGGAGTACCGTTATACTGATAATTTAAGTACCGGTTTCGTCGTCTTTTGCTAGTTTCCTTATCTTTCTGTAACTGATTAAGCACATCTTCGTAGACTTTATTAGTTTCAGAGTTTCCGGGTAGCAACTTATTCAAATACAGAGGAATGCCCAAGTCAGTCCAGTCGGACAAATTAAAATCCTTATCCACGGTAACTCGAAGGAAAGTTTATCACCAATCAGTTTTTTCGCTTCCTCAATTGTGATAATCGGGGCGGTTGATTTAAAAATTTCAAAATTTTCCTCTTCTGAAACTGCGTTTCGGTGAAGATTGATAAAGTTAATTTTTTCGATACCTGGCAGATAATCTTCGTTGAGATTGGGCCCGTTTGTATTCCAAGTAATTTTGACATCAGGGTAATATGACCGGATCATTTCCAATAAATAATTGAATTTGTCAGCTGACAAACTACCACCGGTAATCGCAATCTCATACATATCCGGAAATTCTTTAAAAACTTCCTCACATCTAGTGATAAACGTATCCGAGTCGGTAACTTGACGACGCAAACTTCCGTCGATACAGTACCAACAATTTGCATAACAATCTCCGGGTAAGTTGATAACCATAGAACGTGCAAAGTTCAAAACTGGCTTCCCGAATTTGACATCCAATTTCTCGTTAAACACATCTTCGCCAAGCTCTTCCTTAGCTTTTTCAAATTGTGGAACTAGGTGTTCTGGAATAACAATAGATTCTTTCATCGATTGTACCTTCTTTCTATTTTTTTAATTTAAAAAATTATATAGGATTTGATATTAGACCCTACATTCTGTTATAATTTAAGTAAATAATAAAATTTAAAAGAAAGAAGGTTAACAATGGTAAAGAATACAAAAAGATATAGATTTCAATTTGAAGTTGGAATTTAGTAAGTATTTTTAATGACATTATCAAGTCATTGGTTAGTGAAAGTGAACTGTGGACTATTCATTCGGAAAACTATGATGGGAATATAGTAAACGATGATTCAATTTTTGTATTTCAATTTAGAAGACAAAAAAAGATTTTTTTGTTAGTAAAAGAAACTTATGCGGAAATTAAAAAAACTAACCTTTAAAGGTTTACAAGTAAACAGATTAAGACTTATTGGTTTTTTTACCAAGAGAACTTGTTTATTCTTGTAATATGGACTATTCTAATCTATTAAATGTTATAAATAATGACATCGAATTAAAAAAAGTGAAGTTTTTTTAAAAATTTATCTAAAAATATTATTCAATATTTTTTTAATGCCGATAAATTTGAAAAATTCAAAACAATACGAAAAAGTTATTAACTTTACAAAAAACTCCTCCTTCTTATAACAGAGAATATCGAGAAGTTTTCGTAGATTGTTTGAAACAAATAGAAAGTTTTGATTCTCGTTTGCTAGAAATATGCAAAAAAATATTTTCTCAGGGAATTGAAAAAGAAACACTCTAGTAGCCGAGATTTATTTGAATATGGTAGAGATAGATGATTGGAATACCTATTCAATAAAAAGATCTCGAGATGTTTTTTGAAAAAAGAGTAATTCAGAAATCGTTTGCTTATTTAAGAAGTTATCTCCCTTATACCTTCAACTACGAACGTGCTCCGTTCTTATATTTGAAGGTTAGAGAATTGCACGATTATCTACTATCAGATACTGATCAACTTACTGATGATTATATTTATAGAATAAAGAATTTCTTCATCTATATATTCTTTTGCTACTTTGATAAAGAAAGAAAAAGACGTAACCTTTAGTAATATTCTGTCTGGATATTTTTAGAGAGAACGAATTGAAAAACGCCTGGTATTCCTGAATCTCCATTCAATGTTTATATCTTCCACAAAAAAATCAGAAGAGATTTACACGACTTTATGAAGATTGCCCTTGAATATTTAATTGAGAGATCAGAAGATGGCAGGGTTCAATTTAATCTTAGCAACTATTCTCACAAGGACATAAATGTTGAAAAAAAGAATGGTTGTAAAACCTTTCACACAATTAAAAGTTTTTTTATGAAGATTTTTATTTGGTTTATAAAAAAACTTCAGAGAGACAATCCTGATTTATTAGAGAAAATTGATTTCACTTACGATTCAAAAAGAGAATTTTCAAAAGTTTTTAAACTTTAAGAATTATTCCAATTTTAATCGTGAATTTTCAGACGATGAATACTTTTATTACAGAATAGCCAAGATTCTCTGTAAAACATTTGATTTCTTCTCTGAAATAATGAAAGACAATGATAAAACTGAACTGGAATTATTACAGAAAGAAGTTGCTCTGTACCGGGATCAAGTAGAGTTTTTATAAAAAAACTAAAAGAAAACAAATAAAAAAAGAGAGGTAAAACCTCTCTTTTAATTGACTTTTGAGGTCATTTTTGATATTCTATATATATAGAAAGCGAGGTAACTTTATGGGATATACGGGAATCCTTATGCCAGACGGATCTTTTTCACGCTTGTGAACGTATGGGACATAGTGAATTATTAAACAAACTTCTTTCCGACGAATATTTCCAGTATAGACAGTTAAGCTCCGTTCAAAAAAATCCCAGAAGGCAGGGCTTGCTTGTGGGACACTGATTTTAAGTTTATCAGTTTTGAAGGTGATATGACATCTGAAGTTCGTGAATTTGTAGAATCAAACTTAAATAATTTCAGCGAAGAACAACTGAAATTAATTAAGACGAAATTTATGTTTCAATTCGGCAAGGAAAGCAATGAATTTAAAAAAATATCGCCAAAGAAATTGAAAAAAATTACTATATTTTTTTAAATTAAATTTATTGCCAATAATGGCTAGAAAGAAGGATTTTATGAAATTTGAATTTCTAAAAGACCTTTCAGGAACAACTCCTGAAGAAATCGCAGCAAACGGACGCTTCACTGTTGAGGAAGCAAAGGTTATTTCTGGTGCTAAAGTTGCAGTAGAACAAGCACTTGAATTGTTGAAGAAAAAGGAACTTGATGACGATGTTATCAACGTATCTAAAGATATTCTTGTTGGTAATGTTTCAGTAGAAACTGTAGCTACTGAAATTCCTTTTGGTGTTGTAACAACAAAATTGCCTTTTGGAACCCTATACGTGGGTCCAACAACATTTGAAGGTCAGCCTGGTTTGATGGAAGAAGTTGTAATCAAGAATATCGCAACAGGTGAAGAAACGGTAGTTTCTCAAGTTGTTGTGAAAGCTCCGGTTCCAGCTCAAACAATTGCTATGGACGAAGATCCAAGCAAGAATGATTTGTTAGGAAATAAACCACCATTCAATCATCAATCGCCATTTGCTCATCCAAGTCGTCCAAACTTCCCTGGAGCGTATTTTGCTAATAACTCACAGGATCATTTGCGACCAAAAGCTGCTTTCCATCCACATCAGGATGATTCACAAGCAAAGGTCGATTTTATGAAAGAAAACCAATCGGATGACAAACAGTTTGAAGGTCGTGGTATCACGATCGAAGAACTTTTATCTGCAATGGGTGACGACGGACGTGAAATTCGCTTCGTACCAATGCACGATGAACTACCTGGTCTACCACCTCAATTCTCTCCAGAACAATTGCGTTCAATGTCAATTGCTCGAGAGCTAGATCGTGAAAATGAACAGTCTCAAGGATTTGAGGCATTCAAGAATTTTCTCGGCCTGCAATAAAAAAAGAAAGGAAAAACTCTTTCTTCTTATAAGACACTAAAAAGGGTAGATTACAAATCTATCCTTTTTTTATTTAAATTTAAATTAAAAATAGTTATAACAATAAAAAGGTGGTACTCTAGTTGAAAAAGAAGAATAATACTAAAATAAAATCTAAAAAAACAAAGGAAAAAAACTATTGGAATTACCGGAAAAGGTAATCATCGTATCTCACGAAACTGACGGGAAAAAAATCATAAGTTCAAACGACTCAAAAAAATCAAAAAAACTTATAGAAAAACTCAATTCTGATATTACAGAAGACCTCACTTAAATCAACTGTTACAGTTGAAAGTGTAGAAAAGATTCTTAACTGATACAGATTTTTAGAATTTCAACACTAAAAACAATTGGAGAAAAAAACAGCGACTGAAGATACAAAAGAAGAGAATCTCTCGCTCTTAAATTATTTCAGAGAGGACTTTGAATCTGAAATTTTTTTGAAGGAGAGCCATTGGCTGATAATTGTGATAGAAGAGTGTTCAAAATTATTGCTTAATTGAAATATTGTAAGATAAAAATCAACCTCTGGATTACGGGTTGATTTTTTTATTTATTTTTTTATAATTATTAAAAAGACAAAGGTTAAAAAAATAATTATGAAAAAAATAGATATTTTTCTCCAAAAAGAAACGTTGCAACGGAGACTTTCAACGAATTATCAAGGATTATTGAAACTTCCAATTTTGAAAATCAAATTAGAGACTTTGTAAAAATCAATGAAGATCAGAGAAGCGTTCTTGATGAAGTCGGATGTTGTTGGTGTAGACAGTTCAGAATTGGCAAATAAAGAAAAAAAGTTTTTTTCTGAGAAGTCTTGGCTTAATTTAATCGATTTTTTTAAAACACAACTAAATTTATACGAAAATTCAGAAAATAAAAAGCTCAGTGCAGGGTTATATAACCCAGACAATAGACTCTCATTGTTACTCAATCTTTGGTAATAACAATATTTCCTCAAAAAAAGTAAGAATGTGGACGATTTAAATTATTTCCTTACAGATTTAAACGGAGTAACATTTTCATACGATATAGATAAGAAAAACAATTTTGATGTTTGTTTCGGACACTGGTGAGTATACAACAAAGGACAACAAGTATCTTTATCAATTCGGATATTATGTTAATAACAAAAATCCAAATCAACACAAATCTTCTTCGAATATTTACCTTTGATTATTTTGGTAATTTTCAGGACCTATACAAAAAAACTTGGATAATAATCTTTATTTAAACTTTTTAAAAATATGCTGTCGGGTTAGAAGATGAATACTGGCTAAGTTCTTTTATTGTTTCAGAAATTAGGAGTAATTTTCAAAATATTATTTCTTCTTGGATAGAGGAAAGTCTAAAGTTCAATTCAAAAAGTTTTTCCACCTTGAATTTTTTTCCCTTACAATTTTTTTATAAAGATGGAACGCTTGTACTTGCGCCTAATTTTTGAATCGGAGTATGAAATTACCGATTATATTTCTCGAAAGAGTTACAATGACAATTTTGTAACCATTGATGAATTAATTAATTATTACAAAAACTCTATTAACAGCAATAATAAATAAAGAATACGATTCTATTTTTGCCATCAGATGAAAAACGATGATGATTGTTATTGGACGAATATGGAATACCCGGTTTCTCAATGGTCTGAAATTGTAAAAACCTCAAAGTTGACCGACTCAGATGTTGATAGGTTGAAAACCGAACTATCTCCTTTAATAGATAAAGTCTTTGAGAATTTAATCCTGACAGATATTGTAGCTGTGTCTAATTATTACGTTAGACGTTCCACTCGTGATGGTTTATATTATAAATTTTTCTTTAAATATCTTATCCGACTTGTTACATCACATTGGATATTCACCTTCAAAACTTAGTATCGGGAAAATCATCTTTAGGGAAAGAAAACTTTTGAATACGATAGAGGAATTGTCCTCAGTTAAATATCTGAAGGAATTAGAAGGTTTTGATTTAAATATTTCTATTATTCTAACTGAATATGTTACAGAATATTATGCGGATAAAATTCCGGAATTAGAGAAGTTGGTAAAGGATAAGTTGGGTGATAATGCAGAATTACTAACCTGCAATTCTCCTGAATATAATGGCAAAAGGAAAGCAATAGACGTTACTGACTTATATCCGGAATATCGCATTCAGCGAATATAAGAATAAAAACAACCTCTGGCTTAGGGGTTGTTTTTTTGATTTCACTGTTATAATTTAAGAAAATATTATTTATATCCTAAAAAGGATTAGAAAAGAAGGAAAAATTTATGAGTAATTTTTATTATTCTAAATAATCAAGTTGTAGAAGGTTTGGAAATCGGTAGCATTTTTGACTCAGAAAAGTACGATATCTTTAAAGGTGTAACTTTTTCGATTGATCAAAAAAATTTGCAGAAAAGTATTTGTATAACTTCAAAGAAACAACTGTTGTTGTAGGTATCCAGGATTCTGACGTTCAAGAACGTGGACTTTCACTGGAACAAAAACAGATCAAACAATTAGTTGATAATACAAAAGTATTGTCTTCCGGGTTGCCAATCAAAAATGTTTGAGAATTTTTCTCGATCAATTCAAGACCGCATTTTGGAGGATAGTTATCAACTCCGTATCCCTTTATCAAAAACAATTCACACAAAGATGTATTTGTTGAAAAATTCTGAAACTGGAGATACACGTTTGATTATCGGATCTGCAAACCTATCAAATCAAGCCTTTTCGAACACAACTCCTCAACTGGAATTGCTGGAGATTCGTGACAATTCTGAATTATTCTCAGAGTACGAGAGCTACTTTGATACTAAAATTATTTCAGAAACTGTTGATTTCTTTGGAAATTCAGTACGTAAAAAGGCAAAATCAAAAGCTCAAAAAGAAGAGACTAATGTAACAATCACTTTTACTCCAAAAGAATTTGGTGAATTAAAAGTTAATCGTATTTCAGAGCAATTTGATCAAATTAAGGAATCAGTTTCTTCTGGAAAAATCGAACAAACTGTCATTGATGAGTTGAAAGAAGAAGCTAAGATCGTTGATGTTCGAAGTAAGGAATTGAAACAAGAATTTGATGATGTCGACTTGGCTGTTCGAATCACAACAGCGGCGGTCAATGTTCGTACCGGTAACGGAAAAGCCGATGTCAAACTTCACGAAAATTCTGAAGTAAAAAAACGGGTTTCAAACCTGTTGCGTGATAACCTACTTGCTAAGAAGGTTAAGGCTGAAGTTCTACCTCGTGATTTACTTATTTCACGTCCTGCAATTCGTACAGATTCAAATTCGGGTCTCTCTTTAGGTATTAAAGAAAGTGAAACAAAAGCTAAAGATGGTTCAGTAGTTGAGAATTTTAAGTATCATAAAGTTGGTAAAAAGCTTGATGATGAAGGAATCAAAAAATCAATCTTGCTAATTGATAGTATTATGAAGAATTACAAGGAATTTGTTCCAAATTACACTTCGGATTACGGCAAACGAGTTATCGAAGCGATTGCCTTTGCTTTCACCAGTCCGTTTTTGAGTGAAATTCGACAAAATACAAGTCTAAATTCAGAAGCTCTTGACATTCCGCTCTTTGCAGTTATTGGCGGAACCGGTGGTTCTGGTAAATCAAAACTTCTTAATATTATTAATCGTATGCTCGGTTTGAATGATATGACGGAACCAACCACATACAGCGAGTTGGTTGTGGATGATAGCGTTCAAAAAAATTCAAAAACTATCACACAACTCAAGTATTGGATGTTGGAAGAAGATAATGTAGCTCCGTTACTCATTGACGAGTTGCCAGATAAGTTCTTCGACGCAAAGGGCGTTCAGTTCATCAAAGATGTTGCTAACATCTCCGGAAAACAACCTCATCTAACACCGGCATTCATCTGTACAACGAACGCAAGCGATATGGTTGCAAAAGAAGAAGCAATCACTCGACGTATGTACTATCTCTTGAATGATCGTAAGTTTGATGATCAGTACCGTGATATTTCAACAGAAAAATACAACGAATTGTTCAACGAAACAACCGATGAATTGTTCCAAGATTTTGTTCTCCGTTTTTCTGAAATTCTTTCAGATGAGAATACAGAGTGGAAATATTACAATCACGGTAAGGTCGACTTTTTGAAAAACACACGTACAATTTTCGAGGAATACTTTAAAATTGCAGGATTTGAAACTTTACCTGATTACTTCCCAGAAGAGCGGGTTGATGATACAAACAAAACAAACATCACAATGTGGAAACGTTTGTATACGGCAATGCCGGAATTATTCAAGAAAATTTCTGATGATGAAACAAATCAAGATATCTATATCTTGAAATTATCAGATTTGGATCACAACTTCCAAAAAGATAATATGTATTCTAAAGAAAAGAAACCAAGTTCAGTTTATTCTGAGGCACTAGACAACCGTGTTCTAGCCTCAACTCGAACTAAAGCTGATTTGTTTATCGAATTTTTATGTAAATCAATTTCACGATTGGATTGGCATTCCTGAAGTTAATTCAGAAAAAAAGCAGAAACTGCAATTAATTCAGTGGAATCTCAAGTTAAACAAGAATCAAGCAACAAAGGATTCTTTGGTCGATTATTTGGAAAATAAAAAAAGAGCAGCCACGTGCTGCTTTTTATAATTTAAGAAAATATTTTTTTATCCTAACTAAAAAGGATTGGAAAGAAGGAAATTAATGAAAAGTACAAAAGAAATTAGGAATCGTGAGGCTGTGTCATATTTTTAAAGATATTGAAAAATACTTAAATAGTGATTCAGCTATCAATGACGTTACTGAAATTATTGAGAGCTTTAATATCCAAAGAAAAATTTGCGATTTTCCAAGATATGTTTTCTATAAATTACGATGATTATGACTTCGGAGATATTCCTCAAATTGATTATTATAATCTGTTGGATTATTTGAATCAGAATATACCTAACATTTTAGAGTACAAGCCGGGATCAATATTATCAGGAGAAGATCACGCTAGACTGATGACTGTCTGTGATGAAATTTCAAAGCAACAAACAATAAATCTTATTATTTCTAAACTGGCAGAACAGTTGAAACCAGTTTCATTATCATTCGATGTAAATAAATCAGTTATTTTTGTTATCTAAAGAAACAACAAATCACTTAAACAGTAAAATGGGAATTAACTTAGAAAAATAATACAGGTAAGTTTAATTGTAATCTTTTACCACTTTTTTGATTTGGAAGTTTTGGTAAGGCCCTTTGTTGATATTATCTCTAATCAGCTAGAAATCGTCCTGGCATTTTTGAGATATATTTCTGGTTCTTGTGATATCAAAGAACTATCATCTTATATTGTTTCAGAGATGAAATATAATCTCTTAGAATCGATTAGCAATTTCTCTCTTTCTAAGGAAGGGGCTGATTTGTCAAAATATCCAGCTAATTTTTACTCTGAAGAAGAACTAAACGATGTGTTTTTTGGAAATGATGTCAATCGTAAGTCTCTTTTTAGAGGGGTGAACGACTCTTTCTGGGATTGCTGTCTCGCTAACGAAAAAATTAGCCGAATTTTGCTAGAGGCTCACAGCAAAGATAAAATCCCTACCGATATACTTTATTCCTTTATTGAAAGAGATTCTTACAGCCTTATACCTTGGTATACTAATATGGACAGGAAATCTCAGAGGATGTTTTTACTCAACACTTTTACTGATGTTGCAGAAAATCCCTGATTCTGATCCAATTCCAGTAGATGTTATTACAAAATTACTTACAGAAGAAGAACTATTCTTCGTAGCTAAGAAATATTATAAAAAAATTTACTTAATAATCTACTATCAAAACAGTATACAAAAAGCATTACAGGAATCCAAATTAATTGAAATTGATATTGATGAAATATCCAAAAAGGTTTTTTTGTGAAAAGTTACAAAAATTCATCTAAAAAAATTACAGAAGATCAATTGTCTGAATTAAAATTGGAAGTTTTACCTTTGCTTAAACAAGTTCAGGGATTGTTGGTTTTTAAGGATATTAATTTAGGCTTAAATCTCTTGAATTTCAATAATACTTTGGAACATTCAAAAGATTTCTTCCCGCTACTTCTTCGGGATTATGGCGAATGTGCCTTTGAGGATCTTTTTAGAATTTTTCGGCTGGTACCCAGAAAAAAATATAATTTCTTGACAGTTTATTCTGACGCAGAATCTATCGCAACTAGTTTTTGAAACTTTATCTATCCTGGATCGATTGCAGGAAGGTGCTGATTTTTGAAATCGACTACTTATTCTTTTTTTAAAATTTTACAGCGGTCGTGATTGGTTTTCTAATAAGAAAAAAAGCTTATAGAACAAAAATTTGGAAAATATTTGTGGAAAAAGAATTTAATTTATTAGCCGAAGAAGACTCTGATGATTTTAGGAAAAAAATCTTGAAAATCTTAATTCGTTATTCAGTATTACAACAAATACTCCTAAATTTTTCATTCAATTTAAAATAAGAGTCTTATTAGGCTCTTATTTTCATTAATTTGAAAAATATATCGTTTTTTTCTGATATAATTTTTAAAAAAATGAAAAATGCTACCGGATGGCGACTTAGAAAGAAGGTAATAAAATATGAAAAAAATACACGACAAATTTCAGATTCAAAAAGCCCTGAATATATTCAAGAAAATCGGAAATTTTTCTTGAGACTGATGAAGCTCACCAACAAGTCCTTGAAATTGTTTCAGAGATGAGATTGAAGGATGTTTTTTTGAAAGATATCAACATATTATTGAATCAAGCTGGAGCGACCCTTGTGGTATTTTTTTGAAGAAAATTACAAGAGTATTTTTGGACTTTTATAAAGAGAATATTCCGAAATATACCGGTGAAAACTTTCCACCTTCAAATATTGATGAATTTCCAGATAAAAGCAAACTTGTTTGTTGATGTTGGTAGAAATCAAATGTAAGGTCAATTGATAATTATCTTAGAAAATTTGAAGGCTTTTGACTTGTGCTTTGATTTGAATGAAGACAAACTAGTAGTCTGTAAATATGATAGAATATTATTCACCTCCAAAAATATATCACAATCTAGACTCTTTTTGTAAAAATGGATGTTTTGAGTTTGTTTAATTTTACTAGTATTTCTAGTATCAAAAAAATATTCACAAATATTATTGCTGGGTTGGTGTCGAGCATTTGATTCGTTACGTTTCTGAATTAATTACAGTTGAAGAATTTGCTTCTGGAATTATTGCAAAGCAATGAAAAAGGTTTTGAGCCAATTGATTGAGCTTTGGGTTAATCCGAAATCAAGTACAAATGAAGAGTCGATGATGTATATCTTTCCTCCGAATTTTTTTATAGCAAGGATGAAATCATTGGTCGCTTTGTTAAAAAAACAATAAAAAAACTTTAACGATTTGATTAATTCAGATATTTTTAGAAAAATTTGTTGGATCCTCAAAAATAAAAAAATAATAGCTACTTGAAATCCATTTTAGAAGAGGGTATTAGTATTGATCATCTTTCAAAAAGAACAGTTTTTTTAACTTAGTTATTATGCTTAAAAATAAGTTTAAAATCGGCGGTTACTCCGAATTAACTAAGAAAGAAAAGCTATCAGCTGCTTTTGATTACTTCGATGATTACGACCAATTAAATTTAGAAAATAAAAAAACTAAACCTGTTTCGTTGAGTGTTTTGAGAGAATTTTATACAGAAAATGAAATTTTTTTGAACTTGCCAAAGAAAAATATCCGACAAGTTATAAAAAAATTATTGGCGAATCTGATGAAGATTACAAAATGGATAATTTGGTTCTTTGTTTGAGAGATGGAGGTCGAAAGAAGAGAGTTCAATTCCTGTATTCCACATCAGACGAGAATAGAACTTTAAGAATTTCAGAGAAACAACTTTCTGAATTAAAAGCAGAGTTTATTCCTATGCTTGAAAAAATCCAGGATAAAATTTGTTATAAATTTAATAATATGCTGAGTTCTTTTGATCCTTTAATTGATACAGCTGAGGGGTTTCACAAGGCTATTATCAAAAACAACTCGTCCACAACTTTCGGCGATCTTTTTAAATTATTAGATTGGTATCCGAAAAATATTAATGTACTCGTTTGCGCAGATATGACGAAAGATTTTTTTCTTACAAAATTGAAAGCTGTTCTCTTTTGAGCGATTTAATTAATCTATACGGAATAGATACAAAAAAATCACCCTGCTATTACCAGAGAAATTTGGTTGTTTTTATAAAGAAAACAAAGACAAAATTGGCATTTTGCTGAACCAGATGTTTGGCGATAATACTGAAGTTCTCCTCTCCGGTTTTGAGGAACATACAGAAAAAATCAAATCTGTTTGTAGCAGAATGAATAATTCTAGTAGGGATTTGTTATTCAATTTTGAGGTTATAAAATGAAAAGGGTAAGTAAAACTTATCCTTTTTTTCTTATAATTATTAAAAAAATAAAAAAACTGGGTTAACCAGAGAAAGAAGGAAATAAAATGAAAAAAACGACAACAACATTTTTTTAGCTTCAAATAAACTTAACGAAGTTAAAAACCAACTTGAAGATACTGATGTTAAAAATCAATTAGTATCGGTTTTAGAAAAAATAAATCTAAGAGGGACTTTTGAGATAAATCAAGATGTGAATGATTTGGCAGACTACCATTCGGCTGAAATGTTAGAAATTAAAGAAAAACTAGCCAAGAAACATTGGTACTCCTTAGTAGATTTTCTAAGAGAAAAAATCTATTTATACGAATCGCATTCTGATAAGGAGTGGGTGAGTAGGGAAATCTCTAAAAAATTAAATGGATGTAATCCGGAAGAATTTTGGGTTTATAGTTCTGCTGGTTTAGATCGCATTGATAGACGATTGGATTTTCTTACGGATCATACAACAATTAGCTTTGATGTAAAAAGATTGCAGTTTGTTTTTGCTGGAACAAAAGAAGTTCACGGGATCTATTATCAAATTGATTTGGAAAGTGGGGAGTTAAACACACACCTATTACCGTTATTCAACTTTTCTTTTTTTAAATAACTTACAATCAATGGTGCAAGATTGGATGATAAACTAGTTTTATTATTTATGAAAAACGCTTGTGGGTTACTATCTAATGAAAGTTTAGTCTGCTGAATTAATTTCAGAGATAAAAATCAAACTTGTTCAAAGTGGTAGAAGATTGGACAATAAATTTCAATGATGGAGAATTACATCTAGATAAATTTCCGATTGATTTTTTTATGATTCTGATTTTTTTAAATCAAAAATTATCTACTGAAAATTACTTTGAATTTTTCTAAGTTGCTTGATTCAAAACAAGACAAAAGAAAATACAAGATCTAATCCTAAAAAGAAAATCCGTAAAATGTTTTATTTTGGAAAAATTTAAAAAAATACTATAAAGATTTTTCTTGTTCAGTTGATTGAAGGAAAGGTAGATTTTAACAAATATCCTTATAGCACAATACAAGATAAAGAAATTTATCATTGTTCTGAAGAAGAAATTTCAGAGCTTAAAAAGGAATTAATTCCACTTTTTAGAAAAAAATAGAGGCTGAGGGTAAAATATTTGTAAATCCTTATTACTATTTCCACCATTATACCCCAGAAAAAGGTGTTGGTGGAAAAAACTTTGTAAAATATTGTTGCAATCAGAATGGTATTTTGATGAAATTGTTTGACCTACTTGATTGGTATCCTAATAAATTCAGGGTTTATGAGTTGGTTTTTTCCAACGGACTTTTGGCTAAGGATCTCGAGTTGTATTCTTATATAAAATACGCTTCTAAGGTTGAAGGTTTTGATTACAAAATTTTTATCGAATTAAGAAACAATTTGGATTGCAATTGGCCAATACGCAGAAAAGTCCAGTTGAACAATATCGCAAAAAAAATATTAGGCAATGGAACTATTTTCGATCCTGATGATAAGAATATTAGCGATGAACAGAAGGTTTCTAGCGACTACAACCTTTACAACCAAAGTATTGAACCAAAATTTATCTTCAAAAAATAAATAAAGTCCAGGTGAACCCTGGCTTTATTTTTTGCTATTTTCTGTTATAATAAAAAGTAACAAAATTTTTCAGGAAGAGAGTGATCCTTTATGGTGAAAAAAACCAAAAAGATTGTGAATAACGAGTTTTTCAAAATTATTCAATAAATTAGATGATTTTCTCGATCAAGATTGTGCAATTAAATCTTTGGCGGATACATTAGATTCTATAAACTCTAAAGAAATTTTTTTGATATTTATAGGTATGTATTTTTTTAAATCGTGATGATAACGTGTCATCCGAAGATTTGCTATCTGAAGGTAACTGGTTTGATTTTTTTGGAGCTTATCAAAGACGGCTTAATGAACCCAGATTCAAACTTCGACTCTTTTTAAAGTTAAGTTCCAATTATTAACTAGCATTTGTGCTGTGAATCATTGTGGTATTGGATACATAAACAACCATCTAGAAATTTTTTTGATGGGTTAATGTTGTCATTTGATCTTGACACCAAAGATTTTTTTCTTTTTGCAAGAAGAGAATTGCTTGGTCATTACATTGAAGAACAAGAATTTTTATTATAAAAAAAGACGCTGGCAATGATGTGGAGATTAACTCCTTATTTTTTTATTAGACTTCAGTGATTTAAAAATCTATAGATTCTATTGAAAAAAATTAGATAATAAAATTGTTAGGGCATATTTAAAATACGTCTCTGAAATTATTTCAGCAGAAGAGCTTGCCTCTGAAATTATCAAAGATATTAAGAGCCGTCTTGATAAAAATTAAGCAGGAAATTGTTGATAAAATGTTGGGTATCGAAAATTCCAAGATTTGATCTTTACCCAGTTTCCTTATACTCAGAGGAAGAGTTAGAAGATTTCTTTATAAAAAGAAAAAGAGAACTTCAGATATTTTTATTGAATCTGGTTTCTTTAATAGAGTTTTTATCAGGGTATGATGAGGATAATTATTTTTTTATGATTTTTTTGAAATCTAAGCTGACAATTAAAAAAATTTGACTGACGAACTTTTGCTTGAAGCAGTTTCAGTTGAGGAAAATTCTGTATTTATTGAAGGTTACTCGGATTTAAGTGATGATGATAAAATGGGCTATATTTTTTTAAATTATTTGAAAAAAATATAATCCAAAAAAACTACAATATTATGATCGCCAAATATTGAAAAAAATGTTTACAAAGGTAAAATATTTGAGTTTATTAAAAAAACCTATAAATATTATTTAAACAAATTTATTTCTGGTGAAAAAAACTAGAATACGAAGAATATCTCGGGCTTATAATTTCAGACTCTAAAGAAGAAAAAGTTTGTTTTTGTTCAAAGATGATTATTTTTTTCTAAGCCCTACCTAAATTTATCAGAAGATCAAGTTTCTGAATTAAAATCAGAGTTGGAACCTCTTCTTGAATTAATTTCAGACAAATTTTATGTCACAAACAATGATAACAGTTTGTCTGATTTTTTTAGACCCGGACTGTGGGGCTCAAGGTTTGGGTTATTGCTTTTAGATTAAACTTTTACAATCTATTTTTATAAATTGTTTGATATTATAGAATGGTATCCAAAGAAAATAAACTTTGTTCAAAAATGTAGATAATGAGAAAGGTTTATTAGTTTTTGCTGGATAAATATTCATTTTTAAGAGTTGTTGAAGATAACCCTGAGTTCGATTGCAGATTGATTTTTAAAATTTGGGAAAAAAACACAAATTGGGCAAGCAATAACAAAAAAACAAGATCTTGAGTTTGATAAATAATGTTCTTGGTGATAAGGTGTTGATTCTATTTGATGGAGATGATAGCTGCGAAGAGTTGAGTCTTGCAGAAACATACCTGTCTTATAACAGAAAAAGTCATTTTTTTATGGCATTCAAAAAAATAATGGTGGGTTAAACTCCACCATTTTTACTTTATATTTATATTTAATTCTGTTATAATTTAAGAAAACAAACTTTAAAAAGAAAGAAGGTAAAAAAATAATGGTAAAAATTGGAAAGATTTCAGACTCTGTTGCACTTGAGAGTTTTTCGAGAGCTTGATGATTTTCTAAAAAAATAAAAAGGGGTGAGGCAATAAAAAAAGCATTGCCGGGTTCATCGAGGAATCTTTTTGAAGGACGTCTTTGAGATTCATCAGGATTTCGTTTACACTCAAAGTCTAGGAAGTGGATATCAGGAAATATTAAAGAAAAAGTAATTGGTTTAATATTATTGAATTTATCAAGGAATTTGTTTTATCGGCAGAAAAGGATGGTTTTGATACCTCAAACTCTGAGTTTTTTTCTAAATTTATCAATAATAATCTACAATATACGTGTGTTAATCACAGACACATCGATAATTTTTTTAATCGATTTTTTTCAGGAAAATTAATATCTTACGATATCAATAAGAAAACTTTATTTTTCAATAGTGGTTTTCTTATTTCTGAAAAATTATGGGACTCGAAGTAGCGGTATTGATCTATTAAATTTCGATCTATTATTCCAGATTGATGATAACCAACAAATTTACACTAATTGCATTAAATTATTTAGTTTTTGAAGATTATCCGTCCATTAAAAAAATATTTTTTTAGCGTGACTGATAAGAATATCACAATCGATATTTTTAAAAATATATCGCTGAAATCATTACAGCAGAAGATTTAGCTTCTAAAATTCTATCAGAAATAGAAAATAATCTATCTGAAATTGCTAGTAAATGGGCAACGTTTGATAACGAAAAAAATCCCGATTTTTTTATTCGTTTCCAGCGAAATTTTATTCAAGGGATTATATCAAATCAAGGCTTATCGATGATGATGGGACGCTGAAAAAAATGATATCTAAAGATGTCATAAAATACTTTTATAAAAGCGATCCGGAAAACAACACCTTTCTCAGAGAAATTTTTGACGAATCCTTTAACGCCCAAAGTATTACAAGCAAAACATTCTTTTTCATTCTTGGAATCTAATCTTGAGTATGCAATCCCCGGATTCTCAGAATTAAATTCGGACGATAAAAAAGAGGTTATTTTTTCAAAATTTGAAGAGTTTGATCCTTTAAAATACAATCCTTATCAGAGGATCGAGTTAATAGAGGAATATTTTTGATAGTGATGAATTTTTTTCAAATTTATCAAAAAAATACTTATAAATTTTTTTGATAAATAAGTTGAAGTCTAATATTTCTATTGATAACAAAGAAAGAGATTGTATGCTTGTGGATCTTAACGGAAAGGTTAAATACGTTCTGTTTACTGAAGATATCTTTAGATTTTCAGATTATCAACTGAGCGTATCTCAATTGTCTGAATTAAAATCAGAATTAATTCCTCTTCTTGAGGAAGTACAGGATAAGATTTATATAAAATGCTATACAGATAAAGGGATACCCTTTAACTTGTCTATGAGTATGAAAGAAATTTTTGATGTTTTAGATATTAAAAACATCCACATCTTTGGAAGCTTATTCAAAACAATTGATTGGTATCCTAAAAAAATAATTCTTGTTTCTGATTTTTCTCACCCAGATGACTTTGTGAGTGCGGTGGAACGTTTTTTTCTTTCATCAGAAAGCTGAGTGAGTCTGAAGAGTTTGATATTTCGGCCATTCTTATATCCGAATTGGAGTGGGGTTATAACCACGGGAAACCAATGTCTGATAATAATGGGACTGAGTGGGTTTACAAAAAGACACCAGCAGTTGTCAGGAATGATCAAGCGTAAGATTTCGAATGGATATTTATTTTCTAAAAGTTGTACTGAAAATTTTGAAGAAAAACAAAAATTCTTGGATGTGGTATTATCCTACAACACAAGAATGCCAATTTATAAAATTGAAGTTGAAGAGTAGGGTTTCAAACCCTACTCTTTTTTTGTTGATTATAATTTTAAAAAAACAAAGAAAGCCGAATTTTTCGGTAGAAAGAAGGAAAACAATGGTTAAGAAAACGGAAAAAAAATAATTTTTTTCTATTTATTCAAAGAAAATTCTAAATCACTTAAATAGTGACAGATTTGCGGAGCAGTTGCTCGAGTTTTTTTGAATCAATTCGTATCAAAGATGTATTTGAAACTTTTCAAGACTTTTTATATCAACGATTACTATTCCAGCGAGTGTATCTCTGATTATCTGAAACGTTCTAAAGTTATCAATATTTTTAGAATATTACAGGAAAACTTTCCTAAAGAATATAAATATTCAGATATGAGAGAAGATTCTGAGGCTAAAGATTTTTTTCAAGAAAATTTGAGAAAATGGTTGAAACTGCTGATTTAGAAAGAAATGATAATTATTCAAGGATTTGCAGATTTTTAGAAAAAAATTCGAAAAAAACACAAATCGGATTAGATGTGGAAACACTAGAATTGAAATTAGTCAAAAAAACTCGACCGAAATTCCAACTTTGTGTGATCCAGACTCTGACAACCACTCTAAATTGGACGATACCACTCAAAACAATCCAGCTTTTTGAATTTAATCAATATTAGCAGTATGAACAATCTAAATTATAGTTCTGTTGAAGATAAATCTCACTTTAATCTTTTTAAGATACATCGCTGGAATTATTAAAGGGAAGAATTTGCAGATGAACTTGCAAAAGAAATTAAAGAAAATGTTGCAAAAAAATTGCTTCTTTATCTATTTCTTCGAGAGATTTATCTCACGTAAACCTCAAGGAATTTCCAGCTGTGTTTTTATGAAGATGAGGATTTAGTTAAGTTTATTTTTGAAATTAGGGATTTTTTTACAAAAAAAGTTGTAGATATCTACAATAATGATCAGAATAACAAAAAGATGAAATCCGCAATGGTTAATTGTTTTGATGTAACCAAACTTGATCGAGATATTTTTCACAAGCTATTAGAATCTTTTCCGTGTAGGGAAAAAGATTCTTTGATTCAAATCAAAGGCTATTCCGGGTTGAGCGCAGAAGAGCAGAAAAATGTTTTGTTTTCTACTTTTGATATTGCTGACGAGTTCAAATCTTACGGATTCAAAGATGTTCCTGTTAATGTTTTGAAAGATCATTTGAATAACGATGAAATGTTCGAACTTATTAAGAATAAAAACAAAAACTGACCTTTTAAATATTCTTCACGGAAAAGAGGATGAATTGAGAGGGCTTGTTAATGTGAAAAATAATAAAAAACAATATAATGTTATCTTGAAAAGCACATATCCGTTGTACGACTTTGATTTCAAACTTAATGAAAATCAAATTTCTGAATTAAAAACAGAATTGGTTCCAATCCTTGAGCAATTACAGGATGTACTCTGTTATGAAAAATGATTTTTTTGCAGAAGACTTCAACGGTTTTCCGGACACAAAGGAAAAAGCTTTTTTTAAATATATAACTAAAAAAACAAAAACTATCTATTGATTAATTTGTTTGAGGCAATTGATTGGTATCCAAACGAATACATCTTATCAGCCAAATTTAATGGTATTAATGAATATTCAAAGATAAAAATCAAGATCACATTTTGTGAATAGATTATCCGAAAAAAATTTGGGTTCAAATTGAAGGTTTGCTTATATAGCGAATACGAGATTCAAGAAAGCTCTAATGGTGGTTTTTTTAGATGAAATTAATAAAAATAAAAAAATCTAAAAACTTCTCCAAAAAGGATTTGGGTGATAATTTCCAACTAATTTGTAAAAAAATCTTAGTAATAATTTTTGAGTCTGAATGCGAAAAAAATAATCAAAGGTTCTAAACTTAATCGTAAAACGTTACTATTTAACTTTTTCAAAAGAAAAAAATAAAGAGGTTTTTATAACCTCTTTTTTATGTTCTATAATTTAGGAAAATAAAAAAATAGAAAGAAGGAAACAAATAATGAAAAGCACTAATGATAATAGGTCGCTAGTCGAATTTTTCTGATATTGTAAAAGAATTACATTCTTATGCAAATAGCGAACAAGCTGTTGATGATTTTGCTTCGGAGTTGCTTAAAATTGTAAATTTACAAGAAGAGTTTGATCTATCACAGAGCTATTTTTTTCTGATGATAAAACAAACAATTATTTACGTAAAAAAAGACAAACCTAAAGTCTATCATACTCTCGGGGATCAACAAAAAGTACGAGTAGCTTTAAGAATTTAAGAACGGATTTTGTTGATACTTACCAAGATTATTTTGATAAAAAAATATAACAGGAGGCAATCCTTTTGTTAATACAGTAAGGATGTTATTTGATTTCAATTTATACTATGATATCAAAAAAAGAAAAGGCTTGTTATTTATGAAGGAAAAAGTTTGCGATACATCTGGCAGTTCAACGTTTTTATTCAAGAAAAGATTTTTTTCTGGAACTTATGTTAATTGCGTTGAAACCATATTTCCAGTATCTTTTTCTACAAAAAAACAAAATTCGAACTTACTACTCCTAAGAGGTTTATCCGGCTTGGACGATTTACCAATAAATATAGATTGCGAATCTGATTTATTATTCTTGAAATATATCTCAGGAATCATAGATATAAAAAGAATTTTTCTGCTGAATATCTAAAAGATATCAATCTTTATATTGAGAAATCAGTTGATAATTATCTGAATTTATCTAAAGAAATCCGCCAGGATAATATCCTAGCAAGCTATCCTGCTGAAATTTTTCACAGAAGATGAAATAGTCAAGTATATTGGAAATCAACTATTTGATAATGAAAGATACAATTATATATCTGGTGTATTTGATAATAGGGGAGAAAATGAATATGTTTGCTCCCTACTAGAAAAGATTTTAGATCCATCTATAACTGATGTATCTAAGATTTTTGTCTTTAATTGCTTCAGACCCACACTTTGAATTTGAAAAAAACTTCCCGGCTTAAAAATCCAAAGATAAAAAAAGGATTAATCTTAAAATTGATGAAGAAATCTCGTGGAGAGGTTCCATTGATTTTACTCGACTATTTTGATAAAGAAGATTTGTATCAAATGTTCAAAAAAATACAGTTATTTATCAACTAAAAAAAGATGGTAAATAATAAAAAAATAGCAGATAAAAAAACGAGTTATCTTTTTGATCGGTGGTAAAATTGTATATTTTGATTATATCATTCCAGATATTGTGCTCAACAAAGAGCAAGTCGCTGAATTAAAAAGAGAAGTTATCCCTCTACTTGAACAAGTTCAGGAAAAGGTGTTCTTGAAAGTTGAAATTAACGGTGCGGTTGCACCCGAAGGTTCAAAATCTAACGAAGAACGAGTTTTTTTGATACTATTTACTCTTATCAGAGTAAAATTGAATTTTATTACAATTTGTGTAAGCTGGTAGATTGGTATCCCAAAAAAATTCGTATTCTTTCTGAGCAAGGAAGTAAATTGAACTGTTTTGGGCTACTTTCGTATATTAACGAATTGAAAAAGAAATTTGGTTTAGATATTGAATATACATTCTTCATTAAAGAAGATTCTTCAATAAAATCAGAGAAAGATTTGTTCGGTATTTTGGATGAAAGTTTTGATGATGTTACGGTGTTATTCGAGAAAGATTTGAGCGCAGGTAATCTTAAAGATTTCAAGCTAAGAAAGTCTTACGGGACAGTTGTACGATTTACATCTACAACTTTATCTTATTAAAAAGAGGTTATTAAACCTCTTTTCTTTTTATAATTAAAGAAATAAAATATTTCTGAATTTATTTCAGATAGAAAGAAGGAAGTTTTTTTATAATGGTTATTAGTGTCAAAAAAAGAAAAACGATAAATTGCTAAATCTACCAACAATCACAAGAGAAATTCTTGCTTATTGTGATACAGAAGAGGCTTTGGAAAATCTCAAAGAAGAGTGGTCTAATTTTTAAAAATTTTAGACCAGCTATTAAATTGATTGAAAATTACACTATTCAAAGCGAAGCTGATGAAGACTTTGATTTAACGAAGGAAATTTCAGCAACCAAAGTTATCTCTAATTATTTTTGACAAAGAGAAGCCGATGAAGTGGGATGATTTAAGTGATGATTTCAAGAATGATTATAATGTAATCTTAGATAATTTACAAAAAAACACTTAAATAAATTGATTTTTTTCAATTTAAAGGTGTGAGTTTATCTTACGATACACACAACAAGAAGTTTGTTTTTTCAAGAAAAAGAAACGAATCTGATGATTACAGAAATTTTAATTGTTTATTAGAAGGAAACAACTCAAAAAACTTTATTAGCACCTCTTTGTTGGTCTTGGTTGACCTAACGAGGTTTTTCATCAATATCAAACTCCTACAAAACAAAAAGTTGAATTTATTTGGTTTAAATATTTTTTTGGTATGGCCGAACTAGAAGAATTTCTAAAAGAATTATTGGTTCAGGCGAAGAGAGACTCTAAAGCCAAATTAAAATCATTTGTTAATAATGTTGAATTTGACGGGGATTACCCAGCAAAATTATTCAATAAGAAATTTGTTGAAGATTATATTTATAAGAGTGTAGTTGTTGCAGCTCGAAGTTCTAAAACAGTTACAGTCGAACACATCTTAAATACAAATGAAGATGAATATTTTAATAGTATTTTAAAAGAGTGTTTGGATGTTTCTAAATTATCTGATCAGGCGTTTTACGCTCTTGTAAGGAATGAAAGTGATTCTTTCATAATTGGCTACAGTGATCTACCTGAAGATTTAAAAAGTTGAATTTGTTAGGGATGTTATTAAAAGATGGGGACATCAAATCAGCCCCTTATCAAATATGCTTACTAAAAAAAGACTTGAATGATTACTTTTTCACGAAAAGAAATATTTGACTTTTTTTAAAAGAAACTTTGAAGGAATTATTGAAATCAATCCATCAATCTAAAGAAGAAAAAGTATAATGTCTATTATATTAAAGTTGATGAGAAAGAATATATTCCAGTTTCCGGTTACAAACCAGACTTCAAAAAAAATACCTAACGGAAGATGAACTTTCTGAATTAAAAATCAGAGTTAATTCCTATTCTTGAGAAAAATCCAGGATGAGATTTTTTTGTTTCCTGTTCTTCGAACGTATGGAAACATATTTCAATTTCAAACTTTGTGAATTTGAACGAAGAGGAATTATTGAAAAAAATAATCTCTAATTTAGAGTACGGTGATTTCCTAATACAAGTATTTGACTTGTTGGACTGGTATCCAAATAAAATAAAGTTATATACGTTGATGGATAAACCTGGAAGAGAATCTTTATCTGCGTTAGAAAGTTTAAAAAAAGACAAGACCTTATCAAAAATAAGAAAAATCGTTTGTTGATTTTTTTATCTTATAAAGAGATATTTGATAAGCTGAAATCTATTTCAGTTGAATATTATTTGTACGAGAAACAATATTCAACTGCCAGATTGACTTACAATATCAAAAAAATGAGAATGAATTTGATTTAATTATTAAAGAATCACTCGGAGACTTTGATAAGTTCTTTGGATATATCGGAAAAAAATATAAATAAAGACGATTTTATCAAAATTAATAACTCAAAATTTTTCAAAAAAATGAGTTCGTTTCGTGCAGATGTTTTCTTGTAATAAAAAAAGGTGCGTGGTTATCCGTGCACCTTTTTCTTATATAATTAGAGAAATTAATTATTTCTGGAATTATTCCAGTAGAAAGAAGGAAAAAAATTTAACTATGGTTATTAGTGTAAAAAAAGAAACTGAGAAAACGTTAAGTTTATCAAAAAAATCACAAAGGAGATTCTTGAATATTGTGATACGGAGGCAGACCATCGAAAACCTGCGAGATGAATGGTCTAAGTTTAAGGATTTTTAAAGAGTTACTACAAATAATTAAATACTATTCTCCCAATTATTACGATATCAATAAATCATCTGAAACTTTCTCTCTAGATGAGGAGCTTTCGTTCTTGGATAAGATGAGATCCGTTTTGTCATCAGATGATGTATTAAAATGGGATGATTTAAATGAAAAAGATAAAAAAATTATAACTTTTTTTACTTTCTGAAGTTCGTGAAAATTTTGATGTTATAACAAACGAACTTTCTAATAAAAAAAGTTGTCATACGATATCTTTCAAAAAGAAATTTGTTATCTCCTATGAAAAGAAAAAAATGATTACAATGATCAACGTATCAACTACATCTATTCAAAAATGCTGTGGTGTAGAAGCAATCAATACTAGTCTTTTAGTATTGTTTGATTTGAATCGAATTTCAACAATGCAAGCGTCATACAAGACAAAATTGGAGTTCACTTGGTTTAAATACCTTTTTAGATTTAGTGAACATAGATGAGTTTTTTTCAAAGAAGTTTTACAACAACTTAAGCGTGAGGCAAAGTCTAAATTAAAAAACTTCACCACCGTACTAGAATATGATTGCAGCTACCCTAGTGGTCTGTTCAGTAAAAATTTGATAGAAAAATATATTAAAGAAAGTTTCATTACAGATGGAACGTTGTATTATAATAGCGTTACAGATCGAAGTATTTTCAATTATATTTTTCAAAATAACAAGGATGAATACTTTAATAAAGTTTTAAAGGAAAACCTGTGTGTTTCGAAATTGAGCGACCAACAACTAGTTTACTTGATCATTTGCCAACCTGAGCTTTTACATTGATGGTTATTCAAATCTTGACGATCCAGAAAAAAACAAAATGATTCGAGATATTTTGCTTCGATGGTCGAACAACGAAAACTTCACCTGTAGGAGTTTTGATATTGATTTAATTAAAAAGTATTTTACAGATGAAGAAATTTTTGTAGCTTTCAAGAGTCGAACAAAAAGAAATTTTTGGAAGCAATATTATCTAAATCTACTCATCCTTATTCTTGCGAAAAATAATCTAATTAAATTAGAAAATGGTAATTATATTGATATTAAAAAAATCATCAGAGCCAACATCGTCGAATTTTTTTCGGAATCTCAGATTGCTGAATTAAAATCAGAATTTATTCCAATTCTAGAAAAAAATTCAGGATGTAATTTTTAGTTAATTTAGAATGGTATAATAATAAATATTTATTAGAATCTGTTATCGATCCAAGTTCAACTAAAAAAAGAAAAATTTTTAAAAAGCTCATTAGGAAGTCTTAGTTATGGTGAATTTTTAATGTGGATTTTTTTGATTTATTAGACTGGTATCCCACACGGGTTCTTCTAACTAAGAAGATTAGTCATCTTGAACTTAAAAATCAAAAAAATAATCCTGAAATTATTAAAGATCAAAGTTTGTACAATTTTTCGTGAAGATGTGGTTTCTATGTTGTTATTCAAGGATCTTCTTGAGTACGCAGGAGCTGATTATGTTGGTTGCTGTATTGTCGAAACGTTTTTTTGTTAGCACCGACGATTATACAATTGACTCGGATGATAAGTTTAGAAAAGTACTTGAAATTTCTTTAGGTAAAAAAATATTGAATTTTTTAGAATACGCTGGTAAAAAAATTTAAATAAAGATATTTACCAGCAATCAAAAAAATCAAATCTAATACATATTAGTGCTCCTGAATTTAAAATTTAACTTTTTATTAGAGAGGTTTTAATAATACCTCTCTTTTTCTTATATAATTAAAGAAATAAATTAACTCTGGATATATTCCAGTAGAAAGAAGGTGCTCGAAACTGTTTTTTTACACGTTAAATATAAAGATTTATGCTTTTTAATTTATTTTTGTTTTTATGTTATAATACATAAAGGAGGTACAATGGAATGATCAAAAAGTCAGAATTGATGAATTATGAGGTATTAAAGGATGGTTGAATATAGACGATATTCTATTGTCGTGAAGAAAAATAATCCCTTATATCAAGAAATTGATAGGGTTTGTTTTTTGAGCAAAAATTTATTCAACTCAACTTTATATGCAGAAAGACAGTCTTTGTTTAATGATGGTGTGTTTAAATTTTACAACACAATTAACAAGGAGTTTACGCATAGCAAACACGTTGATTATATCGCACTACCAGCAAAAGTTGCAAAGCATACACAGATGAAAGTAAATGAGGCGATCAAGAGCTTCATAAAACTTAAAAGATCAAATATCAACTTTAAACCAAAACTTCCAAAATATTTAGATAAGAATGGTCGATTCGTAGCCGAGTATGAAAGTGGTGCTTTATCTTTCAAAAAAGATGGATTTATAAAGTTATCTAAAAACGAATATTATTTTCCCCACAAAATTTAAAAAGGGAGATGTTAAGGTAGTCAGACTGATACCTAAAACCGGATATTATTTGATTGAAGTTTTATACGATAAAAAAATTAAAAAAGTTAAAAGTAAAAGAAAGAAAAAGTTGGCCTCTATTGATTTAGGGTTAAACAACCTTGCGACTGTAACATCAAACTCCTTCAAACCATTTATTATAAACGGGAAACCTTTAAAGAGTATCAACCAATACTCAAATAAAATGATCGCAAAGTATCAGAGTTTATTGCCTAACAAACAACAATCTTCAAACAAGATTAATTTTCTCAGATACAAACGAGAAATGAAAGTCAACGATTATTTATCAAAATCAGCCAAATATTTAGTGAATTACTTAGTTTCACAGTCCATCGATGTTCTGGTTATCGGAACAAACGCTGGCTGGAAACAAAACATTAATTTTGGAAAACGAAATAATCAAAACTTTTCAAGTATCCCATTTTATAAATTTAAAAACAAACTTGCTTATTTATGTGAAGAAGCAGGGATTGAAGTTGTAGAACAAGAGGAATCCTACACTAGTAAATCAAGTTTTTTAGATAATGATCCGATACCAACTTATCCAAACAGAGCGAATATTTCTTTTTCTGGAAAAAGAGTTTGTAGAGGTTTGTACAAGAGCAAAAATAAAACCATCAACGCAGATGTTAACGGATCACTCAATATTTTAAAGAAATATTTGATTTCAAATGCAGCCTGGAACGGGAATATATTCTCCGACTTGGTAGAGGCGTGCAGTACGCCACGTAAAGTCACTATCAACTTAGATTGACAAACTTTATAAAAGGAAGATATGCGTTTTAAGTATTATTTTCCAACTGTAATTATCCGTCAGAATGTTATTCACAAGACGAACTCAAGCAATTCATAGTGGATGATCTTATTAATTTTGAAAACTTAAATATTCTTATTACAGAATCAGATTGTAATATAAACACTACTAGAATTGGCTACAAATACAATAGTAAGATTGTAAAATTATTGAATAAACAAGACTATGATAATCTCGCACTATTGGCAGATTACGGTTCTGGTATCAGATGTCCAATTTTCTTTAAGAAAATTAAAATAGGCTAGGGTTTAATCCCAGCCTATTCTTTTTTTATGTTTATCTTTTCTGAAGTGTCTTCCTTTTTTGTTTTCAGCGACGTGCCCACCCTTCAATCTTGTATGGAAAAAGTAGGTATATTCTTGTTCATCTTTCAACTTAGGTTTTCCTGATGGTTTTGTTACAACCTTAAAAACCCTTTTTTTCTTTTTTTACCCATTAACAATCTCCCTCTTTGTATTTTTATTTTTTTATTAACTGAATTAATTATAGCACAAAAACTCATCAAAAACAAGTTGGTAATTGAAATGTGCACGATTTTTTGTTATAATATATATAAACAAATCTTAATCAGAAAGAAGGTTTAAAATGGTAGTAAAAACAGACAAAGGTAATAAAATTACAGGTTACGTGATGACTGCAATCAAGAACAAGCACCTTGCTGTTGATTATTCAGAATCATACGAAATTCTACTGGAATATTTCAAGATGATTAAAGAACGACTTGATAAAATGCAGGAGGATTTGAAAAGGGCTGATTTTTGATACAGAAGTGAAGAAAAAGGCACTATCCAAATTTAATCAATTTAATAAATCGGTTTACTATTCCGTTATCACAAACAAATTTTACATTGGACAATTTAAAGATGTAGATAAAGATCCACATCTCTCAAACAGCTCAAGGTACTTCTATCATACTTTGGATCGAATCTTATACGTTGGTGATATCAAGATTTCAAGCAAATTGGTAGGTAATGAAATTATCCCAGGTAGCGATCTGGCTCATTACGCTAAATCAAAAGATAAGCTTGTTTCTCACTTAATGAATAAGTTCAAAAAAAGTTTAGAAAATCACAAAAAAACAGAATTAGAGTATATTTCAGAAGTCCCTAATAATGCAGTAGAAAAAAGTTTCAAAACTTGGAATAGATTCAGAGAAGGTTTGGATTTGTCTGATCAAGAAAATAAGGTTTTTATGGATGACTACGAACATCTCAAAAAATTGAGTAACGAATACATCGATGTCGACTCTCGAATCGTCTTTGGCCACTATCTAAAATTAATTCGAGATTCAGAAAAGCTAAAAGGAAAGTTTGTAAACTCGTATTTCCCAAATCTTAATTATCGTGTAGATTCTTCCTTTATTGATTTTGCAACTGTATATTTAGTGAATAAAGATAAAAATTTATTACCGAATTACAAAATTGTCAGCGTAATCTCTTCAATCACCAAGGATTCTGTTATCAGAACGTTCGAACAGGAAATTCAATTGGCGAAGTTGACCGGATATTCTTCTGTTGGTGAATATACAAGAACAACGACGTTCCGAAATAAATTGAAAGATATTTCAAAAAGAATGACCAGTTTCACAAATGATTTTGCAAGATTGACAATCAAAAATTTATTGCGCAGAAAATTACAAGTAAAAAAGACCCGTTCGGGTCTTTTATTTTATTCAATTATTCAAAGATAATCTCTTCAAAACCATCTTTTTCCAGAATATCAAACATATCCTCTTTGGATTTCACCACCTGAAATTCTTTCAGTCCGGTTTCGTTCTGGAACAATTCCAGATCAAGGGTATTATCTTTCGGATCAAAGCTGCGAACGATATCCTCGAGAACAAAGATTTTAAAATTCAGATCCTTGTTGTTGTCTATCAAGTTCTTAAGATTGTAAAATGTTGCGTCGATCGTTTCATAGTTAGATCCCCACTTATACTCGGACACAAACAAGAATGTTTCCGTTGGCGTGTAACCCAGAGTCTTAAATATGTTCAGTTTGTACATATCACGATACGCCTGTCGTAGTCCAAACTTCGGTGTTCTTCTTAGAAGTGGGCCTATTGTTTGAAAAACATCTTCTTCATCTATTGTAAAAGGAGTGTTTACGTCAAAAAGTCTGTCTGAGCAACCCATAACATATCCAACTTTTTTACCTTCTAAAGATTTCACGTAATTATCGATTGAAAGTTTGAGAAGTTTGACATCATCAATTGGAACAGTGTCCGATTCGATATCATCTTCAAATTTGAAGTTTATTTTTTTGTTATTTTTAAAATAATCTTCAACAGCTTCATCAATGGTGTTGCTGATTTTTTTATCATCGTACAATTCTGATAATCTTTTAAGATTTTCTAGCAAAATAGGCGTATCTCCCCAAGTGCTATCACCAGGTTTAGGAACCCCCAATCTTCGAAGCAATTCACCTTTCAACCAATCTGCCCCATCAAAAGAACCTCGATAATAACATAAAGTGAACGCAAAGTTTCTTAAATTCTGAACCTTTTCCAGAGGAAGATTTTTAACAAAATCACTCTCAACGAACTCATCATACTCTTCACATTGAAAACTTCCAAATTTTTCCAAAAAATAAAGCAGTTTTGAATTTTTAAGATTTTCATCAATGAAACAATTAGGGACACTGAATAAAAATATTATTCTCCTCGTAAATATCACCTTTTGCAGATGGATCTAGCAACAAGAATTTAGACACGAAATCATTATATCCTTTCAATATAAAAATCAGACAATAATATATCAATAGCCTTTTTTTAAAATATTTTTTTCTGAAAAAAATACTGAAAAAAAGCACCCTTGTTAATTCACCCAACTCATCATCTCTAAAGAACTTGTCTTTTTCGAAACTTGTCTCTTCGAATTGATAAAGAAATATAAAATCTTCGTTTTTTATAAATAACGGGTTATCCATAAGAAAATTCCAGAATAAAGACACCCGACCTTTTTTGATATTATAGGCTAAATAACCATTAAATACGCCCAGTCTTGGATCTAAGAACAATTCTTGAAATTTAGGTTGCTTTTTAAAGATATCCCCATCAAATATTTTTTCAAGCTTTTTAAGCAAACCTTTTCTTTTTAGCTCATCAATAAAATTGCTATCACCAGCCCTCTCATAAATTGGTAAAAACACTTTCTATTGTGTTGTTGATTTCTTTTAATGTTTTTGCTAAATCTGTAATTTTCATTAAACCGAAAAAGGTTTGATATTCGGTTTCTGCAAATTTTGCAGAAGTAATAAGACTGTCAAAAGGAACAAAGCTGCCCAACAATCTACCGAGATCATCTTTGATTTTATTTGAATGGATATATTCTTCAAGCTCTTTTTGGTATTTTTTGATACATTCAAGGGATTCGGAAGTCCCCTTTTCTGACTTAATCATCAGTACCTTCTTTCTACTGGATTAACTCCAGATATTTTTATTTACTTTAATTATAACAGATTATATATTAATTCTGCAACAATAAAAACAAGATTTCATCTTGTATAATTTAAGAAAAAAAGACCTCTGTTATAGGTCTAGAAAAGAAGGATTATAATGGTATTAAAAAGTTCTGATGATTTTTTTCTTTAGAGATTAAAGCTATTAAAGAAATAAACTCAGCTATTTCTGATTTATTATCCAGTAAGGAGAATTTTTTTATAAAATTGTTCGTGAATTAATAGTAGAATATTACAACCCCATTCGGAAACGATTTCAAGATATCGACACCGATCATCGTGCACGTAATTTTTTTAAAATGTCACCTTGAATATGAACAAGGTGGTAAGGTTGGTGAAAAACCTGAAGGTTTTCTCAACGCAAATTCTATCTATGGATTCTTGGATTACCAAAATTGGTACTCAACAGAAATAAACAAGTTGTACAACTTTAACATTGTTTTTGATTGCAATATTTCAAAAATTAAATTACGCCAAACGGGTGAATTTGATGGATTCAATGATTTTCATATTTCATCTTTTATCGCCTCCGGAAACAACCTAAGTTTAGGAACCAAAAATTCTGGATCCTACGTTATTGAGTATTTAATTTGCGAAGATGATGATCTGGAAAAAGAAAAATTGATTTGCTAACAAAAATCATTAAGTTTTCCAAACTTCAAAAATAAAATTAGCAAGTCCTTTGAAAAGATTTACTTCAAAGAATATAAAAAGAAACAATTTGATTACCAATTGGATCAAGGTTTCGGTGGCGTACCGCTATTATTTTATTCGGATGAATATAAAGATAAGGTTTTTGGTAAAATCGAGTATCTTTTTTTCGAATCACTTGATTAAAGTTTTATCAACGGCCACCAACCACAAAGAAGAATATGATTTCGTTGGTATCATTAAATCTTTATTTTTCCGGAGATGAACCATACGATAATTTCCTCTCTGAAAAATATTGCAGCTAAACATTTCCTATCAAAATTCGAAGGATTTGAACACCTTAAGCCATCAAGAAAAGATGTTGCTGATTATTGCAAACAAATTTTTTTACAATAGTGATGAGGTTAAAATGTTTTCTAATTTTTGATAAAGAACCATTAGCAAAAATATTTTTGTTTATTTATTCAAATCAGAATGTTTAACAGTCGATGATGTTGTAGATAAACAGGATATTCAAGAGTTTGTTGAGACTATGATTTTTTTCAAAAAAATCATACAAATATTTTAGGGAATCCTGGCGAAATGATTGATTATGGCCTTAAAAAGTTATCATCAAAAAAACGTCTTGAGCGAGACGAGAAAAAAATTGTTGATTCTAGTGGTTCATTGCTGTTTTTTTGTTTAAGCACAAGAAAGATATACAAGACCTTTTAAGTTTAAATAAATACAAAAAAACTCAATGTTTAAATTCCCAATCTTTTTTATAAGTCCCGGTGAACGAAGGGGTCTTTCTAATCTGTCACTCAACATATTTGATACGTCAAATAAATTTAAGGATTTGCTATTATTCTTTAAGCGAGCAAGGTATTATTGAAACACCAGAAATAAATATTTACCTAAAGGATCACGGGGATCGTTCATCAAGAAATGTTGATTATGACATCAGTAAATCTCTCTCTGTAATTAAAAAGATTTTGAGCTACGATTTTGATTGCAAAATTAAAATCTTTTCTACTGAAAGTCTTTACAGCACCTACATCTCTGATATTTTTACAGAAGATGAGCTTGAAAAGATGTCAGTATCAGTATTTAGTGACGATGAATTTGAATATCCAAAAAGACAGGGAAGTCTCTGATTTTTTTCTGTAAAAAAATTGTTGTATTTAAATTCTCACGAACTCTCTTGGATTTCAGAAATCTTAAAATAAAAAAAGAACCCCAAAAGGTTCTTTTTTTATTTATTTAAGCAATTCTCGGATCCAACTGTAATCATCTCTTGATAAGTTTAAAAAGTTAGAGTAACTCAATGTTTTTTTAATTTTTAAATTTTTCGGATGACTCACTGTATTTTTGATAGATCATCAATCGGATATTTAATAAAATCAATTGATTTAAACTCTTCCTCAGAGAAAATTTTTTTCGAAAAAAAGACCATCATAAAAGGACACTCTACAACTTAAAATGATTTTTATCAATAATTTCATCAGATAAAAAGCAACTTGGTAAAAAGTAGCAAATTTGATTAAGTCCTCTCTATTCTTATTGCTGAGATCCTTTTTCTTCATAAACCACAGTGTCAATATTTATTGTTGGATTGTATTGAATACCAAGAACGTCCAAAAAGTTTTTTTATAATAAAGAAATTCACTCTTTAGACTCAATAAATCGTAATCTAAAAAAATTGTTGTATCCACCAAAATCAAATCTGATAATCGGACTCTTGATGGTGGAATTGTCAATCTTTTTAAGTTCGGATTTAATATATTCTTTGTTCTTGATAAAGAATGCTTCGGCTTTTTTGTTAGAGAATGGATTGTTTGTTTGTGTTTGTACCCCACTATTCTTAAAAGCTGTTCTTACAGATCTTAGTAAGAGCTCCTCTGCCCTCAAAGAGAGATATGACTTGTCAATCTCGACAAATTTCTGAAGAACTAATTCGATTTCCCAATCGTTTAACAGCTCCTCAATATCGATAGAATATGCTTCCACTAAATATTTGATCACGGATAATTTAGATTCGCCGTTACGCTCATCGTCCGAAATATCACCGATTAGAAATCTTCGGCAATATAGAAGCACATCATCTCGCTCAGGTCGAAGATTTTCCAATCCTGGAATATCAGAAGCAAAACGATTCACTGCAATATTTTCAGAAAATGGATTCCCTAATTGGTTAGAATCAGAAAATAACTCTTTTAAAACCAAATTTAAATTAACTGATTGTCTTTTTCATAATCGGTGAATAATTAGCCTCTGGGTAAAATGACTTGTTAATTCCCAACTCACGAGTAGCTCCACGAATCTGTTGATCCAGTATATATTCAACTTCTGAAAAGATCCAAGCAACATCTTTTGAAGAAAATGCAAAAGGAAAACCATCAAAATCAATTTTTTTCAAACAAATTACGGACATCAACGGGATTTTTTTCGTAAACCGTCATAACCCGCTTTTTTTAATTCTTGCTTTAAAATTATTAAACTCTAATAAATTCAGAGCCTCTTTCGTTTTCTCTTCTAACTTTTCATCCTCACATACCATAAAATCGAGAATCTTCTTTGTTAATTCATAACGTTTGTTTGTAGGAGCAGCCTTTTTCGATATAGTAACCAGTGTTGTAACATCAAAATCGTAAAATCCGTGAAATTCTCCGTCTCTTACAACTTTAAAAAAATAGATTGTTTGTAATCCCAAACAATTTTAAGTTTGTTTACTTCAAACAGCTTATCAACAATAGGTTTTAGTTTCTTATCTGTAGTTTCGAAGAAATTATCTAAGTCTCTGTAAATATCATTAGAAACACGAAGATAATTGCCACTCGCTCCTTTACCATCCAATTTCAAAATTTCTTTTTTAATGAAGTTTGAAATTTCTCCGTTATAATCTAACACTTTAAATTCAGAACGAATTTTAGATACGTGTTCATCGAAAGAACCCTTCAATCATAGTGTTGAATTTATTTTTTTATTGGATAAAAGATCTGAAATTGCTTCAGAAAAAAAGCCTTTAACATCTCTCCTGTTTCTGAGAGTTGTTCACTTGTATTTATTACCATTAATTTTTTTCCTTCTTTCTTTTTTTAAAATTATTTCTTAAATTATAACAAAAAAAGAACCCGGTTAGGTTCTTTTTTTCTATTTAGTTATTTTTGCGTTTTTTTAGAAAGATAAGCCAATCCTGTTACACCTAAACCTCCGGCTACACCAGCTAAAGGCAATAGGCTTACACCTGCAAATGCTCCAGTCTTAATTGGATCTTTAACAGTTGGAGTCTTTGTATCTGCTGTTATAGTTGAAGGATTATCCGCTTTAGTTGTTGCAGCCTTATCTCCCTTATCTGTTCCAGTAACAGTAGTTACATCACCTTTATCTTTTTCAGATGGTTTTTCTGTTGTTGTTCCAGTCACGACGTTACCTTTATCAGTTGAAGAAGGTGTATCTTTCTTCTCTGAAGGTGTGTCAGAAGGTTTTGTTTCTACTGGTTTAGTTTCAGAAGGTTTAACTTCTGATGGCTTGATAGGGTTTGTATTTACAGGTTTGTTTTCAGCAGGTTTATTTTCAACTGGCTTGTTCTCAGCCGGTTTGTTCTCAACCGGTTTATTCTCAGTCGGTTTGTTTTCTGCCGGTTTATTTTCGGCGGGTTTGTTTTCAGCAGGTTTGTTCTCAGCCGGTTTATTCTCTGCTGGTTTATTCTCTACTGGTTTATTCTCTGCTGGTTTGTTTTCAGCAGGTTTATTTTCCGCCGGTTTATTCTCAGCCGGTTTATTTTCAGCTGGCTTGTTTTCCGCTGGTTTATTTTCTACTGGTTTTTCAGCAGGCTTTTCTTCTTTTGCTACACCAATATCAGTAGCGACACCATTCTGATCGAATTTCCAACGGCGACCATCAATGTTTTTCTCAGTGCTTTTAGCAAGGTGACCATTTTCTTGGAAGTAATATTTCTTACCGCCGTGCTCTTTCCATCCTTGGATTTTGTTATCCTGAACAACCTTGTTGATGAAGTCAAGTTGAGCTTGGTCGAAGATTAAACCACCATTAAGACCGACACGATCACTGTAACCGAATTGGTGAACACCCATAACTTGGTTATTTGCGTTTAGAACTCCAGATCCGCTCATACCGGCGACGGTTGTGTTTGGAATGAGATAAAAGTTAGAGTGTGGCATTAACGTGTCTCTTACTACGTTATTAGATGATTGCTCGTAAAGTTGACCTTTTTTAACTGGTGCTGTGATCCCAGTAAGGTTACCAGGATATCCGATAATTTTGACCGGAGTTCCGTCACTCATAACTTGAGGTGATTTCACTAAGTCATTAAAATCATAACCTGGCTGCGTGAACATCAGCGGTTCGTCTACAACAACTACAGCTAAATCATAGTATGGTTTTTTTGTTCCAGCTGGTGGGTTACCGTATGCCTTTTGATTGAAGAAATGAACTTTGCTCAATGAAATTGGTTTACTGATACCTGATGTAGGACGGATTTGTCGTTCACTGTTAGAACCAACCCAATAATCTACGGAAGCAATATTCCCAGTCTCACCCTGATCGTTCAAGAAGTTGTGCGCAACTGTCACGTAAACGTTTGGTGATACGAACATTCCTGATCCGCTGAGAACCATTCCACCCTTTCTTGTCTGCATAATTACAGCTGCGTTATTAACTGGTTTATTTACATCCAATTGTTTTAGGTCGCTACCGCCATTAATAACGGCTTGTGGGTATGCCCAGGACTCTTTCTCTGGAAGTACATCAGAAGAAACAATCTTCTCTTTAACTTTTCCAGCAACACGTTGTCCTTTTTTACTTACAGGTGAATTATCATCTTTTACAGCTTCAGGTGAATCATTCTTAGGCTGTTCTTGATCCAGAATATCCTCTGCATAAACTACAGAAGGTGTGTTTGTGATTGAATTAAATACAGGTGATGAAAACCCTGCAACAATTACAGAAAGTGCTACTGCACTAGCCAGTGTATATTTTTTTATTTAAAGTCAAAACTATAAATTACCTCACTTTTTTTAGAATAAATTCTTTATATAAATTCTAGTTTATCTTTTTACTATTTTAGCACGTTTTTCTTCAGAAAGAAATATAATATTTTACCTTTTTTTAAAAAAACAATAAAAGTTCCGTTAATGATTGAAAAAAAGTGGTAAACTAGCAGTTTATGCAAATGTAGAAAATTTATGAAAATATCCGTAATTTTTCTATGTTTGAGTAGCTATGACAATTAGAAAGCCCTGCACATCTTGTGAAAGGTGTGTATCATTACAAAAGTTAAACCGAGGAAAGACCTTAAAGCCTGTTCGCCACAACGTAGGATGAAAGTCCAAGCGTGACGGTAGCGAAAGCAGAAAGAAGAAACAGGATATTGATACAGCTTAGTAGTTGACACAAAACGAACGGCTGTAAAGCTGAAATAAAAGCTAATGAGTACTAGCAATTAAAATAATTATTAGTAGAAAACGTTAGTGCTAAGTCAATATTAACAAGGGTAAGTCTCGGCAGGAATGTCCTAAGTCTTAAATAGAGATATGGATAACCTCCAACGACTATCCCCTGATGGGGGAGTAAAGCCGTAAGCTAATGACGGAAGAAAAATATTTGGTTTGACCACTCACAAAAGTTGTGTTAGAGTGATTCAGATTGACATATAGTCTGCACACGTTCTGTAACGGAAGTGTCCAGGAATCGACCTGGCTGTTAGGGGTTGCGCCCTAACGGAAACTGTCAAAAGTACGAAAGCACATTGAAAATTGAATAACACGATAAAGTAAGTTGCATTATATAACGTATTATGATATAATAATTTGATCAAACAACTAAGGAGATAAAACTATTGAAAGAAAATCAAAAGGTGGCTCGTAATGAGAAGTCAGAAGATTAGGTTGAAACTAACCAAAGAGCAAGAAAGCCTTGTGTGGTGGTATAGCAAAGTTTCACGTAATTTTTGGAATCTTTTAGTCGATATCGACAAGCGAAACAATAAGGGTGAGTTTGATGATATTTTGAGTAACAATGGGAGTCAAACCTATCATTCAAACTTCTACAATAGAGAGATTTATAGTCTCAATCAATCAGACTATCTCAATCTTGCCAAAGTTGTTGTTGCTAAGAACTACGAAGAAAATGAAGAAAAATGGTCTTGGTATTACCAATCCAATCAATCATTTATCTACAGCTTTCTTTCTAGGGAATTGGTCAAAATTCGCAAACAAAACAAAGGAAAATTGAATTTTCGGAGTGTTGATAAAATTCAACCTAATTTCAATGTACGATGTGATGTCTCTGCTAACGGTAAACGCCCTAGTCGTATTTATCTAAAAGGTAACGGCAAACTTCAGATTCCAACTATCGGGGATGTAAGGTTTGGTTCTGCCAGATCAGGTTTTAATTTATCTTGCAAGAAACAAATTGCGAACATATCTTTTGATGGAAAGTACTGGTACTTATCCTACACTGAAGATGTTGATACTCAAGCAACAAATTTACCTGATTATACTAAAGGTGTTGGAATTGATTTGGGAATCAAGACGCTAGCGACGGTTTCCGACGGAACTAAAGTGCCGAACATTAAGACCTTCAGACGAGTTCGTATCTTGAATAAACGATTGAAACGACTACAACGTAAGGTATCACGTAAGTATCTTATTAACAAATGCAACAAACACAATAAAACAAAGAATATTATCAAGTTAGAAAAACGAATTAAATTGATACACCGTTCACTAAAGAATATCCGTATCAATCACATACGCAAATTTGTCTCAGAGTTAATTAAAAAACAACCGCAATATATCGCAATTGAGGACTTGAACGTAAAAGGAATGATGAGAAATAAACATCTTGCAAAAGATATTGCTAATTGCTCCTTTTACACTATCAAAGAACATCTTATTAGAAAGTCAAAAGAACGAAATATAATAGTTCGGTTAGTGGATAGATTTTATCCTACAAGTAAGACCTGTTCAAATTGTGGTGGTTACAAAAAGAATTTGAAGCTCAGTCAACGAGTATATCATTGTAACAGCTGCCAAGTGAAAATAGATAGAGATTTCAACGCCTCGTTAAATATTGCAACAACCGACAAATACAAATTAGCTTAATTGAATTGTTTTATTGCCTTTGGAAGCTAGAGGAAATTAGTTTCAGTGGTAGGTCAGCCGTGAAGCCGAACCACTTAAATCTATACGCCCTGAAAATTATGAGTATACCAAACAAATAGTAGCTTCGGCAAAATTTGGCTCAAGATGGGAATGTCAATCGTGTTATCCATTTTCTGATTTTTCGCACTTTTGACTTACGGTACTATGATGATTAAGGTGGTTATATAAAATGAAAAAATCCGTAGAGCTTGAATATTTAAAGGAATATAAGCAGGATCTGAATTTATTTAAGTCTAAATTAGAAAAAAACTTAGAACTGATGATGATTTGAGAAGGAAGTTTGTGAGATCATTTTTCTCAGTTAGTAGCTAACGCTATAAAAGATTCTATATCGGAGGACTTTTATTTCTTGCACAACGGTGGTGCTGACAGGGCTTTGGAAAAACCTAACAAAAATTTTTTTAATATTCTCATTGATAAATCAAGAACAATGAACAAAAAAAGATAAAATCCTATTTTTTTCGATGTGGCTTTAGAGTTTTTATAATATAAAAAAATTATGAACAATCTTCTTGTGACTGAAGATGAAATTCTTGGGATTCTATCAAAACATCAAATAGATTGTGAGGATGGTATCGAAGATTTTATTTTAACTAGAACGGGTGATTCGTTAGAGAACTTGGTTTCTATTTTTGTTGATTGTTTTTATTATGAAAGGTTACGAAAGTTTGATCCTGCACCCAATATAACCGATATAACGCCTTATGAGATGGACTTTAATTTTAAAGCTGAGGAATTTTCTTGGCAATTTGTTGAATATGATGATGACGATTACTGGGATCCTGTGATTGGTGTTGACTATTCAAACGATGATTCTCCGACAAATGATCGCCCTTTAAAGCCCGGCACACACAAAATATTCCCGGTTGAAACCGAAGTTGAGACTGGTCAGTTTACGACTTTATTATTTTTTAAAATTCTAGTTTATTCTTATTTATTTGAATTGGAAGGTAGAAGCGAACTCGAAAACGATTTGTTCGAATCCGGTTTTGAATTGTTGGATTTTTGGATTTATCGATGACTTTATACTAAAAAATATCAATAAAATAATCACAGAAAATCTAACCTGTTCGGAAACGGAATTGAAAGAAAAAATAAGAGTAGGTTGTTTTTCCGGACTATCTGAATTTATATCAGAATAAAGAATCTTAGCTTGAATTATTTCAGGATAAGATTCTTCTCTTTATAATTTAAGAAAATAAAAAAATAGAAAGAAGGTTGTTTAATGATAAAGCAAAAAAACAGTAAGTTATTTGGATAGGTTTAGGGAAGATATCGAAAAACAGTATTAAAGATTTGGATGATTTTGATAAAAATGAAAAATTAAAAGCACACTTTGAGGATATTTTGATAGACTCATTGGATATTGTTAGTTGTTACTCAGAATCTGATTATCCGGGTGTAAATATGATGAATTTGGAGAACCTAATTAATTTTCTAATTGAAAATGATGAAAAGCTGGAGTTGGAAGTGTTAAAGGAACTTTATTGGCTTGTTGTTAGTTTTATTTTTGAACAAGTTTATAAAAATCCCTTTGATGTTAGTAGAAAAAGTTTACCAAAAATTTTGATGAGGATGAAGTTGATGGTTTGTTTTCTAAAATGGGTATGACTTTTGAGGAGTTTTTGTTAATCTTATCCACAAAATCTTTGTTAGAAGTGGGGACAAAAATACCATCACTTCCGAACTTCCAAGATTTTAAGATATCTTACCAGAGATCTATACCAACTGGTGACTTTGTTTGGTATAGAGATGTAGCTAACGGAATTGAATGTTCTAATGTAGTTGTTGAGGGTGACCTTGTAGTTATCGACGGAAAAACATTTGACGAAGATTTTTTTAGCATATTATCAAAGAGCGAACTTAGTTTGTTGAAATCAAAAATTTTTTTCAGAGTTTTTCGCCTTAAATTTTTTTAGAGGTGCGAGACAATAAATTTTTTTGAAGGTAGCTATAAGTTCTCTAATCAACGATAAATCTCTAAAAAAACTTTTTTTATAAAAAAACTATGAAAAAGAAACCTTTGCGAAATTGCTACATATAGTCCAGAAGAATTATTTGTTGCTTGTAAACAAGCTCGTATTCCACTTTATGAAGAGTTAAAATCGTTTTTTTATCAGTTCACTCAATAGATATTTCTGAACTTGAGGATGACTACTTTTCACTAGACTTTTAATCTAATAATAAAAAAAGAAATCACTGTTATTAATTGAACAGTGGTTTTCTTCTGTTATAATTTAAGAAAAAAATAAATAATAGAAAGAAGGATTTATTTTTGAAAAAAACAAAAAGAATTAAAAATTTTTTAAAAAGATTTTTCAAAATGAAATTAAAACTGTAACTTTAAAATTAGAAGACTTTGATAACTGTGAAGATTTGCAGGATGATTTTTATTAGCACTCTAATTTTTTTGCATTTGGTGATTCTGAACAATACCTTTATGAATTACAGTATGAAATTGACGTTGATTTTAAAGATTTCTTTGAGTTTCTCTTAGAGAACAACAATAAATTAAAATCAAAAACGGATAAAGAATTTTTATTGGATGGTTGTACAATTCATCCTTTACAAAGTGATCAATTTAAAAAATTGTGATATTGATAAATTAGCCTCAAAATTTGATTTGTCCAAATTAAACCATCTTTTTGGTTTATTGGAAATGAGTGTTGATGAATTTTCTTCCAGTATCCATTCCTTTTTTTGAAAGATTATCAAACGCCCGGATTTGGAGATTTATCGGATTATCAGATTTTTTATTGTTTGAACGATAATAATGGGGCAGGGGCTTTTACTTGTTGTGAAAATCCAGACTTGAACTACGAATCTCTTGTTAGTGATCTTGGAGAAATTGTTGTCCTAGATCACGAATTATTCAATTTGAGTGAATACAACAACATTCCTGAATATGACATTGAGGTCTTACATTCAAAAAAATTCTCCGACTTTTTGCAAATAATTATTTGTATGTTGGGGAGAGGTGTCCGCAGAATTTTTTTAGAAGCAAAAGATTCTGTTAAGAAGGACAAGACATTACACAAATGTTTTGTTGAAACTATGAATAAAAAAATTTATTTAATTTTTTTCTTCTTATAGCACTGGAGAAATTTTTGGATGCTTGTGCTCGTGGAAGTATTCCAACTTATTCTGATTTATTAGAGTACTTAGAAGGAGCCGGTGAGGGAGTTTTTTTGTGGAAGAGGCTAAATATCAAATCGAATCACGTCGCTAACAATTTATAAAAACAACGACTGCAATTGTTTCAGTAGTCGTTGTTTTTCTGTTATAATTTAAGAAAAAAATAGTAAAAATATAGAAAGAAGGATTTATTTTTGAAGAAAACAAAAAGAAATTGAATTTTTGAAAAAAATTTTCAAGATGATATTAAGATTGTTGCTGAAAAAAACTCGAAGATTTCGATAAAAAAATAAGGAACTTAAGACAGATTTTATCACGGCTCTTCTTTGTTCTTTTGGAGATTCAGAATATATATTCTACGGTCTTGAGGAAGAGATTGATGTCGACTTTGAAAAACTTTTTAAATTCCTTTTAAATAAAAACAGCAAATTGAAGTCGAATAAAGACAAGGAATTTTATTGGGTTGTTGTTGACTTTATCCTTTTTAAAGTTATCAATCTTCAGGAATTGACTATGGATAAGTTGTCAAAAGAGTTTTATCGTGATGACCTTATCAACATCTTTGATTTGTTGGGAACAACTTTTGAGGATTTTTCAAAAAAAATACATTCGTTTGTAGGTGATAATGAGTTGATTGATTTTGGAACTTTGGTGGATCAAAAAATTTTCTATCAAACAGATGATGGTAGAGATGAATGTGGTTTCTCTTGGTCAGCAAACCCTGATTTGAATTACGAGGCATTTTATAGTGAGCCCGGAGAGATTGTTGTATTAGATAGAGGCTTGTTCGATTTGTCGGATTACGGGAACATCTCAAGTGCTGAATTGACCAAATTGCATTCAAAATTCATCAGACTTTTTGCTAACAGCTTTTTGCATAATGGTGGAAAGAAATCGAAAGAATTTATCGAATCACAACGTTTGGTTGTAGATGATAAAATATTAAAAAAATGCTTTACTGAAACAATGAACAGAAATTTATCTAATTTCTCAACACTTGAGGCTGGAGAACTTCGAGACATTTGTGCTATGGGTAATATCCCGGCATACCCGGATTTGCTAGATTATCTAGAAGAATCTGGCGAAGACAAATTTGTCGAAGAGGTTCGTGATTATGTCCAATCTATCAATTAATAGCGAGAAAACAACCACTGAATTTAATTTAGAAGTGGTTGTTTTTGCAATACAAAGGATTTGCTGAATGAACTTCGTTACGAAATTGGTATCAATTTCGAATGACTATTCGAGTTCCTATTAGAAACTAGCAATAAATTAAAACTAGAAAAAGATAAGGAGTTTTTATTGGAAAGTAGTATTATTTAAGGTTAATTCGTTATTTATATTTTTTTATTTATTTTTTTGTATATTTTTTTAATTCAATTTTTGAGTTAAATTTGTTATTTTTTTAATACTTTATGATATAATAAGTTAATAAATAAATTTTTAGAAAAGGAGGTAGCAATGAGACAGGTAGAAAGACATTTAATTAAACCTAGTAGTAATTTGTACTCAGTTTGTGATGATTTAACATTTAAATCCAAAAATCTTTATAATGCTGGCTTGTATCAAATTCGTCAATCTATATTTAAACGAAATAATTCTGATAAGGAAAATAAAAAACCAGTACTAAGCTGGGCACAATTAGTTTCTGAATTTAGGAAACAAGATCAGAGCGATATGAAAGCATTACCATCTAAAGTTTCGACAAATATCATAAAAATGTTGGGAGGTAATATCAGTTCATATTATCAGCTTTTAAAAGGCTATAATGATAAGTCAAATAAGAAAATAACAAATAAGCCAAGGATCCCAGGATATCTACACAAGACGGAAGGTAGGTATGTGGTTGAGTTTACAAACCAAACTTTTGCTAAAAAGCGTGGTAAAAATAATGAACTTATCTTATGTCCAAGAGATTTGAGGATCTCAATTCCAACAAAAGTTGACAAACCAAAATGTGTCAAAATAATTCCAAAAAATGGTTATTTTTTTATTGATGTTATTTATGAGGTTAAAGAGAGATCTCTTAGGAAGACTCATAAATATGCAGGTATTGACCTGGGGGTTGATAATTTAGCTGCGGTTACATTTTCTGATGGAACTAACCCACTTTTAGTTAAGGGTTTGAAGGTTAAACATATCAATCAAGGATACAACCGTCTAATAGCAAAATCTCAATCAAAATTACCAAAAAATCAAAAAACAAGTAAGCACATCCACCGTCTTTTTAGAAATCGTGAGATGAAATTGCAATCAGAATTTCACAAAATAACAGGTTTTCTAGCAGAATTTTTCGACGAGATGGCACTTGAAAAGGTTTTTGTTGGTAAGAATGTTGGTTTGAAGTCCGGTATTTCTATTGGCAGAAGAGGAAATCAAAATTTTGTCCAAATTTCATATAATAAATTCATCTCTCAACTTAAGTACAAGTGTCAGTTGCGAGGAATAGAAGTTGTAGAACAGGAGGAGTCTTATACATCCAAAGCTAGTTTTATAGACTGTGATGTTATCCCTGTTTGGAAAAACGATGGCAAAAAGTATAAGTTTTCAGGAGTACGTGAGAAAAGAGGTTTGTATAAAACTAAAAGCGGGAAACTTATTAATGCTGATGTTAACGGTTCTTACAATATCCTAGTTAAAGGTTTGAACAATTTAGGTATCAATTTAAAAAGAGATAAGGTGTCATTCCACACGAGAAGTTTGAACTGTTATAATATCTTGTCCAATAAAAAGCTAATAAAAAAATACACGTAAACCCGTATTTGGTATTTACCAAAGAGGGCTTATAGAGGTGTTGTAGGGCGCCTTTAGCAAAAACAATAATTTCAATATTGTTGTGAAATGTTAAGAATTAAATGATACAGATGACAACAAATTATACATTTGTATAAACCATTTAAAACCTATTGCAGTGAAAACGAATCTAAAGAGTTTTTTTGAAGCTAAAAAGTTCTATTAAGAATGATAAACTTTTATCAAAGTGCTTTTACTGAAACTATGAATAGAAACTTATCTAGAGTTGCACTAGGTAGCGAAAAAGACATCAATCTTGCTTATACTAAGGGGAAAATTCCTCTTTATAAAGAATTAGAAAAAAATATTTGTGAAAGTGTCATGGAAATATTTTTTTGACTAATCTTTAAAAAGAACCCCATCTCTTAAATAATTAGAGCTAGGAGGTTCTTCTTTTTATAATTTAAGAAAATAAACAAGCTGTAACAGCTTTTAGAAAGAAGGTACTTATGCTCAAAAAAAGGAAAGTACAAAACTTGGTTATATTGCCGATTATAAAAAAAAGATGTTGATGACATTGTTGACTTACTAAAAGGTTATTCTTACAGTGATGAAATAAAAAAAGAATTTCCTATCTTCTGTTGTTGAGATGGTAGGAAGAACTTACGATATTACTATTGAATGTGAGTTTCAAGATATTGAAGGTTTTGAATATATTCTCCCAAATAAATTTAGGGAATTATCAAAAAAATTTCACAAGATTTAGAAAAAGATTTTTTTGGGGATTTTTTTGTATTCAATTTATAAAAAAATCTAGGCTCAGAAGACGAGGCAAAAAAAGTTTGATTCTTGAATATATTGATGAGCAAGATTTTTGGAATAATTCTGAGCGAGTTAGACACCGATTTTTCACACTTTATTTGTGGATATTCGGGAGAGTTACTATAACGCCAGCATTACTGCTGATGAAACAAACAACAATCCCGATAATTCATTAGAGTTAGATGTTTTATATAATGACTTTTACAATATGTTCTCAAATTACTATCTTGCATTTAGAAAGGAAGATTCTAATTTTTTCTTTTTGGAGTTTGAATACGATAAAAATTATCCCAATTTTTTATCACCAGGATCACACGTTGTTCTTAGTACAGCAGATTTCGTAGGTGAGGAAGTGAAGGATTTTTGGTTTGAAACCTCATTGTTTAAACTAATATTTCTTTATCCTATCACGGAAGATTTTTCAAACATCACTATTTTTGAAAACAATGTAGAAAACATATTATTGCAAACTCTATCTGAAATATCAGCAGAAAACTTGTTGGTATCGAACGATTACAATTTAATTAGTTGTCTCAAATGTGGAGAAATTCCACTTTATACAGAATTGCGAGAATTAGTGCCTAATTACCCGGAAGACGCTTATCCTGAGCACTTATACAAAAATATTTAAAAAATCAGTCTTTGAATTTCATTTCAAAGACTTTTCTGTTATAATTAAAGAAAGAAATTTTGAACTGAAATAGTTCTAGAAAGAAGGTTATTAACTTGGTGAAAAAAATACTAAAGACGAAAAATTTTTGTATCAAAATACAAGGAAGATTTTTAAAAAAAGGGGATCGCCGCCCTAGAATCTATTCCAGAAAACGAGAAGTTGAAAACGAACTTATCGTACTGTTTTGCTCAAATTTTAGAAAAAGAGCGTGAATGGTTCAATTTGGATCAGGAAAATAGTTGGGATTCTTTCGTTAAGTATCTTAAAGAAACTGATGATAAGTTGGAAACTAGCGAACTGAAGTGTGCTTTCTGGATTGTTGTCTGTTACTGTATCTTCTTCAGCACAGAGCCGAAACCATTTATCCGAAATTTGGTTAGAGAAAAATACGATAAATTCGACTTTGATGGTTTGGTTTCTGTTCTAGAATGTGAACACGGAAAACTTTTATCTTTATTCTACGAAATTTGCAAAAATAAAATCTTTCGATCAAATAAGACTGCTTTTTCATTTTTACACCACAGATTGATGATTTCTAGTGAAGATTATGATGTTAGAGCCGTTGAAACAAATAAGATAATTAGATTATCACGTGAGTATTGTTGCGTTGTTTTACTGGAAGATCTATTTTATTTGGATATTGGAGATTTTTTGATGAAAGACAAAGACAACAAATACAAACTTTATTTAGATGGAAAATTTGTCGCTCTTGTTAGAACTCTATTCTTGTCACAGATAGAAAAGGATCCTTGCGGTTATATCAAAGAACATTATTTTGATGTGGTAGATATATCTCCTTATATGGTTAATATATTTACTGCATTAACATCAAGCAATCTATCACTTTTTTCAGAGGATCAGACGAAACTGATAGAACGTGCGAGAGCCGGTATTCTACCCTACTATCCTGAAATGAATGATTGGCCAAGAGATTAAAAATTTTGCTACCGGCATTGATGTCGGTAGCATTTTCTGTTATAATAGAAGAAGGGAAATCACAACTGAAATAAATTAAGGTGGTGCGCAAATGAAAGACACCAAGGTAAACAAATCCTTTTGGGATGAATACAAGGAGGATATCTCAGATATTCACAAAATATTAACTGATGATTATGATACAGAACTTTTGAGAAATAATTTTGTTGTTGGGGTTAAAAATTTTGTTAACACAAAAAGGAAAGAGTTTGAGGAATGGCTAACCGATAATAATATCAAACACAAAAAAACATTCTCAACGCAAATAAGAGAGTGGGAGAAAAAGATACCCGAAGAAGGAAGATTGATGTTTTGGAGATACACCTTCCTTTGTTTAGATCACTTATCAAACCTTCCACTTGAGTCCAACTTTGAATCATTGCCAAAACACCAATTGAAGCGTTGGGAAATTTTTTCTGAAAAAATAGATAAAAACTTTTCTAAAATTTTTACAGGAGAAGGGCTCAATTTTGTTTGCAATGTATTAAAAAAAATATCTTGATTTAGATAAAGAGACTTTTTAAAAAGAATTGTTTATAATAGTTTTTCATTTGATACATTTTACAATGAGACATACTCCCTATCTGAAAGTTTTTATTTATATAGACAAGAAAGATAAATCTTTTCACATAGTGGAACAAAGCTTAGGAATTGAGGGGGTTCCAACCTTCATTCGTCCAGGAACACACGTTGTTTCTCACCTTTATTTTCCGGAATATCTAAGAGTTGTTCTAGAAGAAATTCAATCATCACAAAAGTTATTTGATCTGGCAATGAATATTTTCAGGATACTATTTTTAGTAGATACTGCTTTTGGATTAGATGAAGATGAATTGAATGATATAGCACTGTCCGTTTACAACAACAACGAGTTTAAAAGTTCGGTGCTTAATTTTTTCGAAAAATCAACAGAAAAAGTATTAACAGAAAATGATGAAAGTTCTATTGGATTTAGATTTGGAAAAATCCCAGTGTATAAAGAAATTGCAGAAAAATACTTAAAAAATAAAACCATCGAGTTTGCATTTTAGAGGTGGATAATGATAAAAAGCGGAACCAACTGTGTGGGATCAATTAACAATTTATGTAGATACAAAAAAAGAGTAATCCACAATATTAATATCTTAATTTCTAACATAGAAGTATAGATAACCTAAAACAACTACACACAGATGTGTTAGTAAATCTATAAGTTAATGACAGAAGAAATTACTTGGTTTGGGAACTCATAAAAAGTTGTTTTAGAGTTACTTTTTACATTATGTTAGATAATATGGTAAAATAGTTTTTATCATATTATAAAAGGGATAAATTTTTGGAAAGGAATACTATAGGTGCGTTGTGATGAGAAGTCAGAAGATTAGACTAAAACTAACCAAAAAACAAGAACAACTTGCGTGGTGGTATAGTAAAATTTCACGTAATTTCTGGAATCTTTTGGTTGATATTGACCGACGCAATAACAAGGGTGAGTTCGATGATGTTTTGAGTCAGGATGGAAATACAACCTATTACTCAAAACTCCATAATAGAGATATTTATAATCTTAATCAATCTGATTATCTTAACCTTGCAAAGATTGTTGTCGCCAATAACTACGAAAAGGATGAAGAAAATTGGTCTTGGTATTATCAACCCAATCAATCCTTTATCTACAACTTTATTTCTAGGGAATTGTTTAAAATTCGGAAACAAAACAAAGGAAAATTGAAATTTAGGGAAATTGATAAAATTCAACCGAATTTTAATGTTCGTTGTAGTGTTTCTTCTGATAACAAACGCCCTAGTCGTATTTATCTGAAAAAAAACGGTAAACTCCAGATACCAACTATCGGGGATGTGATTTTCGGTTCTGTTAGAAAAGATTTTGACTTATCTTGCAAGAAACAAGTTGCCAATATATCATTTGATGGTAAATACTGGTACTTGTCCTACACCGAAGATGTTGAAACTAAAGTACAAAATTTACCAGATTATACCGATGGAATTGGGGTTGATTTGGGAATCAAGACACTTGCGACATTATCTAATGGAACTATTGTACCAAATATTAAGACTTTTAGGCGAGTTCGTATTCTGAACAAACGCCTGAAACGACTACAACGCAAGGTATCACGCAAGTACCTTGTTAATAAATGCAACAAACACAATAAAACAAAGAATATTATTAAGCTGGAAAGACAGATCAAATTGATACACCGTTCATTAAAGAATATCCGGATCAATCACATCCGTAAATTTGTCTCAAAGTTAGTTAAAAAACAACCGCAATATATCGCAATCGAGGACTTGAACATAAAAGGATTGATGAGAAACAAATATCTTGCAAAAGATATTTCTAACTGCTCTTTTTACACTATCAGACAACATCTTATTAGAAAGTCGACAGAACGAAACATAGTTGTCAGGTTAGTGGATAGATTTTATCCCTCTAGTAAGACCTGCTCTAATTGTGGTAGCTACAAAAAGGATTTAAAGCTCAGTCAACGAGTATACCATTGTGATAACTGCCAAGAAGAAATAGATAGAGATTTCAATGCCTCGATAAATATTGCAAAAACTGATAAATACGTAATAGCTTAATTAAATTTAATTGTTTTATTGACTTTGGAAACTAGAGGAAAATAGTTTCAGTGGTAGGTCAGCCGTGAAGCCGAACCACTTTAATATAACGCCCTGAAAATTATGAGTACATCAAACAAATAGTAGCTTCGGCAAATTTTGGCTCAATATGGGAATGTTGATTGTGTTTTAATACTTTTGACTGACGGTGAATACAAGAGAGAAACTAAAGAAATCCTGTTATAATTTTAGAAATAAAATAATACTTAAATAAATTAAGGAAAGAGGGTGCTGATATATGTTCTTTTTTGGAAAAAGAAAAAATAAACAAGAAGAGGAAAAAAAACAGACTGAGTTTCTTTTGAAAAAGTTTGCAAACTTACCTAATGATGTTGGTTTACAAGAAAAACTCAAGAAAATTATCTTCGATCGTGACGCATTCAAAGAATTTGATGATGTAATCGTTGAAGAAAGGGGTTTTTAATGGTGGTGATGTAAACTGTCAACCTTACCAACTATTCTTAAAGGATTTGGAGAACGATTTGCCTGAAGATCTAGAAAAAACCTTCTGGTCATTATATTTCTTCATCTTTTGCAGCAATTCTTACGAATCGGATAGGATCAGAAAGGAACATCGAATCTCAAATATTTATCAAACTGTAAACTTGATTTTTGAGTTAGATGAAATTGAACCGCTCCTACAACATCTTCATACCGATCTGGAAAGTTTAATAAGAAATTTCACTGAATTTCTCAAGGATTCTATCACCGATACGACTTTCTTGTTCGAGGATGTTAACGAGTTTATTATCGTATACGACGAGAACAGCAAAGAATTTGATTGGGAAGTGTACGATTATAGTAGATTTAAAAAGGATAACAAATCAAAAGTATTTGACTTTTATCAGTTTTATCTTGATTTGGAAAGTGCAGTAACGATCTCGGATTTGTGGAAAATCAAGGAATACCGGGAGTTTTTTGGATTGTATTTCAAAACGTTTAGCCAGACAAAATCATTGTTGAACGAGGATGAACACAACGATTTAATTACTCAATTTTTATCCAGTAAACAATTATCAGACCTGATTTGTAACCAGATCTACAAAAACTTTAACAATTGAGGTTGTTGAAACAGCCTCTTTTTTCTGTTATAATAAAAGATGAAAGCGATAGAACTGAAATTAATTCAGGAGGTACTAAATGGTTAAGGAAAAAAAGATATTCATTTGACAGAAAAACATTAATAGAAAGTCGTATGTTTTTCCACGAAGATCAGGCTATGGAAATCTCAGCGGATGATTTAAAGGATGAATTAATTGCAAACGGGCATAATTTTATAGATAAAAATATAACAGTCGATAGTTTGAGTGTGTGAGAGATGTAGTTCTCTCGAAGGGAACTCAAAAAAACTGATTTTATTGCATTGAAAGAGGTTCTGGAAAAGGTTGATGATCCTCTAGGTGCTCTTTTTAGAATTTAAAAAAAGATTTTTAGAGAATTTAGAGTTGAAGGCTGAATGTAAATTCAAAAAGGTTAGAAATAACCACAAAAGGGAAATGTTATTACTATTTAATATTCGAAGATTTCGACATTGTTGAAGTTCAGTCAAAGCCTTCCTTGTATTATTCTCAAGATGTTCAAGGAGATCTAATTACTGAAATTTACAACCAAATTGAAAAAAGTGCGATTCTAAAGGAATTGATGTTCGTATTCGACTCTGAAAAATGAGGAAGAAGTCGATAAATACCTGGATAGTTTTGAAAATCAGAATGATTTTTAGTATCAAAAATCCAATTAGCTATAAAAGAAAACATTTTTACAAAAAAATACGGGTTTGATCAAGACGGTCTTTCAAAAACAATAGAAAATGTATTTGGTGTTGATCCGGATAGTTTTAAAGATTATTTTGTTTTGAATACAGCGCTTATTAAACTTGATTCCAACGAAGTTGTTTTATTTGAAAATCAAGAACTATCAGACTCCGATTTTCTTGTCAATTTAAGTGAAAGTTTATTGAGTTTTGATGATGATTTTGTTTTTAAATTTTTCTTTCAAACAAAAAAATAAAAAGGATCTTTTAGAATCTTTGAAAAAAAGCCTGAAAATAAAACTTAAAAGACGCTTGTTAGATTTAAGATTGTCAAATTCAATGCAAGAATCAATCGAAAACGGAACTTTTCAAACTCACCCCAATACTTAAATTTAAAAAGGCCGGTTTGTGGCCTTTTTCTGTTATAATTTAAGAAAAAAATTTGCTGTTATTATGACAGCTAGAAAGAAGGTTGTGAATGGTATTAAACTCAAAGGTTTATATTCCAAAACTGACAGAGCAAAGAGAGATTTTGAATATCTTAAAATCCGGTGATCTTAATTTGATGGATCCATTATTTGATAGTTTAAGAACGTTGTTTAAAATTTACAACGCAGATCTGACTATGTACAATCCGGATAAGACAATGAAAGCCTTTGTTGATGAGGTGAAATTCTTCTATTCCTATAAAACAAAAAAACTTTGTTGCTAAAATATTTATAGAAAACGAAAGCTATATCTTTGATTTACATTACGAATCTGAGATTAATTACAAAACCAGCTTTATCTTAAAAAAATAAAAAAATTATTATGCTAATGTTGGAAAAAGATATTCTATTGTTGGGGAAGAGAGATACATCAAAACTTCACAAAATCTTCTTTGATACAAAAAAATAAGCAAAGAAGATAAAAAAAACAAGAAGTTCTTAACTTTTTTTAACAGACAAGGTTGCCAATTGTGTCTTAAAAAGAAACCTCTAAAACTGATGTTAAAATAAAAAAATAGAAAGAGAATTTAAAAAAACTTTTTTTAAATCAGGGAATATTAGTATAGATCACGTTCGCTCAGACAATCACTGGAATGATTTTTCTTATCAAGATGTTCAAAAAAGAAATTGATCTGGATATTCATAGTGGATGTTCATACCCATTTTTTGATAAGCCTGAGCCATTAAATTATTATAAGATTGGTATATATTCTTCTTTAATTAATGAAAAAGAATTTACAAATCTTATTTTTTTAAAGATAGAGTTCTATTTTTCAAAATTCTCAAAAAAACAAGATTGTTATCTTTCTGGATATGATCCTCTTCTAGATTTAACTGGATTATTGCTGCTCTCTACTACAATCACCTCTATCTCCAATAAAGAGAAGTTGGAACTTATGTCTGAATTAATTCCAGACAAGGATGTTGTATTCGACAGTGATGATGGGGAGTCTTCTCTTAAATATATGATTGGTGATTTTTTCAGTGATAACAATCATAAGTTTATATTTGACGGGTCTGCAACATTTATTTCTGAAGTGAATAAACTTTTGAAATATTTAATCAACACAAATACTGACAAAGCTAAAACTTTTGTAAAGTTAGTGGACAAAATCTTGAACACAAATTATCTTTTAGAAGACTTTTTGGTTGTTGGTTCACCGGAATTGTTAGCAGATTTCTTCTTATTGAAAGATAAAATTAAACGAAAAAAACGTTTCCGTGATCTGATCTACGAATATACAATAATCAGATGTAGCTTCCTTACTGTTGATGTTATTTCAAAACTAAAGGATACCTTTAATGCAAAAGGTATTAAAGTTGGGTTTGTATTTAATAAAACATTTGCAGATACATTTTCAGATTATAACGATTTGGTTTATTTGTCTAAAATTTCCGAAAAGATTGGTCAACCAATAGGGGTTAAATTTTTGTGAAGAGTCTAACAGTCAAATTGTACACAGAAATGTTGATATGTTATCAACAAATATAAACATTTTTGGCTCCTGTTTTTAAATTTAGAACCAAATCATCAATTATCTTTTTGATTTTTAAAAAAATTTCAATCGTTGTAAACCAATTAAGTTGAAAAAAATGAAATAAAAAAATTATTTTTAGATAATGAAGCCCAGTTGTTATCGATACTTTATTCTTTAAACGGATTTTGTGGTTTTGATTTGGGAGAGTTGCAATTGAGAGGGATTTTTGAGATAAATAAACGAAAAAAAGGAAAAATTGCGATAAAACAGGATATTTCTCTCTAATAGAAGGTTAAAATAGGTATAAAAAAATATACCTATTTTTGTTTATATTTAAAAGGAGACTTACAATGGTAAAAAAATAATTTCGGCTTTTCCCTTGTATGGGTAAAAACCCACTGCTCAAAAAAACAACGATAGAGTGTTGGATCTTGAATCTTCAGATTACTTTTTTTGAAAAAGGAAGGTTTTGAGGATCTATCCAACGAGAAATTTAAAGGTCTAAAAAAACAGAAGAAAACGAGAAACCGGTCTTGATGACTACATCTCTGCAATTATTGCAGCCGATGGCTCCTTAAAAATATGATTATATTTTTTTATCAGTCAATCACCGGATGTGATAAAAGAGCTTTTTGAAACTAAAAAAAGAAGTATTTCTCTTAAAACCAAAACCAACGAAAGAATCTCTTTCGATATTCAGAGAAAGAGCAAAAAAATCGTGAAAAATAATATCGAATGGATAAAAAAAACACAGAAAAAAATTCTTGTTTAGAAAATTAGAAGAAGACTATTCTGAATCAGAAATAGCACAGTTATCAATTGCTTTTTATAAATCCAGATCTTTATATATCTGATTTGATAGAACAAGGAATAATATAAAAAGAGGAGAGATACGACTCCTCTTTTTATAATTTAAGAAAATAAAAACCAACTGAAATAAATTCAGTTTAGAAAGAAGGAAATTGATGGTTATCAAAAAAAGAAGAAACCTACGTATTGAAATTAACTGAATATCGTGAAATTTCGAATATTTTTAAAAAAACAGGAGATATCAACTTAGTTTCTAAGTTAATGGAAGACTTGAAGGATATCGCAATTCGTTGCAAAAAGGTATCAAAAAAAGTGGTGTGAAAAACATTTGTTGATTATATCAATACCGAGAACAATATTTTTTTCTTACGTATCTGTTTTTTACAACTATAAAGAAAAGGTATTTCGTGCGAAAGTACGCCACGATAAATTTAAGGATAATTGGTGTTTACGTGAATTTCTAGAACTAAAAAGATATGTTTAGTCAAGTCGGTGTGGAAGTTAATGCAACCGGTAAAAGCTTCTGTTGAGAAAATTTTTAAAGATTTTTTTATACAACAATCTTTAAATAAAAAAATGAAAAAAAGCAAACAAAATTTTTGGATGTAATTGAAAAATCAGTAAATAGAACCCTTGTTGCTGAAGCTAGAAAGGTCACGCAAACAACTGCTAATGATCAAAAAAGATTTAAGAAGGCCTTGTTTGGCTGCAATGTAAATATAGATTACATATTGAAAGACAAATTTTTTTCCGAGAGGTTCTCAAAGATACTGTCAATAAAAATTATTAAGCGAGACATCAAAGATCCGGCTTACAATTCTCTTTTTTTGTGGACGATATTTTTTTCACCCTTATAAATATGGTGAGATGAGTTTTATTTTACAAAATAAAATCACCGCAGAGTTTGCACTTAAGTCTATGGATTTAGTAAGGAGAAAAGATAAAAAAGTAGATGTTGATTATTTGTATACTTATAATCTAGTTGACTTTATTGGAGGTATGCTTATTTCTAACACGATCACATCTTTAACAGATAAAGAGAAGTTCTCCATTTTGTCTGAAGTAATCCCAGAAATTTGCAGGGTTTTTTTGTCGGTAACAAATATGGTGGGACTATGGCACTTTCGGATATTGGCTTTATTATAGACAATTTTGAAGTTGAAAAAGTTGTTGGCTTGTTTGATGAGGGGATTAAATTTGCTGATTACCTAAAAACCAACAACGAAAAATAAGGCTCGAGTTGTGGTTGATTTTTCTGTTCACAATCCTTGATAATAACGATGTTATGGAGGAACAATTTGCTGTAAATTATCCAGAAATGTTTGCTAAGTTATTTAAACTTAGATATGAACTATTTGGTGATAAAAAAATCACCACAATGTAAATCCAGATTTTTTTATTATCGGATTGATAAATACGACGAAGGCTCTCTTATTTCTGAAAAAAATTATCAGTATTAAAGGAAGAGTTTGAAAAAAATTAGGATTGAACCTATTTCTCATTTTGGATGAACCTGTAAAATTTGTTTGGAATATTGATAAGTATTATAAATTCAATAAATTCGTTGCAAATTTGGCAAAAGAAACAAATTCTAAAATATTGGTTGACTTGTTCAAAAAAATCACTCAAATTTTTGATAGATTGAGTCTTTTTTTACGAATCTATTAGAACCTTATCTAAAAATTCTTACTAGGAATACAGAATCAGAACTGTGCCTTTATCTTGGTGGTCTAGCTAATTCTCTTGTATTTTTAGATAACAATTCAGTTAGATTGTTCACAGGTGATAAAAAGACAACAAAATCTGTTATCAGCACCTTAGATTCATTCGCTAACGTTAACATCGATGACAGTAACGAAGAAGACACAAAAATGTTCTCTTCACAAGGTTTGATAAATAATATGTCTATTTTGACAAAGAAATTTTACGAACCGGTTAATAAATTCGATCCGTTAAATTAAAAAATAAGAGTAGTTATTACTAACTGCTCTTTTCTGTTATAATTTAAGAGAAAATAACATCTGGATTTATTCCAGTAGAAAGAAGGTAAATAATGGTGCTTGGATCAAAAACCGGGGAATCCCCTTACATTCCAAGAGTAACAGAAGAACGAGAAATCTTATCTAAAATTAATTCAGCAGATGGCAATCTTGTCTCTCAACTAAAGAAAGATCTTTTTAAAATCCTTGAGATTCACAAAATATTTGCAAATAACGAAGGTTTCATTTTGAGTGGTGATCAAACAGACGATGTTATAAAGAAACATTTAAACGTTTTTTACGATACAAAAAGTAAACTTTTTAGAGTGAAACTATCAAATACGTTCAATTATATGCGTGACTTCACGGCTGACCAGACCTATCTGAAAAATTTTTTTGATGAATACAATGAGGTTGTTGATATTAAGGTTTTATTTCATAAAGAACTTTTGACTAACGGCTTAGTTGCTTTCCCGGGAGAGGATATCATTTGTTTGAAAGATAAAGTTAGAGATGATTTTTTTACAATAAAAATTACCAGCAGCTCTGTTTCGGGTGATGACTTGTTAGCTTTTATCTTAAAAAAAATGAAGAAAACATTTGAAAGTTCCTTGTGTATTGAAATGAAGAAAACAAACCTTTCTAAAAGCGGTGAGTTTCAGCGTATTCAAAACTTGTTTAAAAACAAAAGGATTAGTTTGGAAGAACTAAATAAAAAGCCCGTTTTACGTTGATATGGTATCTAAGGCTGTTATGAAACAATTAAAAACGATATTATTTTTGAATCCAAGAACGGATTTGATTATATTTGTGATGATTATTTCTGGTCTTTCAGCGCCAATAATTGTATTGAGTTATTCAAAGATGATAGTCTTGGTACGGTTTTAAAATCAGATCAGATAAGAGAAAGTTTGAAGCCAATGCTAAAAAGAATATTTGCTTAATCGTGGAGAAAAAAATTTGGAACTGAAGAAATTGTTGTTACTTTTTATAAAAAAATTGATCACCTTTTTAAGCAAAATTATTGAAGATAACACCAAAAAGGTTTGAGTATCTCTCTGAAATATTATCAGAAGAATTATTTGGATTAGAACAAAAAGAATTTATCATTGGAGCTCACTAATTTCGGATATAGAGCTTCTATAAAAAAACTCTTACAAAGGTCTTCACCGTGGTCTTTTTGGATAAGACGGTTAAAAGAGTTCAATGGGTTTACGAAATATCTTTGCAAGCACGACAAGAACAAAGCTGGTATTTTTTTATTAATTTAGTTGATGTTTTATTTGAAACAAATTTATATTTAGAACATCACCTTATAAAAAAAGCAGCCAGGATCTTTACATCGATTACTTAAATTTAAGAAAAAAAGATTTTTGGGTACGAAAAAAATATTATTTTATTGTTGACGACGAAATTGAGGATAAAATTGGTTTTGATAAGATTAAGACTCTGGATAGTCTCCTAAAAATCAAAAAAATAAAATTGAATTTTCTTTTAGATAACTTTTTATTACATCAGCGAATCAGAGGTTGAATTTTTCAGTAAGTTTTATTAAAAAAATTTATTTGGTTTGGTTAAAAAAATCAAAATGTTCTTTTTAGTTAGAAAAAGAGACTAGTGATGTTCTTAAATACTTACCCAAATCTATTGAGTTGGTTGTTGTTGATAAGACACACACTCCGACTGGAGTTACAAGTTTACTCGCTGAATTTAAAGAAGATAATTCTTAACTGTTACTATAAGAGAGGTTTGCCTCTCTTTTTCTGTTATAATTAAAGTAAATAAAATTAAATTCTGGATTTATTCCAGTAGAAAGAAGGAAATTAATGGTAATCAAAAAAAGATGATTATGGAATGATTAAGCTGGGATCTGTAAACTCCAAAGAAAGTATCAAGACTTTTTCAGGATATCTTAAACAATTTTTTTAAATCCTTAAAGAAGATGAGTAAAGAAGACCAACTTCTTTTATCAAAAATATTATGTTCAGGTATTAGGAAAAATCTAGAGAAAAAAAGTGATGACGTTTACAAACTTCTAAACGAAAAATTCTTTTTTTGAACAGAATGCTTTAAAAATACAAGTTTTTAAGGAAAGTAGTTTAGTATACTTTTTCCTTAGAAACCGGAGATTTTTTTCGGTTCACAATGACCTTGAACAGATAACACCAATTCATAAATCGATTTATATTACAAATATGCACGGTTTATTTACTGAATTTTTTAAAAACTGGAGCTTATATTTTTCAACAAAATAAATGAATCGCCCGGTTATAAAAAAATTTCATACGACTTGATGGATTTAGAAATCGAGCAAGACTATTATGAAGATTTTTGATGACTATTATGGATCGAGGGAATCCGAACTCGATTTTCTAATTAAAGAAAAAAACATATCGACAGGTTAATTTTGTAAACGAAGTTTATCGAAAGCTTACAGATAAAAACTATCAAAAAAAATACTGTGATTTTGCAGCTGAATATTTTTTGACAGATTTTGTTCGTACAGACTTGGAAAATTTCGTATCTTGGATTCACGATGATTTGGATGTAAATTCAATAAATTCGGTTAAAGAAATCATTGAAAAGTACTATCTAAAAACTAAATTTTTTGCTAGTTATCTACACCTATCTTGTAATAATGAACGTTATGAGGTAGAAAAGCATAATATTCGTAAGGGTGCAGAGGCATTTTTCAATATTGAAATTCTTGGATTATCAAAAGTTGTTGAGATATTGGATTCTACTTTAAAAAAGGAGCAACTATCAACACTAAATACGTCAGGTTACAAACCTGGATATTCGACAGTTGCCGAAAAAATTGCCAAATTGACTTTTGAAAGTTTAGAATTTTTATCTTCATACTACCCACTATCTGAAGTATTTGACCGAAGTAATGAAAAGTTAAAGTTGACACTATCAACGAATAGCTACGGTTTTTACAACCTTCCTCAAAACACCAAAGATGAAATTATTGAATCATCAAAAAAAGTTATTTTAGAATTACCTGATAAGATGTCAGAATATTTGTCAAAAAACAAACTCAAAGGCCTTTCAGATAAAATTTCAACTTTGAATACTTTTTATATGTATATGTCAGGATCGGGGAATGAAGTTGCGAACAATTTAATTGACTGCACCCTAAACGGATTGGAGTGGTCAGAAAAATTCTCTGATATGCTTGGGTTATTCTTAAAAACTATTTTGAACAGTGAGAGTGATCATCATTGGGAATCTCTAAATATGTTATCATCCTTAGCCTCACAATTTGCGTTTAAATCTGATGTTTTTCTCTAGAAAAGATTTCAATAAACTAGCATTCGTGGATAACGATGGGGAAAAATATGTTGTTATTAAAAATCTCCTGTTCAGGATTTTTGAAATCAACGTTAAATCTCTTTGTAATCAAAAAAACAGTTACCAATTGATAGCTTTTACTTTAACTGAAATTAATTCAGTTACAATCAAAGGATTGAATGAAATTAAGATGGAATTTGCTATTAATACATTCGACACGCTATATAATCTATTTTTTAAAAAAATAATAATATTATAGTTGGAAGCTCTGAATTAGAGATTTTGCAGATTTTTTTCAAAAAAATCTTTTGAGTATAACCTTATTGGTCTCAAAAAGAAACAGAATAGTGAACTTTCAGATTTCCTTAAGACAATCATCAAAAATAATAAACAATAAAAGAGTTGTTAATTACAACTCTTTTTCTGTTATAATTTAAGAAATCAAAAAAAACTCTGTATTTATTACAGAATGAAAGAGGGAAATTTTAATGGTTAAAAAAATACAAATACTGAGATGGTTCGAGTTTCGGGAGTAAATAGTCAATCAAGTATTGATATTTTTCTCAAAATATTTGGCAAGTTTAGCTCTTAGATATGACAAGGATATTATTATCGATAATTTTGGCGATGTAGAAAGTTATGTTGGCGATGTTATTTATTCAAAAGAATATAATATTTATTACTTATTTGAAGAAAATCAGTTTCTTTTTGAGAGATGTTTCTGATAAAACAGTATTAAAAAAATCATCACTAATTGCAACTCCAGAAGAGATGGAAAAAAATATTTCAATAAAGTAACTTGTAGCTTATCAGGTTCAGATTTATCTACAAAAATATATTCAAAAAAATGTAAGGAGAGGGCGGAAGATTTTTTTGACAAATTCAATTCGTCTTCCCCTAGAAAAGTTTATGGAATATATTTTTCGAAGATGATGATCCTTATCCGGAAAATTTTGAAATTACTTACAATTCTTTTTTTCAATAGTTCTGAATATTTTTTTAGGAGATATTAAGCCTGAAATTCTATCAGAAGAACGTTTGGCTAAATTGTTCAATTTAACTTTACTAGGAGATCATTTTTATTTCAAACAAATTGAATGAATATTTAAATTCTCTTTATATTGGTGAACTACATAGAGATTATGATTTCTTGTTTTTATGCTAACTTTCTAACTATCAAAGAAATTGTTGATAATGCAAGAGATAAGATAATCGTTGGTCAATTTATTGGTCAAATTTTATCAGATGTGAACCAGTATAAGGATGAATGGTTTTTCAAAGAAACTGACTTTATTGAGCAATCTGTTTCAATTGCAAGAAAATTTCCAGAATTTTTTTGGAAGAAATTTGTGGCAATACAACTGAAAAGTCATTGGGTCATATCCTCTATATTGAATATTACTACAAATATCATTATTTCGGAAATTACGGAAAGTTTAAACACCTATTGTCGTGCAAAACTTACGGAGTTGATTGGTGCAAGAATATCATCAGTTTGTTGTCTAATCTTAATAATAAGATACAAGAAACAAAGGATGAAAACGAAATTGTTTATAATTCTTGGAAAAGAATCGAATCGTTCTTTTTTTAGATGATGTTACTGAATTTAATCATTTCCTATTAGGAGACGATTCAAACAAAGATAAAAAAACCAAATCCATCCAAGTTTAATTGATTTTTATTCAATTCATTCGCAATCACAATAATTTAGATGAACTTAGATTTATTTATCAAACAACTGATACTGAAAAAAAGTAATTGATATTGGTATCCTACCAGAAGAGGCTTTTGAAGTAAAATTTGAAAAAGTTTATATTAAATCTCAGTTTGTGTATCCAAAAGATTTGCCAATTGTTATTACTGGATTTGAAAACGTAGATATAACAGAACTGAAAAATCGACTGGGATTTTATTGCGACGCAATTTACTGTAATAATAACAGTAGAAAACTTATTGTTCCGAAGGATGAACTTCAAGTTTGGAAAGATTTCGAGGGACTTTATAAACGTGGAATGATCAAATCAATTATGTGGAACGAAGACCTGACCGGTTTTATTGATAGTATTCTTGAACAAAACAAATAAAAGAGATACTAAACCAGTATCTCTTTTTTGTATTCTTCTGGAACATTCTTAAAATATTCCAGTGGCAAATCACCCACTTGAACATCTTCAGAGTTGAAATCAAATTTCCCTTGAGATTTTTTCATCCATTTAATCTCACGGGCGAAATCCTCCTCTAGATTTAATTCAGAAAGTGTGATGTAGTATCCGAGTTTCAGGGTTTTTCCCGGGTATAGGGTATTCGACTAATTTTCGTTGATAACAATCAACGTACAAGTCGAATCCGGTAATATCCTCAAAACTCTCTTTTCCTGGAAACCCTTCATCCCAGATTTCTTGAAGAATTTTGTGGATTTTCATAAACCACCTCTAATCTTCAGACAGTGAAATCACTGATGATAAAATGGTAATAATAAAACCAAATACCAACAGTAATACAGCTGCAATATCATTTGCGTATCCGGTTGCAAAACCCGATGATTGCAAAAAAATGCAACTAATGACAATTGCGATAATAAATTTGTTCATTTTTTTCCATTATAAATTCCTTCTTTCTCCAATAAAAATATTGAAGCTTTCTTTTTTTATTTTTTTAAATTATACCATCTGTAATTACAACAGATGATATTCTTCAATAATTGCAGGCGATTTTTCTGAAATTATTAAAGAAAGAGGATAAATTTTATCCTCTCATAACATAAATCGTCAAAACTCTCAACGATATTTAATAATATCTTCCAAAAAAATAAGATGGAAGTATCAGCATTGCCCCGATCAAGAATACAATCATTGAAAGAGCTGGGCTAAAAGCTCAAAAAGTGCGTGTGATACCACAGGTGTTAAAAGAGCCATAATAATTGGCAATAAAAATTTTTTTCATTTTTTTCTCCTTCTTTACCTGAATAAACAGGATTTTTTTATTTTTTTAAAATTATAAGAAAAAAATAAGAGGATTAAACATCCTCTTATTTACGTAATGATTTAGCCAGAGTGTACAAGGTTGAAGGACGTTTTGCTCCCTCAACACGAACTTGTTTTTCCAGTATCTTCCACGAATCGCTTAAATCGTTTCGTGAAGTTCTGTTGTAGGATTTCACGACCGGGTTCGCAAACTTGATTGATAACATCAGTTGCTTTTTGCCAAGGTAAACTCACAGGTTTCCTCCCCTAACATTTCTAAGAAAATGGGTTTCCACTCAGTGTGTCCCTTAACACGGCGAATTGCGTCCAAAACGATTTGTTTGTGATCAAATGCAAGCTCTCCATCAACTTTAACAGATTCAGTCTTGAAGTCAACTTCTGCTAAAATTACAGATGAAGCGTCATCTCCAGCTTGCAATTGTTTCAGCTGAGGTGCTCGTAGGAATGCAAGGTGAGCTACGGTTACAACCCAAGTTCGTGGGTCACGTCCCGGTGTCGAGTAAGTTGCCAACTGTTCAACTTGTTCTTTGAAAACTTCGAGACCAGTTTCTTCGCCAAGTTCACGAATGATAGCCTCAGTCGTTGACTCGTTTGGCTCAACAAATCCACCTGGAAGTGCGTAAGCTCCACGGAACAGGGTTAGCACCACGTTTGATCAGTACGATACAGACCTTAGTTTCTTCATTTAGTGCAAAAAAATAACAGCGTCTGATGTCAAACTTGGCTTCTCATAATTCGGAAGATCTTGTTCCTTGTACCAAGAAAGAAATTCCTCTTGACTGGCAACCTTTTTCGTAATAATTCTTATCTTTCATTTTTAAACCTTCTTTCTATCTTACGAAAAAGAATAACTTTCTGTAATTATAAGAGCAGAGGATCCCGACTCTAATAATTGAAGCCGGGATTCAACGCCTGTTCTAAATTAAGAATTGTAACTGTTATTATTTAAGTAGATAGAAAATTCCTCTCTAAAGTTAGTTTAGTATTATTTTTAGGCTTTTTGCAGTAGCGACCTTTTGCACTTTGATTCCACTTGTACCAGCCGTAAAGTGAGTTGATTGTGTAAACCAAGTACATCACAACGATTTGTAGGTTTCCTCCACTACCCCACCACAAATAGATAGAGAAGATGTTGGTTGCAATCCAGAAAATCCATTGTTCTGCGTAAAGATTGTTCATCAACAATTGACCTACACCGTTGGTACCATCTGTTACTGAATCACGGAATGGGCGGTTACTTCCAATACTTTGGTAAGCGAATCCCATACCTAGCCACATAAACGCAGTGATTGACAAGTACTTAATCCAACCTTTGAAATTTAGTCGTTTTGCTTGGAATGTTTCCTCTCGTTTTTCTTCGTGATTTGCAAAACTAGACAACCAAAGGTACAATCCAATAGGTTGTGAAATCAAGAAGTAAAGTGTGGTGATCACCTCACCGTAAAAAAACCACTCTGAAGAGCCATAATAAGATAGACAATTGAGTTGATCAATCCAAAAAAGTAGTTACTTGCACGACCTTCAGTAACTAAGATAACACAAACGATACCGGTGATAGAAGTCCACAAACCGAGTGTGTCGATAGGGCCTGACTTGGTAAATTCAAAGACTGCCGGGATCGCACTTAGGATAATGAGATACAACCATCCGAAAAGCGAACGCTTCGCAAACAAGTCATTCCAGCAGATGACGATCAATTCCCAGAGTGTATACTTACGTGTCTCTGTTACAATTGCAGCGAAATTCTTCTTAAAATTGTTCAGCTTATTGTTAAATTCTTTTTGTAATTTCAGCCAGTGAAGTGTATTTCTGAATTTTTTTCCAGAAAAGTTGGTTTATTAATATTTGTTTCCATCAAGATTTCCTCTCGTTTTTTTATTAATTATAAATTATCATTATTTATTATTTATATATATTATAGCGCACTTTTTAAAAATAATGCAAGAGAAAAACTCAAAAAAATATATAATTTTTAAAAAAATAAATTTATTGACCCGATAAAATCGGGCTAGAAAGAAGGAAATTCTAATGGAATTACAAAAAGTTAATGTTAAGGATCTTGATCCGTCAACTCTAAAAAGAGGGTGAAATTCTAGATATTCCTCGATATCAGGAACTATCTTTGGTTTTAAAGGCTCTAGAATCTGAAACAATTAAAGATAATATTTGGGTTGTATTCTTTATATAATGATTTGAAGACGGAAGACGATTACATTAATCTCTTTAAAGATCTTCTTGTCCCTTCATCAATTTTGTCTAAAAAGTCTATTATGGTGGATGTTAAAGGCTTAGACTTTATGAAATTTGATCTCAATAAACTTATGAGTGTTTCTAAAGATACGGATTGTAATATTGAATTTTTTTGTTTCAAGTTTTAAAGATGATTTTTAATGAAATTGACGCTCCTGCTCGTATCAAAAAAATCTTTTTTTATCAGAAAAGCTAAGTTCAGTTATGAATGAGAACTTTTTCGAATTAACTTCAAATTCCGTGCTAAACAAAAAAAGTTATTGTTCCTATTGGATTTAAAGATTTTTATTGTAGGTTTCTTGAAATTATCATTATTTAACAATGAGAAAATCAATATCATCCAAAAACAACTTAAAAAGAAGTTGAACCAGAAGTTCTTAACAACTTAAAAAGAAAACTATCTTGTGCTTTAACAAGCGAAGAAAAAAAGAGCAGGTTAATCACCAGCTCTTTTTTTATTTTTCTTATAATTTTTATAAAAAAATAAAAAGAAAGAAAGAAGGAAAAAAATTAATGGTTTTAACTACTGAAGATAATTCAGAAAAAAATTTTTCATTCCAAAGTATAAGGAACTTAAAAGCAGTTCTTCAGGAATTACAAAGTCCCAATATTTTTTGAGCAATATCAACAATGAAGATTTTTCTTAATTACTGCAAACCAACTTATATTAATGGATATCGTAACGAATACAATCTTGACCACTTCGGAGTTTACTACTCTATCGATAAAGGAATCCGTTTCTTATATCGCCCAACAGAGATATGGCTGCGTGGTTCTGAAGAAATCAACTATGATGTAATTCCTAGATATGGACTTGACTTTTTATAAAAAGCCTGCAACACATTCAAAAACAACTGAAGACACTACTGGTTTTATTGAGAGATTACAGAAAAAAACGTTTCTAGTACACTAGTAAAGTTGTTGTCATCCAATAAAATTGCAAAAAGACAATAAAGGGTCTTTTATTAGAACTTTTTAGAGGTTTTGGTTTTTATTGAAGATCTACACGATGAAGATTATAGTGAATATATCAAGTTGAGTATCGAACAAGTTTCTAAGAAAGCACTAAAAGAGTCACTTTCTGTAAAAAAATTCCAGAAACGATTGCTCTAATGGCTAATAAAGAAGGAAGATACTCAGATATCATTGAAAAAAATCCATCAAGGAGGGATCTAAACAAAATTTGTTAAGTACTGCAAATGCTAGATCCGGAGTTGAGTTAAGTGATTTATTTGAGGCATTGTTGGTTTCTGGCAGTGTCCTGGGAAAAAGAATTTGACGAAAAAAATTATTAGATGATGTTCTAGGAAATTCTATTATTGAATTTAAAAAAATAGTTATACCTTCGGAAAGTATCAAAAAAAGATAGGGTCGGTTATTCTATTGATTTATTAACTAAGTTTGATAATTCTGGTTTAATCTCTCAAATCACTTCTAATAATATCAAACGAATCAAAAAAACAATTTTTTTAAAAAAATAATAGTGTAGAAGATATTATCGAATCATTAAGTGAACGTGGTGGTTCAGAATACTTCGTTGAAAATATACTTAAACCAATTGGTGAGGATAAAAATCGTAAAATTGGTGTTTTTCTAAAGAGAAATCAATATAGTTTAAAATTAATTGAAAATCTCGAGAAGTTCGAGGTTGAATATCAATCATTTGGTGTAAAAACCAACACGAACGGATGTTTTTGATGAGTTTCGTCAGGACATTGATAAGTTAATGAACCAAGAATTTCTTGATCTTGTTTCCAACAGCAACTTTAAACAAAAAATTCTAATTCCTCCACATACTAAGACTTATTTGGTTTCAATTATGAAATTAAGACATATTGATGACAAGTATGTCAAAGTTATTGAGGAAAAAAATTCACTGAAAAAAAGAATTTGAAAAAAATCTGGAAAAATTTTTCTCACATAAAGAGAAAATTAAAGGACAGTTTTGTTTATCTTATTGAATAAAAAGGAGACATAAAAGTCTCTTTTTATATAATCTTTTTCCTTTCAATTCACAAACCGTTCTATTATAATTTAAGAAAAAAACAATCTCTGTTATAAAAAAACAGATAGAAAGAAGGTAACTATTGGAAGAAAAAAAGAACAAAGTTTATTAAAAAAAGGCTTTTTTTGTGAATTAGAAAATTTACAAAAAAACACATTCTAAAGAGTTAAAAAAAATATTGCAAAATATTATTAAAGAATTAAGAAATTTTTCATTTAGATAACATTAAGAGCAAGACTTGTCGTGAAATCGAAAAAGTATTTGATTGATGTGACGATGAAAAGCGGGTATGTTGAGTGCTTGATGTTCTTTCGTGTCTTGTTTTTTTAAAAAAAGGCATTTTTTTGTGGTCTGAAGAAAAAGCAGGTTGCTTTTTGTTGATACGAAAGTTTTTTTGAATCCGAATACTACAATTTATTCTCTAATAGAATTGAAGAAGAGGATTTTTCCAAACGAACTAAAAACACAATAAACTACTAAATTACTTCAAAAAGAAAGGTGAAATTTTTTTAAATAGTAAGGATCTATTTTTTTGGAATTTGATTTTTTTCGTTTGAAGATGTTGAGCCTTATAAAGACAAAAAGTTTTTCTCTTTTTTTACAATACAAAAAAATTCAAGTTTCTCAATTTATCCAATTTCCGGATCCACCATTCAAATTGTTGATGGTTTCATTGTTGAAGAAATCGTTGCTAAAGAATCGGGTAATAAAAAAAATAATTTTAAATAAATTTTTTTATTGTCAGATGAGGAAATGATTCCTTATTTTTATTGAAGAGTGGTCTAAGAAAACAATCAACGTTTTGTTTAATATAATCAAATTTGGAAATGAAAAAAACGTATTGAATTTTTTTAGATGAAATGTCAAAAATCAGAAAAAAACTTCAGCGAAAAAAACATTCTATTATTACAGATATGAAATCTTTGGAAGTTAATGAGTTTATTACAAAGGGACTAATCAGTGACGATGGTATTTTTTTCCGTTTTATCTTTTTGGAAGAAAATCAAAAGTTAAACAAAATACTGATGGAACAAATAAAAAAATAATTCCTGAGAATGAATTAAGTCTGATAACAAATCAGGCAAAAAGAATTTATCTATAAAAAAAATTCAAAAATTAAAAAGGAAAGCCGAAGCTTTCCTTTTTTTAATTAATTGAGTTTGAAATTCCACAGATTATTTCGTTAAAACTTTCAACCCCGTTCAATTCTTTAAAAAAATAGACAACTTGTCTAAATCATCGTGCTTTAAAATCATCAAGGGCAATGCACCCGAAAAAACCATTCCAAACTTCTTAACAAATAAAGTATTATCAAGATTAGATTTTTCCATTTGATCAATTTGAGTTAAAGTAAAATCCAAATCTGAAAAAAATCTCTCCTTTCTTTCTGAAATAAATCAAGTTTATCAAAATCCTGAATCAAATTAAGAGTTGGTAAACTCATATCAAGAGAATCAAAACTTTTAATTAAAGGTACCGATTTAATTGCGATAGTCTGTCCTGGAACAGATAACAGAGAAAAATCATTCAATTTATAATCATAATAAATCTCTAGAGGCAATATAGAAGAGAATCCTTTTTTTCAGTGAATCTTTGAAACTTTTAAATTCCTCCTTTGTTGTGATCGAAGCAAAATTGTTTTTCAAAGAAAATATCAATATCAAAATTATTTAGTTCGTTAATTTCAGTATTTTTGAATACCTGTAAATTTATCTAAAGTCTCTGAAACCTCACGAATTGTTTCAGCAATTTTATCTTCTTTAATTAGAAGTCCACATTCTCCCCAACTAATAACTTCGTTTCGTAATAAAAAGAAAGAAAGAATAACCGGAATCCGACTTTTTTTATTTAATATTTCATTATAAAGCTCTTTTACTAATCGATCTTTCACAAACATATCACAGAACATTTTTCATCACCAAGGGGCGAGTTTCTTGCAATTTATTAACAAATAAAAATATATTATTACTATTGATATTGGAAATCCTTTTTCTCTAAATCTGTTGTAATATTGTGTTCATAATGTTTCATTAAGGCTTCCTTTCTAAACTTCGTCTTCCATTTCATTTTTGTGCAACAAACCAATCTGTTAAATTGTTTATTTCCAATTTAAAAAAAGATGGGTAAATTCTTAAGGATGAATAGTGGAAAAAAATTTTTATCCCCTTATCATCACAAAAATATAATATCATAAATTTCTTGAACAATTTCAGATCTATTACTTTCTGATAAAAAGTTTAGAAAAAAATAAATTCTAAAAAGAATATCAACTAAAAAAATAAGCAATAAATAAAAGCAACAAAAAGAAAATAATGTGTGCATACTTGCGTCAATTGGTTTTTCCCAAAAGGATTCAACCAATCAAATATCGGAAAAAAATAAATAACACGGGTATATAAAATAATAAGGATATCAAACCAGTAAAAAAATACTCGCCCGTGTGATGATTTTTATAATAGTGTCTCAAAAATTCTATTTTTTTATTCTGATTTTTCCAATAAATATTCCAAAATACTCAGTTTATCAACTTCAGTTTTTAGATAAACTAGAAAAAAATTTTCATTTTTTTCAAACTCAGACATTCTAAAAATTTTTCCACAAATCACCTCAAATCTTTTTTTATAAAATCGTGAATTTCCATTGAAAGATCAACCACATCTTGAGCCTTATCTGAAACTTTCCCATCATACAATTTAAATATCAACTTTAAATAATCAAGATAAAATTCTTTTAATACAACTTTTGATATTTTTCTTTATCTCTTCTGTTGTTATCTCAGAAGAAAGCCTTGCACTGGAATAATTAAAGTGAAGGATTTCACTCGCTTTTTGATAATATTCTATTAATCCTAACAACTCAAAATTGGTTTCTTGAGTTCTAAAAACAAGATCTCTAAAACTTGGGTGGTACCGTTTGGACAGTTTTTTTAAAGATAACTCATCAAAATTTAGGTTTAACCAGTCATATTCCGATTCCATACGATAAGGTCTTGCTTGTTCACGGTAAAATTTGTCCAAAACTAACAACTCTTCCGTTCTGACTCCATCTTGCAACAATTTTAATTTATCAAAATCACGAAATCTTTTTGTTGTCTCTAAGAATACTTTTTCATTATTATTTAGGTTAATTGATTGTGTTAATACACGAAAAACAACTACCGTTTCATACAAACTTCTCCACAATGGCAGAGCTGTCCCAGGTAAATTTCGTAATAAATGAATTGAGTGTGATAAGTCTGAAACACGTTTAAGAAAAACGTTAACTGCTTCATCAACTTCAGAGTGTGTGTTTCCTTTGGAATTTGTATTTGTGTAAGCCAAGGCAGAAACTACCCAAATTCCTTTCTCATCAATTGACGAGAAAAACTTCGAACTTTGTTCTTTTGATAAAATCGGTGGTAATAACATAAAAACCTCCTTTCTTTTTATTTTTTTATTTCATCCATTGTTTTATTTTTTTAGAGCTTTCCTTCCAACCTCCACTGCGTCTATTTTTGTGAAATGTCGGAAGATTCTTTCTTTAATCTCTTATTAACCAGTTTTTCTCACTGATTTAATTTTTATCTTTCTACTAAATAGATTCAAATTCCTCTCTAAAGTCTCAAAGGTATTTTTATCCCCATCATAATACAATGTATTCTTGTCAGAGATCCAATCATTAGTTCGATAGTTTAAAAAATCATTCGATTTTCCACGAAAACTACAACGTGTATTTGGTTCATAATCGTCGTATCCGTAATAATATGAATCAATGAAGTATGCGTCTGACTCGAAATCACACCCCCAATCACTCAAATCTATATCAGAACAATCCCCAAATCTATTGCAATCAAGATTAGAAATTTCGTAATTAAATTTGGATAAATTGACAATATCAGATCTTTTAATTGGTTGTTTATAATGTTTTTCTTTGATAAAACTCTCGTGCTCTTTTTCTTATAATCTAATTCTGAATTGGAAGAGCTCTCGGATTTAGTATTAATCTCTACAAACCGTTCACCTTTTGACTCTCTTTTTTGGGGATAAAGCAACCTATCGAAACCATCTGAATTTAATGCAGCAATTGAATCTACGCTCTTAAACTGTTCCAGATCAAGGAGCCAGAATTTTCTTTCGGCAATTAAGGGTTTATTGGCAAATTGTTTTTGTGAGAAGATTTCATAAACAACATCTTTTAATTTCCCTTTATTTTTAAATTCAAAACAAAAATTGAGTTGACCTCTAATCAAAAAATCAATTCCTGAGAATATCATTTTTTTGTTCATAAATTTTTGAATTATAAGTCTTGTTGTATCTTAATAAATTCTTTTTTTAAAATCACCGTATTTATCAACAACAATATACTCTTTAAATCCATTATCTACAGAGTGAGTGGCTGAAAACCAGTCATTATTTTCACCTGAAAAAGATAGGTTGTTTTGAAAAATCTGTGCAATGATATCTAAAGAGTCAGGAGTAGTCCACTTTGGTAAACCAGAAATCTTATCATCTTCATACAGAGATTTCAATACACCAGATTGATAACTATATAAATTTTGATCAGTTTTTTTAAACACCAATTCAATACAAAAATTCAAAGTTACCATCAATGAATGTATTTTTTTAGATATCAATAATAACATAGATTACCCCCTGTTTATTTTTTTACAACATCTCAAACATCTTATTCTTAGTATAGCGCAATTTTTCGTGATAAGTCAAACATCAAATAAACAAAAAAACAAAAATTTGTAAAACACGAACAATGACATCATCAAATCAAAACAATATTCATCTTTCTGAAATATTAAAAAAATAGAATTTTTCCTGTTGACAAAAAGAATTTTTTTGTTGTAAAATAGCAAAAGAATCAAAAAAACAAAATGAACTAGACGAAAAACATTTACACGATAATTTGATTATAATATAGAAAGAATAAAAAAAGAACATTGAAAATTGAATACAAAGCTGTAATTAAAACAAAATAAAAACCAACGCCTTAAATAATTACAGGTGCGGGGTTGACAGGTTTGCTTACACAAACCTGTGTGAATCATCTTCGATAATTCACTTTTTTGTAAACAGAATGATTAGAAAATCTCTTGTCAGACGGATTAGTAAATAAAAGGTTTGACCAAAAAACATCATCAACATCACAAAAACATCTAAAACACGAACAATAGTCATTTCACGCAAACAAAGAATCGTTTTGTTTTGAATTTCCAACAGGAGCGAAGCTCCAATTTCCTTAAACGACCGTAGGGAGTATTGGAACGAAGTGACATTTTCGAAAATCTTTGATTTGAGAAAATATATCTCACGTCTCTCTAATAATTACAGTATATATAATACTATTATTATTACAGTATATATATTTATTTCTTTTATTATTTAAGGGATATTATATTACTGTTATTATTTAAGTATATATAATATATATCTATATTTATTACAGAATAATAATATAAATAACTATTTATATATATAGTTAAACCTATTTGTAGAAACAAAAAGAAATATCAGACAAACAAAAAAACCCGGTGACCCACCAGGTTTTCAAAACTGAATACCATTCTTTTGCGCATTTTACAAATACGCAATTGGGGTTGTCGCATTGCTACGCAACCCGTTAAAAAAAGAACTTGTCGATAATTTCTGGATATTTACCGCCAGAATTGATTTTTTTGTAGAGAGGATACGGAAGGTATCTCCTTCAACATTTTTAAAGACTAGCTCTTCTTGAGAGCCCTTTTGACCCTCAAAAGTTTTTGTAAGACCGGCAGCTCTAAGTTCGTTGGCAGTCATCTCTAACAATTCCTCGAAGATAACTTCGATTTCAACATTGCTGTTTTTCATTTTTTGTTCCTTCTTCCCATACTCTATAATAAGAGTAGATATATTATAAATTTCTAAAATTATAGAAGCGTTTTAAAAATAAAATAAAAACGGAGGACGTTTATGTTTGAATCTAGTTTTGTAGAAGAGTTTGGGATTGTTGATGACATTGGTAGTAAAAAAAATCAAGAACAAGAAATTTCAAAACAAACCGTACAGATGAAGGAAAATAAGCACAGTAAGGTATTTAAGGACGAACGTGAGCGTATCATCGATGATTATCATTCCGCATTGTTAGTCATGACAAGAGAGGTTGATAAACCAAAGAATTTTGATGAACGAAAGTTATTCTTTAATTTAATTTCTAACAGATTAGAATTTAGAAAATCAAGTTGGGATCTTTTTTTGGATTATGGTTTCTTTGTTTATGTTGGCGAATTGGATTTAGAAAAATCAGATATTAATTCATTGTGTAGCAATCTAGTTCTAGATTCTTTATTCGAAAATTATTCTGATAGAGATAGACTTTCTTTGTTTCCAGAACTGGTTGATGTTAACGATGTGTTTGGTACGATTGTATTCTCAGATAAGCTAGACTTTGTTTATCGTGGCCGTGCTGGTGGATACAAATATTTACCGAACATTTCTGAAAAAAACTACACGCCGTATGTTCGGATAAATTGAGAGAGTTTATTTATACTGGAAATTTTTTCAGAGAAATCCCAGATCTTATAATTCAAAAAGATTTTATTTTGCCTGGATGGACTTCCAGCCTTTTAATCCAAGCTCTGAAACAGGGACGAGGAGTTGTGTCCAATCTTGAATTGTTACAGCTGGGAGTTAGAATTGGCTATATGATTTCTAGAGACGAGATAATCTCATCTGAAATTCTTTCAGAAGTAGATTCTTTGGCTACTGAATTTGTTGAAGAAGAAATTTTCTATGATAAATCAAGAACGAGTATGTTGCGTGGTTCGGGATATCAGTGGATATTTTTCTGGATTACCGATATCCTTTTCTCAAATTAAGGATTCGTTTCCAAAGTTGAAATCGGCGTGCTCTAAGCACAATGTTGATGTTATTGGAGAAAAAAAGAGGTGTTTTAAATTGACGAGGCGTGGAATATTAAATATTCCTGATAAATCCAACAGGAATATATTCGGGTTTGACGTTGACAATGGTAGATTAAAAACTACAGATAATAAAAGATACAACAGAGTTTTAGGTTTTCCGTTTAGACAATCTTACAACTCTGATACTGTTACTCCACTTGAAGAGGTTAAACAAACATTTAATAATAGAGTATTTTTAAAATAAAAAGGAGACCGATTTTTGGTCTCTTTTTTTATTTTTACAATGTGGACAGGTGAATGTTTTTTTCGTTTTTCGACAGATTTATCATAATCTACTTTAACATTCTTTTTTTGTCGTCATATTCCTTCTTTAATTCTTTTTAGAGAATATAGCAATCCAATCAAGATAAAATCCCCCTTTCGTTTTTTTATTTTTTTGAAATTATAAAGACTAAGTTACTATAATTTAAGAAAAAAAATAGGTGCACAGCACCAAGAAAGAAGGACGGAAAATGAAGAAAATTTCATTTTTTTATTCGCTGCACTTGCAGCAATCTTTATGCTAGTTTCAGCTGGAGTTGTTTCAGCTGATGAGATTACTGTTTCTGATCTTGTATCAGAAACAAGAATTATTGATGATACGAATGAGATCATCGAAAAAGGTAGCAACGGTTTTTGTTGCTACAGAAGTTGGCGATTATACAATCGCTGAATTGGTAACTCCTCCAGCTGAGGAGCCTATCAAACCCGTGGTTCCAGAGGCTGATCAGCCTGAAGAACCAACAACTCCTGTTGAAGAACCATCTACTCCTGTAGAAACACCTTCAACACCAGTGGAAACACCAGAGCTACCAATCGCTGAATTGGTAACTCCACCGTCTCCTGAACAGCCAACTGTTCCTTCTACTCCAGTAGAAGAAAAGCCAGTTGACGATACACCAGTTATCGAAAAGCCGGTGATCCCAGCACCTGTTGTGGATCTTCCGGTTGCGGAACTTGTTGTTCCGCCGGCTCCAGAAGAGCCAGCTAAACCATCTACTCCGGTAGATGAAAAACCTGTTGACCCAGCTCCGATCGTTGAGAAGCCAGAGCTTCCGGTTAAACCAACACCTACACCGGTTGTTGAAAAACCAGAGATCCCAGCCGAGCCAACACCTACACCGGTGGTAGAAGTTCCAGAACTTCCTATTACTGGTGAACCAACCCCTGAACCAACTCCAACTCCTGTTCGTTCAGAACAAAAAGATGGTTGAGTTGCCTTACACAGGAACTCAGGAATCAGTGGCAAGTCTTGTCCTTGCAGCGGTATTGCTTGTAATGGCAGGTTACATCAAAAAAGAGTTTGCATAAAACTCAACTTTTTATAAAAAAAGTTAAAAATGCAATATAAAATTTAATAAAAAAAGCTATTTTATTAATTTTTTTCAATAGTACTTAAAAGCTATAAGTGCTACTATATACATAAAAATCAAGTAACGAGTTGCGACGGTCAACGAGTTACTGAAGGAAAAAAGGTTTTGAAACGTTAAAAAACCTTTAAGGGTTCCTTTGGTGATTCGTGAACGTGACGAATCGCTGAATACCCTTCTGAAATTATTTCAGACTGAACGTGAGTTTGTCTTAATTTCATTCAGCGACGGTGTACAACGTCGTTACCAAAATCGCAAGAATGTACAATCTTGCAAAAAGAAGAGGCTTGTACGTGCAAGCCAGACAAAGCCAGTAAGAGGCTATAATCTTACAAAAAATAAAGCTAGTTGAGAGCTATAACTCAACAAAATTAAAGCTAGTAGGGGGCTATATCCCTACAAAAAGTGTGCGGTGTGTTCGAGTGTGGTGAACTCGAAAAACAAAATTTATTTAAAATTTATAGTATTTCAGTTCACACACCACCTGTCGCTCTCGGATGTACCCTTTTGGGTCTCCGAGATAGCGGCACGATGTTACACACACACCAACGCACACAAACTTTTAAATAAAAACTGAATACTATATAATCAACTCTTTTTAACTAACCAAAAGGTTAGCCCGGGAAAGGGTTGATTTTTTTTTTGTTTTGTGAGATAATATAACGAGATTTGTTCAGGAGGGAAATAATGGCTAAAAATGTTATAAGAGAAGAGTTTGAAAAATTGCTTGTCGTTTGATACCTTTTAAAAAAATCGAATTTGGGATGATAGGGGATTGAATGATCTAATATCCGAGGCTGATCGCTACTTTTAAAAAAATTACAGATTAAAAATATTTATTCTGTAAAAAAACTTCAGCTACCCTTATAAAACATTTTATTTAACAAAGGATAATTTGACATACACCAACGAATATTCTCTTTATTTAGATTTCCAAAACAAGCGAATTGCACTAGCACCAGCACCAGAATATCAATTTTTCAACTTTGCTTGTCAAACTTAATAATTTTCAAACTGAATATACGAAAATTCCAACTGATGATTTTGAGGAAAGTTATATAGAATCTGCATTCTCCATTTTTTTGAAGATGAGAAGCCAGATATGTATTTTTCCTATTGTTGACTATTTTTCAACTTCATAACGGTTTTAGTGGAATCAAAACTGAAATTTTTAAAAGATATATCAGGAAATAAATTTCCTGATATGGAAGAATATAAGGAAAAAAATTAGTTAAACATCTATTTAAGAACTTTTTGTAAGAATGCAAAGAGGATATTAGAACACCCAATTTCATCTTTAACAGATGACTTTGGATACTTACCTTTTTCTGATTTTTTTGATAGTTCTGTAAAAAAATACAGATCAGATTTTTTTAAGTAAGAAATTAATTTCCACAGATGAGTTTCAAGAATTTACTAAAGGAGTCTTTTTTTCTTCAAAAAAAGTTAGTTTTTGGACGGTGATGTTTCCGGAAAATATTTTAATGTTTCTGAATCTGTAAAAATTGATTTTTTTAGAAAAAAACTTGAAGAATTTCTGTCAAATGATTCGATGAATAAAAACGATTTACAGAGAGTATGTGGATCAAGGTGGAATGTTGGTTAAGTCTGTTGGAAATATTTTTTTGAATCTATTGATGGATTGAAAGAAACTATGAATGGTTTTTCCGAGGATAATTTTCCGAATATTAGAGCAATATCTGATGATGTAAAATAAGAACTGAGATGAAAATGAAAGGAGTTTTATTTTGCAAAATAATAATTTAAATCATCAAGAAGAAAAGGGATTTTTTTCTTCTTTGTTAAAATCGTTTTTGAAGGTCATACTACCACCTATTCTGATTGTCGGGGCAATCCTTACAATTAGAATCAACTGGTTTGATTATCTAAACGTGTCAGGATCATCAATGTATCCTACGCTGCAAGATCATCAGATGGTCTTGGTTAACAAAACAAACAAAAACTATAAACGTGGACAGGTTATATCATTCCATTCATCACCGAATAATCCATCTTCTAATGGTGTAGAAAAACTTTATATCAAAAGAATTATCGGACTTCCGGGAGATACCGTATCTTACAAAGACGGTAAACTTTACGTGAACGGTAAGGAAGTAAATCAAAAATTCCTTTCTTTGAGAGGTAATGATGAAAAAATGGAATCAACTGAGGGAACACAAAAGCCTAGCACATCACCAAGTTGGGATTTACAGAGTTTATCAGAAGGAAATCCAGGCTTTAATTCTTGGAGTCAAAATCAATCAATTGTTCCAGAAGGAACGTTATTTGTGATGGGTGATCATCGAAGTGTATCATTAGACTCACGATACTTTGGTTTTGTAAAAATGGACAGCGTATTAGGTGTGAACTCCAGCTTCCCTTGGGATGACAAAGAACAAAAGTACTACACAAGTGACGATTTCACTAATGATTTTTTTGTAGAAGATAAATAAGGATCAACAAAACAGGGGCAAAAAAATATTGACAAATATGCTAATATGTGTCATAATATACTTGTGATTAAATTGAATGATATAGTTCCCAGTTTGAGTGCTAGTAAAAAACTTACAAATATAGATTTGTTTGTTTTGATTTTGATTAGTTTGAACGTTTTTTTGCAAAACATTATAACTGTGAAATAATTGTTGTGAACAATGAAACTACTTATTCACAGAAGGAATTGGTTGATGATTTAATTTCGATTGTTCACCTTTTTCTATTGTCATATTTATGGTTTAATAAAGTATAAGAAGGAGTTGCTGGAAAATGAAAGCTTATAAAACAGAAATAGATCCAACAAAACTTCAAATTGAGCTTATACACAAAACCTTTGGATGTACTCGTTACGTTTACAATCAGTTTGTATTTGAGAACTTGGAAAATCTACGATTAGGTAATAAATTCATATCTGCTTTTGATTATTCAAAGAGAACCAATAATGATCCCGAAACTCCTAGTTGGTTGAAGGAGGTTCCGAGCAAAGCAATAAAGCAATCTTTAATTTATGCTGATCGTGCTTTTAGAGATTATTTTTCTAAACGTAAAGGAAAACCCAAGTTTAAAAAGAAAGGCTCGAATGAAAGTTTTTACCTTATAGGAACTATAAAAGTTGAACGTCATCGTATATTTGTACCAGTTTTAAAATGGATTAAGTTAAAAGAATTTGGGTATATTCCTAAGAATATTAGTTCTGTGACCATATCTATGAAAAATGGAAGATATTATATTTCTTGCTTATGTAAAGATGAAGTAGATGAACGTATACCTTTATCTAACTACATTATGGGGATCGATTTTGGCCTAAAAGACCAATTTATTACAGAAGATAGAATTATACCATCAATTAATAGAAACCCAGGCATTAAAAAACTGGAGAAACGTTTACGCAGAGAGCAAAGAAAACTTTCTCGCAAATATGAAGCAAATATTGTCGATAAGGTTTATTATCAAACGGGCGCTAAAAAGGGTCAACTTAAGTCTTACAGGCGGTTGAAAACTTTATCTGAGTGCAAGAACATTCAAAAGCAGAAATTGAAAGTTGCTCGTATTTATGAGAGATTAACTCGTATTCGAACGGAATATAATCGGAAGGCGCTACATTCTTTAGTGTTAGAGCGAAAACCAAGCTCTATTGTTATAGAAGACTTAGCAGTGCGTAACCTGATGAAAAACCGTCATTTGAGTAACGCTATCTCAAAGGCTCAGTGGTATCAGAGTCGTTTGTACTTGAAAAATCTATGTAAAAAGTTAGGTATAGAATTAAGATTAGTAGATAGATTTTACCCATCTAGTAAATTATGCTCAGATTGTGGTTTTAAGTATAAAAATTTAAAACTGAGTGAAAGGTTTTGGACTTGTTCTAATTGTGGTAGTGAACACGATAGAGATAGAAATGCCGCTATCAATTTAGGACAGTGCAAACAATATACTGTGTTGACAGCAGTTTAAATGTTGTCACTACCGTGGGTTACACGGGAAGTTAAGCTTGTGGACTGTTATATCAAATGAGAGTAGACTTTGCATTTCAAAGTGTAAAGACCAAATCAGACAGGTTGAAGCAGGAAGAATTTCTAGAAATAATTCAGAAAGGAGTCATAAAATATACTAAAATGTATATTTTGTGTAACAGATTAAATGTTAAATTCAATTATTGTAATACCGGAAGCCGAGTGCGAAGTTTTAAAGGTTAATAACTCAGGGCCAGAAGTTGCTGCTATTCTAGAAACAGGGAAATTATTCCAATCTAAACCGAATTGGACGCCCTTTACTTTTCACTATTTAATTGCTAAAGATCAGGAGTTTGCTGGATTACTGGAATACGAAATTGTAGATGATTATGTTGTTATAACAAATATGTGGATCAATACTGATTTGTTGATTCCATTTTTGACAACAATTTATGCAAACTTATCATTGAATTTTAGAGAGGTTCGTATTCGTGATTTAGGGATTGATAATATTGTTCTTATTAAAAAAATGGAGAAGTGAACGAAAAAGTAAATCCCCTAGATACATCATCAGCTAGACTGCTTGACGTTCATAACCTTCCAGACGGCTCTGTTCGCACGACTTTAAGAACTTTTTAAAAAGAAAGAAATGATAAAAAAAATATTTTTTTCAATTAATTTTTTTATATAATTAATAAAAAAATTAAGAAAGGTGGAAAATTTTGGATATAACTGGGCTATTTTTTTGATGTTTATTTTAAAAAAACATTTTTTTAAAAAAACACTACTTTTGGGGATTTTTGATTAAGATCGCCTGGAAAAATAGGTGGATTTTTTTATTCAAATCTATTGCTGTAATTGCGATAGTGATTTTTTTATAGCTAGTTTCTTATTCTAATTTTTTTCTATCGGAAAGAAGGAAGAAAAAAATGAAACACAAATTTAAAAAGTTTGAAATATAATGGCGAGTTATTATCAGATGTTTTACAAAAAGCGTCTGGATAAAGTTAGTGAGAAGATTGAAGAAGATTTCCCGATGATTTATAAATTAAAAAGATAGGGATGTAAATTTATTATCTATGCTTTATCAATTGGGATATCAATCGAAATACGAATCTAAAAGCTTGTTATTCTAAGGTTGTTGAAAATTACATCGAACAAGATGATTTATCATTCGACGAACTCAAAGATTCTAATTTAATTGCAGAGGCAGTTGATTTAATTGATTTTTTTAATAAATGATTTTTGTTTTTTTGAATTAGGGGTTGATAAGGATGGTCTTGCAACTGAATATAAGCTGGATGAGTCTGAAGGTGTTACAGTGGCAAATGTCGCCTTTGCTGGTCTACCAATTGAAGTAGAAGGTATATTTTCTAATTATCCTTTCGTTGTGCCTCGTGATGTTATTGTCCGGCTAAACTACATCAATCCATTTAATAAAAAAATTTCTCACAAGATTATTTCTGTGCAATTATTAGGAATGATATTGAAATTATCTATGATTCATTAACCGCTATCGTTGAAAAAAACAGTTGAATTTAGTAAAAAAAATAAAAAAACTGTTCGACTTGTAAAAATTTAAACTTATAATCAACTACGATTATTTAAATAATTAGTTGGTTCTAATAAATCTAAATCAAAAACCTAATCTGTATTAATTGCAGTTTAGGGTTTTTTTCTGTTATAATTTAAGAAAATAAAAAAACTCTGAATTAAATTCAGATAGAAAGATGGATGATATAAATGGTTATAAAAAAAGAACCTTCCAAAAAAATAAGGATGGTATTTACAATCGTATTATGGAATTATTGGATCAAGAAATTATTATTGATTTAGGCAATGAAGATCACAAAGAGATTCTTGATGGAATTTGCAAAATTGCTAAATTTAATATATCTGAGAGTATAAAAACATAAAAAGAGGTAGTCTCAAATTTATCTAATTTAAAAGGAATGGCTATCTATCCCTTTAATGGGCGTGATTTTTGATTTATATATCCACTACAAGGATAAAAAAATAAAGATAACCTCATAAATAATATCGAGAATCACAACAGTCTTTTGATGTTTGGTTATTTTTAGGCTTATCTCTATAAAAGAATTTATTTATAAAAGACTTGATGATTTGGAAGTTAAATTTGTTGTAGAAAAGGAGAAACTAACCTTATCAAATCTTTTTTTGAATATAGGGAGATTTTTGAAAGTTTGTTTAGATGATTTAAATAGAACTTTCAATGAAAAAAACTAAAAAGAGTATCTAAAAGAAAATATCTCAACTGTTCTAATTGAAGAACATTATGGTATTAGGATGACAGATAGAGAAACATACCCACCATTAGATTTAATTTTGGATCCCGAAAATGAAAAAGTTTTCTCTCTAAAAGAAGTCCTGCACTATACTAATTTTTTAGACGGACAGTTCAATATTGTTTCTATGGAAAATAATAAAAAAGTTCTATCGACAATAATTAACAGAATGGAATACTCTGATGTTCCGGATGTGCTAGATTTTTTAATGAATAGCTTTTTGGAGGAATTGGAGCCATATTTTGAAAGAAAAGTCAAAGAAAATCTGGAATCGGATGAACTTTTATTGTTAGTTACTAAATTTGAAAATTTGCTGGAAAAACTGGTCGAAGACTTTTTCTATAAACAGTCTATTTCTTCAGAGCTAGGATCCCGAACAATCAGATCCCTATTTTACGTGAAAAAATATAATTGTCCTAACCTATACTCACATAAATATAAGTTAAAAGAATCGTTTGTTAATAGTGTGGTATTACAGATGGAATCAATCGAAGATGTTTCTTGTTTTATCGATACTTTTTAAAAAAATTTGGAAATCGTATCAGATGTTTCTGAAGATAAAAACTTAAACAAAATAACTGTGACTAGCGACACTTTTTGATGATTGTTTATCAAGTCTAGAAGATATTATTGATATTTCTTTTGATTAAATCGCCTCTCAAAGATTATATTTTTTTCCTTTAATTAAGATAGATTATTGCTACGACGGTGAACCGGCAATTCCATTAATTAATAAGAAGTCTCTCCCAATATTTCAAAAAAATCAATTCACTTTTTGAAACAAGTATTCCTCAAAGTATTCTTGATACCTGCGAATCAATAGTAAATTAAAAAGGTCTCTTTTACAAGGCCTTTTTTTGTTTGATAAAATATCCAATAACTGTTATAATTTAAGAAAATAATTAATCTGGATTTGATCCAGTGGAAAGAAGGTAAACAATGGTAATAAAAATAAGTCACGGTAAGCGTGATGATGTTTTTTTCAAGGCGATTTCAGGTGTCCTTGATCGTGATGGTCTTTTAATTGACTTTAGAGATGGGTGGTTTAAATGGTACGGTGGTTACATCGAATCACAACACTTTTGGGGAGATACAAAAGAGAAGATTGGCAGTAGCCGATTAATCGAAATTTCTGATTGGCATAATTACAGAGAATTTGACGACCTTTTTTTGTCCGTAAATCTTAAAGATGAAAATGCTGAGTTGATGTTATCTAAAAAACTTTACTCCGAAAGAGGATGGTACTTCCCAATTATTAAGATGAGAGATTTTCTAGACTCTTTACCTGAAAAATTTTTAAAAATTAAATTCGATGTTAAAAAAAGGCGATCGATCCTTTATTTTTAGAAAAAAAGTTTTTAAGATGGACTTGGACTATATGAATGAGCATTTTTAATAAATTACTGCGAGAATATTTGGAAAAGAAAAATTCCGGAAATTCTTATGGAGCAAACATATTCTATAAAACCACAAATTATTGAATGTAAGAGTAAAACTCATTCCAAAAATTGATTGAAGAACATTATTTGTTGTTGAGATTGTTCAATGAGGAGGATCATACATTTTTTTAGCAAAAAGGGCGTTTTTTTCACCACTTAAATTTTTATGACACAGAAAAAAAGTTCTTGAAAAATTACTACGAAATGGATACAAAGGTTTTTTTAACATTATTGATGATTTCAATATTTATTACCTAAATTCTTTTCGCTAATGATCCAAAAACTTTTTAACTAGAATTGAACCTGGGCGTGAACTTCAATCGTTTAAAAGTTATAATGTCATATCTTGTAAAAGTTGAAAATTCAATTTTTTTCAACTAAACGATGATTTGATTAAAGTCCTGCTATCATCATCAAAAAAACAGTTTGCGATTTGAAATTTTTTTGTTTGATTATATTAGTGAAACAAAAAAACAACTTTAAACGATATAAAACTTGATACTAAAGTCGATATTTATATCGAATCTTACAATTCTGATAAATCAGAGAACGAGAATAAACTTTTTGGAATTATTTTAAAAAAAATCAAATTCAAAAAGTCTTGGATATTATCAAAAATAATATCCGAATTGTCTACAAAGATTACAATAATAAAAATTTTTTTATCCCTAAATTTGATAAAGACTCGATTCTCGTCCTGAAAGAGTTGACGGAAAAAAATGTGGTATTGAAACCCTGCATACCTCCTAAACTTATTTCAGAATTGAGTGAATATCTAAAATAATTAAAGACCGGGTTTCCGGTCTTTTTATAATTTAGGTGAATATTAAATTTTCTGGATTTATTCCAGTAGAAAGAAGGAATCTTATGATTAAAACAGAAAGGAAATCTTTTGATTTTCCGATTGAGTACCTTTTGACCAAAGAGGCCGTTGATAAGGCTGCGGATGTTTTTATCGATAAATTTGAAGAACTTGGGCTAATTGAAAGCTACTGGGTAAATTGCAGTTTATACTGGTTCTGCAAGAATCACCTTGATCATCACCCGAGTATGAGTTGTGAGTGTTGTGCAAAAGTTAAAGAAGAACTTCAGCACGAAGAGGATCATCTCTACGCCGGTATTCGTATTAGAACAATGGAGTCGACAATTAAGTTTATTTCAGAGAGACTAGAACCGTCACTTTTGAACAAATCATTTTGTGATTATTTCAAAAATGTTCGTTTCGAAAATACAACTTTTTCAAAAAATGATGGATTTTACTTTAACAATGTTGGTACCGGTGAGTTTTCATTCACGCCACTCATTGGTGATTGCTTAAATATTTTTGAACTGGAGAATAAGGTGTCAGGATTCAAACGGATCTCGCAGTCTAACCGTATCTATTCTGTAATATTAAAAGCAATTAATCAGTCCCCAAAAGTTATTGGTGATTATATCAAAAAATGCGAAGACGTTGACGGCAATTCTGTTATTTTATCAGAAGGCGGTTTTGAAAATTCATTTTATTACGCTTTTACAAGTTTCTTTGATAAATTCGTAACTAAAGTTTCTAAAGATAACGATTTTCTAAACAAACAGGATAACTATATCGAAATGATGAAGGTCGAGTTGGGAGATTTTTTTGTAAAAGTACACGAACTGATCGTGGATTCAACAAAGACTGAGATAAAATTATACCTTGAATCAATCTTTAAATCAATTGTTGAAAATCTGTACGAATTATTAGAAACTGAAGAACCTGAACATAATTTCATCTTCAAAACAGATTATGAAAAAGTGTCGTGTAAATTTCAAAAATTCCAAAGGAATTAACAACTTTACCTATAAAATATTTACCAACAAAGGAAAACAACTTTTTCATTTTTTTATCGACAATTGTTTTTTTATAAGGATGGTAAGATTGGCGAGGAAGATTTCAGAAGAATAGCAAATCAATTTTTTTGGATAATAAGGATAATTTTTCTTCAATATTTTTAAAAAAATTTAATTTCTGAACGTCTTGAGAGCCTATATTCATACGGCCCGTATTATATCCGAAATTTTTTTCTAACGATTTACTATTAGAAGATGAATTGGGAGAGATCGGACTTTTATATAAATTCATTCTTGAATTATTTAAGCAGGAAGAAGATCCTGAATTAATTCAAGAGTTGGATTTTTGCAAAAAGAATATTTGAAAGAAATATTAAGTTAAAAACCGGGTTTAACCCGGTTTTTTTGTTTGATTTTAGAAAAAAATAATAACAAAACTATTGTATTATATTATGAAATATGATATACTATGTTTGTTAAACACTCAAGGAGACAAAACTATGGTAGAAAGGTCAAAAGGTAGCTTTTAATGAGAAGTCAGAAAATTAGACTAAAACTAACCAAAGAACAAGAAAATCTTGCTTGGTGGTATAGCAAAGTTTCACGTAATTTCTGGAATCTTTTAGTTGACATTGACAAACGTAACAATAAAGGTGAGTTTGATGAGATTTTTGAATGAAAATGGGAATAAAACCTATTACTCAAAATTCCACAACAGAGATGTTTACAAACTCAATGAATCTGACTATCGAAACCTTGCTAAGATGGTCGTCGCCAAGAACTCTGAAGAAGACAGTGAGAAATGGTCTTGGTATTATCAACCTAATCAATCCTTTATCTACGGTTTTCTTCCAAGAGAATTGGTGAAAATTAGAAGACTAAACAAAGGTAAATTGAACTTTAGGGATATTGATGAAATTCAACCGAATTTGATGTACAGTGCAATGTGTCTGCAAACAAAAAACGTCCTAGTCGCATTTACCTAAAAGATAATGGCAAACTCCAAATACCAACCATCGGGGAGGTTAGTTTTGGTTCTGTCAGAAAGGGGCTCGACCTATCTTGTAAGAAACAAGTTGCGAAAATCTCTTTTGATGGAAAATATTGGTACTTATCCTATACTGAAAATGTTGAAACTTCAGTAACAAATTTGCCGAATTATACAGATGGAATTGGGATTGATTTAGGTATCAAGAAGCTTGCAACAGTATCTGATGGAACCAGCGTCCCAAATACCAAGACTTTCCGGCGGGTTCGTATCCTAAATAAACGTCTGAAACGATTACAACGAAAGGTATCTCGTAAGTATCGTATCAATAAATGCAACAAACACAATAAAACAAAGAATATTATCAAGCTAGAAAAACAGATCAAGTTGATACATCGTTCGATAAAGAATATTCGTATCAATCATATTCGTAAATTTGTCTCAGAATTGGTTAAAAAGCAACCACAATATATTGCAATCGAGGACTTGAATGTAAAAGGAATGATGAAAAATAAATATCTTGCAAAAGATATTGCTAATTGTTCTTTTTACACTATCAGAGAACACCTAATTAGAAAGGCAAAAGAACGAAATATAGTCGTTCGGTTAGTGGATAGATTTTATCCTTCAAGTAAGACTTGTTCAAATTGTGGAAGTCACAAAAAGGACTTAAAACTCAGTCAACGAGTATATCATTGTAACAACTGCCAAGTGAAAATAGATAGAGATTTCAACGCCTCGTTAAATATTGCAAAAACTGACAAATATGTACTAGCTTAATTAAATTGTTTTATTGCCTTTGAAAACTAGAGGAAATTAGTTTTAGTGGTAGGTCAGCCGTAAAGCCGAACCACTTAAATATATACGCCCTGAAAATTATGAGTACACCAAACAAATAGTAGCTTCTGCAAATTTTGGCTCAAGATGGGAATGTCAATCGTGTTGATTTCGCACTTTTGACTGACGGTTAGAGACTGGGTTTCAGATAGTTTTTCAGTAAATTAATAACCTACAGATATCTAAAAAAGTAATAAATATATTTTTTTATAAAATAAAAAAATTAAATAAAATCTAATTAGTAAAAAAAACTAGAGTAAATTAGTCTTAGTGGTAGGTCAGCCGTGAAGCCGAACCACTTTAATATATACGCCCTGAAAGTTATGAGCACACCAAACAAATAGTAGCTTCGGCAAATTTTGGCTCAAGATGGGAATGTCAATTTTGACTGACGGTGGAATCTTGTGTATAACGTTGGCGAGCGTGTTAGTGAGCTAACGGCCAATATTCGTGAATCTATTTACAGCAAACAAAAAAATAAAAAAAGGTTGAGTTTTCAAACTCATCCTTTTATTGTTTCAGAGTGAAGATTTTATCCAAATCAGATACTTTGAAATCGATATCGCCGGAATAAGTGAATAATTTTAGGTTAGGATCTTTTTTTGGTTTTTTTAATTTGTAGATAAAAATCATAAAAGTCAGGATATTTACTTTTTTTCAACTACAATAGGTTCATAACTTTCGCTATTCCAAATTTCAAAAAAAGAGTTTTTTTATTTTTTTGAAAAAGCAAAAGAAAAAAATAAGTGAACTTGATATTTAACATCCTTAACAAACTATTAACTAAAAAGTCATCTTCAAACAGGTTTTCGCCATTTTTCTTGTTTGATGATCATAATATCGTATAGAAAATCAAAATTTCTACCAGATTGATTACTAACACTAGTTACAACTTTTTTTCTGGAAAAAAAGTTGTTTGATTTCATCACCGCTTAGAATCAGTTTAATTACTAATTTGCTTTTTATTATTTATGTAATCTTGTGAGTGATAATCTTTTGGCGCCAATAACATCATATTTAATAATAGATTTAAATCACCCAAGTAGAACGAATTGGAATTTTTCTTTAGTATCACAATAATGTTCATCAAATTTAAAAAAATAGAAGTCTTTAAAAAAATCTTTGTATATTTTTTTACAATATCTTCTTTTTTTATCAAAAATCATTAAAAAAAGATCACATTCTCCCATTGGAATATCTGAGCATTCAAATTTATCACTAAAAAAACATTGAAAGACTCACCCTGTTCTAACAAACGCATACTTTCAGTTCTAAGTATTTCTGTTTCAAAAAAACAATTGAATTATCTTCATTGAATCCACAAATTTTTTTAGGGAAAGTTGCGAAGAGTAATCATTTTTTTAAAGAAAAACCTCAAATAGTCTGTATCTAAAAAGCGACTAATATCATCCCTAAACACATCCACTAAAAATAGTGTGATTTAAATACTTAATGCTACAATCCAATAATTGTTCCAATCTTTCATAAAAATTCAAAATATTTACCTTCTGTAATTTTCATAGTTTTCCTTCTTTCTACTGGAGTTGCTCCAGATTAAATTAATTTTTAAAATTATAGAAGGTAAAAAAAATAAAAAAATAATTAGGAGATTATATATCTTTGAAAACAAAAAAACAGTGTTGGGGACACTGTTTTTTTGTTTATAAAAGAATTTTTCTTCACTCCTGAATATTCTGATGAGAATGTAGAATTGACAAATTCATAAAAACCCCACAATCTATCCAACCCTTTAAAAAGAAACTAAAGCTCGATAAAAGAAGATGGTAGAACTTACTTTTTTTAAGAAAACCACAATTACCATATTTTTTTAGATTGTAACCCAAAAACCGTTATAAAGTTTTACATACATAAGACCAAGTGAAAGTGAAAAATCATAAATACAAGTTCTTGTCTCTATCATAACTGAACTCCTTTAAATATATATTATTTGAATATCCCTTGACTTTATTCAATCATCTATGGTATAATGTTGTCAAGAATAAGAAAAGGAGGCCTCTATGCGAGCACAAACATCTAGTTATGTAGTTTCAGTAAAATTGAAGTTAACTGAATCTGTTAAAAATCGCCTTGAAAAGACTTTTCGTATAACTTCTAGTGCTTACAATGAGGCGCTAAGTTTTGGACTACGCAGATTTGAAGATCTTAAACAAAATAGTAGGTATCAAGAGTTATTAGAACTTCGTAGAAATAGTAACCATCAAGCAAAGGAGTATGATAAAGAGCTTTTAAAAATGCGAAAAATGTACAGCTTGACAGAATTTGGGTTATCTGCACGTTTGGGACAACAGCGAAAGAAACCGAACTCTCCTTATCAACAATTAAATTCCGGAGAATTACAAGTTATTGCCGGTCAAGCATATAAAACATTAGAGAAGGTTCTTTTTTATCAAATTAAATCGTCAAGTATACGATTTCGTAGTAAATACGATTTGAATGTAAGCTATCGTAATAGAGTTAATACAACAGGAAGTCGTATTATACCATCAGATAAAAAGGATTGTGCGTATCGACTTTATATCCATAAATCAACAACATTTGTTGATATACCTATCAAGGCATTTAACAATCACCAGCAAATGAGTCTTTTAAAAAGTGAAAAAATTAAATATGTCCAAATTATTAGAAAAACAATACGAGGAAAACACGTTTACATCTTACAGATTATTTGCCAAGGGTTTCCACTAACAAAGGTTAGGCGTGGTGAGGGGACAATGGGTATAGATCCAGGAATTTCAACAGTTGCGTATGTATCCAAAACAAATCTCGCCTTAGTCGATTTGATACCAAAGGATGTCAATCGCAAAGAAAAATTAATGAGATACTTAGATAGGGCTATTGAACGTAGCCGAAGAGTAAATAATCCCAACTGTTACAATAGCAATGGAACTATTAATAAGGGTTCGAAATTCAAACATCCATCAAATAGACAGGTGAGATTGCAGGTTAGACGTATCAAATCATACCGATCCTTATCAGAAGAACGTAAAAAAATACAAGGTCAACTTGTTAATCAATTGGTGTCTCAAGCCTCACTAATAAAGATAGAAGACCTAAACATAAAAGGATTACAAAGACGTAGTAAAGAAATTCGTATTAACCCTAAAACAAATCGTCCCTTTAGTAAAAAACGATACGGAAGATCCATTTTTAGGGCGGCTCCAAGTTCCTTTAGACAATTACTTCAAACAAGGGCTGGTCAATTAGGAGTTGATGTTGAAATCATACAACCAAAAGACCTAAAACCCAGCCAATATAACCATATCACTCAAACATTTGAGAAAAAGACTCTTTCGACTCGATTATATGACTTATCAGATAAATGGACATCTGTACAAAGAGACCTCTATTCAGCCTTTCTTATCGGACATATTGAGAATGGCTCCTACCAACAAGAAAAACTGACAGAAGATTTTCCTGATTTTTATAAACAAATGAAGAATTTTCTTCAAAAACCAAGAAAAACCAATCGTCTAGATTGGTATCTCAATTAATAAGCCGTCAAGGAAAAGACAATAAAACCCGAGGGACTGACGCTCCTTCGTTATTGCACAAGAACAAAAGATAGAATCTCACTAGAGATACCATCTTCTTGTGAAACTTCCAATGCTCAGACACATACCGAGATTGGGTCTTTACCCAAAGCAGGTCATTGTCAATAAGACAGTCGTTTTTGATTTATAAAACCAAAAACGAGAACTGGGCGTATTTAGCAATGTCTAAATGGGAATCCTGTGACTTTAGTAACTGGAGGACGTCAATTCAGCATTTTATTTTCTTAAATTATAACAGAATAAAAAAGATGAGTGTCAAACCCATCTTTTTATTTTTTTGCAACCAAACGGAATGTTGATTTTAAATCTGAAACTTTTTAGTTCTGAGGTATAACTTTTTACCACCCAAGCGGAACGATTTATCACTAAGACTATTAACAATTAAATTGTTTGATTTATTTGCCGTGATATCACGAACAAAAATTATAAATATTCTTGTGCTTAGACTCTTCTAATTTAAATTTTTGTTGTTTGTTTTTAATTTATTAATAAAAAAATACAAGCTAAGTTTAATTTTTTTCTGTAAAAAGCATTATAATCTTCATTTCTATTGAACAAATTAACGAGATTTAATAGTGAATCTATATCGTCTTTTTCTATTTTTGTCAGATACGGTAATAGAAGTCTCTATTTTTACAAACAGCAATTTTTAAAAGTGTCTAGCAAGCCACTATTAGAAAAGAAGTACGGAGATTTTTCCGAAAATTTGCTCTCTTTCCTCGATATCCTGCAAAATAAGTAGATAATGTACAAATTGGTTTGTATTTGCAGTTCTTTGAATTAGGATGTTAAATAGAGCATTCAAAGCATTCAAATATGAATTACTAGAATTTTCTGCTTGTTTATTAGAAGAGCTTAAATTATTATACAAAAAATCGAATTGAGTGATAGCGACACGAACGAATTTTTTATACAATTCATAGTTCTCTTTTCCACGAGTTTTTGTTTTTCAAAAAAAGTTGTAATCCTGCATACCAACATCAGAGAGATCTATTGGCGAACTAACCGCAATATCTTGAAAATTGCCTTTCGATGATATAAGTTCAAACGTTCCAGAATAACCAATGGTTTTTTTGAAAAAAATTTCATTTTTTTATTCTTATCGAAGAATAAAAGCTTGAATTTAATTTGACCAGATTCTGTAGATATGGAAAATTTGCAATGAGATGTTTTTTTAGAAAATTATCCGTTTTTTTCCATCGAACAGATTAAGTGTTGTTTCAGAGGCTAATACATCAAAATTATAATCCAATAACTTTTTCAAATTTATTCAAAAAAATTTTTGAAAAATTCTTTTTTTATTTGTTTGTTTCATTTTTTTAACCTTCTTTCTGCTGGAATTATTCCAGTCTTTATTAATTTCTTAAATTATAAAAAGAAGAATTGTTAATAGTATAATTTTTAAAAAAATAAAACTTTATAAGTTTATAAGAAAGAAGGTTTAAATAATGATAGAAAATAAAAAAATAATGAATTAATGTCTTGGGTGGATAATGCGGCTGAAATGATTTCCTCAACAAGTAATGATTTTAAAATAAATTCTTTTGCTGAAAACCCTATGTTGTTTGCTCGAGCTAAATATATTTGGCTAAAATTAAAACCCGATAAAGAAAACAGCGGATATCCAAACTTGAAATTGATTTTGAATTTTGAGGATGAAGATGGAAATTTGTTATCAGAGATTGTATCGCCATTTTCTTTTTTACGTATGCTCCCAAACAGCGAAGTAGGAAATTATAAGATAGAAACACTCAAAAAACTTTGGAGTTCTGATCTTTCAGAAAAGATGAGGAGTGAAAAAATCACAATTAAAAGTCCAAGTTATGTTGATTTCGGCTTGTTGAAAGATATATCTCCTTTGTTGGAAAAGCAGTACAAGGAAATTGTATTACTAACCATTTCTAATTTCGAGCTTTTTACATCATCAGAGGGTTACAAAGAAAATGTTCGCTTTGATTATCTTAATAGCTTGATGAATTTTCTTTTTCCGCCAAAGTTTGGAGACGCCGCAAACAGTAATTTCACACAAGAAAGGAGCTATGTTAATTTTAATCATTTACTGATGAATAAAATTCAAAGAAAAATGCTAGGTTATGATTTAAACAGTAATAAGTTCAAAGAACATAAAGATTCTGGAGGGTTTGTGGTCTCTTTTTACTGTAAATATTACAATGAATTGGTAAACTCAATTAAAGATGATGGTGGTAATATTAAAAAGGAAAAAGTTAATCTCATTCTGAATTTCTTGAGTTTGCAATTGAGACCGGGATTAATGAAAAATTACTTCACAACCAACACAATTCAAAAATATATTTGAGTTGATCAACAAATTAAAAGAAGTATTTCCTGATACAAAAATCACCACTTATTTCAATTTCAAAAAGCAAATATCCAGAAACATATTCGTTTTTAAATACAATGATTAATGTTGTCAATTTTGACTCCTTCAAAGATAATGATGATTTAAAAACATATTATGATCGAAATGACGTTATATTAAGATATGAAACTCTTGAAGCTCCCAAGTTGGTAACTAAAGAAGAATTGTTGAAGTATTTATGTCTGGAAGAATAGAAGAAAGAACTTATTTTAAGTTCTTTTTTGTTATAAACTGGAGTTTTTCAGAATTGTCAAAACAGCATTTTATGCTATAATAGGGAGTAAGAAGAAAATATAAGGAGGTTCTATTTTGCCAGGAAAAATTACTCGTAAAAACACAAAGAAGTTTCTGATTGTTGGTACAGTTAGTTTAGTTATTGGTGGTGCAGTCGGTACTTATCTTTATCAACAAACAAAGCCTTCCGATAGCAATATCGAGGTTCTATCAGAAGACGCACAAAAATCACTGATTGAACTTGAAACTGGTTTGGTAAAAAATAATACAAAACCTAAAGAAGTTATTGCTGATCTGAGCCCACGACTATCAAAACTTAATGATAACAACAAGCACCTCGCTACTGATTTGATGTACACATCTGTTCAAAATGCAGCATTTTATTACAATTCAACTGCTCAAATTATGAGTGGAGAGGTTGATTATAACCGTAAAGATTCAGAGAATGCACTCGACGCTGCTAAAAATTCAGCTTGGGTTGATGGTTATATTAAAGATATTAAGGATCAGTACTTAGTTCCTCAATCATTATCACCGGATTTCATTTTAACCTTACCGGATTTTGAAAAATTATCTACCTACTCAGATAATTACAGTGATGAGCTAAAAACTCTAATTGAAACAGGAAAGAATATTCAATCTCTGAAAGTATTTCAGGATGGAAAGGTATCTCCAACTAAAGCATTTGAGGCTTACAAACTTGCAATTTTAGGAGTTGCTGATCTCAGTTCTAAAAATAAATCATCTAAGTATATTGCGGATATGACATCTTTAGCACGTCTATATCACGACATTGCTCTTGGATTGGTACAGACACCGAATTTAACCCTAGAAAAGGATGGAACTTACAAATTAAGTGAAGTTCAGATTTCAGCACTGAAAGAAATTCAGAAAGATAAGGCTAAAACAGATTTGTCTTTAGAAGCCGGAGAAATTCTTAAAGAAGTTAAGGACGGAAAAATAAAGGCTGAAATTCTTAAAGATAAGGCTAAACTTTCTCAGAAAGAATTTGGAACTTCAGTTTACTGGCAAGGTTCAACCGACTTAGAAGCAAGCGTAACAAAAGATATTCAGAATAATCAACCGAAAAAGGAATAATTGATAGGGGGTTGTGTATTTACACTAACAAATTGAATGAATTTAGATAGATTAAAAGAAAGTCTTAAAAAGACCCAAGAGCGATTCAACCCGGACAAGTTAAGTGGTGTAAAAAAGATTAGAGACATTAAACGCCCGTGGTTACGTCGACTTCTTGTTTCAGCAATAGTGATCATCTCTGTTGGAGCTGCGATCATCGGTGGGTTCCGGGCTGAAGAATCCTTGCAGACAAGAAATTCGAGATAATTACATCTCTGCTGTTAATAAAAAAAGAATCACTCTCTAATTGGTCGGTTATTAAAAAAACTTCAAACTAAAAAATGGAGATACTGCCGGCATATTCTCTTATCAAAATAAAGATGGTTTTAATATTTTGATATATAACGTAACTAAAAAAGAGGTTATTTTAAAAGAGGCTATCGACACAAAAGGTCAGGACGTTTCCAATTCTTCAACAATTTTAGGAGCTCAGTTACTTCTGTATTTGTTAGAGAATGAGAAAGATTTCAAATTGGATCAGATTGAAAAAATTGATGGTGAAGGATTCAAAATTAACGGAACTGAGTACAAACTTGAAAATCAATACTCTAGATTAACAAGTGTCAACGGAAAAGAGCTTAATAAACTTTACAATGTCCACCTAACACAACCTGCCGAAAAGAGATTGTTAAACAATGCGGGTGTTTCAAATTATGAAGATTTGTTAATTGGTAGAGTTGATAAAATCAGTGATGATGAAGTTGTTATTACTGCAAGACTAAAGATAGTCACGATGTCTACGAAATTCATACAATGACTGATAATAAAGTTAAGTTAATCGTTAATCCTGGAATTTCGAAGTCTGACACAACAAAAAGTGAATAAAAATGGGAGGTGAAACCGATTGTCTAGTTATGAAAAGGACGAGTTTCAAGAATTAAAATTGTTGAAAAACGGTTTGTCTGGTTTGAGGGAGAATTTATATAAAGAAATCGGTTTTTTCCTTACAACGCTAGATAATGCAACAGATCCAATACAAGTTTTGACAAGTGATAAGGGTAAGTGGTTGCTAACAAACCCATTTTCTGATACAACAGAAATGATAAACCACCTAGTTCGAAACATTTCTTTCCGTCTCTACACATCCAGTCACGAGCGTTTTTTAACAGTATCAGCAACGATATCCAAGAGTAAGGAGTTAACCCTCGGTTTCGGGACACAAGGAGGAGATGTTCTTGTTTATTGGAAGGTATTCTCAAATACTGTAATTGTTCCAGATTGGGATGATATTATCGAAAGCAAAGACAAGCGAGAATCTCTTATTGAAGAAATGGAAGAAAAGGAAAAATTGTTAAAACATACAGAAGAAACTCTCAGAACTCGGGATGGTTTACTAAACGAGGGACACTTTAATTTGTATTTAAAGAAGACCTTCCTCAAAAAGAAATTCAATCAGGAAATCGACGGCTTGTTAGATGATTTAATTGGTGAGGTTGATGATACAAGAAAACAACTTGAAAATATCAGGAATCACGATATCCCAATTATCGAATCTGAGGAGATCAATAGTTTGTTGGATTGGTTGCAAATGACATTCCTGCGTTTTCCAAAAATTGACAACTATAAATATTACGAAAAAATGAAATCTAAAACAAGTGGAGGAAATAATGGATAAAAACACCCCTAACAAAGCTAAACGTTTTGTTAAATCAAAAGATACAGGAAACCCGTATCATAATTTCAACCATATTCTATCAGTTTTGGATAGAGTACAGAAAAATCCTCTTTACAACACTCTAAAAGAGGATGAAAGAATTTTGCTGGATTTGTCTGCTCTATTTCACGACGCTGGACATTCTCGTTTTAATACTGAAGAGGAGAATTTAGCAATTGCTGTATCTCTCTTAGAAGAATTTCGTGTATCCTCTGGAGAGTTAACAGTAACTGAGTCTGAAGTAATTTCAGAACTTATTTATTCTACTGATAATAGAAATCTAAATTTTGTTAAAGATGATGATTTGTATTTGATGAGGGCGATTTTGAAAGACGCAGATGTAACACAAACCTTTATTAAGGGTGGAGACGTTTGGCGTGATCGTTTAAGTAAAGAGTTTGGTATGAAGTTGAACTCAAATACAGATTTAACTTTTTTAGAATCGGTTGATCTTTTAACACCATACGGAAAAAGATTAGCTAATGATTGGAAAACACGCAATTTCCCGGAGGTGAATAATGGCTCAAAATAATATGACTAGTCAAGGAAATAGATCCTACTTGGATAATAGGAGACAGGCCATTAATGCCTCTCAACCTCAAATAAACGGAAAAAGTTTAGATGAGTTTCAAAGACAACAAGAGCAATTCAATAAAGAGAAGGAACGTATTGAGGCGCCGCCAAAATTTAAAAAGTCTCGAAAGTTCTTTTTACTAAAAGGTAATTATCTTGTAGTTACACTATCAGCAATTTTACTGATAATTAATACAGTTCTTCGTGGATTCAACGGAACTTGGTGGTATTTGATTCCGAATATAGCTTTTCTTGTTGTAGTAATTTTATTCGGAAGCTACTTTAATCCGCTAGATTATGCCAGTGATACGAACAAATACATTCGACCAAAGTTAGACAAGGTTTATCTGGATCTTCAGCGTATCTTAACACAATTGCTAGTTCTATCAGGAACAAATCTTCACAAGGACAACAAATCATCCTATCGACATACAATTATTTTATTGGTTGCAGGAACTATTCCAGCTATCTTATTCTACAATTCCGGATTTGCAATTCTTGGTATACCATTTTTGATGATGTTCGTGGTTCGAAGTATCGCCTCTGGAAAAATTAAAGAGTCCGCTTCTCAACTTGGATTTTTGAAGTGGGTGATGTTCCTTCTGCTATTGATTAATACAATCTTGTCAGCTTATTGGAAAACTCCGTTCGGATTTGAAACGTTTGTTATTATTTCCTTCCTGAATAGTACTGAATTGTGGATGAAGAATACAGAACTTTATGGTCTAGAAAAAATTCAGCAATTGAGTGCAGAGGAACAACGACGTAAGAACGAGGCCTACAATCGTCAATTAGAAGAGCAACAGAGAGCAATGTTGCAACAACCTCACCAACAAATGCAAGGATATCCACAACAAATGCAACAAGTTACCGGAATGCAACAAGGGCAATATCCTCAAGGGATGAACCAACAACCTCCTTATCCACAACAATCTCCTTATCCACAACAAATGCAAGGTGGATATCAGCACCCTACGCAAGGACAATATAGATAAAAACAAAAAAGACTCTGAATTGAGTCTTTTTTTATTACTTGATATATAAAGTTTTATAATTAGGGATTTGAGCCTCACGAACGAGTGAACTGATCAACTTTCTATCATCTGAAAAGATTGCTTCAAGTAGGAAGTCCATCTCTACCTTAAATTGCGATTCAAGATAATTATCGCTTAAAAATTCTGAAATAGCAACAGAAAATTCATCGCTTTCTGAATTTGTTGCAGATAGTAATAAGAGATGGAAAAAAATTTCCCAATACAAATAGCCTGCTCATCTGTTATATTTACCTTATTATCTTTGTTTACGTGATAAAACCTTGTAAAACCAAAAAGTTCCATTATATTTTTCGACCAACATTGTAGAAGAAATCGGAAACATTAAAAAAATACAAAAATTTTGAATTTTTCAATTCCTTTATTTTTCGGGATCTACAACTATCATCTTTTTTTATCCTCCAATAACTCAAATTCTTCTGTTTTGAAGTTAAATAAGATTTTTATATTCTGCCAAATTGCTAAAAATTTTTTTATCAAGATTTTTTTATCAATTCGTTTTTAAAACTAGTGCCGTTTCTAGAACAAACTCATTAAGTTCATTTAAAACAACTTCTTCGTAATATTCATCGTAATGATCATAACCATCCTCATCTTCATAATCTTCTTCGGGGCCCATCAATTGATAAACTGGCATTTCGACATTTTTATCTATGCAACACTTCTCGATGGTGTTGCACATTACTCTATAAGTATCATCGATATCAAAATTGCCATAAGAATCAACATATCGGGAACAGAACAGAATCATTCCAAAAAGATAGTACATCTTGTATTTCTCTGACTCACCCATACCATCCGTCCGGTACTTGATATATCGAAAATACTCAGATAATTCCTTTGAGATATTAACCTTCTCTTGAATTAATTCAGATAAAATATCCCCAAATTTCTTTTGATAGTTCAGATTGCATTTCAATTTCTGAAATAACTCAAGAACATCTTTGTAATCCTTCTGAAATTGGTTCAGATATTGGACATCTTCTTTGTTTGTTTTTTTGCAAATTGTTACCTTCTTTCATTTTTTTGTTTTTTTAAAATTATAAAAAAACAAAGAGTAACAAAAAAAGTCATCAATAGAGTCAAACAGATCATCTTTTTCTTTAAAAATAAAATTCGGTTCAATATTTATCATCCGTTATGCAACTAAATTTATTTTTGAATTAAATTTATCCCGTTTTTTTCTAATAATCAACATAAAAACGGCAACAAAAAAAGAGTTAAATCTCTCTTTTTGTTCTTATTTCGGATGAATGTAGGAAACTTTTCCTTGTGCGTATCTAGGATCGAACCATCCACGGAAGTTTGATACGTATCTATTTCCGTTGTAGTTAGATTCTTTTACCTGAATACGACCTTCGCTCTCTACTGCAACTACTACAGCTACGTGACCGTATCCTCCGTCAGTCCAACAAGCAATCGAACCAACTTTTGGAGTGTCGTTTACCGTGAATCCGGCGGATCTTGCAGAGGCAGCCCACTGACCACCGTTACCCCAGTAATCGCCAGCCCAAGGTGCTAGAGCCTTAGCTCCCCACGTACATTCTCCGTGAGGGTAAGATGTGATACCGGAGTAATTTGGCTGAATATCCTTGAAGGATCCATCTCCAATTCCACCACCGTCACCATTACCACCACTACTTATGAAGTTTGATAGTTTCGCTGGTTTACCCTTCATATCACTAGCTTTAGGCTTCTTAATTGTATTTTTGTCAGAATCGTAACCGTTAACTTCTTTGAGTATCTTCTTACGTCCATCAGCAGAAATACCAAAGTTGTGCCTAAGTCGAAGTAAGCAGAGTTGTTATCGACTTCGGTAGGGAATGTTGGCAGACCTTTTGATACATCTTCACGAGAGTGAATACCAAAGATACTAATCTCTCCTGAAGAGGAGGCCTTACCTAGAACATCTCCCGCTTGAACGTTGTCATTAACCTTAAATCCAGCTAAAGAACCAAATCCAGAGTAAGCGATTTGTTCAGTGTTGTTCTTGGAGCGGATAATGATTGTTTTTTGACCAGTAGTTAAGTCATTACCAACATATACAACTTTACCAGCCTTCATCGCTTTGATTTCAGAATCAGCTTCGTGTTTGAATGTGTATCCAGGGAATAATTCAACTTTATCACCAGTTTTTCTCCAACCATATCCTGAAACAACTTCAGTGTCGCCCAAAGAAATTCCATTGAATGGACTACTTGTAATGTCAGCTTTTCGCTCATTAGAATTGTCTTTTTGAGACTTGAATAATCCCTTGAAGATCAACTTGTAGTTTTCTTCTAGAATACGTGAGATTTCATACTCGTTCCAGTTATCATAAACTTCATCATAATAAACCGGACGGTTTTCACGAGATTCGAGTGAAGCTACAAATTGTCGAACTAACATTGTAGCATTCTTTTCAGATTGTTTATTTCCCTTGTGTGTCCAAGTGTAAGCGTCGGCACCGTTGATGTAAAGTTTTCCTGACTCAAACCATTTTTCAGGTTCACCACCATCAGCCTTTGAACTACTAAATAGGCTTCGTTCATTAGTTGTTGGATCGGTTGCAAACATCGTAGGATCCCAATTTTCATTTCCACCAAATAGTGTTAATACAGTTCCTTGAATTTTGCTTAAAAAATTCGCTATCAATCCTGAGAATCCACTTCCGTCACCCCAGTTAGAAATTGCGCCCGCACTACCACTTGTGCTTGACCCTCCTGAATTTGATAAAGTACTTGATCCATTTGAAAGTTTGGATAAATCTGGTTTAACTTCCCCTTCAGGTAATACAAGTTCTTTCCAAAGTGCGTCAGAGGTTGCCTTGCTCAAGTGACCTTCGATATTATTCTTTATAGCGTCAGGATCTTTATACGGATCGTTATCAGCCAATGAAGCTCCACCACCGTGAATTTCCCAACCCATAAAGAATCGAGAGGCAGCTTGCGTAACGTCTTTCGCTTGTGCCACTAAAGGTAATGTCGCACGGATTTGCTCTGACTCTCCACGTAACATAAAGTCAATTTGAAGATCTGCGTCAGACCAGTTCTTACCTTTCTGTTTAGCGTACTCAAGTAAGTTTGCCTTACGACCACCTAACCACTGTCCTAAACCGATAGGCTTGTCTGTATTAAATGCAGTGTATTTATCTTGCTCTGAAACTACGTATTTAGAAACGTATTCTCCAAATGTTGTCGTAGGGTCAATGTTTGACTCAGCAACCCAGTTTGTCATAATACCGATAGCACCGACACTACCCATACCACCATCGATAAGCAACTTGTAAACTTCTTTACGAACTTTCTTGGCTTGTTCGGATTGATCCAATCCGCCATCACCAACACCACCTTCGGTTGAACCACCAGATGATGAAGAAGATGAAGATTTAGATTTGCCATCTCCGATCAAATTATTGAAGATGTCAAGAATCTTATCAGTTGCCTCTTGTGTTGAAGCGTTAGCGTCGTTCATTGCTTTCCAACGATCAACAACATTCAATTTATTTTGAGTTGTTGATGGAATGTAAGTTTCGTAGTTCATAACATAATCGTATAGGTACTGTGCACCGTTAATGTTTTGAACTTCCGGATCCTTATCAATTTTCGGTTTTGTTGAAACGAAGAAATTGTTTTCCCCGGCTACCACTTCTTTTCCGTTCACTCGAAGACTAGTACCTTCCTTGTGCTTATCGAGAAGCGCTATATCCGCACCACTTAATGTTTCACCACGCTTAAGTTTTTCGATAACCTTTTCAATTGCCCACTGAGATTCTACAATCTCGTTTGACATATCGATAGAACCAAATGCTGTTGTTGCACCGAGAATTTGATATTGAGTGTCAGAAGCTACATCTTTATTAATCCAGAATGACAAGAATCCCTCTGAATCATTTTTAGCAATGTAATAATTTCCGTGCTCATCAATACCGATTTCGTATGCTTCGTATGTTTGTTTTGCGATTTTGAAGATAGAACCAAATCCATAATCCCAAACACCTTTTTTCTTTTCTGGCTCTCCATCCTTACCACGCTTAATTGCGTAAGGATGTTCTTTTGAAGCAGTGTTTGGAACAACTGCGTCAGCCTGTTTGATGTTTCGCTTGACTGATACGTATTTCTTATACCCGTCAATCTCAGTTTCGTCTGGTTTACCATCAATAGAGATAACACCTAGAGCTTAGGATCTTCGTTGCCGTTACCATCATAAGTATAAACTGTTACATCACTTAGGTCTGAATTTAATTTAGCTCTTGCAGAACCAACACCACCAGACTTAGTAAACACATCGTTAATCTTGTTATATTCGTCTTTTTTAATACCTAATCTTTTGGCAACATCATAGTTCCAATCTTTACCTTCGTTCTTTTCGACAAGTTTACTTGCAAAATAGTCCAAACCGGAGTTTATATCAGAAACCTTAGACTCATACTTGTAATATTCTTTACCGTAATTTTTCCAACTTGGATCGTCGGTTTCATTCTTCTCTTCGGAACCAGTCGTTTTAGAATCCTTATTTTCGGTTGTTTCAGTTTCTTTCTTTTCTTTTTCTTTGTCGCCTTTCTTTTCTGAATCACCATCAGAAGAAGACTCTGTAACAACGGCGTCCTTGTCGTTCAAGAAGTTGAATTTAGATCCGACCATCTGAAGATTACCGTCTTGGGTTAAAACCTTGATCATTGCTACGATAAATGCAGGATTGTATCCATTCTTAAATGACCAAGCCGTTATTTCATCACGATAATCTCTATATTCTGGCGGCAATTCTGCGTCATTACTTTCAGGTCTTTCCGCCTTACCATCCTTACCGGGTGTTGGCCCTCCACCAATTTGGAACTTGGAGTTATTTGTAGCAACCAAGTATTGAGGAACATTAATTTCACTTGGTATGGATGAAATTGAACCTGTTTCACCGGAAATATAGAAATCACCACGACTCCAAATATTTTCGTTGATATTCTCAGTTCTGAAAAGATTCTTTTGAACTGTTGGGCTGTATGCAGTATCAAATACACGAGATTCAGCTTCAAGTTTACCAGTTGACAATTTACCCTGATATTTATTTTTTGCTTCTTTAGTGTAATCACCGCTAGTATTGTGTTTTTTACCACTGCTAGATTTTGAAGCTTTAGAAGAACTTGTTCCACCTGTATTTCCATCAGCAATTGGCTCTAAAGCTACAACTTGGTTGTAATCCATAGATTGAGTTTTGAATGTTTGGTGATTTGCAACCCCGTTTGTACCCGAGTTACATTCTAAAACTTTTGTATCATCTCCGTGAAAATCTTCAGCTAAGAAGAATGTGTGTCCATTTGCTCCAGCACCTGATAAACCACCAACTACAATGATTGTACCCTTTTTAGCCGTCCTGTAATCAACTTGTCTAAATTTAGTACCGCTCTGACCAAAGGCATTAGAGTTTGTTAACATAGTTACGGTTGATAAACCATCAACACCAGTCATACCTGCCTCTGTTAAAGCACGTGTAACGAAGCTAGAACAGTCATAAGAGTTGGGCCCGTTACGATTTGTCATTGAGTAGGTAATTCCTTTGTTAAGTTGGCTACTAGCCCACTCGTATGCTTTTCTCAGAATTTCATTGTCAATTCCATCAGCGGAATCTGCACTTCCGTAATCTTTGTCACTGGCAGAAGAAGTTCCTCCACGAGCTTCATTTTGAACGTCAAGCGTTTGCCCCCAACGTTCGTATTTCTTTTGAAATTCCAACTCTTGTTTTCCATCATCAGAATCCCCGTGTGCCTTAGCCTTAAACTCTTCTTTTTCCTTGTCCGTCATATCACGAACTTCTGTTAAACTCTTGAATGAGTAATCTTTTGAATCGTGATATACAGGCTTGATAAATTGCTCTGCAAAGAACATTTCGTTCTTACCAGTTCCGTGCAAATTACCATTAAGCGTTGAATTTAGCAAATAAAGAAGGTTTGTATTTAAACTTAATTTATTAACAGCAGAAGCCGCCTTTTCATCTATAAGATTTTCTAACGTCAAAGGTTTATCCGGATTTACCGGTCTCAAATTAACCTTATCAATAACGTTGTTGTTAAACAAGTATCCGTCTAAGGTGTATTTTGCATAATCACCTTCACGCTTAATAGGTTTCCAGTAAGGATTCTTTTCTGTACCTGCGTCAGGATCTCCTGGTTTTGTTGAAGTTCTTTCAAACTCAACAAACCATCGTGATTGTTGACTCATTACAGCATAGTAAACGTAGTACAATTTATTAGCTTGCGTAGGAGCACGACCTTTACCTAATTCGTAACGTTTAGTAGCTTTGTTGAAGAATACGTTATTAGAATCTGTTAGCTCAATACCATTTTTACTTACGTGGTTTACATCTTTAACACTTGCGTGTTGATAGTTTGCCTCGTTTGTACGGCTGGCTTCATTATCTAAAATTACTCCAGCTGCAAATGACACACCACCAACAATAACAATTCCGCCCGCAATCCATCCGATGTAAGGAAGAGCTGCCTTTAAAGCGGCTTTTGCAAATTGCTTACCAAAATTACCAACAATTTTCTTCATACTTTTGCTAACAGCTTTAGTTGCACTCTTAGCACCTTTAGTTGCAGCTTTTCCGGCTTTATTTGTTCCGTTTTTTAGGGCTTGAGTTCCCTTGCCTTTAATTTGATCTAATTTTTTGTCAACACCAAGTTGCTTCTTGATGTGTTCGCTAGACTTGCTCTTGATTTTGTCGGTAGCCTTACTACCCAACTCCCTAGCTTTGTCTCCCATTTGTTGTGCGCTATCCTCGATAGCACGAGATTGTTGATCCTGGCTCCCTAACGTAGCCTCTTGATCTAGATCTCGAAATTCTCTTTCGTCCAAGTAGCAGACTACCTCCTTTTTTTATGTTATTTTTTTACTCTTTCTATTATATAGTCAAAATGCCTATTTATTTCAATAGAAATAAAAAAATAATTCTTTTTCTATCATTATATAAGAAGTGAAGAGCTGAAACTGTTGTAGTTACATCCCTTAACTTTTTATTAATTAAGAAAAAAATTACCAAAATATATTACTAAAAAGTAAACCTTATAATTTAAAAAAAAACTACTACTTGACTTTAAAAACTGTTTTTGTGATACAGTAAGATAGTAGTACAAGAAGGAATCTAAGAAGGAAAATTTTTAACCTAAAGGATTTTGAAAAAAATGAAAAATAAGTACTACGATATTAAGAATAAAAATTAGATTATTTAATATCATAATTGTTATTGAAGCGTTAATCTTCTTAGCAGTTTTGTATTTTGTACCTACCGATATTAAGGTTAAAGGTGTTGGTCAAAATATCATTATTGCTCTAAAATGGATTGGTGGCTTAACAGCATTTTACGGCTGGGCATTACATCAAAGAGAAAAATTTTTATCAATGTAAAAGGGGTGTGTTTCTGTGAATCAAAACCTATCGAATCAACACTTCGAAAAATTTCTAGGACAACGACTTCGATTTCGTGCGATTTACGATGGTGTTAAGATTAACCACAAAATTAGTCCACACAAAAAATACTATAAACACGGAGTTATTTTCAAACGAGTATTAGAAGTTTCATCCGGGGATGAATTTCGAGATCACGTTCACATTCAAGTGAAGGAAAGTGTTTTTAATAAAAACTTCAAGGATTTACCGGTTGGTGAAGTTGAGTTTGAATTTACAGCAGAATTGTATGAATATTTGCAACCACTAAGAGAACATCAGGACGGCTTGCAATACAAAACTTGGTCTATTGGACTAAGAGATTTAAAGAAATTAGAAAAAGTAAAAAGCAAAGGGGAAAAGGACAATGCCGATCATCTCAGTAAGACAAAGTAACATTTTTACACAAGGGAAAATTAATTCTCAAACAGTTAGAATTGATGATTCTGGATTTGTAAAAGGAAATATTATTATCGGAGACTATTCCGAAATTATGAAATTATTTGGAGCGTTTCATATTTCTAGTTCATTTTATACAAAAGAAAATGGAACCCCTAAAGCTGTAACATTTAATGTGGAGATTCACCCTCCTGAATTTGTGACAGATGAAAATTCAAAAAAAGAATATCTTGAACGATATCAAAAGATTAATTGGAAGTAAAGATGTGGATATTGTTGGGCCTTCATCTGCATTAATTCTGGATCTTCCGGATGGAGGAATCGAAGTTCGTTTGAAAATGTTTTACCCTGAATTTTTGGTAGTAACACAAACATCGTATTCACAACCTTCCAATAAAATTCAAGTATCTTACCACAAGTAATATAAAAAAAGGAGCTTACGCTCCTTTTTGTTTTTTAGTTTGGATAAATGTAAACAACACTAGAATCTGGTGTGAACCAACCACGGAAGTTTGCGATGTATTGGTTTCCGCCCCAATTTGATTCTTTTACTTGGATTTGATTTCCACTAACCGCAGTAACAACAGCTACGTGTCCGTATCCCCAACCTCCATAAGGCCAGCAGATAACCGCACCAACTCGTGGTTGTGTTCCAACTGTGTAACCGGCAGCTCTTGCAGAGTCTGGCCATTGATTAGCGTTTCCCCAATAATTATGAACCCAAGGTGCTAATGCCTTAGCTCCCCAAGTGCACTGACCAGCAGGGTAAGTGTTTCCAGAATAATCGGGTTGAATATCTGCGGATCCATCTACACCGGCAACTGTACTATATTCATTAGAGGCTTGTGAGCTGTAAGACCGAGATGATCTAGCTTCTTCTCTAGCCTTCCGTTCTTCTTCTGCTTTTTTCGCAGCTTCTTCTTCAGCTTTTCTTTTTTCTTCAGCTTCTTTTTCTGCTTTTTCTTGAGCAATTTTAGCTTTGTCAGCTTCTGAAAGTTTTTCAGAAGAGTTTACTTCTGTCAGAGCCTTTTCACTAAGCAACCCTTTCACATTAGAGTCATTTTCATCTGCTAAAATTGTTGCAGAAACGCCAGCATTTGAATCTTGAGTGCTTTTATAATGTTCATTGGACACTAAACTATCCTGGCTATTTTCGTCCATTTGTGCGGAAGAATTTCCTGAGTAGTAAACAGTTTTTGTTTCAATATTATTTAATGATTGTGTTGAGATCTCATCTGCAAAACCGGTTTGAGATCCTAGTGAAACTGCACCAATAATTACGGGTGCAACCAACAACGTCTTCTTTAAATTCAAACGTAACACCTTCCTTTTATCTATTACATAACCCTATTTTACAATTATCACCACATCAAATAATGTTACAGAACTGTTACGAAATACTTGCCCGGATCACCTTGTTTTTTACGAAAATTAATGATAAAATAGGATAGTAGAAAACAAGATAAAGGAGAAACAAAGTGAAAACAGAAAAAAATCACCTATCAAACAACCATTTATTAGATTGTTACTTTTTGGTTAAAAAAATATATAAAGTTTCAGGAACAATCACACTTGGTGTTATTCTAGGATGGATATTGACATCTGCTGCAAGCTATGACAGATTTTATTGGAATCAATTTATGGGTATCTTTACACTACTCTTTTTTATTTCCTTTTTGTTAAAATTTTTGATTAGTTCACAACGATTAGAATTTCAGCCACTTATGAAGTCAGAAGAATCGTTATTAAATCGTATTAGATACGCATACGGTTGGTTTAATTGGAAAGTACAGATTATGCTCGGATTTGCACTTTCACCAATTTTTATCAAGCCTGAGATGACGTTCCTAGTTAAACCAGGTATTTCGACAGCTCCACCTGAATTACTTCCAGAAAAGGTTTATTTGTACGAAACTTACTCAAATTATTCATACTATATGTTTGTTTCAACAATTTTACTTTTTATTGGATTGATGGCGTTCTCATACGCTATGAATATTGTTTTGGAGGAAAGGGTATTTCAAGATAGATCACTACTTAAAAAAGAATATACACTCTACCAACGATCAATATTAAATAAAATTTTTTTAGAAAAAGGAAATAAGAAAACAAACATTCCTTTTGATTTAAAAAGTTTTATATTTAAAACCTGAGTATGTGGATAAATTTAAGGTTGCAGATCTAAAAAAATTACAACAGAACAAACCGAGTCTTCCAATTTAAGACTTCACAGAATTGAATTTGTTTTTAGAAGATAAGGTTACTGGTATGCTACTTAAAAAAATCAGCATTGCAGCTCTAGGGGAGGTTTTTAAACGGAAAAGAGTCTTTGAATACATTGCCGTATAAGAAAAACGGTTTTTAATCGGTGTTGACCCAATCGATAAAAAAAGATAAAAAAATCAATCTGAAACAGATAAAGAAGATAATCAAAAAAACTGAAGAAAATTCAGAAAAAAAGATTCGAAGATTTATATCCAGAAATTAAAACGAAAGTTCCTTTTTTTCTGAAATTAAAAAAATAAAAAAACCTGATAAAAAAAATATTCAACAAAAGGAAAAAAATTCAAAAAAACGCAAACATCACAAAAAAATCAACAAAAGAAAAAAATATTGATAAACAAAAAGGCGGTACATTGTACCGCCTTTTTCAAATTATTAAAGTTGGCGAGTTTGCCAAACTTAAGCTTTTAAAAAAATGATTTATATTTGGTTTTTTAAAAAGTATGTATAGAGAGGATCTTTATGATCTTTTTCTTAATATCTGGTATCAGTTGAGATTAATACAATCTTTGTATTTTTTTGTTATTTTTTTGTATATTTTTTTGATTCATTTCAAAATGAAAATATGGTATAATAAGTAGAGAGAAAGAGAGGTATTTTATTATGAAATTATCAGAATATGCGAGAAGAGTGGGTATCAATAGACAGACTGCTTATCGGTGGTTTAAAAAAGGTTATATTAAGGGAGCTAAACAGTTACCTTCAGGAACTATTTACGTGCCAGATAATATCTTTGATGATTCGATTCGAGAAGTTAAACAAAAGGGAATTACAGTTGTTTACGCTAGAGTATCATCATCTGAAAAACGAAAGACAAATTTAGAAACTCAAGCAGAACGTTTAACGCAATTTGCTATTGCTAACGGTTGGGTTGTCGATAAAGTGATTAAGGAAGTCGGAAGCGGATTGAATGATGATCAAAAGAAATTAACTGAACTTTTGTTATCTGACACTCCTATTTCCAGAATTATTGTAGAACATAAAGATCGATTAACAAGATTTGGATTTAATTATTTAGAAATCTTAGCAAAAAAACAAGATTTTGAAATTATTATTGTTAATCCAACATTAACTGACTAGGATGATCTAATGAAAGATTTCGCTTCTATCATAACATCTTTTTGCGCAAGGTTGTACAGTAGAAGAAGAGCAAAGAATAAATCAGAATCTATTTTAAAAACACTTCGAGGAGAAAACAATAATGCGACAGGTAGAACGACATCTGATCAAACCGAATAACAATTTGTACTCGGTTTGTGATGATTTAACATTCAAATCAAAGAATCTTTATAACGCAGGATTGTATCAAATTCGCCAATCTATATTTGAACGTAATAAGTCTGATAAGGAGAATAAAAAGCCATTACTAAGCTGGGCACAATTGGTTTCCGAATTTAGAAAACAAAGTCAGATTGATATGTTAGCGTTGCCATCAAAGGTTTCTACTAATATCATAAAGATGTTGGGTGGTAATATTAGTTCTTATTATCAACTTTTGAAAAAATATAATGATAAGTCTAATAAGAGTATCACTAACAAACCTAAACTACCAGGATATCTTCACAAGACAGGGGGAAGGTACGTTGTTGAGTTTACAAATCAGACTTTTGCTAAAAAGCGAGGAAAAAACAACGAACTAATTTTGTGCCCAAAAGATCTTAAGATTTTTATTCCAACTAAAATCGATAACCCAAAATGTGTTCGAATCATTCCCAAGAATGATTGTTTCTTTATTGATGTTATATACGAGGTCAAAGAAAAGCCCTTAAGAAAAAGTAAAAAATATGCGGCGATTGATCTGGGAGTGGATAACTTAGCAACTGTAACATTTTCTGATGGAACTAATCCATTATTGGTAAGGGGGTTGAAAGCCAAGTACATCAATCAGGGTTATAATCGTCTGATTTCAAAAGCCCAATATAAATTACCAAATAATCAAAAAACGAGTAAACACATCCACCGTCTTTTTAGAAATCGTGAGATGAAATTACAATCAGAATTTCATAAAATTACAGGATTTCTAGCGGAATATTTTGACGAGATGTCACTCGAAAAGGTTTTTATTGGTAAAAATAATAATTGGAAATCAGGAATTTCTTTAAGTAGAAAGGTAAATCAACGTTTTGTTCAAATTCCTTATAATAAATTTATTTCACAACTCAAATACAAATGCGAACTGCGTGGAATAGAAGTTATTGAACAAGAAGAATCATACACTTCAAAGGCTAGTTTTGTCGATTGCGATAACATTCCAGTTTGGGAAAATGATGGTAAAAAATATTCATTTTCCGGAAAGCGTATTAAAAGAGGTCTGTATAAAACAAAGGACGGTACGACCATTAATGCTGATGTAAACGGATCTTACAATATAATGGTGAAAGGATTAAATAATTTTGGAGAAATTTTGAATAGATCTCTAGTATCCTTTCACACAAGAAGTTTGAGGCAGTTATGACATTTTTATCAAATAAAGATTTGGTAGAAAAAAATACAAGTAAACCTATATTTTTAATTTCTATTACAGAAATTAAAAGAGGGCTTATAGAGGTATTGTAGGATACCTTTAATAGAAGCAATAATAAATTTTAGTTATTGTGTAGTATTAAGAATTAAATGATACAAATGTTGACAAATAATGTGTTTGTCACAACCATTTAAACCTATCAAAATGAATGAGTTGGGAGATGATGGAAAGGAACAATTGAAATCAACTTTTAAAGGCGAGCAGTTTAAACTTCTAAACCTTGTTAAACTTCACCACTCTCTTAGAGAAGAGTTGTTTAGCACGTTCTGGGTTTACGAGAAGTTTCTTAATAACGAGGAGTCGCATTTACTTCCGGACAAAAGATGGTTATCTATTTTCGAAAGGTATAATGAATTAGATTTGTTTACCTACCTAAGATATATCTACAAAGTTCTAACCGGATTTGGGTTAAAAAAATTTGAAGCCGTAAATGTTTTAGTTGGAGAACAATAAAAAGAGAGTTAAAAACTCTCTTTTATTTTTTCTTTCTAAAGAACCCGCAGGAAATTCCGAATCTAAAAAACTCGTTAATACCTTCGTAATCTTCGTGTTCATTAAAATCTAAATCAAGCAATAATTTTTGATGTAGACTCGATTGCAGCCATAGTTTGAACAAATTCTGGTCTGGAAGTATAAAAAGTATGTTAAATCCTTATTGTTTGGTTTTGAAATTATCATTATCAATCCGATAATAATCATAGTTGGAACTGATAAGACTGAATTTATTAACGAAATAAGATTGAAGACAAAAAAATGATAAAGATAACTGATACAACAAATAAATTTTTCCAGCTCGACATTTTCTGAACGAAATCTAACTGTCTCTTTTCCCAGGAATCCTCGTTAATCTGTGAATTGAAGAAGACTTTTGTAGATTCAGTGAAGTTTCTCAATAACTCTTCAGAAACATCGCCTTTATCTGTATTCTTAACTTTTTTTCTACGATATCCTTAGAAGCAAATACAATATTCTTTTTTTACGTTTAGCAAGAACAAAGCAGATCCTTGATAAAAACATTATAAATAAAACTGTAAACATACAAATAATTGTTAGTGCAATATTGGTTGTAATCTCGACAAGAGTAATATTAGCACCAAATAATAACTTTTTCTAAAATCAGGGACAATTGCCAGAAATGTCCAAGTAAAGTAAAATAAAAAAACTTGCGGAATTTCGATTCCTTTTCTAGATTTGAAAAGTAAATCAAACCTTCCTTAACAATTACAATATCCATTAATCACCTAACCTGTTCTAAAATTTTTATTAACTTTTTTTCTAATTTTATATTCTTTCTTAACTGTTTTTGTTGCTCTATTAAAGTCATCAAAAGTCGGAACATTCACTCCCCTAATCATTATCGTAGTATTTATCTCTCAAATCTTTTATACATCTAATAAAAAAATATTGTTTCCAACAGTCCCATCGTCAAATAGATTTTTCTAATTGAATCATCAGTTTATAAATTTGATCAACAGAATTAAATTCAAATTCCGGTACATTATCTTCTAAAAAGATAATGGTATCTCTTGTATTTACTATATTATTAGCGACAACTTGAAACGCCAAAAATCGGAATTAAATAATATGCTCCGGAAAATATAAGGACTGTAAAAAGATAAATAATGTAAATAAAAAAAGTACTAAAAGGCAAATTCCGATAAGATGAAAATTTATTTGCAAAACGTTCAGAAAAAAAGATTGTTTATCTACCCACAAGGATAACACACCTCTACTAAATTCACCCTTTTGAATGTTTTTCAAATTTGTTGTAAAGTTTTTTTGATTTTTTTCAGATAAACTGTTTATATTTATAGTTTCATCACCATCTTTATCTTCATCATCACTTTTTTTATTTTTGTTTATAGTAGAAACCAATACATTGACAGACTTTCTATTTAAATTGGTTTTTAAAATATACTTTACTGCTCTTCATTTCTCTTGAATATTCAGATAAGATTGAGTAAATACCGAAGTGAATATCTTTTTAAATTCCAAACAAAAAAAGAAAAATAAGTGTAATTAAAAAGAAATAAAATGGTTTTGCAACAAATTTAGTTTACCTAATAAATATTTCGATTGCAATATTGGATTAACAAGTAGAATGAACCAAGATAATAAAAGAATAAAAATTCTTCAACTTATTCTCTCTTTATAAATCCCCACCAAATCAACCCTTTGTGGAAAAGTGCAATATTCAAGCAAAAACACCCACCTTCTTTATTTCATCTGATATCAGTATATCACATTTCAAAGTAAAAAGAAATAGAAAGAGAAAATATTTTCCCTTTCTATCATAATTACAGGTCAAAGTTATAAACTTCATCAATTGCAGCTTTTGCTTTCTGGTAATTTTCTAGGTAATCACCGTCTAAATAAACGACATTCGTATCCTGGTGAAAAATAGCTCTCAAAGAATCTAGGTATTCTGAGAACTTGTAACGTTCATTGTCGCTTGCCATAGATTGGTCTCGGAAACCATCATCCACGTATTTACCTGTTGGTTTTACAAAAATAATCAGATCCCAACGTTCTTTACTGTTGATGTGATTGAACATTCCATCAAATAATTTATCCCCAACAGGATTTTCACCTTTTAGATAATAATCGTAGTACGCCTTTGTAACAGTTGAGTTTGTATCAGCTATAACCAAGCCACGATTTTCCTTAGAATCAATCATATTCCCGGTTTGTTGATATTGATTGAGCAAAAGATAATGGAAGTCAGTTTGTGAAAGCTCATCATCTTTCACGTTATATTTGATCTGGTATTCACGTGCATATTCTAAGCTAACCGGAGCGTCATAAAATCGACCGAGATCAATTGCAAGCGTGGTTTTCCCGTTACTTGCACTCCCGATAATGAGAACTTTCTTTGTGAAATGTCTACGAAACGGAGCTGAAATATAACGCCAGTATTTGTCCGGGTTTTCACGAATCATAGTTGCAGAAATACCCAAGGTTCGTTCACCGAAAAGCACTTTGTATCCACGTTTTTCCAACTCAACCTTGTACTCAACCTCTGAAACTACAAAAGTGTAATCAAACTTTTGTTCATCCCAACCGGCACTTTCCTGTAATTTTTTCAGCCAAGGCTCCCAACCATCTGGATATCGTGGAATTAGAGTCTCATCTAAAGATGTTACAGAAATTACCTCATCCCCAGCAAATGCTTCACGAACATATCTGAATCGTTTCTTTAAATTAAGACCAATATTATCTCCACGATCATCATTGTAACCAGACACAACAACAACAACCTTATCAAACTGTTTCTTTGCTCGTTGAATTAAATCAACGTGCCCACGATGTAAAGGTGCAAATGTTCCAAATACAATACCTACTGTTTTTTTCAAATTTATATCCTCATTTCTTACTGTTTATCTTTTTTTAATTATCACTTTTTGATAATTATTTTTATATTACTATTATAGCGTATTATTTTTTTATTAAGTCAATAGAAATATAGAAAAAAATATAAAAAAATAAAAAGGATTAAATCATTAATCCTTTTTAGCTATCTTTACAGCTATCGGAAAAGAAATAGTAGACTGCCACTCCTGATAAAATTACAGCAAGTGTTTGAAAAGCAAAAGTAAATCCAATCCGGATTTGGGGAATAAATAAGAGTTAAGAATATTATTAATTCAATGATCATTGAGTAGATAATAACAGATCTTAAGAGTCCCTTTTTGTCAAAAATTAATTTAATTTCTAGTAGCCCACTAACCTTGCCGATAACTAGTACAAGATATAAAATGGCAAAAAAATAAATTTTAACATTTATAAAATTTCCTTTCTTTTTTTGTTATAAAGTTTTTTTAAGTTGCAAATATGCAACTGTGTGACTGATAATCACTGTAAAGATTCCGGCAATAAAAAAAGATTAGTGAGTGAGCTTTCAATAAAAAAATAATAAAAAAATAATGAAATTATCAGATTTGAAAATAAAAAGAACAAAAAAACGCTAATTTTTTTAGTTTAATTGCAAAGCATATCTTCATTCTCTATTTCTCTGCGAATAACTTCTTCTTTATTGCCAAAATAAGCACAAATCCAGAATCCCACAAACTGAGCAATAAAAAGTAATTAGAATAGGTGTCATTGTTTCCATTTTGAATTTCCTTCTTTCTCCTGAAATAAATTCAGTATTGTTTTATTCTCTTAAATTATATAAGATATATGATAATCAAAAAAAGACTGTTCAAAAACAGTCTTCAAAACTACTCTTTATAATAGGACTTCAAGCTAAAGTATGTCAACCCGTACCCTACGATCAGGGCAAGGAAGTTTCTTGAGGTTGATTCAATAATACTTTCACTGCCACCGATAGTTCCACGGATTAAAATTGTCAGTAACGTAAAAAAACAATAACATAAACAAAGAAGTCAACAACAATATATCGTTTTAAATCCTTCTTGTTTTCAATAAATCCGTCTAGGACTCGCTTTTTTTAGCTGGGTAAAAAAATGAAAACCAAATAAATCAAACAAGTGATCCAAAATTTAATCATAAATTCCATCACAAAACCTTCTTTCTAACTGGAATATATCCAGATTTTTTTATTTCTGTAATTATAATAGATCGAATTAATAAGCTGAAATAAATAAAGAGGCTAGAAGCCCCTTTACTCAATATTTTTCTAAAATTTTTTAAAAAAATCAAATTCTTCTAATTGAATAGAACTATTATAGTTATCTTCTAGCCAATCATCAATGAAATAAGGGGAATAAGGATTTGATTTTGCTTTAATTTTAATCAAAAAATTCTTAAATTCAATCAGATAAGTTAAATATTCTAGGACATCATCAAAATTAATATTTGAATATTGTTCGCTCAAGTTTTTGTAAAATTCAAGCAATTCAACCTCGGTATCTTCATCCAAACTAACCGGAGCCAAAAGGTTATCGTTGTTAACATCATCCTTTGAGTGATGAAATTTCGGGATCACCCGATATTTAACGTTCGATTCTTCTGAAGATTTATTTATTCTGTCCAATTCTTCAATTGAAATATGCCTTAAAGCCGACGATTTAATAGGGAATAAAACAACATCCCCATCTAACACCGAATTTTCTTTGTAACTATTTAAATCCTTCATAAAATCACCATCTTTCCGGAATAGATTGACACAATACCCAATCTGAATAACTGTGTTGGAGGCCTGTTATACAATCCTCATTGTAAATATCTTCAATGTTGTATTTCTTCAACATATATTTGTATTTCTTCATAATTGAAAGCCAGTCTTTAAATACATCTAAATCTAGATGTTCAAAGCGTTCGCTTTCTGATAGAATATAACTTAATCGAAGAATATCCTTATCAGCATACAACAAAATATCAAATGCACGTTTCGGATCGTGGTTTAGATAAATTTCAGGAACCAATCGGATTTTATCGCCAGATTTCTCTGCAACCTTTTCAAAGAAAACGAATAAATCTTTTGAAAGTTTTCTGTCTTTGATAAAATCAGCAGAGACTTTGTATTCCCGCTCTTTAATTCCGGAAACATCAAGAAAATCAACTGATCCTTTTAGTGTCTCTGAAATAAGATCTTCGAATAAACTATTATTTATTGAATCCGCACGCAACAATTTGTTATTAAAATAATTCCAAAAGTGATTGAATTTTTTTGAAGATTTTTCTGTTGTTAATTCAGTCCAATCATCAGAGTAATTGTTCAGGAATAGATTAAAGAAGATATTCGACAATTCTTCAGTACTTACAGAATGTTTTAGTAGTTTATAAACAGTCTCTGGAACACCAGGGGCTTCTTTAAACTCACCAAGTTGTCGTAAAAAACAAAGTGCAATTTTCTTTGATAATTCATCTCCGAAAAAGATTCGATGATCATAATTCAAAAACGATTTAACGCTCAACCCCATAAGACTAATCTCATCAGACATCATTCCCTCATCGACAAGATCCCAAATTTCCTCTTCTAAAACCTTATCGCAAGCAAAATTTAGTAAGTCTTTAACCAGTTCTCGAGTTGAGTCACAAATCTTATTATTAGAGTTTAAACTCGATTCTCTTCTTATCTGATTAAATAGCGTTCCACCCCAATCGGTAAAACTCTCATTATCACGAAATAAATTTGCATTAAAAGTTGCAACATTAAATCTTAATAGATAATCCGAGAAGGAGTTTTTGATGTAAGTATCAACATCTTCGTCAACTTGATTTGCATTAATTGCATACAGGTAGACACAACCCTTACCAGATAAATTGTCCAAGAAGTGAGGTTCCGTTGTCAAGACAAGACAATGTTCTTTAGGATTAATAACTACACAAGCATTTCCAAATTTATCTCCTGATGTCTTTTTAAAGTTTTTTTCCTAAATCTAACTGGTTTCTTAAGAGCTAAAGATGATTCTTTTTTTAACCAATTTAAAATAATTTTTAGAAAAACGATTCATTTTTCTGTCGTAATCATAGATTTCCTTCTTTCTACTGAAATAAATTCAGTTTTTTTATTTCTCTTAAATTATAATAGAAAACAAAAAATCCACCCCGAAGAGTGAATTTTAAGGACTTCTAATATCCTCTTTCAAGGATGTTACGCCGTCGTGGCTCGAAAGACAAATAGGTGAAATTTGGTGCCGAGGTTGCAATTCAACACCGAGCAGCAATCAAACTCTCAATTCGAACCTTCCTAACATCAAATCAAACATTCTCAACAAGTTCCGCTAACCAAAGAGTCCAAAAGGAAAGCTGTCTGGTTTGTACTATCACCGAGAATGTCATCCTCTAGTTTTAAAGTTGTCATCGATTATTTGTTGCGCTAAGATCCAATAACCTTTCACAATTATTGAACCAATTTTTTTACGTGGTTATATCCACGGTGAGTAAAGAAAGAATAATTTAATTTTATTTTTCTTAATACTATTATAGCATATTTTTTTCTTTTTAATCAACAAAAAAATATCGCATAACTTTATATTAAGCGATATTTTTAAAAACTTTTATTTTGTTGGAGCGATATTTAAAGATATTAAATTCGACTCTGCCCTCTCAATATGAGGGTTAAAATCCAGATGTCCCGATCGGATACAATTAAACAGCAACTCCCAGCTTTTTTTGATTCATTTTTTTATCATAGCTAACATTTAAATCACATTGGTCGATGTTGAAGTACGTATTTATTTCAGATAAAGCAATCATTAAATTATCATCAAAGCATAAACCGGACAAATCGTATAAAGTAATTTTTCTTATCCCTTGAAACGAATGTATTTGATATTAATAGATTCTTTTCTATTGGGGCTAAAGAAAAACAACTCAGAACTTTCAATGATATTGGTATCTCGTCAACTTCTGTATCCAAAAACCATTTTTATATGTTATAGTTTGTATTGTAGCCTTCAAATCTTTGATATATTTGCGATCGACAGACCTAATAAATTTACTAGTAAAATAATAATAAATTTCTTTATTGATATTGTCCATAACTTCTGCATATTTCAAGAAAGTATTAATTCCCAATATTGCAAGTTCATACTTTTTCTGCTACAATTTCAGGATATAAAACCCTATTCTGCCAAATTAACAATTGAATTTTTTTGATAAGGCTCTTACTAACTGATCAATATCATCCTTAGAGATCGGATCGTCTATCAATAAATTTTCGATAACTTTATAGTTTATATCTGAATTACCACTTTCACCCATTGCAACAGATAAATTATGTAACAATACAGATAAACCACTCTCATCATCAGAATCCCCAACTTTTTCTCATTGATAACTCTTCTAAATTTAGATCTTTAACACTCAAAAGTAGATTTCTGACAGTATCCACGAAAAACTGCATATTTTTTTGGTTTTGAATTACTTATAAATTTGAGAATGCTATCTTCGGAAACGAGATCAAATAAAATATTCTCTCCATCTAATTTTTGGAACAGAAGAAATTAATTCTTCTAAAGAACATACCTTATCAAGTAAAAAAACAATATATTTTTTTATATAGAAAATTTTATTAACATCCTCTTTGCTATTTTTTTGTAATCTAAACATACTTTTTTTGTAATAAAAAAACTCTAACCCAATAATTTCAGGATTAAACAAGGCATAAATTTGCCTATTGTCAAATTTTTCTTTCAATTAATCTAAAAAGATTAGAATCCAACTTTTTTTATCAATGACAAAAATTTAGATAACTGTCAGCAAGATTGATATTATTATAAATAATACCTTTATTTACTGTATCACTCGAGTAATTCTCTAATAAAAATTTTTTTAAATCAGAAAGATATTTAATGATAACACCTTTTTAGTTCTTCTTTAAATAGATTGTGAACCTCATTACCCAAATTAAAAAGGAAAGCTCTGAAGGCGGTTGCGTATCGACGATGGAAGCACCCATCCCATTCATCTTCTGACTTTTCATCTCTGTATTTTTTACAGATACCTTCAGCAGTATTTTTTTAAAGCGTTATTAAGTAGTTCCGTGTGTGTGTAATACTTTGAAAGTAGAATCGCTCCCTTTTTAAACTCAACACTAATATACTCGGAATCGTCATAGTCGACTAAAAAAATTTAGTAATTCATTGTTATAAAAAAATCAAAATAAAAAAATTTCTCTTTGTAATATCGTCAGAATCTAAACTTTCACAATATGGTTTATAAAAATGATTTCATAAATTCTGCAACAAAATAAACTATCAACGTCCCATCATCTGCGTCGTTGATATCATCAAACAACATCGAAGTAATCTCGTCGACTAGATTGGAAGATATCATACCGGATAAGGACGGCACTAATTTTTTTGAATTTAACATTCAAACCTTCTTTCTACTGGAACAAATCCAGATATATTATTTCTCTTTAATTATAACAGAAAAAAGAGTACGAATCAACGTACTCCTTTTTTATTTTTTATCTTTATCACCGTCAAGATTTAACTCTTTGGTGAAGTGTGTTTGTCTAAAATCTTGATATTCGGATGGAGATACCGAGAATGCCTTCTTGGTCAATTCAAGGCGTTTAGATTCATCCATCTTAGATTTGCGAAGATTTTGAATATCCATTTCACGCTGTTTAATTGCGTAATTGTTTCCGCCATCAGCGAAACTCTTAGGAACAAATGCCATCGGTTTACCAGAATCAAGAGATTGTTTGATAACAGCTCCTGTTTCGTGGTCGTGGTATAAACCTCCCTCACCGTACTTAGCTTTTGCAACAGCAAGAGCAGAGTGGGCTTTAGGATCGTTTCGTTGACAAAAGTTCCAGCGTCACGAACCATTTGTTGGTCAACAGAAACTTTACCGTGTTCAAAGTGGATATTGCTCATTCCACTCTTATCCATATAGTTGATGACTTGTTGAGCGTATTGCCCCTTAACTGCGTCACCTGTCATTTCTGAAAGTTGATCACGAGAGAAGGAGTGGCTTCCGTTAGGGTTGTTTTCAAAAGAGCTTAATTCATTCATAGCAGAATGGACATCTCTTTGCTCCTTATTACCCTCACCTTCACCCCAAGAGGTGCGAACGATCATCTCTTCGGTATCATCGTGAACAGGAGATGTAAACATAGATACACCATCTGATGATTCACCAGTTATTCCAGCAACGGTATAACCAGCTGATGATGGTGGCTCAAACATAGATTGAGCTGATACATTTTGTACATCCCAATTCATACCTTGAGCTCCCGCCATACGACCAACCCAAGATTTTGCAAATCGTGATCCGAAGCTTTGTGTATTTCCTCCAGTCAAAGCAGACTCATAGTTTTGGATATTGGCAACTGTTGCTACCATATCATCAAATCTACCTGGTGTAACTGCTGATAAACCACCGGCGGCGGCACCCATCAATGTTCGCATTCCATATTTCGGATCTGAAACCATACCAAGTGTAGCACCACCAAGGAAACGTCCAACATCACGGCCGGCACGTTGCATACGACCCTTAATACCTTTAGCAACAACATTTCCATTACTATCAATCTTATAGTTTTTAGGATTTAATCTGCTATCCATACCGGAAACACGAGAGGCCTTATCAACTGTTGTGTTTGGATCTCCGTGAATACCTCGGTTTGTAGCACCCTCTGTAAAGGCGCCGAGCAACTTACTAGAGCCGTTAGCAATAGCGCCACCCCAACCTGTTGAAGTAACACTGTCATAAGCGCCCTGAGCTTTTTCTTTTGCGGAGTCTTTAAGTTCTCTCGCTTCATCTTTGATGGTTTCCCAATTAGATTCTTTTGTTTCTACTTCTTTATCAAGATTTGTACTTGTTTTGGCTGTTGGTTTCACCTCACCAAACTCTTTTGCCTTGTAAGCAGAAACTTGAGCTTCCTGATCTAAGTCGTTGTTAAGTTTTCCTTTGCCTTTACCTGTTCCAGAAGGAGCATTTCCAGCGTTAGCAATCTCGTGCTGTTTTCGAAGTATTGCTTCGTCATCACGATTTCGACCACTCTTCACAGCAGCGTAACCTTTGGCTGCCATAGCCCCACCAAGGAACGCACCGGCACGTTTAAGTCCTTCAACACCCTTCTTGTGCCAAGTTTCCCCTGCTTCAGCAATTCCTCTAATTGATCCGGCTTGAACTCCAAACATACCCATCAAGGCGTTAGTGATTGCTTCAATAGATAGGAATCCTAGAATCGTTACGATTACACCATTACCGAAGATGATTCGACCAACGTTAATCGCAAACGCAATCCCAAGAGCGTCAAGTGCTTGTTGAAAAACAAGACCAATTAAGTTTTTCATAATATTTGCCGTACCAGAACCAAAGTTTAGTAATCGGCCATCACCTTTAAGGGCGTCAAGTGCGAATACAACTGGCGCTATTACAAAATAAATACCGAAAGAAATTGCACGAGCAACATATCTCCAAGTAAACTTAATATTGATAAAAACAAGAACAATAGACACAAGAATCGATGTGATACCCGCAGCCCCAAGCAAATTAGCAAAGAATGATGATACTGCATTATCTCCAGTTGCAGCCCCGGTTGTTTGTAATGTTTTCATAAAGTGACTTATTTGAGCGGCCATCTTAACTAATGCACCGTTAAGGTATATCGCACCAAACAAAATAACATTTAAGAAGATAATCATCAAAACAGCGTTAATAGCTTGACCGAAGACATCTTGAAGTGAACGCACATCACCAACACTCAGATAATCTTTTGCGGAACGTCTAATTGCATTAACAACCGCAACACTAAGGATCATAAATGCTAGGATAATGAATGGAGTTTGCACCGCCATAAACATAGGGAATGTGTTATTCTTGAACAGATTACCCCAATCACCGAATACCAACTCGTCTGCGTTACGAACACCAAGGGTTGATACTAATGCTGATAATGCTTTATAGAACCAGTTGTCAACTTGCTCTCCAACTACGGTACTGTTACTGTCATCAGTCTCTTGCTTTTCAGCTCTAACTGTTGCAGAGGTTGCACCCATTGCAATATCAAACCAAGTGATTGCATAAAGGTCACTTCCTCGTTTACCTCCACTATCAACGGTAGCTCCGGAACCAACACCTGCGTGATATCCTTTCGGTACCGCATACGTGTAAGCCTCAGATTTTACAGCTCCTTTTCTATTAGGGTAAATTTGAACTAATTTGTCAGTTGCACTCTTTTGATTCCAAACATCTTTGGCTAGAATAGATTTGATCGGTACAGACCCACTAGTGTCAATAGAATAATCTACTTCATTGTAAGTCCACGTTTTACCAGTGTCTGGGAATTTTCCTCCGACGGTAGCCCACAATAGATTCATAAACCCTTCTGTTGAAAGGTCAGGATTACGTTTTCCCTTAGATGTTATTAATTGACCATAATTATCTTCCAGTGCACGGTTTAATTCAGCAACTAATGTTTCATTTACACGACCGGCTGCTGTAGCCGCATTTTTTGAATCAATACGCTTAAATTCATCTGATGTTTTTTCATCATTCCGGTCAATACCTTCACCGCTAGTTCCATCCTTATTTAATACAAATACACGGTCAGCGGCTGCCCAACCGGGGAATGTTAAAGCTAAGTTCGCACGACCAACCTTTGAATTTTCCATTGGTAAAGTTTCAGTCTTAAAACTATCGGCTGTTTTTGTTGGAGACCAGTATTTACCGGTTGTATAAGTCTTAATATTTCCAACACTCCCAACGGCTTGATCTACACTTCCAGAATCTAATAAAGCTCCGGTAAATTTCCAGGACTCAGGAGACCAGCTAATTTTTTCAGCCATCCACTCAGGAGATTTGGTAACGTCCTGACCAAACCAAGCATTACCGATAGGTGAATAACTCACGTTAGATTGAATGCGGTGGCTACCCGGATCCAATTCCACCTGAAGATAAGCGGCACCCGTGTGAGAGGCGTCTGTCCAAGCTTGAACTGCTCCAGTAGGAGCTAGTGACAAGAGGATCAGACCGAGACCTGCCAAACTCGTTAATTTATTTTTTTAATTTTTTTGAAATTCACTTTTTTTATTTTCTTTATTCCTCCTACTAAATTCCTACATAAATCAGTTCTAAAAAACTTCTTCTTTTACTATTATAGCAGGAATTTTTACTCTTATAACGTAAGTAAAAAGAATTACTATAATTTTTAGAAATAAAATCACTCTACTTAGAGTTAGAAAGAAGGTACTGTTATGGAAATGGTACAAAATATTGAATCTCTCATCAAAGAGGGAGTTGTTTCTGAGGAAAAAGCTCCTCAATTTGCTAAGTTTTATGAAGACGCAAAAACTGGAGTAATTGATTTTTCTTATATCAAGAAAGACGGTTCTGTTCGTTTTGCTCGTGGAACTTTGAATCCAAAAACTCGCCCTAAAAGAGGGAGGAATTACAAAAAGATGAATTGTTTGATTTAGAAGAACAGTTTAATCTTAAAGAGCTGAAGAGTGGTGAAATTGATTTGTTCCCATCACCAACAAGCAAAAAACATCTCCATTACATCGATGTTACTGCTGGTGGAGTTCGACAACTCAACCCCAACACCTTAATTTACCAATAAAATAAAGCGCTACTGTTTTTAATTTCAGTGGCGCTTTTTCTGTTCTTATTCAAGAAAAAATATCTTTTATTTTCACGAAATTCTTACCTAGAAAGATTCTGAGGGCTTGTAACCACAACTCGTTTTTTTCTGAGTCAAAAAAATGTTTGTGTTAACAAGATAAAGATGAGTACCTTGTTTTATCAATACACGTCCAATTTCAGTTTGAATAATGTTAGCAATAACACCCTCGTCTAAATTGAACGCCTTTCTAAGGGCCGAAACTTCGGATTCTTGGTGGTTAAGCAGGAATGTTGTGTGCGCATTTGTGATTACAGCTTGACCTTGTTGCGTTTGGTTGAAGTCATCAACACGTTGACTAGCAACACATAATCCACCGTTACGTTTACGAATACGACGACTCATCGTTTCTAAGAATGCAGATGTGTATTGATATCCATTTTGAGATGGACTCATCATCATCCAGGCTTCATCGACTAGAATACGTTTTTTGATGTGAGGATTTTTCTTACCAAATTTTTCCCAAACCCAGTTCAACAAAACGTACATTGAAAGAGTTTTAAGATCACTTGATTCTATACCAGAAATATCAAAGGTTATAACCGGCAAATCACGTAAATTTTGGAACTCTTTTGGTGTTTGAGTGTCAAACATACCACGAGTTTTATTGTTTCTGTAAGGTTGTAATGCGTCTACCACTTCACGCAAGTTTGGATACGTTCCATCGTATACAAAGTTTTGCATTAGGTCAATCAAGTCACTAAGGATAGGCATAGGCTTTTTACGGAAGTTATTAATCAGAACTCCGTTTTCTACGATTATATCGCCATTTTCATACAAACTATCAACATCATTATTTTTAAATCCAAATCGGAAGTACAATTCTTCGATAACTTCAAGCAAATTAGCTTCTTGCCCTTTATCCATATCAGGATAAATAACTTTAATAAATCCAGAAATATCTTCGTATTTAGGACGTAATTCTAATGTAGGAACCTGTTCTCCGGTGGTAGGATTAATATCCACATCTTCTTCTATATCAAAAAGATTCATCATAACAGCTCGTGTAGGATCTGTCGACATACGGAATACTGCACCGTGAAGCTTGTTCGTCATTGCCCCATACTCACCTTCAGGGTCGATGATAACAGTTCGAATACCGTGTAGAGAGCTACGCATTGTTAGGAATTTAACCAACGTGGATTTACCAGAACCCGAAGTACCAAATACGTTTAGGTTTGAATTTGGAATGCCTTTCTTATACATATCCAGAAGAGCTGGTGTTCCACTAAAGGTATTTGTTCCTAAATACAATCCATAATCATCATAAAGCTCTGGAATATAGAATGGAATACTTGAAATTACTGCACCCGTATTAAAGTTACGTTTCTTATCTTGCAAGTAATCGATCGCATAAGGAACAACTGTACGATAACCTTCATCCTGCCTTAATGCCAGCACTTGAGGTGTGATATGTTCTTCTTTAAGTTCTTGCATAAGGGCAATCGTGTTTCGGCTAAGTTCCTCACGTGAATCTGCGTAAAGAGTGAATAAAAATTGAGCTTCAAATGCAAACTCGTTACGTGTTGCAAGTTCAGCAATTTGATATTCCAATTTATCAATTTGTTCTTGGAAGGTGTCACGATTTCGGTTGGCTCCACGTTCAATTTCTTCTTCTAACTGAGCACGAACAATTGTTAATTTGTCTTGCAATTCTTTACGAGCTTCAGATTGTTGTCGTGGTTGAATTGATAGATTAATATCTAGGTCGTAATCAGAGGAATAAAGTCTTCGCAAATAACCAATATAAACTTGGTCTGGAAGTCCCTCAATACAGAACACACGTGCATATTTAGATCCAACAATTAAAAAGTCAATCTCTCCTCGTGAGTAAGCCGATGGGGCCATCCCTTCTTTAATTGTTTCTTGTCTAGGGTTATAATCTTCTTCAAATTCGAAGTTGGCTGTTTTTAAGTTAATTGATTGTTGAATCCCATCCAACTTTGTGACATCAACCTTTGTTGGTTGTGCTTGAGACACAAAATTTCCAATCGCTGGATTCATTCCAGGATTCAAACTTTCATCAAAGTTTGAGTTGTAAACGTTTGATGAGGTAGGAATTGTGTTTTGTTGAGGATAATCATTTTGATAAAAATTATTGCTTGGTTGCACTTGCGGTTGCATTTCTACTGAATTAACTGAAGGGTATCCATCAGCTTCATTAAATCCAGATTGATAGGGATCTACTGAGTTAAATTCAGGATATTGTGGCATTTGCGCTGGGCCATTATCAAATCCTCCGACAAATCCGCCTTGATGTTGTTGTGGTTGCTGGTTCATACCAAAACTAGGATCCTGTTGTTGATAAACAGGAGGTTGTTGATGATATTGATTCATATCACTCTCTTGAGGAAAGTTGTTGTTGGGGTATCCACCAACTTGTTGAAATTGGTTGTTGTTATTGAAGTTTTGAGGTTGTGGAGATAAAGAAGGATTTTCAAACGCCTGCAAAGGAACGTTAGCATTCTTCTTACCTCTCTTCTCCAATTTCTTTGATTCTTTCAATTCTTTTTTTGATGGTTTGTTAGAAACATCACCTTTTGTTTTAAAAAGTCCCATTAGGTTGTAACTCCTTCAAAATCTCCAGCTGATGAACGTTTGTTCACCATCTTGATTTTTTTATTTTTTTAATTTTCTTTCTAATAGTAAAGCATTGATGAATAACATACTACCATCAAAGACTTTTGATCCGCCAATTAAAAATCCAACCACCAACCACGGAGCTGCAACTATAACAGCCCACAACGTATTTTCAGTCAAAGCTGCGACTAGAAAACCAAATACCATTGCTGGCGGGATACCGATAGCTCTGTAAAGCATATCTTTAACACTATATTTACCACCTATAAACTTATAACTAATATCAAGATTTTCGGGTGTTGCGAATGTTCTTGCCAATTCAAGACTCCTCCTATTTTGATTTTAATTCTCTTTCTATTTTAACGCAAAAAAATAGAGAGACTTTTAAGTCTCTCTAGATGGCCTACGCCTCAGCCACAATCTTTACGAGAATTACGATCTCGAGCGTCACTATTAAAAGCTATTATACGGTTTAACAAGCCTTTATTTTTACTTGGTTTAAGAGCACCTGTTGTCTCAGATGTGCAATTCAATTGCAATATCCACCAAAGAAGGAAGCGGTGGTCTCTTATCTTTATATATATAATATCACAGAATTAATTTTGTGTCAACAGTTTTTTGAAAATTATTTGAAAATATTTTTAATTTTTTCTTCTATGCGATTAACAACCTCGCAATCGCCGTATCCTTGTTCAGCTAATTCCTTGGCTGATTCGACAATTTTATTTGTCTTTCCTGAATTAATTAAAATACCATACTTCTTACCATTGTGTTCGCAAAGAATGATATCGTTATAAACATATTCTTGATTCGATAAATATAAAAGAACTTTCTTTTTCATCGGCAAAATCTTTAATTAACATTAAAACCACCTCTTTTTCTAGATCTAATATTATTTTTATCATAAAACAACAAATAAATCAAATAAAAGAAAAAAAGGATGGAATACCATCCTTTTTAATTAAACATCCAATCGAACAATTTCCATCATACCCACAACGTTGTGAGCTCCAGCATTTGCGTTTGTGATAGAATGTGCTCCGAATCCGAAGTTAAGAGCCAATTGTACTGGCATATTGTGGTCCTTAATCATCATTGTGCGATAGTGACCAGGTGAGTTCTTCCACATATTGTAGAATGTTTTTGCCAAATACTCTTCATTTGTGATACTTACGATATTCCAGTTTGTACCTGAAATTTCAGCAGCATTTTCTGATAAACCATTAAATTTATCCATCTCTTCAGATGTGTAAACCGTGCTCCAAGACGAACCGTCTGGGCGTTTGTGTTTGCCTTCCAATGTTCCGCCGTATCGAAGTGATCCGTAAAGAGCCATTTCGTTTGCACGTGTTTCTGCCGCTTTCCAAACAGCACTATCACGATCTGCAACAGTTACAGGGGCAAGACCGTTCTTAGCACGCTCTTCGTTAACAAGAGAAGCGAATACACGATTCACTTTGTCAAGGTCAACGATTTGCTTAAGCTTATTAAGGTCATCCTGTGTCATATTGTTAGCTGACGTTCCGTAAGTTTCACGAATGTCAGGGTGTGCTTCACCGTTAAATTTATCCTTGTTTTCTTGAGATAAATTGTCGTGCAACCATTTTGCGCTTCGATAATTAGGATTATTGAAGTAGTCGTTGATACCATTTTCAGTTAAGTTATCAACATCGATAAAATCATCTTTATCACGTTTTCGAACCGTGATGTCTGATGGGTCTACCTCTTTTGTTCCGTAGTACACAACCTTATCTACAGCTTGAGTTCGAGAGATTTCAACTTTCTCACCACGAACACGCTCGCCAGTTTTGTTGTTGATTCGAATGCTAGTTTTGTATTCAACACGACCATCCCGACCTTCTTCCGAAGTTCGCTCAGTACCAACTGTCATAGTTGGGTCAGCTAGGCGGGTAACACCACGCTTAATCGTTTCGCTAGAAAATTCGAAATCATCTCGGTATAGAGGTTTTGTACCCTCGTGAATCACACGGTTTACGGGTTTCTTACCTACACGAACTTCTTTTAGTTTTGATTCGACAAGAGTTCCATTTTCGTAAATATCTTCAAAAACCTTCTCTTTGTAACCATCTTCACCTTCAACTTTTGTAACTTTATCGCCCTCAAAGATATTAGAATCTTTTTTGCGTTCAGTTGTGAAAGTGATTACGTCGCCTCGCTCGATTCGCTCTTTGGTAGTTCGCTCAACTTTAGTTCCGACACGAACAACACCGTCCGTCGCCTTCACTTCATTTTCACGAATAGTTTTGGTGTGTCCATCTCCGTAAGTGATGGTTACCAAATCATAAGAGCCGTCTTTAGCTTCAACATCAACCTTGCGTTCTCCGAGTTTAAGTTTGTCATCCTTAATCTCTTTAACTTCAGCCTTCACTTCAATTTTTTCAGAAGTACGTGATGTTTCTACATTTTTACCAGTACCAACAACAACTTCACGAGTTACAGGGGCAACCTCATTAACTTTTTCTTTTTCAGTAGAAATAAGTTTTCCACTTTCGTCGTACGTTTTTGTTGTAACTTCATCGTAAGAACCGTCAGACCCTTCAACAATGACGTTCTCAACGCCCTTAGCAAGGTTGTCGTCGTATGAAGTTTTCACTTCACGTTTAACAGTAAAGTTTTCAGTCGTTTTTTCAATCTTAGGTGTTGTAGCTTTAGGTTTAGTTCCAACACGAACAACTTTGTCCGTTGCTGGTGTTTCATCGTGTGATACTACCTCACGAGAAACTTCGACTCCATCTTCGGTTGTTACACGAACAACTTCGACAATTTCACCGTCTTTACCTTCAACATCAACAACTTCTTTTCCAATTTCAAGAGTATTATCTTCAAGATATTTTACTCCGTGATGAATTGGTGTACGATTGGTAATATCCTTAGTTTCTTTAACTACGTTTTTAACAACTTTAGTCCCAACACGAACAACTGCATTCACAGCTGGTTTTGTTTCAGTTCCAGAAACCACACGACTTACTTCAACGCCATCCTCATACGTAACTGTATAGGTTGTGACGATTGACCCAGTAACACCTTCAGAAACCTTAACTTCTTGTCCAAGCTCCAAAGTATCATCTTGAACATAATCAATTCCAGGAATTAATTCAGTTGTTTCTTGAATTGTTTTAGTTGTTACAACTTTTGTAACAGGTGCTTGAGTAGTAGGTGTTTCTTCACTCGGTTTTTCTGGATTTGGAGTAGCAGGTTTATTTTCTACTGGTTTTGTAACAGTATTTGTTGTTTCGCCTGTTACTGTAGTAGATGTTCCACCCGTAGTCGCCCCAACATTTCCGGGAACTTGTGTGTTATCATTACCAGTTTTAGTTCCGGTAGTCTTGTTAGAATTACCTTCTGTTGTGGTAGTTGTACCAGGTGTTTGAGGTTTGTCATCTGGGACAGCTGGTTTTTCAGCTGGGTTAGCTGGTTTTACCTCTGTCTTCTTGCCATTAGAAACTTTCTCAGCCGGCTTAGTTTCAGCCGGTTTGTTTTCCGCCGGTTTAGTTTCCGCCGGTTTGTTTTCAGCCGGTTTAGTTTCCGCCGGTTTGTTTTCAGCCGGTTTGTTTTCCGCCGGTTTAGTTTCAGCCGGTTTGTTTTCAGCCGGTTTAGTTTCAGCCGGTTTGTTTTCAGCCGGTTTGTTTTCCGCCGGTTTAGTTTCAGCCGGTTTAGTTTCAGCCGGTTTGTTTTCAGCCGGTTTGTTTTCAGCCGGTTTGTTTTCAGCCGGTTTAGTTTCAGCCGGTTTAGTTTCCGCCGGTTTAGTTTCCGCCGGTTTGTTTTCAGCCGGTTTGTTTTCAGCCGGTTTAGTTTCAGCCGGTTTAGTTTCCGCCGGTTTAGTTTCCGCCGGTTTTTCAGATGGCTTAGTTTCCACCGGTTTTGTTTCAGCCGGTTTGTTTTCCGCCGGTTTAGTTTCCGCCGGTTTGTTTTCCGCCGGTTTGTTTTCCGCCGGTTTTTCAGATGGCTTAGTTTCCACCGGTTTTTCAGCCGGTTTATTTTCCGCAGGTTGAACTGGGCCTACGATTGGCTTACCATCTTTTTCACCAAGAGGTTTCATCGGTTTAGCCAAATATGATTCTTCTGGCTTCACTTCTGTAACTGCTTCAGAGAAGTTTTTCGCTCCTTGAATACGTACAGTAGGAACTCCGATTTGTGAACCAATTGCAGCAGAGGTTCCTTTGTCAAGACCTTCCACCAGTTCTTTAGCCAAATCATTAACTAGTGCTTTTGATTTGTCAGCTAAGTCTTTTCCTGCTTCAGAAGATGGAGTTTTATCATCTGCTTTTTTTGTGTAGTTTGACCAGTTTTTTTGGTACGCTAGGTGTAGGAACAGAATTGTTTCCGTTGTATAACATTGTCCCAGCACCCATAGTTGCTACAAGGGCTGCCGCAACAACCCAACCTTTACGACCCTTCTTCAGAGTCTTCTTTTGATTAGTGTCTTGTGTATTCATCATAAAATAACCACGCTTTCTTATATTTATATATTTATATTTATACTCCCGTGGATATTATAACACGGGAGAGGTAGCAAAAGTCAACCCAAAAAGAAAAAAAAATTTTTGAGTGTTATTACTAATTTCCCGTAAATCCTTCTTTCTAATTGATTTTTGCTTTTGTGAAAATTATATAAAACTTTTTATTTTTAGAGAAAAATAAGACGAATTACCTATATTATTATTAGAATAAAAAAAAGAGCCCGTTCGAGCTCTTTGTCAAAAAAATTCCTTCTTGAATTTTTTTCTTTGACTGCCTACGCCATACAGTCCTGAAAGTTCCAAACCCTTTCTTTACTCAAATTACGATTGAGTGCGTCGCAAGATATGGGATGTGATGTTGGTATGAAAATGGCTCAACATCACTACCTTGCTCAGTGATACGGATTGTGCAGGGCCCTAGCCTGCGTGCAAATGGGGAAGTTGTGATTCTCAACTCGACAAAAATTAATTGTCTAACCGACCGGAGAGTCGACCCCTAAACCTTCTTTCTATTTTTAAAATTTTTTCTAAAATAATTATAGTCAATGTTTTAAAACAAACAAAAAAGAGGCTTTAAAACCTCTCTTTATTTTAATTAAAAGAATTTCATACCGAATGCGGCACCTAGACCAAGTACTAAACCAACGGTCGCCATTAGACCTCCACCGATAGCAGTTCCCATAAGTACGTTACCGGCAGACTTGTAACCTTGTTGGTTACCTTCTTGAATCTCTTTAGAAGCCTTTTTAGAATACCAAATTCCATATCCGACAATACTGAGACCTACAACTGTTGCGACAACACCAACCCAGAATTGAGCCTCACCCATAAATTTAGTGACTGCTTGTTTTGGATCTCCTGTTGTCCCACCTTTAAGTGTAACAGAACCGTCAGAGTTTACAGTTGGTACATTACTCTGAATTTTAGTATCAGCAAATGCACTTTCAATTGGGGCCATTGCAGTCATAAGACCAATAGCCATTGCACTTTCAGCTTTGAAGGACAAATCTTCAGCTTTTGTTTTTAATTTGTCAAAGAATTGCAATTCGTTTTTTTCTCCTATTATTTGAAATTAAAAATATTTTTTTCTGAATTATAGTTAACTTAAACATAACTTAACAAAAAAATATTATTCCCCTTTAATTTTTCTTTCTATGTTATCGAGGGCATTTGAAACCCTGACAGCATTATTTCGACTAGCTTCAGTCATATTTGGATTATTAATGATCTCCTCGGCCAATCGATTTTTAGCACCTTGAATGATTGCAGTGAATCGAACAATTTCTGAAACACTGTTAGAATCTTCATCTCCGGACACCATAACACCAGTATAAGATTGATCGAATAAAAGATCCGGTCTAGAACTTTCTTCACGACGATAAATCGATGTTAATAGTTCAATAATTTCAATCGTGTTTAAAAGATAACTTTGAATACCTGCTGTACGGAAAGACTCCTTTACTTGCTCAGTTCTTCGACGAAGCTCTTCTTTTGCACGATACTCAAGTTCTTGCTCAGTCATACCAGCCTCTTCTGGTGAGGGCTCCCACGGAATAACAATGTAGAAATCCTTAACACGTCGTAAATCTCCGGTCAAGGGATCTCTAACGTTAATTACAGATAGATGACGAAAATATTCATCTGCATACTCTTTTTGATCTGGGTGAACTGCAAGGGTTTCCTCAATGGTTTCTGATAATTTTCTCAACATCTTATCATTTACCATCTTTCGTGTGTGTGTAAAGATTTGAGTTCTAAAATCAAATCCATTGTAAGCATTTCGTAAATTAAGTGCGAATGCGTCCTTCCCCTCTTCACTACGAATCAAATAATTGAACGGTTCTACCTTTAAATATGTAACGTACCGTTGTTTTCCAAGGAAAACACGATTCATTTTGATTTTTTCAAAAGGCAAAAGAGATTGCGTGTTATCCTCGGTTACAATTTCACTACGATCGTGTTTAGTTAGTTTCATTTTACCAACACGATTACGCCAGTAAAACAATAGTCCAAGAACACCACCAAATCCGATTATTGAGATAATAATAGCTATTAACAGACCCATCAGTTACCTCCTGAAGTTGTTTCAGTAGATGATGGAGCTACAGTTGTTTCAGTAGAGCTTGCATTTGTATTCGAATTGGATTCCTGTCCTGTTTTAGTATCGTCTTTGGTTTTATCACGATCGACACCCTTTTTAATTTCATTGTAAAGTTTGTTTTTACTATTAAAGGCGCTTTCAAGCCAAGAGTTTAATTTCTCGTCCGAATCTACTAATGATCCTACACCCGCCAAACTGATAACTCCGTTACTGTCGATAGCAAGATAACTAGGTAAATCTGTCACACTGTACTCTTGAGTTGCAATACCGTAAATAGATTGATTAACACTATTTGGTTGTGAATCAATAGTAACAACAGAGTTTTCGTCGATTCCACCGATTTCACTTCCGTAAGTAGTGAAAAATGCTGCAACTTTAGAACCATCAAGTGTTGGGAAGATGATTGTATACTCAATCTTGCTTCCTTCGTGATCTAAGTTATATTTTCTGAAAGTTTTCAAAATATTTGCACTATATTCTGTATCATCAGCAAAAAAATTAAAACACGACCT